>Ga0076930_100016_pt1 | contig 367384 bp, 361 predicted proteins | sample HotLakConsoUCCRE_FD_71149 | JGI IMG/M metagenome (GOLD analysis project Ga0076930, IMG submission 71149) | Hypersaline microbial mat communities from Hot Lake, Washington, USA - Hot Lake Consortium UCC-RE (version 3) (version 3) ... | reverse complement strand
GAAACGGGTTCTCACCGCTTAGCGTAGGATTCTGCACTCTCCGGCATCAGACCCCGGATATGTGAGCACAGCCAATGCCGGCGGCCCGCGGAAATGCTTTGCCTATCGCTCGGTCAGTTTCAGTTCAATCCGGCGGTTTTGCGCGCGCGCAGCCGCCGTGTTGGCGGTGTTTACAGGCCGGTATTCCCCGAACCCGGTGGCCGCCAGCCGATCGGGCGGAAAGCCAAGCTCTTCGGTCATGAAACGCACCACAGACAGCGCCCGCGCTTGGCTCAACTCCCAGTTATCGGCAAATTCAGCACCGGGTGACACTGCCAGATTGTCGGTATGCCCATCCACCCGCAAAATCCAGTCGATTTCGGGCGGAATGCGATCCGACACTTCGCGCAAGATTCGCACGACATTGGCAATCTGCCCTTGGCCGGAACTCGACAATTCCGCCGATCCCAATTCGAACAGAACCTCGGAGGAGAACACGAACCGGTCCCCAACCACCTGAATTTCATCGCGTCCTTCCAGCAGATCGCGCAACCGCCCGAAGAATTCCGACTGGAAACGCTCCAACCGTCGGCGTTCTTCCGCTTCCAGATCGGCGCGCGCCTTTTGCTCGGCGGCCAGTTCCGCAAGTGCCAAGTTCAGTTCCGCGCCAAGCGTTTCGATCTGGGTGTCGCTGGCCTCGGCGCGGGCGCGGGCTTCGCCCAGCAGGTCTTGCAACCCGCCGACCTGCCCGCGCAGCGCCGAAACCTGCTGGTTCAGGGCTTCCATCCGGCGCGCATCTTCGGTGCTTGCGGCATCCTGCTCTGCAATCTGCTCGCGCGCGATCGACAACAGCGCAGCAACCCGTTCGCGCTCGCTGATCTCGCGGTCAAGCTCTGCTTGCAGATCGTCCTCGGCCCCGCGCGCGGCGGCCAAAAGAGTCAATGTCTCTTCGGCGCGGGCGCGTTCTTGTTCCAGCGACAGGGTCAGGGCGGTCAGTTCCGCATCCGCTTCGGCCAGACGTTCGCGCAAGGCTTCGGCGGCGGCAAGCTCGGCCAAGCGCGCGCGTTCTTCTTCGGTCAGCGCGCCCTCGGCCTCGGCCAGTTGCCTGCGCAGGGTTTCCGCGGCGGCGGCCTCTGCCAGTTGCGCGCGCTCGGCCTCTGACAGATCGGACCGCAGCCGGTCGATCTGGGCTTGCAACGCGTCCTGTGCGCCGTCGCGGTCCGCTTGCGCTGCGGCCAATTCCTCTGCCCGCGCTTGTGCGGCAATGCGCAAGGCTTCTTCCTCTGTCAGGCGCTCATCGCGCGCGGCAAGCTCTAGGGCCAACTCCTCGGCGCGGGCCAATGCGGCAACGCGCGCGGCTTCTTGCAGCGACAATTCGGATTCGGCTTCGGCCAGTTCGGCGCGTAAACCTTCGCCCGTGGTTTCGGCGTGCGACAAGCGCTCCAGCGTTGCCGTCAGGCGCGATTGCAGGTCTTCTTCGGTGGCAGAGGATTGCGCCAACAAATCCTCTAGCCGCGCGCGTTCGCCCTGCAACTGCGCTTGCGATTCTTCGGCCGTTTGCAGCTCTGCGGCAAGCTGGGCCAGCGACAGTTCCTGCGCTTCGGCCTGTGCCTGCGCCTCTGCCAGCGCGGCTTCTATTGCGTCGGCGCGCGCGGCGGCCAGTCGGGCAGATTCGGTTTCGGCGTCCAACTCGTCGCGCAAACTGGCAAGCGCCAGTTGCAGCGCCTCTTGCTCATCGATCAGGCGGCTTTGCGCGGCTTCCAGGTCGTCGCGTTCGGCACTCAGCGCCGCGCCCTCTGCCAAAGCCGTGTCGCGCGCGGCGATCAGGCTTGCGACCTGCGCTTCAAAATCGGTGATCTGGGTGCGGGCCTCTGCCAAGGCGCTGTCGCGCGCGGCCAGATCACGGTTCAGGCCGGAAATGGTGGCAAGCTGGGCGGCGATCTGCGCTTCGGCACCGCTCAGGTCATCTTGCAGCCCGCTGACCTGCCCTTCCAATGCGCCAACCCGGTCGCGCGACAGGCCAAGCGCATTGGTCAGTTCCGCAACCTCGGCGCTAAGCCCCCGCAACTGCGTGTCTTGCGCGCTGATCGTGTCCCGCAGAACGAATTGCACGATCATGAAAATGGACAGCACGAACATCAGAACCAGCAAAAGCGCCGTCATCGCATCGACGAAACCGGGCCAGATTGCGCCGCTGACATCGCGTTGGTTGCCCCTGCGCGACAAGCCCATGGCTACGCCCCGTCCTTGCGCGCCGCTCCAAAGCCCGACCGCGACAATTGCCGCACAGCTAATGTCAGGGTCGACAGGTCAGAGCGCAGATCGGCGGTGGTTTCCAGCCGCCCGGCCGACAATTCCTCTGAAATGCGCAAAAGCTGGCCATCTATGTTGCGCAGGCGCAAGCGGATCTCGGCATCGGAATGCGGCCCGCCCTGCCCGTCATCGCTTTGGTAATAGCCAAGGATCTGTTCTTGCGCGGTGGCGATCCGCTCTAGCGCGGGGTCGGCCGTGCCCAAGGAACTGCCGGCTAGCCGGTCGATGGCCTCTACCAGCAGGCCAAGTGCCTGATCCAGTTGGGCGCGCTCGGTATCGGCCTGAAGCTGCTGGCGGCGCATGGCTTCCATCTGTTCGGCCATGGAATCGAGCACTTGGACAATCGCGCCCAATTCCTGCCCCTGATCGACATCCCCCCCGGCAAAGCCCAGCCGGGTGATGGAGGACATCCATTCTTCCAACTGGCGGTAAAAACGGTTCTGGCCATGGCCTGCAAAGAGTTCCAGCAAGCCCACGACCAGCGACCCGGCCAGCCCCAACAGCGACGAGGAAAACGCGGTCCCCATCCCGCCCAATTGAGCTTCCAGCCCGGACATGAGGTTTGCAAACACCTCTATCCCGGTCTGGTTGTCATCCGGGGCCAGCGAGCGGATGGTGTCGACCACGGCAGGGACCGTGGTTGCCAACCCGTAGAACGTGCCCAATAGGCCAAGGAAAATCAGCAAGCTGATGATATAGCGGGTGATATCACGCAACTCGTCCAGCCGTGTGGCGACGGAATCAAGTATGGATTGCGCCGATGCAGACCCAATCTGTGCCCCCCTGCCCCGGCCTCTCAGCAACGCGGCAAGCGGCACCAGCAAGCCCGGCGGCACGGTCGCTTCATGCCCCGGACGTTCCGCAGCGAACCCCTCGATCCAGACAATCGAGCGGTTAAGCTGAATCACCTGCCAAAAGGTCGCCAGCACGCCTATGACGAAGACGAAGAAGATCACACCATTCAGCCAGACATTGGCCAGAAAGATGCCCGACACGCGCGGATAGGCAAAATAGGACCCCAGCGCCACCAGACCGATCACCAGCCACATCAAGACGATCTGGCGCACGGGCCGCGAAAACTGTGTTTTTGTCCCGAACTGGGAGCGCGCCATGTCGGTTTGCCTTGTTGCCTGCCTGTTGGGCGGACCTTACGGCGGCAACCTACCCCTGCCAACCACCCTTTGCAGCCGAATGCGCAGAATATTGTGTGCTGCGGCGCAAGGACCACAACGCGAAAACCGCCCCGAATGGGGCGGTCGCCTGGGTCAGCTTGGTTCAGAGCGGTGCGGAAACATCGCGTGTTTCGGCGTCGCGTTGTTTGCGATTGTCGGCCATGAACTGGTCGAATTCCGCCTTGTCCTTGGCCTCGCGCAGGCGGGTCAGGAACGCGTCAAAGGCGGCCTGTTCATCTTCCAGACGGCGCAGCGTGTCAGCCTTGTAGGCATCGAACGCGCTGTTGCCGGACGATTTGCCCGCGCCGCCGATAGCATAAGATTTGCGGCAAGATGATTTGAACATGTGTTTCCCCCAGATCATGTAGGCAAGAATTGCAAGGCCGATCGGCCAGAACAGGATAAAGCCCAGAACCATTGCGGCAATCCAAGCCGGTTTTCCGTAGCCATCAAGCCAGAGTTCCGCGCGGCGAAACCAGTTTGACGGTGCTGCAAGCGTTGTCATGTCGTCCCCTTCTCAAAATTAAGCCATGCCTTGGTGTGAATGTTATTCACATTAACATACTTGGGGAAAACACGCCACGGTTCAAGAGATTCTTGCAAAAAATATCATGCGCCGCCGAAAGAAACATGCCGCCGCAGTCAAGCGTTCAGTTGCAGGGCAAGTCGCCGCGCACGGGAAAACAGGGATCAACGCGCGACAGCCAGCAAGCCGTCTACATCCAGCGCTTCCTCCAGATGGTCGGCCAGCGCATCCAGCGTGGCCTCGACCGTCGCCTCGAACCCAATGTCAGACCGCGCCACCCCAAAGCCGCCCAGCCATGCGGCACGGAACGCATCGGTAGCAAACATTCCATGCAGGTAGGTTCCAGCCACGCGCCCATCCGCGCTGACCGCCCCTTCCGGCCCCCCGGCAAGCGTGGCGAAGGGGCGCGCCTGATCTTCGCCGCATGTGCGGCCCATATGCATCTCATACCCTTGCAGCGGCTGCCCGCTGCCCAGATGCACCCCCTGCACACGGGACAGGCATTTATCGCCCGCCATGACGGTGTCGACCTGCAACAGCCCAAGACCGGGCGTCGTGCCGGGCGGGCCATCCACCCCGTCTGGGTCGGCCACGGTCCGGCCCAGCATCTGATAGCCGCCGCATATGCCCAGAATATGCCCCCCGCGCCGAGAATGCGCCAAAAGGTCCAGATCCCACCCTTGCGCCCGCAAAAATGCCAAATCGGCGCGGGTGGATTTGGTTCCCGGCAGAATGACCAGATCAGCATCGCCGGGAATGGCGCGGCCCGGACCAAGCATGGTCAGGCGCACCCCCGGTTCTAGCGCCAGCGGGTCCAGATCGTCAAAATTGGCAATCCGTGACAGAGCAAGGCAGACAATATGCAAGCCCGCCGCCCGCGCGGGTGCGCTCAGGTCCAGCGCATCTTCGGCGGGCAGTTTCCACGCATCGGCAAACCACGGGCAAACCCCATAGCCCCGCCAGCCCGTGCGCGCTGCGATCATCTTGTAGCCATCGTCGAACAGACGCGGATCACCCCGAAACCGGTTGATGATAAAGCCTGCGATCTGCGCGGCATCGCCGCGCTCCAACACGGCTTGCGTGCCCACGATCTGAGCGATCACGCCGCCGCGATCAATATCCCCCGCCAGAATTACCGGCACATCGGCGGCGCGGGCAAAGCCCATATTGGCAATGTCATGGGCGCGCAGGTTCACTTCGGCCGGGCTGCCAGCACCTTCGACCAGAATCAGATCATGCTGCCCGCGCAACCGTTTGAAACTTTCCAGCACATAGCCCATCAATCCGGGCTTCAACGCGGCGTAATCCGCCGCGCGCGTGCTGGTCAAACGCTTCCCCTGAACGATGACCTGCGCGCCGGTCTCAGATTCCGGCTTCAACAGCACCGGATTCATGTCGACCACCGGCTCCAGCCCCGCCGCGCGCGCCTGAAGCGCCTGCGCGCGCCCGATCTCACCACCGTCGGCGGTCACAGCCGCGTTATTCGACATGTTCTGCGGCTTGAACGGGGCCACGGACAGCCCGCGCCGCCGCGCCGCACGGCACAGCCCCGCCACCAGCAGCGATTTTCCGACATTGCTGCCGGTGCCTTGAATCATCAAAGCGGTCACGGCAACATCCCACAACTTGCGCGGAGCGGCTGACATGCGCCTCCGGCGGGGATATTTTTGCAAGGATGAATAGGATCGGAGCGCCAAAAGCCGGGTCGGCACCGCGCCCTGGGCCGGGGAACCGGGGAGGACGCGGTGCTTTCACCCTTGGCGGCCATCGGGATCCCTCCCTGTGCCGCAACTCCAACCTGGCCCAAAATGGTAAACAAAGCCTTTTCATCCTTGGAAAAATATCCTGGGGGAGTTGCGCGGCACGCGCGGCGGGGGCAAAGCCCCCTGCAACGGATCAGAATTCGATGCCCTTCTGGGCTTTCACGCCATCCTTGAACGGGTGTTTGAGAAGCGTCATCTCGGTCACAAGATCGGCGGCTTCCAGCAATTCCGGCTTGGCGTTGCGCCCGGTCAGGCAGACATGGGTCATCGGCGGTTTGCGGCTTTGCAGAAAATCGACCACCTCGTCGATATCCAGATAGTCGTAGCGCAGCGCGATATTGATCTCGTCCAGCAACACGAAGCCGATTTCAGGGTCCAAGATCTGTTCTTGGGCAATGCGCCAGCCGTTTTGGGCCGCTGCCACGTCGCGGTCGCGGTCCTGCGTTTCCCATGTAAACCCCTCGCCCGACACGAAAAACCGGCATTCCTTGGCGAACCGTTCGCGCAGGAACATCTTCTCGCCGGTTTCCCATCCGCCCTTGATGAACTGGACAACCGAACACGGAATACCATGCGCGATACAGCGCATGATCATCCCGAACCCGGACGAGGATTTGCCCTTGCCATTGCCGGTATGCACCATGATCAGACCGCGTTCTTCGGTCTTGGTTGCCATGATCTTGTCGCGCGCTTCCTTGATGCGCTTCATCTTCTCGTTATGGCGGCGGGCGATGTCGTCCATAGGCGTTGTCCTTGCGCTGAATGTCCCGATGGATAGCAGCCCCGCGCGCCGCGCGCGAGGGGGGTTATTCGGCCGCGACCGCCTGTCGCGCATTGGGGTCGTAATTCAGCACCGGGGCCAGCCAGCGCTCCGCCTCTGCCATATCCATGCCCTTGCGCGCAGCATAATCGGCAACTTGGTCGCGTTCGACCTTTGCCACGCCAAAATAATAGCTGTCCGGATGCGCCATATACAGCCCCGAAACGGATGATCCCGGCCACATGGCCATGCTTTCGGTCAGCGTGACACCGGTCGCCTCCTCTGCATCAAGCAGCTTGAAAAGCGTGCGCTTTTCGGTGTGGTCGGGTTGCGCAGGGTAGCCCGGCGCCGGGCGAATGCCGGCATAGGGTTCGGCGATCAGCTCTTGCGCGGTGAAGCCTTCGTCCGGCGCATAGCCCCAATAATCGCGGCGCACGCGGGCGTGCAGCGCCTCTGCCATGGCCTCTGCCATGCGGTCGGCCAAGGCTTTGACCATGATGGCGGCGTAATTGTCATTCGCGCGGTCGAAGCGCGCGGCGATCTCGACCTCTTCGGGGCCGGCGGTCACGACAAAGCCGCCGATATGGTCGGGCGTGCCAAGCGGCGCCACGAAATCCGACAAGGCCAGGTTTGGCCGCCCGGCCCGCTTGCTATGCTGTTGGCGCAGCGTATGGAACGTGGCCAGTTCCGTGCTGCGGCTGTCATCGGCGAACAGGCGAATATCATCGCCCACCGTATTGGCGGGCCAGAACCCGACCACCGCGCGCGGGGTGAACCATTTCTCGGCAATAATGCGGTTCAGCATGTCTTGCGCGTCGGCCAGCAGCGCGCGCGCGGCGTCGCCTTGTTTCGGGTCGTCAAGGATTTTGGGATAAACCCCTTTCATTTCCCAAGTCTGGAAGAAAGGCGTCCAGTCTATATATTCGGCCAGTTCGGCCAGATCCCAATCATCGATCACGCGTGTGCCGGTGAATTTGGGCGCGGTAGGGTGGTAGCTGTCCCAATCCAGCCGCAGCGGGTTGGCGCGGGCCTTGGCCAGCGGCAGACGGTCTTTCGCGGCCTCGGCGCGTTCGTGCCGGGCGGTCACTTCGGCATATTCGGTGCGGATGCCATCCACAAACCCGGCCTTATTCGCGGGTGACAACAGGTTGCTGACCACCCCCACGGCGCGGCTGGCATCCAGCACATAGACCGCAGGGCCGGAATAGCGCGGCGCGATCTTGACCGCGGTATGCACCTTGGACGTGGTCGCCCCGCCAATCAGAAGCGGCAGGTCCATGCCTTCGCGCTCCATCTCGGACGCCAAGTGCACCATCTCGTCCAGCGAGGGCGTAATCAGCCCTGACAGACCGATCACATCGACCTTTTCGTCGCGCGCCACTTGCAAAATCTTTTGCGGCGGCACCATCACGCCAAGATCGATCACATCGAAATTATTGCAGGCCAGCACGACGCCGACAATGTTCTTGCCAATGTCATGCACATCGCCCTTGACCGTTGCCATCAGGATCTTGCCCGCGGATTGCCGCCCGGTGCCGCCATTCAGGCGCTTTTCTTCTTCCATATAGGGCAGCAGAACGGCCACGGCCTGTTTCATGACACGGGCGGATTTCACCACCTGCGGCAAGAACATCTTGCCCGCGCCGAACAGATCGCCCACCACGTTCATACCCGCCATCAGCGGCCCTTCGATCACATCAAGCGGGCGCGTGGCAGCTTGCCGCGCTTCTTCGGTGTCGGCGTCGATGAATTCCGTAATGCCGTTGACCAGTGCATGTTCCAGCCGCTTGTCAATCGGCCACTCGCGCCATGCCAGATCGCGCACGCGCTCTTCGCGTTTGCCGCCCTTGAAGCGGTCGGCAAGGTCCAAAAGGTTCTCGGTCGCGGTGCCGCCGGATTTGGGCTGGCGGTTCAGCACCACATCTTCGCAAGCCTCGCGTAGATCAGGGTCGATCTGGTCATAGACCGCCAGTTGGCCCGCGTTGACAATGCCCATATCCATGCCCGCGCGGATGGCGTGATACAGGAAGACCGCATGCATCGCCTCGCGCACCGTGTCATTGCCGCGAAACGAAAAGGACAGGTTCGACACGCCGCCCGACACATGCGCGTGGGGCAGGTTTTCGCGTATCCAGCGCGTCGCATTGATGAAATCGACACCGTAATTGTCGTGTTCCTCGATGCCCGTGGCGACAGCAAAGATGTTCGGGTCGAAAATGATGTCTTCGGGCGGAAAGCCCAACTCTTCAGTCAAGATACGGTAGGCGCGCGCGCAGATCTCTGTCTTGCGGGCGAAAGTATCGGCTTGGCCCTGCTCGTCAAACGCCATGACCACGACCGCCGCGCCATAGGCCAGACACAGCCCCGCCTGTTCGCGGAACTGGTCTTCGCCTTCCTTCATGGAAATGGAATTGACCACCGATTTGCCCTGCACGCATTGCAGGCCGGCTTCGATCACCTCCCATTTAGAGCTGTCGATCATGATCGGCACGCGCGCGATGTCGGGTTCGGCGGCGACAAGGTTCAGGAACTCGACCATTGCCTTTTTGCTGTCGATCAGCCCTTCATCCATGTTCACATCGATGATCTGCGCGCCGTTCTCGACCTGCTCGCGCGCGACATCCAGCGCGGTGGCGTAGTCGCGATTCACGATCAGCTTGCGGAACTTGGCAGAGCCGGTGACATTGGTGCGCTCGCCCACATTCACAAACGGAATATCGGGCGTCAGCACGAAGGGTTCCAGACCAGATAGTCGCAAATAACGGGTCATGCGGGCACCTCTCTAGGGGCATAGGGGGCAACGGCGTCGGCAATCGCGCGGATGTGGTCGGGCGTGGTGCCGCAGCAGCCGCCCACCACATTGACCAACCCGTCACGGGCAAAGCCGCCGACAAGGGCGGCGGTTTGCTCGGGCGTTTCGTCATAACCGCCAAAGGCATTGGGCAGCCCGGCATTGGGGTAAGCGCAGGTGAATGTGTCGGCCACACCGGCAATCTCGGCCAGATGCGGGCGCATCAGGTCGGCCCCCAGCGCGCAATTCAGCCCCACGGTAAAGGGCCGCGCATGGGCGACCGAATGCCAAAAGGCGGTGGGCGTCTGCCCCGACAGCGTGCGGCCCGATGCATCGGTAATCGTGCCCGAAATCATCAGCGGCAAGCGCTGGCCGATTTTCTGGAACACCTCGAACGCCGCAAATATCGCGGCCTTGGCGTTGAGCGTGTCGAAAATGGTTTCAATCAGGATAATATCGGCGCCGCCTTCGATCAGCCCTTCCATCTGCTGCCCGTAAGCGCGGCGCAGATCGTCAAATGTGACTGCGCGAAACCCGGGATCGTTTACATCGGGGCTGATGGACGCGGTGCGGTTCGTTGGCCCCACGGCCCCGGCCACGAAGCGGCGCTTGCCATCCGCGGCCTGCGCCCGGTCCGCCGCGCGCCGCGCGACCTGCGCGCCCGCCACGCTTAGATCATGGATCGCGCCTTCCAGCCCGTAATCAGCCTGTGCAATGGTGGTGCCGGAAAACGTGTTGGTTTCCAGAATATCCGCACCCGCCATGGCGAATTGGTAATGGATATCTTCGATCGCGTCAGGCTTGGTCAACACCAGCAGGTCGTTATTGCCCTGTTGCGGGTGGTCGGTGTGGTGGCGGCAAGTGGGGCCATGGATATGGCCGCCGCCCGCGTAATCCTCTTCCGACAGGCCAAGGGTCTGGATCATCGTGCCCATGGCCCCGTCCAGCACCAGAATGCGTTCGCTGACCAAAGCGCGCAATTCTGCCAGAACGGGCGAGTCGTGCAGGGCAACATCTTTCATCGGGTCTGTTCTTCCATGCCTGAGGGTTCGGGCAGGATATAGCCTTGCCCGAACCCGGAAAAAACCGAATGATTTTCACCCAGACTATGAATTCAATTCATATTCAGGGCCGGATCACATAACCGCGCGCCGCCCTTTGGCGCCGCCGCGCCGTTGTTTGGACGGCAAGATCAAAGTCAGCGGCTGCGCGGGATTGCGCGTGCTTTCCACCAATAGCTCGCAAAACACCGCCAGCGCCGGGGATTCGCGCAGATAGGGTTTTGCGGCGGCATAGGCGCGCATGGCCTCTGCTTGGTAACTGGCAAAACCGGGCAAACTGCCCAGCCATTGCAAATAGCCCAGATGGCCCAATTCGCGGGCGCGCTTGGGCGGCAGCCCCGTGGTTCGAAGTTGCAGGATCGTGTGGTTTAACAGCATAGCGCCCTCCGCGCATGAGGACGGCCTGCCAAAGGGGTCGGGCGCGCGCGCCGATGTCTGACCCCCGAGGCACCCCGCCCGGTTCCAACAAACGCCCTGTTGCGGCATGCAACGGGGCGGTGATGGCAGGTCTCCTGACTTGCGGCTCAACGCGCCCCCAACCCTTCCCGGCGCAAGGCCAGTGGTCATGTCGGGGGTGCTTGCCGCTTACAGTTGCGGGGGCAGTCATGGACTAGGGGCAAGCCCGCACCATGTTCCCTTTTCAGCCAACCCCACCGGGGCCGGGCACCATCAGGGGTAGAGTGGCCCGTTGCGCAAGCTTTGTCCAGAGTGCATCGCGTTCATTTGCATTCACGCGCCACACTCCAGCCTTTTATGACCGCATGTCTACTTGCGCAAAACCGGGAACCACTTTTGCGCGACATGCTTTAGCGGTTTTCTGCGGCTGCAATATGGGCGGTGGCCTCAATCTCGACCAAGGCGGCATCCTCGACCAGCCCGGCCACAACAACCATCGACATGGCGGGGAAATGCTTGCCCATCACCTCGCGGTAGGCGCGGCCCACCTCGGCCTGACGCGCAAGATATTCGCGCTTGTCGGTGACAAACCATGTCAGGCGGGTAATGTCGCTGGCCTGGCCGCCCGCGGCTTCGACAATCGCCACGATATTGGCCAAAGCCTGCCGCATCTGGCCCACGAAATCATTGGCAACGAACCGCTGATCGCCGTCCCAGCCGATCTGCCCGCCAATGTGCAAAACGCCGTCACGCGTAAGCATACCGTTGGCATAGCCCTTGGCAGGCAGCCAGCCGCTCGGTTGGATGGTTTTATGCGTCATGTCGGGTCTTTCACTTGCTCTAGCGTCGCGGCCACGCGTGCGGGCCATGCATTGGGGCGGCCTGCCGCATCCACATTGACCAGCGTGGCGCGGTGGGTGAACCTTGTTTGCCCAGCGCAGCGCGCAACAATGCCATAGCCGCAGGACGTGCGGCCAAGTGCTGTGATCCGCATTTCCAGCACCAGCGCATCGCCATGGCGCGAGGGCGCGAGGAATTCAGTGTCGATGGCGCGGGTCGGCACGGCCCCGGCCCCATGCATGGCCTCAAACGGCCAATCCAGCACATCGGCAAAGAAGGCTTCCACGCAATCATTGACCATCTCATAGTAGCGCGGGAAAAACACGATCCCGGCGGGGTCGCAATGCTTGAACAGAACCTTCTGGTGAAATTCATACATGCCTAGACACCCACATATTGCTCGGTGACATCGGCGCTCAGGTCTTCCATGGCGCCAGACCAGACGGTCTTGCCGCGCGCGATGATCGCGGCGCTGTCAGCCACCTGCGCCAGTTCCGACAGCGTCTTGTCAATGACAAGGATCGACATGCCGCTGTCGCGTTTCAGCGCGGCGATGGTGCCCCAGATCTCGGCCCGGATCAGGGGGGCCAGCCCCTCGGTGGCCTCGTCGAGGATCAGCAGGCGCGGATTGGTCATCAGCGCGCGGCCAATGGCCAGCATCTGCTGTTCGCCCCCCGACAGTGATGCCGCGCGCTGCCCCAACCGTTCGCCCAAGCGCGGCAGAAACCGGGTGACGCGCTCCAATGTCCAATGACCGGGGCGCGCGGCGGCGATCAGGTTTTCAGCCACGCTCAGGCTGGCAAAACAGCGCCGCCCTTCCGGCACCAGCCCAAGGCCAAGGCGCGCGGCACGGAAACTGGGAAGAACATGCAGGTTTTGGCCGGAAAATTCCAGCCTGCCCTGCGACGGGATCATCCGGCAAATGGCCTTGACGGTGGTGGTCTTGCCCATGCCATTGCGGCCCATCAGCGCCAGAACCTCGCCCTCGGCCAGCGTGAAATCCACCCCGAACAAGGCTTGCGAGGCGCCGTAACGGGCAGTCAGGTTTTCGACCCGCAGCAATGTCATGCGCTTTCCCCCAGATAGGCGTCGCGCACTTCTGGGTTGGTGCGGATGTCATCAACCGACCCGGTGGCGATGATACGCCCGTAAACCAGCACGCTGATGCGGTCGGCCAGTGCAAACACCGCATCCATGTCATGTTCCACCAGCAGGATCGGGGCCTGATCGCGCAACCCGTCCAGAAAGCCGGTCAGGGTCTTGGACCCTTCCGCGCCAAGGCCTGCCATGGGTTCGTCCATGACAAAGGCGCGCGGGTCAAGGGTTAGGGCCACGGCGACCTCCAACTGGCGGCGCTGGCCGTGGCTAAGTGCTGCGGTGCGGGTCTGCCTGTTGTCTTGCAGGCCGACGCGTTCCAAGGCGGCCTCGGCGCGGTCGCGCAAGGCGCGGTCGCCCATGACAGGTGCCAAGAACCGCCAAGGCCGCCCGCTGGCCCCCAGCGCGCCCAGCATCACGTTTTCCAGCACGCTGTCTTCCATTGCCAGCGCCGAAATCTGAAAGGTCCGCCCAAGCCCCTTGCGTGCCCGCGCGGCGGTGCTGAGTGCGGTCACGTCCTGCCCTTGCAGCAGCACTTGCCCCGCATCGGGCCGCAGACCGCCGCAGATCTGGTGAATGAGCGTCGATTTGCCCGCGCCATTTGGGCCGATCACAGCATGGATTTCGCCCGCGCGCAGGTCTATGGACACGCTATCGCTGGCCTTCAGGCTGCCGAAGGATTTGGAAATACCACGGGTTTCCAGAATGGTCTGGGTCATGATTGCCCCTTCGGTCCACAAACCAGCCCGATCACGCCGCCGCGCGCGAACAGCACGACGCCCAGCAAGATCGCCCCCAGCGCGATATGCCAATGCGTGGTGAACCCGCCCAGAACATGTTCCAGCGTAACAAACAGCATCGCACCGACCACCGGCCCCATCAGGCGGCCCACACCGCCAAGGATAATCAACACGATCAATTCACCCGACAGATGCCACGAAAACATGGACGGGCTGACAAAGCGGTTCAGGTCGGCAAACAGCGCCCCTGCCAGCCCGGTGATCGCGCCCGAGATGACAAAGGCCACCAGTTTCAGGCGCGCGGGGTCCAGCCCCACGGTCTGCACCCGCACCGGCACTTGCCGCGCTGCGTTCAGCGCAAGGCCAAAGGGCGATGCCACCAGCCGCGCGTTCAGCCATAGCGCCAGCAGAAGCGCGGCAAAGCAGATGCTGAAAAACTGGATCGGCACCAGCGTGTCCAGGCCGGGAAAATCGTTGCGGATATAGATGGATATCCCGTCCTCGCCGCCATAGCGCGACCATGAAATGGCGAAGTAATAGAACATTTGCGCGAAAGCGAGGGTAATCATGATGAAATACACCCCGCTGGTGCGCAGGCTTAGCAGCCCGATAAGCAGCGCCACGAAGGCTGACAGGACCACCGCCACCAGCCAGATAATGGGCATGGATTTCGTGCCGTCGAACACCATGAAACCCAGATCCAGCGGCATGAAATTTTGCGCATGGAACGCCAGAATGCCCATGCTATAGCCGCCGATCCCGAAAAACGCGGCATGGCCAAAACTGACCAACCCGCCCCAGCCAAGGGCAATGTTCAGCCCCACGGCGGCCAGCGCCAGAATGGCCGCGCGGGTGGCAAGGGTTATGATGAAGGGCTCATCCAGCAGCAGCGCGCAGAGCGGCACCGCCAGCAGCCCGGCCAAAAGCGCGGCGTTCAGGTAGCTTTCGCGGATCATGCGCGCGCTCCCATCAGGCCGGTGGGGCGGAAGATCAGCACAAGGCTCATCAATATATAGACTGCCATATTGGCCAAGGATGCGCCCAAGGACATGGCCGTGGCCGGGTCCAGAAACAGCCGAAACAGCACCGGCAGGAACACGCTGCCCAAAGTTTGCGTCAGCCCCACAAGGATTGCGCCGATAAACGCCCCCTTGATGGACCCGATGCCGCCGATCACAATCGTGACGAAGGCCAAGATCAGCACGGGTTCCCCCATGCCCACCTGCACCGACTGGATCGCGCCTACAAGTGCGCCAGCCAGCCCCGCAAGGGCGGCCCCCAGCGCGAAGATCAGCGTGTAAAGCCTTGATATATCGACACCAAGGGCGGCAATCATCTCTCGGTCATTTTCGCCCGCGCGAATCTGGATGCCGATGCGCGTGCGCTCTATCAGCAGCCACAAAGCCATGGCAACCGCCAGCCCTGCCCCGATCAGCGCCAAGCGGTAAAGCGGGTATTGAATGCCGCCGGGCAGCGTGACCGGGCCAGACAGCCAGCTTGGGATGTCCAAGTATAGCGGGAACGACCCGAAGATCAGCCGCGTGCCTTCGGAAAAGATCAGGATCAGCGCGAAGGTCGCCAGAACTTGGTCCAGATGGTCGGCGGCATATAGGCGGCGAATGACCAGCGTTTCCACCAGAACGCCCGCCGCCGCCGCCGCCACGAGCGCCGCCAGCAGCGCCAGCAGGAATGACCCGGTCGCGCCCGCCACGGCGGCGGCAGCAAAGGCCCCCACCATGTAAAGCGAGCCATGCGCAAGGTTAATCAGCCCCATGACGCCGAAAATCAGCGTCAGGCCCGCTGCCATCAAAAACAGCATGACGCCCGATTGCAGGCCGTTCAGGACCTGTTCGATGACAAGGATGGTGGACATGGGAACCTTTCCAGCAGGACTGGCGGCAAGGACATCCCTGCCGCCAAGAACCGTTTAGGGCATCTGGCATTCTGCCGCATAGGCATCGGCATGGTCTTCCAGCGCAACCCCGATAATGCGGTTGGTGAACACATCGCCTTCCTGAATGACCTCGCGCGCGTAGATGGTCTGGATCGGGTGCTGGTTCGGCCCGAAGCGGAAGTCGCCGCGCGTGCTGTCGAAATCGGCCTCGCGCAGGGCTGCGCGGAAGGCCTCGTTATCGGACGGGTCGGCCTTTTCCAGCGCAGAAATCAGCAGGTTCGCCGTGTCGAACCCTTGGCTGGCGTAAAGCGAAGGCAAGCGGCCAAATTCGGCCTGAAAGCTTTCGACGAATGCCGTGTTCACCGGAATGTCGATGTCTTTCGACCATTGCGCGGTGTTGACCACGCCCAGCGCCGCTTCGCCCACCGCCTGCAAGATGCCTTGGTCAAAGCTAAAGGCCGGACCCACCACCGGGATATCCACACCGCTATCGGCATATTGCTTCAGGAACGAAATGCCCATGCCGCCGGGCAGAAAGAAGAACACGCTATCGGCCCCCGACGCACGGATCTGCGCGATTTCAGCGGCATAATCGGTCTGGCCAAGCTGGGTATAGACCTCGCCCGCCAAGTCGCCCTCATACATGCGCTTGTAGCCCGTCAGCGCATCTTGGCCAGCCGGGTAGTTCGGCGCCAGAATGAAGCTGTTGCTATAGCCCGCGGTGTTGGCATAGGCGCCCGCCGCTTCGTGCAGGTTGTCATTCTGCCATGCCACGTTGAAGTAATTCGGATGGCAGCCGCGCCCGGCCAGTTGCGACGGCCCGGCATTGGGCGACAGGTAAACCACGCCTTGGTTGACCGCAGACGGAATCACCGCCATCGCAAGGTTCGACCAGATAATGCCGGTCATCACATCCACGCGCTCGGACTGGATCATCTTGTCGGCCAGTTGCACGGCGATATCGGGCTTTTGCTGGTCATCCTCGATGACCAGTTCAATGTCGTCGCGGCCCGCTTGGGCCAGCGCCAGCAAGAACCCGTCGCGCACATCCAGACCAAGGCCCGCGCCGCCACCCGACAGCGTGGTAATCATCCCGACCTTGATGTCGGCTTGCGCGCCGGTTGCAAGGGCAGCCAATGCGGTGGTGAGAAGCAGATTTTTCATTCTTGTCGTCTCCCTGTTTTGGTTTTGGCAGATTGCGGCCTTGGCCGCGCGGTGGTCAATCCTTGATCGTCGCGCCATGCACCGGCGCTATGCGAAAGCGTTGAATCTTGCCCGTCGGTGTCTTGGGCAGGCTGTCTGCAAACACCACGCTGCGCGGGTATTTAAAGGGTGCGATACTGGCTTTGACATGCTCTTGCAGCGCGCGGGCCATGTCGGGGCCGGGGTTATGGCCTTCGGCCAGCACCACATGCGCCTCGACCAGCGCGCCGCGCTCCGGGTCCGGTGCGCTGATGACGGCGCATTCGGCCACGGCGGCGTGGGCCAGCAGCGCGGCCTCCACCTCTGGCCCGGCAATGTTGTAGCCAGCGGACAGGATGATATCGTCATTGCGCGCGGCAAAGTGGAAATAGCCGTCATCATCCATCACGAACGTATCGCCGGTAATGTTCCAGCCATTCTGGACATAACTGGCCTGTCGCGCATCACTCAGGTAGCGACAGCCAGTTGGCCCGCGCACCGCCAGCCGCCCCATGGTGCCGGGGGGCACGGGGTTGCCCGCCGCATCGACCACGCAGGCGCTGTAACCCCGCACGGGTTTGCCGGTGCAGGCGGGGCGGTGGTCCTCCAGCCGGTTCGACAGGAAGATATGCAGCATTTCCGTGGCCCCGATCCCGTCCAACATGGGCTTGCCCGTGGCGCGCAGCCAATCGTCATAGACCGGCGCGGGCAGGGTTTCGCCCGCCGACACGGCAATGCGCAGGCTGGACAGGTCCGCCCCATCCGCCATGGCGCGCAGCATCACCCGATAGGCTGTGGGCGCGGTAAAGCAGATCGTGGCGCGGTAGCGGGTGATGATCTCTATCAGGTTCGGCGGAGAGGCGTTTTCCAGCAGCACAGCACTTGCGCCAAACCGCAACGGAAACACCGCCAGCCCCCCAAGCCCGAAGGTGAACGCCAAGGGCGGCGAGCCGACGAACACATCATCCGGCGTGACCTGCAACACCTCGCGCGCATAGGCGTCGGCGATTATCAGGATATCGCGGTGAAAATGCATCGTCGCCTTCGGCTCTCCGGTCGAGCCAGAGGTGAAACCCAGCAGCGCCACATCGTCTTGGGCGGTTTCGACCGCCGTGAACCGCACCGGCTTTTCCAGCGCCATGCGGTCCAGATCGGCGTCATGGTTGGATGTGCCGTCAAACCCGACAACGGTTTTCAGATACTGGCTTTGCGCGGCGCAGGCCGTCATTTCATCCATTAACCGCGTGTCGCATAGCGCGAATTCAATTTCGGCCTTGTCGATATATTTCGCCAATTCGCCCGCGCGCAGCATTGGCATGGTATTGACCACAACCGCGCCCGCCTTGGTCGCGGCCAGCCAACAGGCCACCATTGCGGGGTTGTTGGCGGACCGGATCAGCACACGGTTGCCGGGCTTTATGCCCAGATCCGCGACCAGCACATGCGCCAAACGGTTGGTCCAGTCGGTCAGTTCCTTGTAGGTGCGCCGCCGCCCATTGCCCACAAGCGCGGTATGGTCGCCAAACCCGCGCGCGACCATGGCATCAGTCAGCTCTACCGCCGCGTTCAGCCGGTCGGGGTAGTCGAACCCGTCCAGAACCAGATCCGGCCATTGCTCGCGCGGGGGCAAGGCATCGCGCGCAAAGCTGTCAGTATGGGCAGAGGGGCGCAGGTCCGTCATAGCTCTGTCCTCACATTCCACAATTCGGGAAACAGCACCACGTCCAACATCCGGCGCAGATAGCTGGTGCCGCCGGTGCCGCCGGTGCCCATTTTCAGACCGATCACACGCTCGACCGTGGTGACATGGTTAAACCGCCAGCGGCGGAAGTAATCTTCCAGATCAACCAGTTTCTCGGCCAACTCGTAAAGCGCCCAATGCGCCGCCGGGTCGCGGTAGACCTTGGCCCAAAGCGCCTGCACCTCTGGCAAGCTTGGTGTGGGTGTCTGGCGCGGGGCAAGCGCCGTTTTGGGCAGCGCATGGCCCATGCGCACCGCAACCCCCAGCACCGTCTGATACAGACAGGGCCGCGCCAGTTCCGCCTGCAACGCCGCGTGCACCGCTGGCACATGCGCATGCGGGCGCATCATCGCCGGGTTACGGTTGCCCAGCCGGAATTCGACCATCCGGTATTGCCAGGACTGAAACCCGCTGGATTGTCCCAAACGCGCGCGAAACGTGGTGTAATCCGATGGCGTCATGGTGCGCAAAACGTCCCATGCGGAATTGAGCTGCTCCATGATCCGCGCCACGCGGGCCAGCATTTTCAACGCGGGCGCAAGCTGGTCCTGCGCCAGATGGGTGCGCGCGGCGTCCAGTTCGGACAGCATCAGCTTCATCCACAATTCGGATGTCTGGTGCTGGATGATGAACAGCATTTCATCATGCGCGTCCGAAATCGGAGCCTGCGCGGACAGAACCTTGTCCAACCGCAGATAGTCGGCATAGGACATGCGCCCGTCGAACGCCATTTGCGCGCCTTCACGCGCCGGATCGTAAGGGTCAGCCATGATGCCCCTCCACTGCCTGCCGCGCGATAATCACGCGCTGAACATCACTTGCGCCCTCGTATATGCGCAAAGCCCGGATGTCGCGGTATAGCCGTTCCACCATCTGCCCGCTGCGCACCCCATCACCACCATGCAGTTGCACGGCGCGGTCAATGACCTGCTGCGCAGACTCGGTGGCATATAGCTTGGCCATCGCCGCCTCGCGGGTGACACGCGGCGCGCCCATGTCCTTGGTCCATGCCGCGCGGTAGGTCAGAAGCGCGCTTGCATCCACGTCCAGCGCCATATCGGCAATATGGCCTTGCACCATTTGCAGGTCTATCAACGGCGCGCCCTGCACATGGCGGGTGGTGACGCGGGTCAAGGCCTCGTCCAGCGCGCGGCGGGCAAAGCCCAAGGCCGCGGCGGCGACACTGGTGCGGAACACATCCAGCACCGACATGGCAATCTTGAACCCCTGCCCCGGCGCGCCGATCATGGCGTGGGCCGGCACGCGGCAATCTGTCAGACGCAAGGTCGCCAATGGGTGCGGCGCGATCGTGTGCAGCCGTTCGGCCACGGCAAAGCCTTGCATGTCGGGCGTGACGATAAAGGCGGACAGCCCCCGTGCGCCCGGTGCGCCGCCAGTCCGGGCAAAGAGCGTGTAGACATCGGCAATCCCACCATTGGAGATCCATGTCTTCTCGCCGTTCAGGATGTAATCGTCGCCGTCGCGGATAGCGGACAGCGTGCCATTGGCCACGTCCGACCCGGACCCCGGTTCGGTCAGCGCAAAAGCCGCAATTGCATGGCCTGCGCGGGTGCGCGGCAACCAGTCGGCTTTCTGCGCGGCGCTGCCGAACAGGGTAATCGCCCCCGTCCCCAACCCTTGCATGGCAAAGGCGAAATCTGCCAAGCCGTCATGGCGCGCCAAGGTTTCGCGCGTCAGGCACAGGGCGCGCAGGTCCAGAACGCCCTTCTCTGATGCGGAATGCTGTAGCCAGCCACCCTGCCCCAATGCCGTGACCAAGGCACGGCACGCGGCATCTGTATCGGCATGGTCAATGCCTGCCAGCTCGCCCGCAGCCCAGTCATCCAGCCGCGCGGCGAAATCGCGGTGGTGCGGGTCGAAAAACGGCCAGTCAAGGAAGGTGCGATCCGCCATCAATCCCCCTCGAACACCGGTTTGCGCTTGGCGGCAAATGCGTCATAGGCGCGGCGAAAATCGTTGCCCTGCATGCAGATGGCTTGCGCTTGCGCTTCCGATTCAATCGCCTGTTCCAGCGACATGGACCATTCCTGCGCCAGCATTGTCTTGGTCATGGCATTGGCAAAGGTTGGGCCAGCGGCAATACGCGCGGCCCAATCCATGCATTCTACTTCAAGATCGTCGCTTAACTTGTTGAAAAAGCCCCATGATAGCCCTTCATCCGCCGACATGGAGCGCCCCGAATACAGCAGTTCCGCCGCGCGCCCCTGCCCAATCAGCCGCGGCAGCATGGCACAAGCGCCCATGTCGCAGCCCGCAAGCCCCACACGGTTAAACAGGAAGGCGACCTTGGCATCGGCCGTGCCGATGCGCAGATCGCTTGCCATGGCGAGGATCGCGCCCGCACCGGCACAAACCCCATCGACACCCGCGATGATAGGCTTCTGGCAGCCCAGCATGGCCTTGACCAGATCGCCGGTCATGCGGGTGAAGGCCAGCAGGTCTTTCATGCCCATCCGCGTCAGCGGGCCGATAATGTCATGCACATCCCCGCCGGAACTGAAATTGCCACCATTGGGCAGGATGACCACGGCATGCACATCGTCGCGGTATGGCAGCGCGCGGAACCAGTCGCGCAATTCTGCGTAGCTTTCAAAGGTCAGCGGGTTCTTGCGCTCGGGGCGGTTCAGGCGCAGGCGGGCAATGCCATCTGTCACCTCGCACAGGAAATGCTCTGGCGCGTCGTTCATGGCCGGTCCTTTTCGCGGGTTTCTATGTGGGTCAGCAGGTCGAACGCCTGTTCCAGCATCGGGCCGTCCAGCGCGCCCAGCAGGTCGTTCACCCACGCTTCATGCGCGGCGGCAAGCTTGGCAAAGGCGGCTTCGCCCGCAGGCGTCAGCCGGGCCAGTTGCGCGCGCCGGTCGCCTTCGACGGCGACACGCAGCGCCAGCCCTTCTTCGGTCAGCCGGTCGACAATGCCCGTCACATTCCCGTTCGAGACGCGCAGAAATTCGGACAAGTCGCTCATACGCAGCCCCTTGGGGTGACGCGCCAGCGCCGCCATGACATCGAAGCGCGGCAGGGTTGTGGCGTGATCGGCGCGCAGGCGGCGGCGCAATTCGCTTTCGACATGGCCGGTCACTTTCAGCAACCGCAGCCACAGGCGCAGGCGGTCTTTCGACAAGGGTTCCAAGGCTTGGGGACGTGTTTGGCTCATATCTCTCCCCCCGACAGGCTAAGGGCATGCCCATTGACCGACGCCGCCGCGTCAGAGCACAGCCACAGTGCCGCCCCCGCCACTTCGTCGGGCTGGATGAATCGCCTTTGCGGGTTGGCGGCGATCAGGCTGGCGCGGGCATCGTCCACGCTCAGGCCGGTCTTGGCAGTAATGTTCTCGACCGACCGCTCTAGCAGCGGCGTTTCAATGAAACCGGGGCAAATTGCATTCGCGGTCACGCCGCTTTGCCCCAGTTCCAGCGCCAGCGACCGGGTCAGCCCCACCACGGCATGTTTTGCCGCCGCATAGGCGCTGGCATAGGCATACCCCTTCAACCCGGCGGTAGAGGCGATGGCAATGCAGCGCCCCCAGCCCTCGGCCTTCATACCGTCTAACGCGGCCTGCCATGTGTTGACCACGCCGACCAGATTGACCGCCAGCATATCGTTCAGGTGGTCGGGGGTCATGCGCGAAAAGGGCACGCTTTCAGCCGCCCCGGCATTGGCCACCGCCACCGTGACCGCGCCATTCAGGCCGCGCGCTTGGGCAAACGCGGCCCCGACAGAGGCGCGGTCGGTCACGTCGCAGGTTACATAGCCAATCTCTCTGTGTTGGCGCGCGACCTCTCGCAGGGGGGCTTCACGCCGCCCCATGACTGTCACGCGCGCGCCCGCATGGGCAAATGCCAGCGCAAGCGCGCGCCCCACGCCCGTGCCGCCCCCGGTGACCACGATATGACGGCCTGCCACAGTCATGCGCGCAACACCTCTGCCTCGCGGTCAGCCAGCCGCCACACCTGGTCGCGGCCTGCCAGATAGGGCAAGGGCCAGTCGGGCGCGGCACGGTCACCGATGCGGGCGGCCTCATGCAGGGTCCAGTTGGGGTTGGCCAGATGCGGGCGGCCCACGGCGACCAGATCGGCCCGGCCCGCCAGAAGGATGGAATTGGCGTGGTCTGCCTCATAGATATTGCCTACGGCCATGGTCGCCATGCCCCCTTCGTTGCGGATGCGGTCGGAAAACGGTGTCTGGAACATGCGGCCATAGACGGGCCGCGCCTTGGGCGTGGTTTGGCCCGCCGACACGTCGATCAGGTCGGCCCCGGCGGCGTGGAAGGCTTTTGCAATCGCCACGGCCTCTGACGGGGTCACGCCCTCGTCGCCCACCCAATCGGTGGCCGAGATCCGCACGGATAGCGGCTTTTCGACAGGCCAGACCGCGCGCACGGCCTGCAACACCTCCAGCGGGTAGCGCAGGCGGTTGGACAGGTTGCCGCCATAGGCATCGGTGCGGATGTTCGACACGGGCGACAGGAAGCTGGACAGCAGGTAGCCGTGTGCTGCGTGCAGTTCCAGCATGTCAAAGCCCGCGCGCGCGGCCATGCTTGCGGCGGCCACGAATTGCGCGCAAACCCGGTCCATATCGGCCCCGGTCATTTCAAACGGGGTCTGGTTGTCCTTGGCCCATGGAATGGCCGACGCGCTCATGACCGGCCAGTTGCCATTGGGCAAGGGGGTATCCATACCGTCCCAGCCCAAACGGGTCGACCCTTTGCGCCCCGAATGCCCGATCTGCGCGCAGATCTTGGCGTCAGTGTCGGCATGCACGAAATCTACAATTCGCGCCCATGCCGCTTCATGCGCGGGGTCATAAAGCCCCGGACAGCCCGGCGTGATGCGCCCCTCAGCCGACACACAGGTCATTTCCGTGTATACCAACCCGGCCCCGCCCGTGGCGCGTGCACCGTAATGGACCATGTGCCAATCGGTCGGGCAGCCATCCACGGCCTTGTATTGCGCCATGGGCGACACCACGATGCGGTTTTTCAGCGCCATGCCGCGCAGTTGGAAGGGCGCGAACATGGGCGCGCGCAAGGGCGCATCCGTCGCCACGCCCGCGCTGGTCTGGAACCAGCGTTCGGCGCTTTCCAGCCAGCCCTTGTCGCGCGCGCGCAGGTTTTCATGGCTTATCCGCTGGCTGCGCGTCAGCAGCGAATAGTTCAGTTGCACCGGGTCCATGTGCAGGTAGCGTTCGACCTGTTCGAACCATTCCAGAGAATTGCGCGCCGCCGATTGCAGGCGCAACACTTGCAAGCGGCGCTCGGATTCGTATTTGGCGAAGGCGGCTTGCAAATCTGCTTCGGTATGCACCAATTCGGCCAAGGCAATCGCCGATTCCAGCGCCAGTTTCGTCCCCGACCCGATAGAGAAATGCGCCGTCGCTGCGGCATCGCCCAAGAGGACAATATTGTCCTTGCTCCACCGTTCGCACAGCACGCGGGGGAAGCGTATCCAGGCAGAGCCGCGGATATGGCCCGCATTGCTCATCAGGCTGTGGCCGCCCAGATGGTCGCGGAAGATGCGCTCGCAAGTGGCGATGCTGTCTTCCTTGCTCATATGTTCAAAGCCGAAGGCGTCATAGGTCGCCTGCGCACACTCCACGATGAAAGTCGCGGTGCTGTCGTCGAACTGGTAGGCATGCGCCCAGATCCAGCCGTGTTCGGTTTGCTCGAATATGAAGGTGAAGGCGTCGGAAAAGGTCTGCTTCGTGCCAAGCCACACGAACGGGCATTCGCGCAGGTCGATATCGGGCTGGAAATGATCGGCAAATTGCGTGCGGGTGCGTGAATTCAACCCGTCGCAAGCCACGACCAGATCATGGGTGCGGGCCAGATCCTCTGCGCTGGCAATCTCTGTCTGGAACACAAGTTTCACGCCCAGTTCGCGCGCACGGTCCTGCAACAAAAGCAGCATTTGCTTGCGCCCGATGCCGCAAAACCCGTGGCCAGAGGACACAACGCGCCGGCCCGATTTGACCAGCGCAATGTCATCCCAATAGGCGAAATGGCTGCGGATCGCTTCGGCGCTGATGGGGTCATTGGCGGCAAGGTTGTCGAGCGTTTCATCCGACAGGACCACGCCCCAGCCAAACGTGTCATCGGCGCGGTTGCGCTCATAGACGGTGATCTCATGCGCGGGGTTGCGCAGCTTCATCGAGATTGCAAAATACAATCCCCCCGGCCCGCCGCCCAAACAAGCAATGCGCATATCTCCCCCCGCCTTGCATGATTCCTTAAGGCATGCTGCGGCAGGCCGGCTAATATTTCAAGCCTAAAGTTTCAGGCTTGAAATATATCAGGGATGGCTGATCTGCCCGCCGCCCACGGCAGCGGCAACCCCGGTGGTGCCGGGGCAAGATGTTGGCAGGCCACGCGCCACGCGCACCGCCAGATGCGCGAAGGCCTGCGCTTCCAGCATGTCGCCGTTCAGGCCCACCGCCTCGACCGGCAGCACTTCGGACGGAACGTGACCGGCGATGCGGCGCATCAGTTCGGGGTTGTGCCGCCCACCGCCACAGACCAGCAAGCGTGCGGGCGGTTGCGGCAGATGCTCATAGGCCGCCGCGACAGCCCCCGCCGCACAGGCCGCCAAGGTTGCCAGCGCATCGGGCGTGCCCATCTGGGCAACACGGGCAATCAGATCATTGTCCCGGTCCAGCGATTTCGGCGGCACGCGACGGAAATATCCTTCGGCCAGATAACCCGCGACCAGCGCATCATCGGCGGTGCCTTGGGCTGCCAGCGCGCCGCCTTCGTCGCGCGGCTGGCCAAGCCGGGCTTGGCACAGGTCATCCATGGGCGCATTCGCAACGCCCGTGTCAAACGCCAAAAGCGCGCCGGGGTCTTCGGGGCGGGCATGGCTTGGGTCCACATAGGTCAGGTTCCCGACGCCCCCAAGGTTCAGAAAGGCCAAGGGCGCGTCAGCCTTCAGATACTTGGCCAGCGCGAAATGGTAGAACGGGGCCAAGGGCGCGCCCTGCCCGCCCAAATGCATGTCAGAGCTGCGAAAATCCCACACCACCGGCACGCCCGACACCATCGCCAGCACCGCGCCCGACCCGGCCTGATGCGTGCGCCGTCCGGCAGGGTCATGCGCCAAGGTCTGCCCGTGAAAGCCCACGATCTGAATGTCCGAAAACCGCGCCATCACTTCGGCATGGGCGGTTTCCAACAACTCGGCCACCGGCTCTACCCCCGGATCGCCCGGCCATAGCCCCTGCGCGGCAAACAGCGCAGCACGCTCCTGCGGCGTATAGGGGCGAAACGCGGTCGGGCCGAAACCATGGATAACCTCGCCATCCGTGTCGAGCACGGCAGCATCCACACCGTCCAGCGACGTGCCCGACATCAGCCCCAAGGCCCGTGTGACCTGTTGTTTCAACATGGCCTTTCCCTTACGCACCACCACGCGTATATCAAACGCGCAATCTGTTGTCCGGGACAAGTAAAAATGACCTACACGCCGAAATCGGATTTCCTGATCACCTTGGTCGAGCGCGGTTTTTTTGCCGATTGCACCGATCTGCAAGGGCTGGACGAGGCTTTGCTGAAAGGCGTTGTCCCCGCCTATATCGGCTATGACGCGACGGCGAAATCGCTGCATGTGGGGCATTTGCTGAACATTATGCTGCTGCGCTGGTTCCAGAAAACCGGGCATAAACCGATTACGCTGATGGGCGGTGGCACCACCAAGGTGGGCGACCCGTCGTTTCGGTCGGACGAGCGCCCCTTGTTGGATGCGGCTGCAATCGACAGCAATATCAACGGGATGCAGGCCGTCTTTGCGAAATACCTGCGCTATGATGACAGCGCGGATGGCGCGATCATGCTGAATAATGCCGAATGGCTGGACGGTCTGAACTACCTTGATTTCCTGCGCGATGTGGGGCGGCATTTCTCCGTCAACCGGATGCTGAGCTTCGAGAGCGTGAAATCGCGGCTGGACCGCGAGCAATCGCTGTCCTTCCTCGAATTCAACTACATGATCTTGCAAGCCTATGATTTCGTTGAAATCAACCGCCGCCATGGCTGCCTGTTGCAGATGGGCGGGTCGGACCAATGGGGCAATATCGTCAATGGGATAGACCTAGCCCGGCGAATGGCGGACCGCCAGATCTTTGGGCTGACCACGCCTTTGCTGACCACATCGGATGGGCGCAAGATGGGCAAATCCCAGGGCGGGGCGATCTGGCTGAATGCGGATATGCTGTCGCCCTATGAGTTCTGGCAATTCTGGCGCAACACGACCGATGCCGATGTGGGCCGCTTCCTGAAGCTTTACACCGAATTGCCGGTGGCGGAATGCGACCGGCTGGGCGCGTTGGAAGGCTCTGAGATCAATGCCGCGAAGATCATCCTTGCCAATGAGGTGACGACGCTGTGTCACGGGGCAGATGCGGCGGCGGCGGCAGAGGCCACCGCCCGCGAAGTGTTCGAAAAGGGTGGCGCAGGCGACGATCTGCCGACGCTAACGCTGTCCGCCGCCGATCTGGGCGACGGGTTGTCCATGGCGCAGCTTTTCGTGCGTGCGGGCTTGGCCGCGTCGGGCAAAGAAGCCAAACGCCTGATTGCCGAGGGCGGCGCCAAGGCAAATGACGCCGCGGTCAGCGATGCCGGTCAGATGGTCGATGCAGAGGCCTTGGCCGCACCGATGAAGCTATCGGCAGGCAAGAAACGGCACGCCTTGGTCGTGCTGGACTGATCGCAGCCCGACCGAGCCGCGCCAATAAGAAAGCCCGGTCTTTTCAGACCGGGCTTTTTCAGATCATGTTTTGAACCAAAGGGTTACAGCCCTTCTATCGCCTTTGCCAGATCATCGGCGGTCTTGTCCAACGCGTCTTTTTCCGCACCCGATGCCGCACCGGCCTTGGTGCGCATCTCGTCCAGAATGGCTTGCAAGGCTGTGCGCGCCTCTGCGCCCGCCGCCGGGAAAGCGCGTTCTGCCAGAACCGTCGTCGCCTCTGGGCTGATTTCGGCGAAACCGCCGGTGACGACGAAACGCTCCTCACCGGTCGCCCCTTCGACCACCAGAACGCCGGGGCGCAGGGTGGTAATGGTGGGCGTGTGGTCGGGCATGGCGGTCAAGTCGCCATCGGCACCGGGGATCTGCACCGCCCGCGCCTTGCCCGAAGCCAGCTTGCGCTCTGGACTGACCAGATCGAATTGCAACATATCAGCCATACGGCCCTCCATTTGGCAGGTCGGGGGCGGTATGATCCGCCCCTCGAACCCGGACCCGTCTTAGGCCGCAGCGGCCATCTTCTCTGCCTTGGCGATCACATCGTCGATATCACCGACCATGTAGAACGCGCCTTCCGGCAGGTGGTCGTATTCGCCGGCAACGACGGCCTTGAAGGACGCGATCGTCTTCTCCAGCGGCACCTGAATGCCGTCAGAACCGGTGAACACCTTTGCCACGTCGAAGGGCTGCGACAGGAAGCGCTGAATCTTCCGGGCGCGGGCCACGGTCAGCTTGTCCTCTTCCGACAGCTCGTCCATGCCAAGAATGGCGATGATGTCCTGAAGCGACTTGTAGCGCTGCAAGATACCCTGAACGTCGCGGGCCACCTGATAGTGTTCTTCACCCACGATCTGCGGGTCGAGGATACGCGAGTTGGAATCGAGCGGGTCCACAGCCGGGTAGATGCCCAGTTCCGAGATCGCACGGCTCAACACGGTGGTTGCGTCAAGGTGCGCAAACGAGGTTGCTGGCGCAGGGTCGGTCAAGTCATCCGCAGGCACATAGATTGCCTGCACCGAGGTGATGGACCCGGCCTTGGTCGAAGTGATGCGTTCTTGCAGCGCGCCCATATCGGTGGCCAGCGTCGGCTGGTAGCCCACAGCGGACGGGATACGGCCCAGAAGTGCCGACACTTCAGACCCTGCCTGCGTGAAGCGGAAGATGTTGTCCACGAAGAACAACACGTCCGTGCCCGACTGGTCGCGGAACTGTTCTGCCAGCGTCAGACCGGTCAGAGCCACACGCGCACGCGCACCGGGCGGTTCGTTCATCTGGCCATAGACCAGCGCCACCTTGGATTCCGACAGGTTGTCGATGTTGATAACGCCCGATTCCATCATCTCGTGATACAGGTCGTTGCCCTCACGGGTCCGCTCGCCCACACCTGCGAACACCGAAAAGCCCGAATGCACTTTCGCGATGTTGTTGATGAGTTCCATGATGAGAACGGTTTTACCCACGCCAGCACCACCGAACAGGCCGATCTTGCCGCCCTTGGAATACGGCGCCAGCAGGTCGATGACCTTGATGCCGGTAACAAGGATTTCCGATTCCGTCGACTGCTCGGCAAAGCCGGGCGCAGGCTGGTGGATGGCGCGCTTTTCAGCGGCTTCCAGCGGTGCGCCTTCATCCACGGGTTCGCCTACCACGTTCAGGATGCGGCCCAGCGTGGCGTCGCCCACCGGCACCATGATCGGCTCGCCCGTGTCGGTCACGGCCTGACCGCGCACCAGACCTTCGGTTGCGTCCATGGCGATGGTGCGCACGGTGCTTTCGCCCAAATGCTGCGCCACTTCCAGCACCAGCCGCTTGCCGTTATTGTCGGTTTCCAGCGCGTTCAGAATGGGGGGCAATTCGCCGTCGAACTGCACGTCGACGACAGCGCCGATGACCTGCACTATTTTGCCGTTTGAAGCCATTGTCTATTTCTCCGGGTTCGTCAGAGCGCTTCGGCGCCCGAAATGATCTCGATAAGCTCTTTGGTGATCGCTGCCTGACGCGAGCGGTTATACTCGGTCGTCAGCCGGTCGATCATGTCGCCTGCGTTGCGGGTTGCGTTGTCCATGGCGGACATGCGCGCACCCTGCTCAGAGGCGCCGTTTTCCAACAGAGCGGTGAAGATCTGCGTGGTCACTGCGCGCGGCAGCAGGTCAGCGAGGATTGCTTCCTCGGACGGTTCATAGTCATAAAGCGCGCTGGCTTCGGCCCCTTCGGGAACCACGGCAGGAATGACCTGCGTGGCGGTCGGGATCTGGCTGATAACGCTTTCGAACCGGTTAAAGAAGATCGTCGCCACGTCGAATTCGCCCGCATCGAACATGTCGAACACCTTGTTCGCCACATCCGCCGCGTTGTCATAGCCGACGCGCTTGACCTCGCTCAGGTCGATATGGGCGACCAGATGCGCACCAAGATCGCGCTTGAGCTGTTCGCGGCCCTTCTTGCCAACCGTCAGGATCTTTACGGTCTTGCCGTCTGACAGCAGCTTGTTGGCATGGACACGCGCCAGTTTCACAATGGACGAATTGAAGCCACCGCACAACCCGCGCTCTGCGGTCATAACGACCAACAGATGCACTTTGTCGTTTCCGGTGCCGGCCAGCAGCTTGGGAGCCGTGTCCGACCCTGCAACCGAAGCTGCAAGGCCGTTGACGACATCTGCCATCTTGTCGGCATAGGGGCGCGCGGCTTCCGCCGCATCTTGGGCGCGGCGAAGTTTCGCCGCCGCGACCATCTGCATGGCTTTGGTGATCTTCCGCGTCGACTTGACGCTGGAGATCCTGTTTTTCAGGTCCTTGAGGCTAGGCATACGCTTGTCCTCTCACCGCCCTCAGGCGAAATCTTTCGCGAATTCGTCGAGTGCTGCGCGGATCTTCTCTTCCAGCTCGCCCTTCACCTTGCGGTCATTGACGGTCATGTCGTCCAGAAGCGCCTTGTGCTTGCCACGCAGATGCGCCAGCAGGCCAGCCTCATAGCGGCCCACGTCCTTCACGGCGATCTTGTCCAGATAGCCCTGCGTGCCAGCATAGATCACGCAGACGATTTCCGCGTTGGTCATGGGCGAATACTGGCCTTGCTTCATCAGCTCGGTCAGGCGCGCGCCACGGTTCAGCAGTTTCTGGGTCGAGGCGTCAAGGTCAGAGCCGAACTGCGCGAAGGCCGCCATTTCGCGGTACTGCGCCAGTTCCAGCTTCACCGGACCTGCGACCGATTTCATCGCGTTGGTTTGGGCCGAAGAGCCCACGCGCGACACGGACAGACCGGTGTTCACAGCCGGGCGGATACCTTGGTAGAACAGTTCGGTTTCCAAGAAGATCTGGCCGTCGGTGATCGAGATCACGTTGGTCGGAATAAAGGCCGACACGTCGCCGCCTTGGGTTTCGATGATCGGCAGCGCGGTCAACGAGCCTGCGCCGTGATCTTCGTTCAGCTTGGCCGAGCGTTCCAGCAGGCGGGAGTGCAGGTAGAACACGTCGCCCGGGTAAGCTTCGCGGCCCGGCGGGCGGCGCAGCAGAAGCGACATCTGACGGTAAGCCACAGCCTGCTTCGACAAGTCATCGTAGATGATCAGCGCGTGACGGCCATTGTCGCGGAAATGTTCTGCCATGGCGGTCGCGGCATAAGGGGCCAAGAACTGCATCGGCGCGGGGTCGGATGCGGTTGCTGCCACCACGATCGAATAGTCGATCGCGCCGGTTTCTTCCAGCTTCTTCACCAGCTGTGCCACGGTAGACCGCTTCTGACCGATGGCCACATAGACGCAGTAAAGCTTTTTGCTTTCGTCGTCGCCAGCGGCTTCGTTATAGGATTTCTGGTTCAGGATCGTGTCCAGCGCCACGGCGGTTTTACCCGTCTGGCGGTCACCGATGATCAATTCGCGCTGGCCACGGCCAACCGGGATCATGGCGTCCACCGATTTCAGGCCGGTTGCCATCGGCTCGTGCACCGATTTGCGCGGGATGATGCCGGGGGCTTTCACATCCGCGACCGAGCGCTTGGTGGTCTTGATTTCGCCCTTGCCATCAATCGGGTTGCCCAGACCATCGACAACGCGGCCCAGCAATTCGTCGCCCACCGGCACGTCCACGATGGACTTGGTGCGCTTTACTGTGTCGCCTTCCTTGATGCCGCGGTCATCGCCGAAAATAACGATACCCACGTTGTCGGCTTCAAGGTTCAGCGCCATGCCGCGCACACCGCCGGGGAATTCGACCATCTCGCCAGCCTGAACATTGTCCAGACCATGCACGCGGGCAATACCGTCGCCTACAGAGAGCACGCGGCCCACTTCGGCGACTTCGACATCCTGACCGAAGTTCTTGATCTGCTCTTTCAGGATTGCAGAAATCTCAGCAGCTTGGATACCCATTTATCCGACCTCTTTCATGCTGTTCTTGAGGGCCAAGAGCTGCGCGCGGATCGACGTGTCGATCATTTGCGAGCCCACCTTAATGACAAGACCGCCGATGAGCGTTTCATCGACGGATGTTTCGAGTTTGATCTCCTTGCCGACGCGCGCTTTCAGCGCCGACACAAGTTCGGCTTCCTGCGCCTTGGACAAGGGCTTGGCAGAGGTGACAGTTGCGGTCACTTCGCCTTTTTCATCCGCGATCATGGCACGCAGCGCGGCCAGAACCTGCGGCAATGCGAACATGCGCCGCTTGGATGCCATCAGCCCCAGACCACCGGCAACCGGCTGCGACAGACCCATTTTGGCCGCGACCGCACCAATTGCGGCGGAAACATCGTCACGACTGTAAACAGGGGAGGAGATCAGATTGCGCAACTCGGCGCTGTCTGCCAGCGCGTCTTTCAACGCGTCAACATCTTTTTCCAGCGCATTCAGCGCCTTGGATTCCTTCGACAGCTCGAAAATGGCTGTGGCATAGCGCTTGGCAATGCCGGAGGAGATCGAAGCTGGTTCGGACACGTCCACCCTTCCATCTGGTTGCACCGCGTCATGCGCCTTGGCCTGCTGCCAAGAGTGAACGCTGTCACGGCATGTGAAATCGGCGCGGGTTTAGCAGAGCGCTTGTGATGCTGCAACCGCCAAGGCCACCCGGAATGGACAAACCGGGTCGAATTCTGCGGCCTGGGTGCGACAATCTGCCACGCGCTTGCGCTATCATCTGACTTGCGCCTGAAATCCGGGCAATTGCGCGCCACAGACGGGCGCTGCGGATCGCTCGTGGCGGCCTCTGTGGTTTGGGGTGCCACCCTCGCGCCAAGCCGGTCGGGTGCCCGCCGGTTGCGCAACCCCGTCAAGAATGCGCAAGGGCCGTCGGTTCTTGATCGCCAGCCCGTTTCCGGGGCTGCTTTCAGCCCGCCGCGCGCGCACCACCAGCACGCCACCACCGCGCAAACGCGCCATGCGCTGGCCGATCCGTTCCAGCCACATCGCCCATCGCAGCCAGCGCCGCGTGTTGCGCGGCGGGAAGAACAGAGCACTGCGATTGTCCAGCATCTGGAACCCGTGGTCACGCAGCAGCGTGGCTATCTGCCCAGAGGAATAGGGCCGCCCCAGCGCAAAAGGCGTGCCATCCAGCCGCGCCCACATGCCCGAGCGGTTGGGCAGGATGAACAGCGCCTCGCCGCCCATGCGCAAAACGCGCGCAGCTTCTTCCAGAAGCGCGGCGGGCCGGTCGCAGGTTTCCAGCCCGTGCAGCATGACCAGCCGGTCAATGCTATCGGTGGCCAGCGGCCAACTGGTTTCCTCGGTCAGAACGGAATGGTTCGCCGCCTCTGCGGGCCAATGCATGACGCCTTGCTGCGCGGGCATCAGCGCGATGACGCGCCGCGCCTTTGGCAGCCAAGGGCGCAACAGCGGCACGGCAAAGCCGAATCCGGCCACGTCCTTGCCGCTCATATCGGGCCAGCAGGTCAGGCATTGGTCACGCAAGGCCTTTTGCGCGGCCCGCCCCAGCGATGTCGTGTAATAGAAGTCGCGCAGGGCGATCACGTCATGGTGCATTCCGACCTCGTTGCGCAGCGCGGCTTTGTCGCGCTAGCCTGACACTGACCATACCCCAAGTGACGGAAAACGCCATGCCCCTTACCTTGCACGCAGTGCGCTGCCTAAGCGACAATTACGCCTATCTGCTGCACGACCCCGCCAGCGGGCGCACCGGCGTTGTCGATGTGCCAGAGGTCGCACCCATCAACGATGCCTTGACGGCCAAGGGCTGGGCACTGTCCGACATTTTTATCACGCATCATCATCACGACCATATCGGCGGCGTGGAAGAGTTGCGCGCGGCAACCGGGGCAACCGTTTGGGGCGCGGCGGCCGATCGTCACCGCCTGCCCCCTCTGGACCACGCCTTGGCAGAAGGCGACACGATTCCCTTCGGCACAGAGCTGGCCCGCGTGATCGATGTCTCTGGCCACACAAACGGCCATATCGCATTTCATTTCCCCGACAGCCAGCTTGCCTTTACCGCAGATAGCCTAATGGCGCTGGGCTGCGGTCGGCTGTTCGAAGGCACGCCCGCGCAGATGTGGCACAGCTTGACCAAGCTCATGGCCCTGCCAGAGCTTACGCGCATCTGTTCGGGGCATGACTACCTGTCGGGCAACGCGGCCTTTGCGCTAAGCGTGGATGGCGCCAACCCGGCGCTTGCCGTGCGCATCGCGCGCTTTGATGACATGCGCCGCGAAGCCGCGCCCATGGCCATTGCAACATTGGCAGAGGAAAAGGCCACCAACCCGTTTTTGCGCGCCGCAGACCCTAGCCTGAAAGCCGCCCTTGGCATGGCCGGGGCAACGGATGGCGAATGCTTTGCCGAATTGCGCGCCCGCAAGGACCGTTTCTGACGTTATTTGGGCGTGGAACCGTTCCGTGACGGCGATTGTCCAAAAAAACACTTGAAGGATGGTGAATAAAACCGAAGTTTAACACTATGAGGCGAACATGGCGTTACGGGGTCTCCCCGCCGCCATCCAGGAAACAGGAGCGTCTGACGTGCCATCATTCTCAACCACTCTGGAGCAATCCATCCACGGGGCCCTGGCCTTGGCCAATGCCCGGCGGCACGAATTCGCAACGCTGGAACATCTGCTCTTGTCACTGATAGACGAGCCGGATGCCAACCGCGTTATGCAGGCCTGCAATGTCGATCTTGACACGTTGCGCAGCACCTTGCTCGAATTCATCGAGGAAGAGCTCGCCTCGCTTGTCACCGATATCGAAGGGTCCGAAGCCGTGCCGACCGCGGCCTTCCAGCGCGTGATCCAGCGCGCCGCGATCCATGTGCAAAGCTCTGGCCGCAACGAGGTGACGGGCGCGAATGTGCTGGTCGCGATCTTTGCAGAACGCGAATCCAACGCCGCCTATTTCCTGCAAGAGCAGGATATGACCCGCTATGATGCGGTCAATTTCATTGCGCATGGCGTGGCCAAGAACAGCCAGTTCAGCGAAGAGCGGCCCGTGACCGGTGCCGATGAAGAACAGGCCGAACAAACCAAATCCGAGGAGAAATCCAAGGAAACCGCGCTGGGCAAATATTGCGTGGACTTAAACAAGAAGGCCCGCGCGGGCGATGTGGACCCGCTGATCGGGCGCGCCTCTGAGGTGGAGCGCTGCATTCAGGTTCTGTGCCGCCGCCGCAAGAACAACCCGCTTTTGGTGGGTGATCCGGGCGTGGGCAAAACCGCGATTGCCGAAGGGCTGGCCAAGAAGATTGTCGAAGGGGAAACCCCGGACGTTCTGTCCGGCTCGACCATTTTCTCGCTCGACATGGGCGCGCTGCTGGCCGGAACCCGCTACCGGGGCGATTTCGAAGAACGCCTGAAAGCTGTCGTGCAAGAGTTGGAGGACCACCCCGACGCCGTGCTGTTCATTGACGAGATCCACACCGTAATCGGTGCCGGTGCCACATCTGGCGGCGCGATGGATGCATCCAACCTGCTGAAACCCGCGCTACAAGGCGGCAAACTGCGGTGCATGGGCTCGACCACCTACAAGGAATTCCGCCAGCACTTCGAAAAAGACCGCGCCTTGTCGCGCCGGTTCCAGAAGATTGACGTGAATGAACCGACGGTGGAAGACACGATCAAGATCTTGATGGGGCTAAAGCCGCATTTCGAAGCGCATCACGACATTCGCTACACGAATGACGCGATCAAGACGGCGGTGGAACTGTCGGCGCGGTATATCAACGACCGCAAACTGCCCGACAAGGCAATCGACGTGATTGACGAGGCCGGTGCCGCCCAGCATTTGCTGGCCGAATCCAAGCGCCGCAAAACCATCTCTCCGAAAGAGATTGAAGCCGTGGTCGCCAAGATTGCCCGCATTCCGCCGAAGAGCGTGTCGAAAGACGATGCAGAAGTGCTGCGCGATCTGGAACGCTCGCTCAAGCGGGTGGTGTTCGGGCAAGACCCCGCCATCGACGCGCTGGCATCGGCCATCAAACTGTCGCGCGCGGGCCTGCGGGAGCCCGAGAAACCCATCGGGAACTACCTGTTCGCAGGCCCGACCGGCGTGGGCAAAACAGAGGTTGCCAAACAACTGGCCGATATTCTGGGCGTGGAATTGCTCCGTTTCGACATGTCCGAATATATGGAGAAACACGCGGTCTCGCGCCTGATCGGTGCGCCTCCGGGCTATGTCGGTTTCGACCAAGGTGGCTTGCTGACCGACGGTGTTGACCAGCATCCACATTGCGTGCTGCTGCTGGATGAGATCGAAAAAGCGCATCCCGATGTGTACAACATCCTGCTTCAGGTCATGGACCATGGGCAATTGACCGACCATAACGGTCGCACGGTCAATTTCCGCAACGTGATCCTGATCATGACCTCTAACGCAGGTGCGGCAGAGCAGGCGAAAGCCGCCATCGGCTTTGGCCGCGACCGGCGCGAGGGCGAAGATACCGCCGCGATTGAACGCACGTTCACGCCCGAATTCCGCAACCGTCTGGATGCGGTCATCAGCTTTGCCCCGCTGGGGCGCGGCATCATCATGCAGGTGGTCGAGAAATTCGTTCTGCAACTTGAAGCGCAGCTTCTGGACCGCAACGTCACCATCGACCTGACGGAAGAGGCCGCGCATTGGCTGGGCGAGCAGGGCTATGATGACAAGATGGGCGCACGCCCGCTGGGCCGTGTGATTCAGGAACACATCAAGAAACCGCTGGCCGAAGAATTGCTGTTCGGCAAATTGGCCAAGGGCGGTGTTGTGCATGTGCGCCTGCGCGACGGCAAACTGGTGCTGGACATGGACGGCCCCGACGCCAAGCGCATCACCGGCAACAAGCCGCCGCTTCTGACAGCAGACTGACCATGCTCTGGCCCGCGTGCAATGCCCGCGCGGGCCGGGCCTTTGGGTTGCATCCGGTGAAAACATGCTGATCCCGATGCGGGACCATAACCCTTCGGGCAAACGCCCCTATGTGACCTACGCGCTTCTGGCGGCCAATATCCTGATTTTTATCAGCTATTATGGCCTGTTCGCCAATGACACCGCGCTGATGCGCTTTTTCATGACATGGGGCATGGTGCCCGCGGCGCTTGGCGCAGGTTTCAGTTTCGAAACCTTGCTGACGCATCAATTCCTGCATGGCGGGATCCTGCATCTGGCCTTCAACATGTTGTTCCTGTGGGTCTATGGCGACAACATGGAAGAAGAATGGGGCCACCTGCGCTTCTTGGGGTTTTATCTGGCGTGCGGCGTGGCCGCCGGGCTTGCGCAATACCTGTCAGAGCCGCAATCGTATATCCCAATGGTTGGCGCTTCTGGCGCTATTGCTGGCGTGCTGGGGGGATACCTGCTGTTCTACCCCCGCGCGCGGGTCGATATGCTGTTGTTCTTGCTGGTTTATTTCCGCATTATCCCGATCCCCGCGTGGTTGGTGCTGGGCGGCTGGTTCGGGATGCAGGTCTTCGCCGGGCTTGGCCCCTCGGATGATGGGGTCGCCTATTGGGCGCATATCGGCGGGTTCGTGGCGGGCGTGGTATTTGCGCTGCCGCTTTGGCTGCGCCGTGGCGGGCGCGCGCTTTGGACGCGCACCCATGGCCACCCGCCCCACCCCGAGGCGCAGTATCGTTTTGTCAGAACCGATATTCCAGCAGCAGGTCGCCGCCGGAACCCGTGGTTGCGGTAAGGTTCAGCGCCCGTCACCCTCTCCTGTGCCGCCATCCGACCCGTCATTGACGATTTCGTCACGGCGCAGAATGGCGACCTTTTGGGCACCATCGCTGCGCGGCACGTCCTTGGGTTCTGGCTGATGATCCGGACGCAGCACTTCGGGGTTGCGCAACCAAATATCGCGCTGCGAGAACGGCATCTCTATCCCTTCTTGCGCAAAGCGCTCTGCGATCTGGTGGCGGATTTCGGTGCGCACCGACAGGCCAAGGCTGACATCGCTCAGCACCATGCGCAGTTCGAACATCAACGCATCGGCACCGAAATCTGCAAAGATCACGCTGGGCGCAGGGTCCAGCAGCGCCAAGGGTTGCGCATCGCCGATTTCCTGCAAGATCTGCTGCACGCGGCGCGTATCGCTGCCATAGGCCACGCCCACCGGCACGATAATCCGCCCGGTCATGTTGTAGCGCGTCCAGTTGGTCACAGACCCGGCAATCAGGTCGGTATTGGGCACGATCACATCGGTTCGGTCAAAGGTCTCGATCGTGGTCGAGCGCACAGAGATAGAGCGCACGGTCCCCATCGTGGTCCCCACCTCGATCCAGTCGCCTTCGGCGATCGGGCGCTCTATCAGCAAGATCACCCCCGAGATGAAGTTCGACACGATATTCTGCAAGCCAAAGCCAATGCCGACCGACAAGGCACCTGCCACGATGGCCAGCCCTGACAGGTCAATCCCGGCGGTCGAAATGGCCACCAGCGCGGCCACAAAGATACCGATATAGCCGGTGCCAGAGATGATGGCCTTCTGCCCGCCCTTGTCGATTCGAGTTTTCGGCAGGACCGTGGTGCCAAGCGCCCCTTGCAGCAGCCGTGTGATGTAATAGCCGATTGCGAAAACCACGATCAGCACCAACAGCGCACTGGGTGCGATCCGGGTTTCTCCAATCTGGAAGCCTTGCAGCAACAACGCGAAGAATTCTGAGATTTCGGTTCCCCGAACACCCCAGATCAGCGCGAATAGCGGCAAAGACCCGATTGCCAGAACAAAGCCCAGCAATGCCGGCACCAACGGTTCGGGTGAATCGTCAGTTCGCTTTGTGGCCAGATCGTAGATATCCTCTATCAGGCGCAGGAACAGCAGCAGCACCGCAAACAACGCCACAGATGCAATGGACGGGTAAAGCAGCGCCTCTGCCGCGTTGCGATAGCCAAGCGCCGCAAGGGTCGGCGCCAGAAGCGCAACAGCCAAAAGCGCGCGCCCCACAAGCCCGATGGCACGGTCCTTGAAGGCAGTATCCTGCCCCGATACCGCATTGGCCTTGGCGTGTTGGATGAACAATTGCCCAAGTCGGAACAAGGCAATCGCGGTCAGCACAATCAGCGGAAAGGCAATGACAGACACGGCCGCGGCGGGGGCGCGTTCATTGCCCAATGCGGCCAATGCGACCTCATACAGGCCGCTGAATAGGCCCAACAGGTTTACCAGAACGCGGCCTTGGGTGCGCTGCCCATCGGTCAGCAGCAGCGGAGAGTATAAGCTGCCCGAAGATGGAAACAGCCACAGCCCGATCCAGCGCGCGATAAAGTAGATAATGCCCAAACCGGCGATGGATTCCGCGATCGCGCTGCCGCGCTCGCCGAGCAAGCTGCTGGACACGGCGGCAAAATACAGCGCCATCACGGCAAGGCTTGGGACGATCACTTGGCTAAAGGATAGCAATAGGCCCAGCAGTCGTTGGCTTTTGGGCGAATTGCCCAGCACTTTTGCGCCGACCGTGCCGCTGCGCATGGCCAAAACCAGACGTTCAATGCCTGCTCTGCCCCGCAGCAAAATGAACGCGCCGAAAATCAGCAAGCCTCCGATCACTGGCAGGTTTTCGCGCAATTGCCGCATACGCAATGTGCTGCCAAGCGTATTGTTGAACTCTTGCGCCACAAGGGCCGAGGAGTCGACAACGCTTGTCACGGCCGGAATCCAGTTGGCCGGGTTCCACGGGTAGGGTTCGACCGCCAGCAGCACATCGGCCTGCCGCGCCCGCATTGACGTGTCAACACGCCGGACAAGCGCGTCGGCCCGGCTGAACGCCTCTTGCGCAGCCGCGCGCGGGGCTTGCACGGTGGCCAGTTCCGCCGCAAGTGCCGCGCGCCGTTCCGAGATGTCGGCGGCTTCGGATGAGGGGTCTTCTGGGGCTGGCCCCAAAGCATCTATCTGCGCACGCAGGCTTTCAATACGCGGTTCGTTGACATTGCGCCCCTCTTGAAACTGGGCGCGGAACGCGACCAGTTCAGCGCGCAGCGCTTCCAGCCGCTCGACCGTGACATCGGGCCGCTCCAGCTCGGCTTCGATCGCGTCTGCGCGCGTGTTCCAGGCCGCATAGTCGGGCTGCTGGGCCACAGGCGCGGCGCTCGGTTCCAGCTCGGGGGCTGTTTGCGCGCTTGCCGCAACCGGAAGCAAACCCAGCAGCAGATAGGTCAGAACGATGTGAAGAAAGTGCATGAGTCAGTCAGTATCCTTGGAGTAAACATCGGGCAGATCGGGCGCGTCCCGGTCAAGCCACGCGGGCACCGGCAACCCCTTGGAGCGCAGGAAGGCCGGGTTATACAGTTTGGACTGATAACGCGTGCCGTAATCGCACAAGATCGTTACGATGGTATGGCCCGGCCCCATATCACGGGCCATATGCACCGCCCCGGCGATATTCACACCAGAAGATCCACCAAGGCACAGACCCTCTTCGGCAAGTAAATCAAAGACATAGGGCAGCGCCTCTTCATCGGGAATGCGGGTGCTGAAATCTGGGGTGAATCCTTCCAGATTGGCGGTGATCCGCCCCTGCCCGATGCCTTCGGTAATCGAATCTCCGGGGTTGTCCTGCCCGGTATACAGTTTGAACAGCCCGGCACCCGCCGGGTCGGCAAGCCCGACCTTGACCCCCTTGGGCTGCAAGGCCGCGCCAACACCGGCCAGCGTGCCCCCAGAGCCGACGGCGCAGATAAAGCCATCGACCTTGCCATCGGTCTGCGCCCAGATTTCGGGCGCGGTCGTTTCGATATGCGCTTGGCGGTTGGCCGTGTTGTCGAACTGGTTGGCCCAGATCGCGCCATTGGCTTCGGTCTTGGCCAGTTCTGCCGCCAGACGCCCGGAATATTTAACGTAGTTATTCGGGTTCTTATAGGGCACGGCAGGCACCTCTACCAGATGCGCACCGGCCAGCCGCAGCATGTCTTTCTTTTCTTGGCTTTGGGTTTCGGGAATGACGATGACGGTGCGAAACCCCATCGACGCGCCGACCAGCGCAAGGCCAATGCCGGTATTGCCCGCCGTCCCCTCTACAATGGTGCCGCCCGGTTTCAGATCGCCGCGCGCAACCGCGTCGCGGATGATGTAAAGCGCCGCGCGGTCCTTGACGGACTGGCCGGGGTTCAGGAATTCGGCCTTGCCCAAAATGGTGCAGCCGGTGGCTTCGCTGACCTTGTTAAGCCGGATCAGGGGGGTGTTGCCGATTGCCTCTGCGAGATTGGACCGGATGAACATGGCTTGCTCCAACTTGAAATGGAATTGGCCGGGGCAAAGGACCCCGGCGCGATGTTACAGGCGAAAAATGCGCGCGCTCAGAGCGTGCCGGACCGTTTGGCCCCACGGGCGAACAGCCAGCACCCCACGGCCACTGCAACCAGTGACCCGGTGAATTGCACCACGTCAACGCCGCCCAAGGTGCCCAAACCATCAATCATGGCCATGCCCCCCCAGACCAGCGACACCAGCGCCGCCAGAACCGTGACCGACAACACCAATACGGCGGCACGGTCACGCAGCAACAGCAGAACCGAGCCGAGCAGCCCCAGCCAAACGGTTGCGCCAATCGCCCCAGAGGCCCATGCCGGGACCGATTCCAGCAACATGGCCAGACCGTAACCATCGGGCAGCGGCAGCATGGCCGCTAGGGGCGCATAGCGCGCGGCGACATACTCAACCGCGTGCAGTCCGAACCACAGACAGCCGACCACCGCAAACAGCGTTAAAAGAGCGCCACGTTCGGTTTTTGCAGGCATGATGGACTCCTTCGCGGGTTTTGCGCAGATTGCCCTGCGATCTTGCAAGTGTCCACCCCCTCAGGCAAACACACTGCGCCGCTGGGCCGGTTTCCCCCATAAGGCGGACAGCAAAAAACCCCGTCCGAAGGGCGGGGTTTTGCAAGTGCGACGCAGATTTGCCAGATGGCGCGTGTCAGGCGGCAAGCAGCGCGCGCGCTTCGTGTTCCTTCAACGACAAACGCGCAGAGACATAGCTGTCTTGCCCGCTTTTCTCGGCCAGTTCCGGGAACAGCGCCAGCAACTCTGCGCGCTGCTCCGCCCCGATCCCGGCCAAGGTTTTCGCGCCGGGTTGGAAGCTTTCGCTCCAAGCGCCATCTGCGCGGATGATCTGGTGTTCGTCGAACATCAGATGGACATAGGTCTGCGGCGTGGTTTCACGGGTAATGCCCGGCTGGCCGACCAGATGCACCGCAGGCACAAGCACTTCGTATTCGCCGAACATCAGTTCGGCCCGCTGACCGCAGATCAACAGTCGGTGCCACGGCGACACGCGCATGTCGCGCACTGGCAGCCCTTCGCCAAGCGCCCCTTTGGCTACCAGCACGGCGGCAAGGTCGGGGCGTGCCGCGAAAGACGCTGCCGTCTGGGCATGGTGCCCGATCCACCTTACCTCGCGATAGCCATTGTCGCGGGTCAGGACATGGTCGCCGATCATGACTTGCTCGACCGGCTTCGGCCCTTGGTCGGTATCGACCAGCGCGCCAACCACGAAACAGCTGATTTCTATGTCAGTTGTAAGGGAAATCTTGACCTCATCAGCCCCACCCGATGTGATACCGGGCGACAGGAAGGGGTCAGACGCAACTTCAATTGACCGAAGTGCAAACCCCGTCGATGGGAAGTCGGGGTCGCGGATGACATCATCACTGGGGCGGATGTAGGACAGCGTGCTGCCATCAGCAGCGGTGATTGTGAGCGCGATGGTTTGCCCGCTGTATTCGACCAAGTCACCGGTATCGACATCGATGAACGTGTAAACGCCCCACATACTATAAGCTTCGGTGAGTTCATAGGGAACACCGCCCACCACCACCTCGGACCCGTAGGGAATGGTGCCGTCCGGTGTTCCGTCCGGAACATCAAACACAACATTGTCTTCAACCGACATCAGCTCGCGCGTCGGGTCGTCGCAGCCACAGCTGTATACTTCGCCGAAGCTACCCGCGGTCACCTGACCACCCTCGTCCAGCAAAATCAAACCATTCGCAACAACTTCAGGCATCTTCCCACCTCACAAACGATCATGTGTGACGCAGCGGCGCGCAAGACGCGCGGAAACGCACCCTTAACCACCCTTTCCACACACACCGGGTTCATTAACATATTCGACCTTCACGCTGCCAACAAAAAACGACAAAAATAAGTCCGCGCACCGATTTCTGCGCGAAAAATTCGAATATTCGTCGCAAAAACAGGGGCAATCGCGCTGGTGTCGGCGGAATGTTCTTGAAACGCTGACGTTTTTTTAGGGTAAAACGCGCCGATACAGGTGCCAAGACGCATGGCCCAGCACCGGCAAGACCAGAAACAGGCCCAGAAACGCCGGCAGCATTGCGACAAATAACAGGGCCGCGATCGTCAGTGCCCAAAGCGCCATTGGCACGGGGTTCAGCGTGACCACTCGGACAGAGGTTATCATCGCGGTGATGAAATCCACCTCGCGGTCCAGCAAAAGCGGCAGGCTGACCACGGTCAGGGCAAACATGACCGCCGCCATTGCCCCGCCAATGATACCCCCGACCGCCAGCATGGTCAGGCCGGTGCTGCTGAGCAGCATGTCAGCGGTCGAACTGGTTATGGGTTGCAGGCCAAAGAAGAGCGCAAAGGTCGTATGCGCGACAAAAACCCAGAACATGAAGGCCAGCATGATGACCATGGCCATGGACGGCACCTGCCGGTCCTTTTGCGCAAAGACGCAACCAAGAATGGCCGACCAATCCAGCGCCACGCCCGCTTCCAGCCTGCGGCTGACATCGTATAGCCCAGTTGCGGCAAAGGGCGCCAAAAGCGGAAAGCCGACCGCGACCGGAATGAACCACCAGCTTTGGCCCGAGGCCATGAAAACCGCATACAGCACCAAGCCGCCCAGAACATAGACGCTTGAAAACACAAGGCCGAAGGCTGGCGCGCGTTTGAAATCATGCAGGCCCGCGCGCAGCAGATCGGGAATGTCGCGCGTGGAAATCACCCGTGGTTCGGGGATAACGGATGGCGGCGCGACGGTGCTGATATTGTCTGACATGGCTGGTCCTCCCTTTGGGAAGGATAGGGGTGCGACAATCTGTCATGCAAGACAAATAAAAGGGCAGGACCACTGCCCTGCCCTGCCTGCTTAGCCAACGCTGCGCCGGTATAGATGCCATGTCGCATGGCCCAGCACCGGCAGCACCACGAACAGCCCCAAGAAGGCCGGGATCATGGCTGCAAACAACAACCCCGCAATGATGGCGGCCCATGTCAGCATAACCCGCGGGTTGCGCTGCACGGTTTCGACAGAGGTTATCATGGCTGTCACGAAATCGACCTCGCGGTCCAGCAGCATGGGCAAGGAAATGACAGTGACTGCGAACAGCGCCAGCGCTACGGCCGCACCGATGGCGCTGCCGACCAGCAGCATGAACACGCCTTCGGCGCTGGCCAGCAGGCCAAGACTGTCAAAGCCGATGCCGCTGCGGGCCATGAAAATGGCAAACACCCCGCGCGCAAGGATAATCCAGAAGCCGAACACAATCAGCACACCGACCGCCATTAGCGCCAGTTGCCCGTCGCCCCGCCCGCGCAGCGCGCTTAACACCGGAGGCCATGACAGCGGCTCGCCGCGTTCCAGTCGGCGGCTGACCTCGTACAACCCAATCGCGGCGAAGGGCGCGAATAGCGGAAAGCCTGCGGCAATCGGCACGAACCAAACGGGCTGGCCCATGGCACCAAGGCCAAACCACAGCGCCAACCCGCCCGCGACATACACCAGCGCGAAAAACAGCCCAAAGGCAGGGGCACGTTTGAAATCGGCCCATCCGGCGGCAAGGGCCGCGCGAAGGTCATCGGTGCCAATCGTGGACACCGCAGGGCGTTGGGACGTGTTGGATAACTCTGTCGTCGTCATGGCACTCTCCCTGATAAAGAAAGCACAATGATAGCTGCGACAATTTGTCCGTCAATCGGTTGCGTTGGCCTCTGCACGCGATTTGCCCGACACGTCCATGGCCAGCGTCGCGCCCATGAACCCATCCAGCGCCCCATCCAGCACGCCTTGGCTGTCGGATGTTTCATGCCCCGTGCGCAGGTCTTTGACCATCTGGTAGGGGTGCAGAACATAGGACCGGATCTGGTTGCCCCAGCCGGCATCGCCCTTGGCATCGTGCGCGGCCTCAATCGCTTCGGTGCGCTTGCGCAATTCCATTTCATACAACCGTGATTTCAGCGCATTCATCGCGATTTCGCGGTTCTGGTGCTGCGATTTCTGGCTAGAGGTGGTGACAATGCCGGTCGGGATATGCGTGATGCGGACCGCAGAATCGGTGGTGTTGACGTGCTGACCACCCGCCCCGGAAGAGCGGTAAGTGTCGATGCGAATATCGGATGGGTTGATCTCGATCTCGATATTGTCGTCCACGACCGGGTAAACCCAGACAGAACTGAAGGATGTATGCCGCCGGGCGGAACTGTCATAAGGCGAAATGCGCACCAAGCGGTGCACGCCCGATTCCGATTTCAGCCAGCCATAGGCGTTATGACCGCTGATCTTATAGGCGACAGAGCGGATGCCCGCTTCCTCGCCCGCGCTTTCGGACATCAATTCGACCGTGTAGCCTTTCTTCTCGGCCCAACGCACATACATGCGCGCCAGCATCGACGCCCAGTCACAGCTTTCCGTGCCGCCTGCGCCGGCATTGATCTCTAGGAAAGTGTCGTTGCTGTCAGCCTCGCCGTTCAGCAGGGCTTCCAGTTCCTTTTCGCCTGCGGATTTGGCCAGCTTGCGCAATTCTTCCTCGGCCTCGGCCACCACATCGGCGTCGCCCTCGGCCTCGCCCAGTTCGATCAGGCCGATCTGGTCTTCCAATTCCTGCGCGATCGAGCGGTAGGTTTCCAGCGCATCCGACAGCATCCGGCGGTCACGCATCAGCGCTTGGGCGCGGGCGGGATCGTTCCACAACTCTGGGTCTTCGGTCATGGCGTCGAATTCTTCCAGCCGGTGCGGGGCGGTTTCGATATCCATGCGCTGTCCCAACAGGGTCAGGGATTTGCGGATCTGCTCGATCAGGCCAAGCGTTTCAGAGCGCATTGCGACGGTCCATCTTCAAAGGGAATGTGTGTTGAGCCCGGTGCATAGCTTGCCGTTCCGGGCGGGGCAAGTGCGGCGCTAATACAGCCCGCCCGTGGTGACCGTGCCGAAACTGGCCCCCGGCGGTGGCGGCGGCGTGCCGCGCCCGGCATCCTCGCGTTCCAGCGCATCATATTGCTCGCCGGGCTCGAACATGGGCAGGTCGCCCCCCATGGCAAAGCCGCCGTCAATGATCGCGGCCAAGCCGAAGATCGGCTCTTCGCCCTCGCGGAAGAATTCGGCCACCACGTTCGAGCCGCTGGCATCATCGGGCAAGCGCGCGCCCGTCACCCGGTCGATTTTCAGAAAATACCCGTTATCGGGCACGCGGAAGCGCCCACCGCCATATTTCTCGATGGCGTGCTGCATGAATTCGTTAAAGACCGGGCCGCACATGCTGCCGCCCCCTGCCCCACGCCCCAACGGCTTGGGCTGGTCATAGCCCAGATAGCACCCGGCCACGATGTTAGACGTATACCCCACGAACCACACATCACGCGCGTCATTGGTGGTGCCGGTCTTGCCCGCGGTCGGGACCGGCAGGTTGATGGTATTGGCCGCGGTGCCACGCTGCACCACGCCTTCCATCATAGAGGTTAGCTGATAGGCCGTCACCTCGTCCATCACCCGCGCGCGGGTCGAACTGATCCAGGGTTTGCGGCCCTGCGCCAGCGACGCTTCGCTGCAATCCACGCATTCGCGCTGGTCATGGCGGTAGATGGTGCGCCCGTAACGGTCTTGGACACGGTCAACCAAGGTGGGTTCAACCCGCTCGCCGCCATTGGCGAACATGGCATAGGCCGCAACCATCCGAAACAACGTGGTTTCCTGACTGCCAAGGGCATTGGCCAGAAAGGTCTGTGCCCGGTCATACACTCCGAAACGCTCGGCATAGCCGCCCACGACATCCATACCGATTTCCTGCGCAAGCCGGATGGTCATCAGGTTGCGCGAGCGTTCAATGCCGGTTCGCACCGGCGTCGGGCCATAGAACTGGTTCGAGGCATTGGTGGGCCGCCACAGGCCTTGCGGCGTGTCAATCTCGATTGGCGCGTCGATGACGATGGTCGCGGGCGTGAAGCCGCTATCCAGCGCCGCGGCATAGACAAAGGGCTTGAAGGCCGATCCCGGCTGGCGCTGGGCCTGCGTGGCGCGGTTGAACACCGATTGCTGGTAGGAAAACCCGCCCTGCATGGCAATCACGCGGCCATTATTGACATCCATCGCCATGAACCCGCCCTGAATCTCGGGGACTTGGCGCAGCGACCAACGCAGAAAGCTGCCATCCTCGTCAGAGGTGATGGCGCGCACATAAACCACATCGCCCACATTCAGGTTGTCCGACAATGACCCGCGCGCCCAATCAATATCGGGGCGGTCCACCACATGCGGCGCGTTGCGATCGCTCGGGACACCTTCAATGCCCAGCCGCGCGCGGTCGGGGCTGACTTCCAGCACAACGGCAGGGTGCCAGCGATTGCCAAGCCTGATATCGCGTGCAAGGCTCAGCTCTGCCAAGGCCGCGCGCCAATCTTCTTCGCGGCCCAGCAACTCTGCCGGGATGGTTTCGCCCGTGGTGCGCAATTCGCCCAAGCTGCGGTCGTAATCTTCCAGCGCGCGTTGCAGCGCAATGGCGGCCTTGTCCTGCATTTCCGGATCAACGGTGGCGCGGATGCTTAGACCGCCGCCAAAGAATTCGTCTTCGCCAAAGCTGTCGGACAGTTGGCGGCGCACCTCATCGGTAAAGTAGTCGCGCGGCGGCATAGCATCGCGCGGGCTGGGAAAATCACCAGATTGCACGGTGCGCAGCGGCAAATCTTTTGCGCGGTCATGCGTGGCACGGTCGATATAACCGTTGCGCAGCATCTCTCCCAAAACATAATCCCGCCGCGCTACGACGCGGTCGTAATTGCGCACCGGGTGGTAATTCGAAGGCGCTTGCGGCAGCGCGGCCAGAAATGCCGCTTCTTCGACCGTAATTTCATCCAGCGTCTTGTTGAAATAGGTCTGCGCGGCGGCGGTTACACCATAGCTGTTCTGACCCAGAAAAATCTCGTTCAGATACAGTTCCAGAATTTCGTCTTTCGTCAACGTGGTTTCGACCCGGCTGGCAAGGATCAATTCCTTGATCTTGCGCTCGCCGGTGCGGTCGCCCGACAGAAGGAAGTTCTTCATCACCTGCTGGGTGATGGTGGACGCCCCGCGCACGTTGCGCCCGCGCGACTGCACCGCTTGGTAGGCCGCCGCCCCGATGGCGCGCAGATCAAAGCCGCCATGAACATAGAAATTGCGGTCCTCGGCAGAAATGAAGGCCTGTTTGATCAGATCGGGAATATCCTCGACCGGGGTGAACAGGCGGCGTTCCTGCGCGAATTCGTCAATCAACCGCCCCTCGCCCGAATAGATGCGGCTAATAGATGGGGGCGCATAATTGGCCAATTGTTCATGGCTGGGAAGGTCTTGGGCATAATGCCAGAACACGCCTGCAATCAGCAGGGCAGCGGCCAGCATTCCGGTAATCAGAAAACTGAAAATTCCGCCGAAGAAAGAAAAAATCGCGCGCAGCACCGATACCACCTTTTGACCTGATGCGCCGCTTATACAAGTGCGGGGGGGCAAGGTCAAAAGCCGATGGGTCACATATGCGCGCGACTTTGCCGATTGCCGGTGCTGCTGGGGCAGACATGTCCTTGGTCGCGCCTAGCGGTGCAAGGCCGCGCGGCGCGCGCGGTCGGCGCTGTGCCAGTGCTCTAGCGCATCGGCCACGGCGCGCGCCATCACGTCACGCCATTGCGGGTCTTGCAGCCGGGCCATATCGCGCGGGCTGGACATGAAGCCCAGCTCCAGCAGCGCCGATGGCATATCCGGTGCGCGCAGCACCGAAAACGCCCCCGATTGCACCGGGCGGCGGTGTAGCCGCAAACCGGCCGCGCCAATGCCTTCGGCCAGCGCCTGCGCCAGCGCCGCGTTGCGCAGCTTTGTGTCCTGCCACGCGACCGACATCAACACCGAGGCGATTTCATCCGTGTTGCGCGACAAATCAACGCCAGCCAGCAGGTCGTCGCGCGCGTGGCGGGTGGACAGAATTTCGGCGGTCTGGTCGCTGGCATCCTCTGACAAGGTATAAACCGCGGCCCCGCTGGCCAGCCCTTCGGGCAGCGCATCGGCATGCAGCGACAAGAACAGGTCTGCCTGCACCTCGCGCGCCGCGCGCAACCGCTGATCGAGCGAGACGAACACATCCGCATCGCGTGTCATATGCACCTCGAACCCGCCGCGCCGCGCCAATTCGGCGCGCAGCGTTTGCGCGAAGGCCAGAACAAGCGCCGCTTCTGACTGATCGTCGCGCACCGCGCCGGGGTCCAGCCCGCCATGGCCGGGGTCCAGCATGACGCGCAAAGGTCGGGCAGTGTCAGATGGCGTGGCCGCAGGTGCTGACGCGTGCAGCAAATGGTCGGAATAGCGGGCAACGAAATCTGCTTCATTCGTGGCTCGGGCCTCGAACGCTTCAAGGGCGGCACGGCGCAGCGTGACCTTGACCTCTGCGCGACCGGTTTGCGCGTCAACACTCTGGGCGACAACATCGGGCAGCATTGGAAAGCCAAGGTCCAGCACCATCCGCGCCCAACCGTCGCCCCGATGGCCGTAGCGCCAGTCGCGCAGCCCCGCGACCTTTGGCCAGTCCAGCCCCTGCCAATCCAGCGTGTTGAACTCCATCACCACGCGCGGCGGATTGGGCAACAGGCGCACGCGGTAGGGAACCGGCTGGCTCAGCGACAAGCGCAGCGCCACCGCATCCCCAGATGCCGAAAGCGTGCTTTGCGCCGGATCAACCCGGGCCTGAACCGCGCCTTGCGCCCATGCGCCGCCACCGCCCAAGGCCAAGACCAGCAAAAGCCCGCCCAGAATGAAACTGCTAACCCGTGTCATGCCCTGCCCTGCCGCGGTTTGCCGCGATCAACCGCAGTCTAACGCCGGATGATGCTTACGGCAAAGCCCCGCGCCCCGACCACACGGGATTTTGTGCAAGTTGATGCAATCGGGCCGAAAAGTCGCAAGCGTCAGGGTTGATTCCCTGACCGTGGCAAGATTTAACTGGACGGAAAGCGCGGGACTGCGCGCGCCGCATTTTGATACAGGAGCCAGATATGACACTTCCCCTGAGCGATTCCGCCTTGATCGGCACATGCCTTGCGGCATCGGCGCTGGGCCTGATCGTGCTGACCAGCGGGGGCGGCGGCGCGGCCCCTGAACCGGAATCCGCGGCGCAAACCGAAACCGCATTGCCACTGGGCGCAACCCCAGCCGCGCCCGATGCGGTGGACCCGGAATTTGGCGAACAGGTGCGCGCTTACCTTTTGCAGAACCCGGAAGTGATTTTCGAAGCCGTCGCCGAATTCGAGCGCCGCAACGCACAAGCCCAAGGCGATATGGACGGCGCCCTGATAGAGGCCAATGCCGAGGCCTTGTTCAACGACCCGATGTCATGGGTCGGCGGCAACCCCGAGGGCGATGTCACCTTGGTCGAGTTCCTTGACTACAAATGCGGCTTTTGCAAACGCGCCTTGCCCGAAGTGGACGCGCTGCTGGAGCAGGACGACAATATCCGCGTGATCGTTAAGGAACTGCCCATCCTTGGAGCGGAATCAGAGCTTGCGTCGCGCTTTGCGATCTCGGTCCTCGATCTGGCGGGACCAGAGGCTTATGAAAGCGTGCATGTCGAATTGATGGGCTATGAAGGGTCGATCACCCCGGATTATCTGGAAGATGTGGCCGACTCGCTTGACCTTGAACTGGAAGAGATCGTGGCGCATATGGACAGCGATACGGTCAGCGATGTGATCGAAGGCAATCGCGCGCTGGCGCAGCGGTTGCAGATTTCCGGCACGCCAACCTTTGTGATGGGCGACCAGATGATCCGCGGCTTTGTTCCGACCGATGCCATGCTGGAAGCCGCCGCCATCGCGCGGCAATAAGCGCAAGCCAGCAGCCAGTTTCAAAGGGTCGCCTTCGGGGCGGCCCTTTTGCGTTGGCGGTCTGGGCGGGGTCCGGCACGGTCCAGCCGTTTGCGCATGGCGCTGCCGGCTTGCTTATGCGCCTGCCGTCTCAGACGGCTTCAAGCGCCACTGCAATGCCCTGCCCGCCGCCCACGCACATGGCAACCAGCGCGCGGCCCCGGCCCGCGCGCGCCAACCCATGCGCGGCCTTGACCGTCAGGATTGCGCCGGTCGCGCCAACCGGGTGGCCATGCGCGATTGCGCCACCATCAGGATTTGCGCGGAGAGGATCGAGACCCAGTTCGCGGGCGACGACAAGGGCTTGGGCGGCAAAAGCCTCGTTCGATTCGATCAGGTCAAAATCGTCGATGCCGAGGCCCGTTCGCGCCAATAGCTTGCGCACGGCCAGAATCGGGCCATAGCCCATGCGCGACGGGTCCACCCCGCTTTGCGCCGCAGCCGTGATCCGCGCCATGGGCGTGTGCCCCTTGGGCACCGCGCGCGCCAGCACCAGCGCCGCCGCCGCATCGCCAAGCGCGCCGGAATTGCCTGCCGTCACACTGCCCCCCGGCACGAAGGCCGCAGGCAAGCGCCCCAGCAGCTTGGCAGAGGTGTCGCGCGGCCCTTCATCCTGCGCGACCACCCGCCCGCATGGCAGGTCAACAGGCACGATCTGCGTGGCCAATCGCCCTGCTTCCTGCGCGGCGCGGGCACGCATGTGGCTTTGCAGCGCGCAATCGTCTTGTGCTTCGCGGCTGATCTGGAATTCGCGCGCCAAGGTTTCCGCCGTCACCCCCAGTTTGACACGGCCAAAGGGACAGGTCAGCGCGGCATCCAGCAGGTCAACAACCATGGTATCGCCCAGCCGCTTGCCAAACCGCGCCGCTGGCAGCAGATGCGTGGTGCGGCTGATGGTTTCCACGCCCCCCACCAGCGCCACATCGGCACCGCCCAAGGCCAGCGTCTGCATGCCCTGCACAACGGCTTGCAGGCCAGAGCCGCAGAGCATGTTCACATTCACCCCGCTGACCGTTTCGGGCGCACCCGCGCGCATCGCGACAATGCGCGACAGATACAGATCATCGGGTTCCGACAGGCTGACCATACCAAAGGCGCTATGCTCTATCCGCTCTGCGCCCAGCCCTGCATGCGCAATCGCCGCTTGGGCAACATGCGTGCCAAGCTGCAAGGCCGACACGCCTGACAGCCCGCCGCCGAAACTGCCAATGGGGCTGCGACATGCGGACAGGATGAAAATATTATTCATGGTAAATGCCTAAAGACCCCGTTTCTTGCGCATTTGAGCGACAGGGCTTGCAGCATTCAACCCCAGATTTACAAATTCAGAAACAACAACCTAAGATTGTTGGGAATCGTCGAACATTGCATCCAGATCAAGCGAGCTACGTTGGTTCAGATCGTCCTTGTGGCGGGTCAGGAACCCATCACAGGCCTTGCGCCCGGCCTCTTTAAGCGTGTGGAGCAGATACGGCGTCGGCGTAAGCTTGGTTGTGACCGACAGGCTGGTCATCAGGGCATCATCCGCGATCATGTGCAACAGCACATCTTTCATGGCGCCGCGCTCGACCCGGTTTTCCCCGATCAAGCGCTTGACGAACCGGATCGCGCGCAATTCCCGCAACAACGAGGAATTGAAGCTGATCTCATTCACCCGATTCTGGATTTCTTGCGGCGTGTTGGGAACATCATCGCGAAATAACGGGTTAATGCTGACCACGAGGATATCATCGGGCAAATCGCGCTTGAACAGCGGGAACAGCGCCGGGTTGCCGGTATAGCCACCATCCCAATAGGCATGGGTTTGGCCGGTGGCGGGGTCGGCAATCTCGACCGCTTGGAACAAGGTTGGCAGGGCGGCGCTGGCAAGGATCACCTCTGGCGCAAGCTCGGCCCCAGAGAACACCTTGATCTTGCCGCTGCGCACATTGGTTGCGGCAATGTGCAGCGCAGGCCCCACGCCCGCACAGACCCGGTCAAAGGCCAGCCCTTCGACAATGGGTTGCAGCGGGTTGCGATACAGCGGCCCCAGCGCATAGGGGCTGGCGACCAGCGCGGCGGCATCCATGGCAGAGACCGGCATGAACCGTTCCGCCCATGTGTTCAGAACCCCCACAGGCGGCAAGGCCTGCGCGATCCAGCCAGTCAGGCGCAGATCATGCACCGCGCCGATTCTGTGCCACAGCGCATCCAGCGCCGCGCGGCCACCCGCGCGCCCATCCTGCACCATGCCCGCCTTCAGCGCAGCGGCATTCAGCGCGCCCGCAGAGGTGCCGGAAATCGCCGCGATCTCTATATCGTCTTCTTGCAGCAGCCGGTCCAAAACGCCCCATGTGAAGGCGCCATGCGCGCCGCCGCCTTGCAGCGCCAGATTGATCCGTTTCATCCCTGCCCTACCCATGTCAGCTTGCCCGAAAGACCAGCGGCGTGACCGCGCCCAAGTGCGCGGCCGTCACAATGCTGTCCAGCCACCATCCACCGAGATCGTGGTCCCGGTAATCTGCGCCGCGGCGTCAGAGCACAGGAATACCGCCGTTCCGCCCATCTGCTCCACGGTGGCAAAGTCGCCCGAAGGCTGGCGTGCCAGCATGACCTCGCGGATGACGGTCTCGCGGTCCATGTTGTGGGTTTTCATCTGGTCGGGGATCTGCTTTTCCACGATCGGCGTCAGCACATAGCCGGGGCAGATGGCATTGCAGGTCACGCCCTTGCCCGCCGCTTCCAGCGCGGTGGTCTTGGTCAAGCCGACCACGCCATGCTTGGCCGCGACATAGGCCGATTTATAGGGGCTGGCGGTCAGCCCATGCGCCGAGGCGATATTGATGATTCGACCCCAGCCTTGAGCATACATCGCCGGCAGGGCCGCAGCCGTGGTGTGAAAGGCTGACGACAGATTGATCGCGATGATCGCATCCCATTTCCCGCCCGGAAACTCTTCCAGCTTGGCAACATGCTGGATACCTGCATTGTTTACCAAAATATCGCAGCCGCCGGCTTGTTCAATCAAGGCGCGACACTGTTCGCCTTGTGCCATATCGGCCGGAATATACCGCACCGAAACCCCTGTTTCCGCCGCGATTTCCTTGGCCAAGGCGTGGTCTTCGGCAGTGTCCGTGTAGGAATTGAGCACGACATCAGCACCCGCGCGCGCAAGTTCCCACGCAATTCCCAGACCGATCCCCGAATTCGACCCGGTGACGATGGCGCGTTTTCCGGCAAGCTGCATGATATCCCTCCTGTTACGCTGCTACGCAGCATATCGGCTTGCAACAGGGATTCCAGCCATGTCGAACCAAGGGCCAAAAAAAAGCGCCCGCACAAGGCGGGCGCAAGTCATTGAGGCAGGTTTCATACAGGCAAGAAACCTATCGAGCAGTAAGCAAGATATAACCTTTCCACCCGAAGGTTCCAAGCTAAAAGTTTGAAAAGCCATGGAACGCACTGTAGCGTCTGGCGAAACGCTGACCAGAAACGACCACGGAGTCACCGCCATGCAAACCCGATTCGGCCCTGTTTTTGCCGCGCTATCGCTGCTGACCTTTTCTGCGGTGGCACCTGTCGCCGCAGTGTCGCAGCCCACGCATGGCATAGCTATGTATGGCGAGCCAGCCCTGCCCCAAGATTTTGCGCATCTGCCCCATACCAACCCCGACGCGCCCAAGGGTGGACGCATCGTGCAGGGCGAGGTTGGCAGCTTCGATTCGCTCAACCCGCATATCCTGAAAGGCAACACGCCATGGCAGTTGCAGTATCTTGCCTATGAAGGGCTGATGGGCCGGTCATGGGATGAACCTTTCACGCTCTATGGGCTTCTGGCCGAATCGATAGAGGTGGACGAGGCGCGCTCTTGGGTGGAATTCACCCTGCGACCAGAGGCCCGATTCTCGGATGGCAGCCCGGTCACGGTAGAGGATGTGCTGTGGTCATTCGAAACTCTCGGCACCATCGGTCATCCGCGCTACCATGGCACTTGGGCGCGTGTCGCCAAGGCCGAAGCGGTGGGCGCGCGCACCGTGCGTTTCACATTCACCGCACCCGACCGCGAATTGCCCCTGATCTTGGGCCTGCGCCCGGTGCTGAAGAAGGCACAATGGGAGGGCGTGGATTTCGCCGAATCGGGCACCTCTGTAATTCCCATCGCGTCCGCCCCCTATGTCGTGGACCGGTTCGAAGCCGGGCGCTCTGTCGTGCTGAAACGCAACCCCGACTATTGGGGCCGCGATCTGCCCTTCATGCGCGGTCAGGCCAATCTGGATGAAATCCGCATGGAGTTTTTCGGCGATTCCACCGCCATGTTCGAGGCTTTCACCGCGGGGCTTTTGACCACCATGCGCGAAACCAGCGCCAATGCATGGAACACGCGCTACGATTTTCCCGCCGTGCAAGCGGGCGAGGTCGTGAAATCCGAAATCCCGCATCGCCGCCCATCGGGCATTACCGGCTTCGTGATGAACCAACGCAACCCGCTTTTCGCCGATTGGCGCGTGCGCGAGGCGATGATCCACGCCTTCAATTTCGAATATATCGCGCAGGTGGTGAATGACGGGCAAGAGCCGCGCATCACATCGTATTTCTCGAATTCCGAACTGGCCATGCAACCGGGTGCCGCCACCGGGCGCGAGGCAGAGTTCCTTGCCCCCTTTGCCGACAGCCTGACGCCCGGCACGCTTGAAGGCTACACGCTGCCCGCCTCGGACGGATCGGTCGCCAACCGCCGCAATATGCGCGCGGCCATGGCCCTTTTGGCCGATGCCGGCTGGCAGGTGGATGATGGGGGCGTGCTGCGCAATGCCGAAGGTGTGCCCTTCGAATTTACCATCCTGATTCGCCAGGGGGCTAGGAATATTCCTGCCATCACCGAAATCTATGCCGAGGCCCTGAACCGCCTTGGAATGCAGGTCACGATCACCCAGATCGACAGCGCGCAATATACCGAACGCACCAATGCGTTCGATTTCGACGTCACGCATTACACGCGCGGCTTGTCGCTTAGCCCCGGCGCGGAACAGCGGCTTTACTGGGGCTCTGACGCGGCCGAAACGCCCGGATCGCGTAACTGGATGGGGGTGCAAAGCCCCGCCATAGACGCGCTGATCGAACGGCTGCTGACCTCGACAGAGCGCGCCGATTTCGTCGCCGCCACCCGCGCGCTGGACCGCGTGCTGACCGCCGGGCGGCATGTCGTGCCCTTCTGGTTCACCGACCGGGCCCGCATCGCGCATGATGCCGCGCTGAAATACCCAGACACCCTGCCCGCCTATGGCGATTGGATCGGTTTTCAGCCCGATGTCTGGTGGTATGCGGAATAAATCGCAAACTGCGTCAGATCGTCATGTTTGAATTGTTGCATGGGTAAGGCACACCAAAGTCGAACCGAACTTACCGGTTTGACTTTTGGAAAGGAATTATCCCATGTCCACCACCCGTTCCCTGATCGCCGCCGCCGCCATTGGCCTTGCCACCGCAGGCGGCGCATTTGCCGATAGTGCCGAAAAGCTTGTCACCATTGTGACCAGCGACAACGCGCAAACCCAGCTTATGTCCATGGTGTTGACCGCCGCCGCCGTCGAGCAAGGCGCAGAAGCGCGCATCCTGCTTTGTGGCCCCGGCGGCGATATTGCCCTTGCCGATGCGCCCGAAAGCGCCACCGCGCCGCAGCCCCCGCGCGATGCATCGCCCCAAGGCCTGATGAAAATGCTCATGGGTCGCGGTGTCACGGTCGAAGTCTGCGCCATCTACCTGCCCGGCCTTGGCGCGGATCAATCCGTGCTGATGGAAGGCGTGGGCGTCGCAGCCCCCCCGGCCATGGGTGCGGCGATGATGGCCACAGACGCCAAAATCTGGTCTTTCTGACCCTTTCATCCTTGCACAAATATCCAGACGCGGGCGGGGGCATTACTATACCCTCGCCCGCGTCAAGTTTCTTTGTCGCATGTCTCAAACGCAAAACCGCGTACCACTTTTGCGCGACATGCTCTTGCGGGGTGAGCCAGCCCCTCGGGCTGGCGAGGTGGGCGCGAGCGCCCCCCTTATCTGGTCCGGCAATCGCGCCGCACTTCACGCGCGCGCAGCCCGGTTTCGACCAGCAGGCACCGATCCCGCGCCTCGTAATAATAGCCGCGCGCATACCACATGACCGCGTCGTCCAGATCGCCATCTGCGACCAGATACGCGCCTTTCAGGTAGCGGCCGGCATATTCCAGATTGACCTCGGCGCGCAGCAGGTCTTCGGGCGGCCCGTCATGGCCCATCTGGCGCGCGGTTTGCGGCAAGATCTGCATCAGCCCCCAATACGGCCCGTTCCGGGCATCGGCGCGGTAGTCGCTTTCGCGTTGGATGACCTTGTGCAACAGCGCTTCGGGTATCTCGTGGCGCGCGGCGTATCGCTGGACCAGCGCGCGCATCTGCGGGGTCTCTCCGGGGTAAAGCGGTGCGCTGGGCGCGCGCGTCGCCTCTGTCCCGCCACCGCAGCCCGCAATCAGGCCCGCCAAGCATAGTGCGACAAGCCGTCTCATGGCTGCATCCGATCCGCCGGGACAACCCCGATCCTGTTCAGCATGGCCTCAAACCCGTCCGGTTTTGCGCCGTGCCGGGCCTTCAACGCGTCGAAGCGCGCGCGCAGCGCGTCTTTCTCGGCGCCTTTGCAATCGTTCCATGGGCGGCCCTGCAAGGCCATCTCCAGCACGTAATAGGCAATGAAATGCGGTCGCACGCCATGGGCCAGCAATCGGGCATAGGCGGCATCCGTTCCAAGCGCGCGCAGGTCTTCCGCGCTAGTAACACCGGCGCGGGCGAACGCGGCCTCTATCGCGGGGCCAAGGTTGCGGATGCTGGAAATGGCGGTGCTCATAGCGCCAGACTAGCGCAGATGCGCAGGGCACGCCAAGTCAGATCAGCGCCCAGTCGGTTATGCGGGCTGGGCTTTGGGCGGCATTGCGCGGATGGCCGGGGCGGCTATCGGCGCTGAGCGCCGGGACCGGGCCGGGGCGGCGCGGGTCGCGCGGTGTGCGGATCTTGAATTGTTCCGGGTCGGGGCGCATGGCAATCACTCCTGAAAAGAGACATGCCCATGATTTCACCCTGCGAATGTGGCAGGTTTCGGGCGGTAAACAGGTTTTTAACCAATTAGAGCGCCCATTTTGCAAAAACCCCGTGCGTTAGGCCAGCGCGCCCTCGGGCGTGATCCGGGTCTTGCCACCAAGGTAGCGGTGCAGCGCTTCCGGCAACTCGACCCCGCCCTCTGCGGTTTGCCCGTTTTCCAGCACCGCGATCAGGCAGCGCCCGACCGCCACGCCCGACCCGTTCAGCGTGTGCAGGAATTCGGGCTTGCCGCCCTCGCGGCGGAACCGCGCATTCATGCGCCGGGCCTGAAAATCGCCGCAGGTCGATATGCTGGAAATCTCACGATAGGCATTCTGGCCCGGCAGCCAGACTTCGATGTCATGCGTCTTTTGCGCGCCGAACCCCATATCGCCGGTGCACAGCGCAATGGTGCGGTATGGCAAGCCCAAGCCTTCGAGCACCGCTTCGGCGCAGCGGGTCATGCGGGTATGCTCGGTCAGGCTATCCTCGGGCGCGGTGATCGACACCATCTCGACCTTCTCGAACTGGTGCTGGCGCAACATGCCGGTGGTGTCGCGCCCCGCACTGCCCGCTTCCGACCGAAAGCACAGCGTATGGGCGCAAAAGCGCAGCGGCAGAGTGGCGCCGTCCAGCACTTCGCCCGCGGCGAAATTGGTCAGCGTCACCTCGGATGTCGGGATCAGCCACCAGCCATTGGTGGTCTGGTAGCTGTCTTCGGCGAATTTGGGCAATTGCCCGGTGCCGAACATCGCGTCATCACGCACCAGAACCGGGCTGTTCACCTCTGTCAGCCCGTGTTGGTCCACATGCAGATCGGTCATGAACTGCGCGAGCGCGCGATGCAGGCGCGCGACCGCGCCCCGCAGCACCACAAAGCGCGAGCCCGACAGTTTGGCAGCCAAGGCGAAATCCATGTCGCGCGCGATGCCGGCAATCTCGAAATGCTCTTTCGGGGCAAAGTCGAATGCGCGCGGGGTGCCCCAGCGGTGCAGTTCCACATTATCCGCCTCATCCGCGCCATCGGGCACATCGGCCAAGGGCAGGTTGGGAATGGTCGCCAGCAGCGCGCTCAGTTCCGCATCCTTGGCGCGTGCCACATCATCCAGCCGCGCCTGTTCGGCCTTCTTTTCGGCCACCAAAGCGCGCAGGCGCTCAAATTCGGCGTCATCGCCCTTGGCCTTGGCCGCGCCAACCTGTTTGGACGCTGCGTTTTGCGCCGCTTTTTCGGTTTCGGCCTGCGCGATGGCCGCGCGGCGCGCCGCGTCAATCTCCAGCACCGCCGCAGACAATGGCGCCAGCCCGCGCCGGGAAAGCGCCGCATCAAACGCGTCAGGGGTTTCGCGGATCGCGCGGATATCGTGCATGGGGCCTCTCGAAACTGGCGAATCGTGTCGTGCCCGTTATGCCGCAAGGCAAAGCCGCATGGTAGGGGCGTCGTATCGGTGATTGACCGCGCCCTGCCCCAAACGCTACAACGCTCCCGCAATGACTGTCAGACAGGACATGCCCAGCATGGATGGCAATTCGCCCCCGCAGACAGACGGCAAGCGCACACATGGCGCGGGCCTGTTCGACGAACCCTTGTTCCAAGATTCCGGCGCGCGCGATCTGAAACAGGTCGGCGTGATCGATGTCGGCTCGAACTCTGTCCGGCTTGTGGTCTTTGACGGGGCGGCACGCAGCCCGGCTTATTTCTTCAACGAGAAGGTTCTGTGCGGGTTGGGGCGCGGCTTTGTCGAAAGCGGGCGGCTGAACCCCGATGGCCGCGACCGCGCCCGCGCCACGATCAAGCGGTTCGCTCTGCTGGCGCAGGGCATGCGCATGTCGAATCTGACCATGGTCGCCACCGCCGCCATGCGAGAGGCCGAGGACGGCGCCGAATTCCGCGCCCAGATAGAACATGATACCGGCCTGCGAATGCGCGTTATCGACGGGGCAGAAGAAGCGCGACTGTCGGCCCAAGGCGTGCTGACCGGCTGGCCCGACGCCAAGGGGCTGGTCTGCGATATTGGCGGGTCATCCATGGAACTTGCGGTGATCGGCGATGGCCGGGTCCATGCGACCGTCACCTCGCCTCTGGGACCGTTCCGTTTGCAACAGGTCAAGGGCGGCAAGAAGGGCCTTCGCAAGCATATCGACGCGATATTGCGCGACTTGCGCGACGAGGTTGGAAGCCACCATGACGCGCTTTATCTGGTCGGTGGGTCATGGCGCGCGATTGCGCGGCTGGATATGGAACGCCGTGGCTACCCGCTAAAGGTTTTGCACGAATACGAGATGTCGACCAAATCGGTGCGCAAGACGCTGGATTGGATCGAAGAGGAATCGGTCGCCGAATTGCGCGGGCGCACTGGCATTTCCAACGACCGTATGAGCCTTGTGCCGCTGGCAAGCCAGGTTTTGCGCCAATTGGTGCATGTGTTCGGCCCAAAGCGAATTTTCGTGTCCAGCTACGGCATCCGTGAAGGCATATTGTATGAACAGATGCCCCCGGCCCTGCGCGCCCGCGACCCGCTGATCGAAGCGTGCAGCTTTATGGAAAAGCAAAGCGCGCGCATCCCCGGTTTCGGCGCGCAGCTTTACGCGTTTTTGCGGCCCTTGTTCCGCTCGCGCGCCCCGGCGCGGCGGCGGCTGATCCGCGCCGCCTGCCTGCTGCATGACGTGAATTGGCGCGCCCATCCCGATTACCGGGCAGATGCCTGTTTCGACACGGCAACCCGCGCCAATTTGGGCAGCCTAGACCATGCGGGCCGCGTCTTCCTTGGGATCGCGCTGATGTATCGCTACAAAACCGGCGGTATGCGTCCGCGTATCCGCGAGGTGGCGGGGCTGCTGACCGAAGCAGAACTGGAAGATGCCAAGACCATCGGCCGCGCTTTGCGTTTTGGCGCGATGTTCACGATGGACCATCTAAGCCGTGCGGGCGAATTGCGCTATTTCCCCAAGAAAGCCGAGGTGGAACTGATTCTGTCGCGCCCCATGGCGGGGCTTTATACGGAAGTGGCCGAGCAACGCTTCCGGGCACTTGCCAGCCAGTTGCGCGCGACGGCCAAAGTGCGGATTGCGCGCACCAATCACAGCTCCAAAGGGTCAGACGGCGGGGCGTCTTCTTCTGGCGGTGCGTCTTCTTCTGGCGCGTCCTCGTCTGGCTGACGACGGCGGATCAAGATGTCGCCATTGGGCAGAACTTCGGGCGGGTGGTAAAGGGTCATGTCCCGCATCCGGTCCAGAAACGCGTCCAGCTCTGGTTCGATTTCCGTCAAGCCACGCTCGAATTCACGCAATTGCGGTTCGGCCTCTGCCATGAAATCGCGCAGCAGCCGCTCCATAAGCGCCAACAACCCGTCATCCGCAGGCGGATTGTCCTGCGCTTGGGCGGGCTGCGCAAAGCCTAGAGCAAGGATGATCGCCGCAAGTCTGAACATGGGGACAGCCTAGCACGCGCGGCCTGCCCGGCTCAAGCGGCGCGAGCGGCCTGAATATCATCCCAAGCGCGGTTTATGTCGCGCAACCGATGCTCTGCCAATTGCACCGCTTCGGCCGGAATACCGCGCGCGGCCAGCCGGTCGGGGTGGTTTTCGCGCACCGCCGCGCGATAGGCCGCCTTGATCTGCGCCATGGGCGCGTCAGGTGCGACATCCAGCACCTGATACGGATCTGGCGGCACATCCCCCACGATCCGCGCGCGCAAGCAGTTGAAACAGCGCCCGTCCAACCCAAAAATCCGCGCCACTTCGGACAGGAACGCCTCTTCCGCCGGGTGAAAGTTTCCATCGGCGCAGGCCACTTCGAACAGGCCTTCCAGCACATCGACCAACACGGGCGCACCCGGCGTGAACAGCGCGGCAATTTTCTGCGCATATTGGTCAAACCCGGCCACGTCCTGCCGCGCGAGGTTGAAGACGCGGGCGGCATTGGCCTCTTCCTCTGGCGGGATGGTGAAGACACGGCGAAAGGCCGCCACCTCTGTGCGGGTGACCTGCCCATCGGCCTTGGCCAGTTTCGCGCCCAACGCGATGACCGCGATGGTGAAGCCCACACTGCGTTGGGGCGGCGTGCGCAACCGCTCGAACACCGATGACAGCGATTCGCCCTTGCGCAGAGCTTTCAGGATTTCGGCAATTTTCGACCAGATCGACATGGGGCCAGACTACGCGAAACGCGCAGGCGCGTCACAGGGTTTTCTGCATCAGCACAAGGTCGTGGTACTGGCCGAATTTCCAGCCCACTTGCGGCATTGTGCCAACATGGACATAGCCAAGCGCGGCATGAAACCGCACCGACCCGTCATTGGACCCGGTGATCGCGGCCACCATAATGTGATGGCCTGCTGCGCGCGCGTGATCTTCAAGCGTGGTCATCAGCTTTGGTCCCAAGCCCTGCCCGCGCGCAGCCGGGGCAAGGTTGATCGTATGCTCCATGCAGCGCGCATAGCCCAAACCACCGCGAAACTGTGCGTAACTGGCAAAGCCCAGCAGCGCGCCCGCGCGCTCGGCCACGAAAAACGCCCCCGGCCCGGCTTGGCGGGTGGCGATCATCTCGGCAATCTCTGCCGGGTCACGCTCGACCGGGTTGAAGGTGACCACCGTGTCCCGGATGATCGGGTTCCAGAGCGCACTTATCGCGGGCGCATCGGCGGCGGTGGCGGGGCGAATCTGTGGGCGGGTTTCGGGCATGGCGACCTCTGCAACGGCAAGCGCGCCGATGTGCGCCATGGCCTGCCCGCCGTCAAGACCCTGCACAGATGCACAGCCCATGCGCAGGCTTGGGGAATGGCCGCACCCCCTGCCCCGGCCCTATGTCGGTGGCAGAGAAACACCGCGAAAGGAAAACGAAATGACGAATACGCAACTGCTTGTGGCCCGCGTCCTGATGGGGCTTTTGTTCGTAATGGCCGGGGTCGGCAAACTGGGCGACGTGGCTGGTTTTGCCGGTTACATGGCATCGGGCGGCGTGCCGGCCTTTCTGGCATGGCCGGTTGTGCTGTTTGAAATTATCGGCGGCCTGGCCCTGATCGCAGGCTTTCAGACCCGCATCGTGGCTTATGCGCTGGCTGCGTTCTGCGTGGTGTCGGGCTTGCTGTATCACTTCGATCTGGCCAACCAGATGCAGGTCACGCAACTGCTGAAAAACCTGGCTCTGGCCGGTGGTTACGCGGCGATTGCTGCTGCGGGCGCAGGCGCGTGGTCGGTCGATGCGAAGCTGGGCCAAGGCAGCCCGCGCACAGCCTGACCGCTGTCACAGCCAAGAAAAACGGCAGGCCATTTGGCCTGCCGCTTTGCGTTTCCACTGCCTGCGCGCCTGGCGCGGGGGTCAAGCGTGACCGCGCGCCTGGCGCACAAGGTCAAGGATCTTCTTCGCCGCTTCGGGAATATTCGTGCCGGGGCCGAAAATGGCCTTTACGCCCGCATCAAACAGGAACTGGTAATCCTGCTGCGGGATCACACCGCCACAGATAACCAGAATATCCTCTGCCCCGGCGGCTTTCAGTTCCTTGACCAATTCGGGTGCCAAGGTTTTATGGCCCGCCGCTTGTGATGAGATGCCGATGATATGCACGTCATTGTCCACGGCATCTTGCGCAGCTTCGGCAGGGGTCTGGAACAAGGGCCCGACATCCACGTCAAAGCCGATATCGGCAAAGGCGGTCGCAATCACCTTCGCGCCCCGGTCATGCCCGTCTTGGCCCATCTTGACCACCAGCATCCGCGGGCGGCGGCCTTCTTGCTCGGCAAAGCGTTCCACATCGGCCTGAATGGCCGCGAAGCCGTCGTCGCCCTCATAGGCCGCGCCATAGACCCCGGCGAGGGTTTTCACCTCTGCCCGGTGACGCCCGAACACTTTTTCCATCGCCATGCTGATTTCCCCTACAGAGGCGCGCGCGCGTGCAGCTTCAACCGCTGCTTCCAGAAGGTTACCGCCTTCGGTTGCGCGGCGGGTCAATTCGGTCAGTGCCGCCTCGCAGGCGGCCTGATCGCGGCTGGCGCGGATATGCTCCAGCCGCGCGATCTGTTTCTCGCGCACGGCGGCATTGTCGATATCACGAATGTCGATCGGGTCTTCTTTTTCTTTGCGATACTTGTTGACGCCGACGATCACCTCGTCACCCCGGTCGATATCGGCCTGCCGCTTGGCGGCGGTTTCCTCAATCCGCAGCTTGGGCATACCCGAGGCCACGGCCTTGGTCATGCCGCCAAGGTCTTCGACCTCTTCCATCAGCGCCCAAGCCGTTTCCGCCAGATCATGCGTCAGCTTTTCCACATAATAGCTGCCCGCCAACGGGTCGACGACCTTGGTGACGCCGGTTTCCTCTTGCAGCACAAGCTGCGTGTTGCGGGCAATGCGGGCGCTGAAATCGGTGGGCAGCGCAATCGCTTCGTCCAGCGCGTTGGTGTGCAGGCTTTGCGTGCCGCCCAGAACCGCCGACATCGCCTCATAGGCGGTGCGGATCACGTTATTGTACGGGTCTTGTTCCTGCAAGGACACGCCAGAGGTCTGGCAATGCGTGCGCAACATGCTGGATTTCGGGTTCTTGGGGTTGAATTCTTCCATCACCCGCGACCACAGCAGGCGCGCGGCGCGCAGCTTGGCGATTTCCATGAAGAAATTTGTGCCGATGGCAAAGAAGAAGGACAAGCGCCCCGCGAACGCATCCACATCCATGCCGCGTGCGATGGCGGTGCGGACATATTCGCGCCCATCGGCCAGCGTGAAGGCCAGTTCCTGCACAAGGTTCGCGCCCGCTTCCTGCATGTGGTAGCCGGAAATCGAGATCGAATTGAAGCGCGGCATCTCGGCCGACGTATATTCGATAATATCCGCAATGATCCGCATAGAGGGTTCGGGCGGGTAGATATAAGTGTTGCGGACCATGAATTCTTTCAGAATATCATTCTGAATGGTGCCCGATAGCGCGGTGCGCTCCACGCCTTGCTCTTCCCCGGTGACGATGAAATTCGCCAAAATCGGGATCACCGCGCCATTCATCGTCATCGACACGCTGACATGTTCCAGCGGAATACCGTCAAACAGGATTTTCATATCCTCGACGCTGTCGATGGCCACGCCCGCCTTGCCCACATCGCCCATCACGCGCGGATGGTCGCTGTCATAGCCGCGATGCGTGGCCAGATCGAATGCCACCGACACGCCTTGCTGCCCGGCGGCAAGGTTGCGACGGTAAAAGGCATTGCTTTCCTCTGCGGTGGAAAAACCCGCATATTGGCGAATGGTCCACGGGCGGCCCGCATACATTGTTGCCTTCACCCCGCGCGTATAGGGCGCGAAACCGGGTATATTGCCCAAATGCGGCAGGTCGGCCACATCCTCTGCGGTGTAAAGCGGCTGCACGGGAATGCCTTCGAGCGTATTCCATGTCAGGCTTTCCAGCGGTCGGCCCCGTAATTCTTTCGTGGCGAGTGCGGCCCAAGCGTCTTTTGCGTCGCTCATGGCTGGTCCTTTCTGTGTGATCTGTGCTGCCGTTGGGGAAAAACCCAAACGCTAGTGGTGTTTTCGGCAAGAGAACGCCTATATGACTGCCAAGCAGGAGGCGTCATGAAACCGTTTTTAACCCTTGTTTTCGCGGCTGTTTTCGCAGCATCCACCAGCACCGGGCAGAATGTGCCGTCAGATACGGAAACACCGCCCGACCCCGCCGCGCAAGCGGAGAACGCGTTGCAAATCCTTGACGCGCGCGAGATTGATGTGCGCGAATATGTCTGGAACCACCGGCTGGTCGTGGTCATGGCCGACACCGATGGCAACCCGCAATTCGACCTCCAGCTAGAGGCAATCCGCGAACGGGCCGACGAGTTCGTGAAGCGTGACGTCGTGGTCATTTTCGACGCCAACCCAGAGGACCGCAGCGCGCTGCGGCAAGTATTGCGCCCCAACGGTTTCATGACCGCGATCATCGACAAGGATGGCGAGGTGAAGGCGCGCCGCCCCTCTGTCCGCTCGGGGCGCGAATTGATGGCCGTGATCGACAAATTCCCACTGCGCCGCCAAGAGATGCTGGAACGCAACCCCGCCGGGCGCTGACCGGGTCTGACCAAGGGGCGGCAGCGCCACGGCTTTGGCGTCAGCGGGCTGGTGCCCCCATGCGGGGCAACGCCCGCATTCCCCCATGCGACTTTGCGGCCAGATGCGATCATGAATAATAGCCGTTTTTTTCCGCATATTGCGAGATCATCCACCAGCCGGGGCCGAACACGCCCGCCAGCCAGATAACCAATGCGGCGCTTGGGTTCAGCAGGTTGGCATGGGTGGCAAGCACCACAAGCGTGCCCAGCCCGAACACAAGCCCCCCACCGAAGGTCAGGAAATTGGTGCCCAGCCGAATACGGCTGAGCAGCGGAAACAGCCCGTGAAACACGGCCATCCCCCCCAAGGGCGGCAAAAGCAGCAGCACGAAATGCCCGTCGCGCAGACCTTCGGCAATACGGCTGAGGATGATATAGGCCAGCACCAAGGCCAAGGCGAAGCACAGCAGGTAGATCAGGAATAGGCGCAGCGGGCTGCGTTTCATCCCTCGAACTCCATGATGATTTCATCCACTGCAAGGCTGTCGCCTGCCGCCACATTGATCTTGGCAACCACGCCCTTGCGCTCGGCACGCAAGATGTTTTCCATCTTCATGGCTTCAATGGTCGCCAGCGCCTGACCCTCATAGACCTCTTGGCCTTCTTCCACGGCTATAGAGACGACCATCCCCGGCATCGGGCACAGCAGCAGTTTCGACGTGTCGGGCGGCATTTTTTCCGGCATCAGCGCCGCCAGTTCAGCCTGACGGGGCGAGAAGACGCGCAGTTTCAGATCGGCCCCGCGCAGGCGCAAGCGGTAGCCGCCGGGTTGGCGGGCAACCTTCATCACCAAGGGGGTGCCGTTGACGGTCAGCCGCGCCAGCGGTTGGCCGGGCAGCCAGTCAGAGGTGATCCGGTAATCGCTGCCATCCAAGGTAACGGTCGCGCCCTCGCGGTCGGCCTGAATGCTGGCCTGAAAGCTCTGCGCGCCAATGGTGACAACCCAATCGGTGCCCACAACGCGTTCGTGGTTGTCCATCCGCCCCGACACGCGGGCCCGGCGAATTTCGGCCACCCGGTTCATGGCGCAGGCGCAAGCCGCAACACGGGCCAGCAGATCGTCGGGCAAGGTCGCGCCCTCAAAACCGTCGGGGTATTCTTCGGCAATGAACGCGGTGGTGATATTGCCAGACGCAAAGCGCGGATGGTCCATCACCGCCGACAGAAACGGCAGGTTATGGCCGATTCCTTCAACCTCGAACTCATCCAGCGCCAGACGCATTTCTTCCACGGCAGCGTCCCGCGTGGGCGCCCAAGTGCACAGTTTGGCGATCATCGGGTCGTAATACATGCTGATCTCGCCGCCCTCATACACGCCGGTATCATTGCGCACGGCGCGGCTGGCCTCTGCCACTTCGGCGGGCGGGCGGTAGCGGGTCAGGCGCCCGATAGAGGGCAGGAAGTTGCGATACGGGTCTTCGGCATAAAGCCGCGATTCAATCGCCCAGCCGTTGATCTTCAGATCGGACTGGGTGAAAGGCAGCTTTTCGCCCGCTGCCACGCGGATCATCTGTTCGACCAGATCGACCCCGGTAATCAGCTCTGTCACAGGGTGTTCCACCTGCAAGCGCGTGTTCATTTCCAAGAAATAGAAATTGCGCGCGCCATCGACGATGAATTCCACCGTGCCAGCACTTGTGTAGCCCACGGCGGCGGCAAGGGCGCAAGCCTGTTCGCCCATGGCTTTGCGGGTGGCTTCGTCCAGAAACGGCGACGGCGCTTCCTCGATCACTTTCTGGTTGCGGCGCTGGATAGAGCATTCGCGCTCGTGCAGATAGACCGTGTTACCGTGGCTGTCGGCCAGAACCTGAATTTCAATATGGCGCGGTTGGGTGACGAATTTTTCAATGAAAATCCGGTCATCGCCAAAGCTGGAAGCCGCTTCATTCTTGGAAGACTGAAAGCCCTCGCGCGCCTCATCATCATTCCACGCAATGCGCATACCTTTGCCGCCGCCACCGGCGCTGGCTTTAATCATTACCGGATAGCCAATCTCACCAGAGATTTTCACCGCCTCGTCGGCATCCGCGATCAGGCCCATATAGCCTGGAACGGTGCTGACCCCCGCTTCCTGCGCCAGTTTCTTCGAGGTGATCTTGTCGCCCATCGCCTCGATCGCGCCAGCGGGCGGCCCGATGAAGGCAACGCCTTCTTTCGCCAAGGCTTCGGCAAATTTCATGTTCTCGGACAAGAACCCATAACCCGGATGCACCGCTTCCGCCCCGGATTGGCGAATTGCATCCATAATCTTGTCAATCACGATATAGGACTGGTTCGCGGGCGCGGGGCCGATATGGATCGCCTCATCCGCCATCTGCACATGCAGCGCGTGGCGGTCGGCATCAGAATAGACCGCAACGGTTGCAATTCCCATCTTTCGGGCGGTCTTGATGACACGGCAGGCAATTTCGCCCCGGTTGGCGATCAGGATCTTTTTGAACATGCGGTCCTCGTTGATTGAAACTGGGGGCGGGCCATGGGCGTTACTCTTCCCATGTGTCGAAGGCGAATTCGCTCGACCCGTCGAAAAGTTGCGGGAAACTGGCTTGGGCGGCGCGCATATCGACCTGCAACAGCGCGTCATAGCTGGCGGGGTCGAACGGCTCTTCGGCGGGCACGACTTCGCGTCCGAAAAGCCATGACAGCCGGCCAGCATCCAGATTGCCGCGTTCAAAAGGCTGGTCGCCAAAATGCGCGATCAACGCACCCAGAAACGCCTCATCGGCGCGGCGGTCTGGGGCGCGCCGGTCGGAAAAGCGTTTGCGCGCCGTGATCGGCGTAACCCCCTTGGGGTTGGCGCGACGAATGGTGAATTGGTAATCGGTGCTGGGAAGACGACCGGGAAAACCGCGATGCTTCAGCATGCTGCCCCCTTAAATGTTGCAGAGGACAGAACGGCCACCGGCGCTGACTGCGCCGGGGCCGGGGTTACGAGACGAACGGAATTACTTGGTCGAAACGGGTTCGACCACGACAGGCGCCGGAACCGGCTCGGGTGCGGAATGGTGCTTCGAGCAAGCGCCCAGAACGAGCGTGGCGCCAAACACGGCCAAGATTGCAGCTTTGGACATAGGCATCTCCTATCCTGAATAACGACCGGGACAGTCCCCCCCGGCACATGATGGTCGAGGGTGCGGCAGCAACCCCTCTCGGCAAGCCTAGTCGAGGATAAAGAGTTTGGCCACAGAAATTCCGGCCTGTGCGCAACAGGTTGCGCGCAAGCAAAACGCCGGGATGTGGCTGAAGCGAAGGTTGCCCCCCGCTTCAGGCCAAGTTCTGAAAACCGGGGATCAGTATTTCTTGGTTGCGACCGGCTCGACATAGACCGGGGCCGGGATCGGCTCGGCATAGACGGTTTCGGTGTGGCCCGAATGCTTTGCGCAAGCGCCCAGCGAAACGACAGCAACCAGGCCAGCGGCCATAACAAGTTTGGACATGAATTTCTCCTGCTCATGTGTGCATGGCGCGGTTTCTTGATGTGGCGCTGCCATGCCAGTTGTGTGACGGACCCGAACCCCGGACCCGACCGGCAGAAGATACCCCGAAAGCGATTCGCTGACCACGAAAATTCAGGGGCTACGGGCACTTGTGGCGCAACTGCATCATGTAACACTGGTTGGGGCATATCAGTGCAGGAACTCTGTTTCGTCCAGAGCACAGAGACCGTCGCGGATAACGAAAGACTCGAAATACTGGATCACGCTGGGATCACTCAGCCCGAATTGAACTTCCTTGTCCATCAGCGTGACCACGACATTCGTACCCTCTGGCACGCTGGCGGATGCGACATGTCGGGTGCAGATATCCTGCATATCGGTGAACAGGCGCTTTGGGTCGCGCTGATAGCCCGCCACATCCTGCGTCAACCCTTGGCCGATCATTCTGACCCGCTGGACCCCCTCCTCCACGATAAGGTCCAGCGGGATGGCGCTTGCCCCGGACGGCAGGCGCAACCATTGCTCGGGCGCGCCCGAGTCAGAGATGAAGGCAAGACAGGCCAAGGGAAGCAACATCGCGCGCGATCCTTACAGCGGAATATTGTCGTGCTTTTTCCACGGCATCTTATCGGCCTTGCCCCGCAAAGATGCAAACGCGCGTGCCACCCGCTTGCGTGTGGATTGCGGCATGATGACCTCGTCGATAAAGCCTTTTTCCGCGGCCACAAAGGGGTTTGCAAAGCGTTCTTCATACTCGGCAATATGCGCGGCGGTCTTTTCCGCATCGCCCAGTTCGGACCGATACAGGATTTCGACCGCCCCTTTTGCGCCCATCACGGCAATCTCTGCGGTGGGCCATGCGTAGTTGATGTCCGATTTCAAGTGCTTCGATGCCATCACCACATAGGCGCCGCCATAGGCCTTGCGGGTAATCACGGTCACTTTCGGCACCGTCGCTTCGCCATAGGCGTAAAGCAGCTTCGCGCCATGCTTGATGACGCCTGCATATTCCTGCCCTGTCCCCGGCAAGAAGCCCGGCACGTCAACCAGCGTCAGGATCGGAATTTCGAACGCATCGCAAAAGCGCACGAACCGCGCGCCCTTGCGGCTGGAATCGATATCCAGACAGCCCGCCAGAACCATTGGCTGATTGGCGACAACGCCCACAGTGCGCCCTTCCAGACGGATGAAACCGGTGATGATGTTCTTGGCGAATTCTTCCTGCAACTCGTAGAAATCACCTTCATCGGCGATCTTTAGGATCAACTCCTTCATATCGTAGGGCGTGTTGGGATTGTCGGGGATCAGCGTGTCAAGGCTGGGTTCCACGCGGCTGGGATCGTCGAAGAATGGCCGCACCGGCGGCTTCTCGCGGTTGTTCAGCGGCAAAAGGTCCACCAAGCGGCGCACTTCGATCAGGGCTTCGACATCGTTTTCGAACGCGGCATCGGCGACCGAGGATTTGCGCGTATGCGTCAGCGCGCCGCCCAATTCCTCGGCGGTCACATGTTCATTCGTCACGGTCTTGACCACGTCTGGCCCGGTGACGAACATGTAAGAGCTATCTTTCACCATGAAAATGAAATCGGTCATGGCGGGGCTATAGACCGCACCGCCCGCGCAAGGGCCCATGATAACGCTGATCTGCGGCACCACGCCCGACGCGGTGATATTTCGCTGGAACACATCGCCATAGGCCGCCAGCGATGCCACGCCTTCCTGAATGCGCGCGCCGCCCGAATCATTCAGGCCAATGACCGGCGCGCCATTCTGGATGGCCATATCCATGATCTTGCAGATTTTCGCGGCATGAGTTTCGGACACTGACCCGCCCATGACGGTAAAATCCTGACTGAACACATAGACCACGCGCCCGTTGATCGTGCCCCAACCGGTCACGACGCCGTCACCCATGGGGCGGCTGTCCTGCATCCCGAAATCGATGCAGCGATGCGCAACGAACATGTCGAATTCTTCGAAGCTGCCTTCGTCCAGCAACAGTTCGATGCGCTCGCGCGCGGTCAGCTTGCCCTTGGAATGCTGCGCCGCAATGCGCTTTTCGCCCCCGCCCATCCGGGCTTCCTCGCGATAGGCCTCTAGCTGTTGCAAGATATCCTTCATGCGCTCCCCCTCCATGGCGGCAGATCGGTTTGGCGCAACATACTTGCGCAAAACGGGGTTGAAAAGGACAGTTTTGATAATTTGCAAAACCATCTGCAAATTTAATCGCTAATTTGCAAAACACAGCCGAAGCACTGGCGCTTGAAACCAGCGCAAATCGCGCTTACTGAACATGTTCAACACCAAGCAGGTGATCCATGCCAAGCGCCCAATCGCGGTTTCTGGACCGCAGCACCCCTCCGCATGTGGCAACCCTTGTCGCGCAATCGGCCATTGCTGCACTGGCGATGAACGTGTTTTTGCCGTCCCTGCCCAGCATGGCCGCCTATTTCCAGACTGATTACGCGGTGGTGCAATTGTCCGTCTCGCTTTACTTGGCGGTCAATGCGGTCTTGCAGGTGTTTATCGGCGCGCTGTCGGACCGCTACGGGCGCCGCCCGGTCATGCTGGCGGCGCTTTGGGTCTTCGTGCTGGCCACGATTGGCACGCTGTTGGCCCCGAATGTGGTCGTGTTCCTGCTGTTTCGGATGCTGCAAGCCGCCGTTGTCACCGGGATTGTGCTGTCACGCACGGCCATACGCGATGTGCTGGGCGAAGGCGACGCAGCTTCGCGCATCGGCTATGTCACGATGGGCATGGCGGTGGTGCCAATGCTGGCCCCGGCCTTGGGCGGCTTGCTGGACGAAGCCTTCGGCTGGCGCGGCAGTTTCGGGCTGATGCTGATCGCAGGCATCGCGGTGCTGGCGCTAAGCTGGCGCGACATGGGCGAAACCCGCCAAGGCGGTGCAGGCACCTTCCGCGCCCAGTTCGCCGAGATGCCGGAACTGATGCGCTCGCGCCGCTTCTGGGGCTATTGCGCAACCTCGTCCTTCGCCTCTGGCGCGTTTTTCGCATATCTGGGCGGTGCGCCCTTTGTGGGGGCGCAAGTGTTCGGGATGGAACCGGCCATGCTGGGGCTGTTCTTCGGCGCCCCCGCTTTGGGCTATGCGGCGGGCAACTTTCTGTCGGGCCGCTTTGCCGCGCGCGTGGGCATCGACCGCATGATCCTGATCGGTGCCTGCATCAATTTCGGCGGCATGGCGCTGCTGTCGCTGCTCTATTTCGGGGGCTTGCAGAACCGTTTCGTGTTCTTCGGCTGTTTCATCTTCGTGGGTCTGGGCAATGGGATGATCCTGCCATCCGCCACATCCGGCATGATGTCGGTGCGCCCGCATCTGGCAGGCTCTGCCAGCGGCATTGGCGGGGCAATCATGATCGGCGCGGGGGCGGCGCTTTCGGCCTTGGCGGGTGTGTTGTTAACGCCCGGCAGCGGCGCAGAGCCATTGATCGCGATGCTGTTTGTCACCACTGGGCTGGCGGTGGGCAGCATCCTTTATGTCATGTCCCGCGCCCGCGCGATTGGGGCTTGACCTGCAGAGCGCGCTTTGCAAACCATTTCAATAAGTTTGCAAAGGGTGCCCCATGGCGCAACAAAAGCTGTATGCCGGTGCGAAGCTGCGCGAGATTCGCAACCAGATCGGGCTGACGCAAAAGGATTTCGCCGCCAAGCTGGGCGTATCGCTGCCCTATCTGAACCAGATGGAGAACAACAACCGCCCGCTTTCGACCTCTGTCGTGCTGGCCTTGGCGCGCGAATTCGGGCTGGATGTGACAGAGCTGTCAGCGGGCGACAGCGAAAGGCTGGTGTCGGACCTGCGCGAAGCTTTGGCTGACCCGCTTTTCGCCAATGCCACGCCATCCCTGCCCGATCTGCGGCTGGTGGGGGCAAATGCATCCGGGTTTGCGCGGGCCTTTCTGGACCTGCATCGCGCCTATCGGCAAGCGCAGGAACAGCTTGGCGCGCTGGACGATGCGCTGGGGCGCGAGGATTCGTCGCTGCGATTGTCCCCTTGGGAAGAAGTGCGCGATTTCTTCCATTACTGCGACAATTACATAGATGCCGTGGACCGCGCCGCCGAACATTTCGCCGCCCAAGCGGGCACTGGTCAGGATATCACCGAACACGCCACCGCTACCTTGGCGCGCCAGAAGATCACCCTGCGCATGGTGCGCGGTGCACCCTTGCGCCGGTTTGACCCGGCCAGCGGTATTCTGGAAATCTCGGCCAAGGCCAGCCACGCCACGCAGACGTTTCAACTGTTGCATCAGGTTGCGCTGCTGACGCAATCCGACCTGCTGGATGCGACGCTGGACCTTGCGCGCTTTCAATCCGACGAATCTCGGGCGATTGCAAAGATCGGGCTGGCCAATTACTTCGCGGGTGCGGCATTGCTGCCCTATCGGCGGTTTCTATCGGCCGCGCAAAGCTGCCGCCACGATCTGGAAACGCTGGCCGACCAGTTCGGCGCGTCATTGGAGCAGGTGGCGCACCGTCTGTCGACCTTGCAGCGCCCCGGTGCCAAGGGCGTGCCGTTTTTCTTCGTGCGGGTCGATCAGGCGGGCACGATCACCAAGCGCCATTCCGCCACGCGCCTGCAATTCGCGCGCTTCGGGGGCGCTTGCCCCCTGTGGAATGTGCATCGCGCGTTTGAAACACCGGGCCGCTTTCAGCGCCAATTGGCCGAAACCCCGGATGGGGTGCAGTATTTTTGTCTGTCGATTACAATTTCAAAGGGCGGCGGGTCGTTTCACGCGCCAGTGCGGCGCTATGCGCTGGGCCTTGGGTGCGAGATCGACCACGCCGATGCGCTGGTCTATGCCGACGGGATGGACCGCGCGGGCGGGTTCGACCCGATCGGCATTTCCTGCCGCATCTGCGAGCGCGAAGATTGCCACCAGCGCAGCGTGCCGCCGCTGGAACGGCGGTTGCGGGTGGACCATGACCACCGCCACACCCTGCCCTACAGCATGGAATAGGCCCCGCGCGACCGCGCAGGGCCGACACGTTACTCCGCCGCTTCCGCGTAGCTTTCCACGGGCGGGCAGGTGCAGACCAGATTGCGGTCACCGAACACATTGTCCACCCGGCCCACGGGCGGCCAATACTTGTCGCCCCGAAAGCTTGCAGGCGGAAAGCAGCCCGCTTCGCGCGTATAGGCACGGTCCCAATCGGCGATCAGGTCTTCGACCGTGTGGGGAGCAAAGCGCAGGGGGCTATCCTTGGCGTCAATCTCGCCTTCCTCTACCGCCCGGATCTCGTCGCGGATGGCCAGAAGGGCGGTGATGAAGCGGTCAATCTCTGCCTTGGTTTCCGATTCCGTGGGTTCCACCATCAGCGTGCCCGCGACCGGCCAGCTCATGGTTGGCGCGTGAAAGCCGTTGTCGATCAGGCGTTTGGCAATATCATCAACCGTCACGCCCGCTTCGGCAAAAGGCCGGGTGTCGAGGATACACTCATGTGCGATACGGCCCTTGTTGCCCATGAACAATATGTCATAGGCCCCGCGCAACCGCGCGGCGATATAATTGGCGTTCAGGATGGCGACCCGCGTGGCCTGTGTCAGCCCCGCGCCGCCCATCATCAGGCAATAGGCCCAGGATATCAGCAGGATCGACGCCGACCCATAGGGCGCGCCCGACACAGGCCCTTCGGCCCCGCCGGTTTGCGGATGACCGGGCAGGAAGGGCGCCAGATGCGCTTTCACGCCAATCGGCCCCATGCCGGGGCCGCCGCCGCCATGCGGGATGGCAAATGTCTTGTGCAGGTTCAGGTGGCTGACATCGCCGCCGATGTCGCCGGGTTTGACCAGCCCCACCATCGCATTCAGATTGGCCCCGTCAATATAGACCTGCCCGCCGTGGTCATGCGTGATCTTGCAGACCTCGCGCACGGTTTCCTCGAACACGCCATGGGTGGACGGATAGGTAATCATGCAAGCCGCCAGTCTGTCGCCTGCCTTGGCAGCCTTCGCGCGAAAATCGTCCAGATCGACATCGCCATTTGGCGCGGATTTCACGACCACCACCTGCATTCCGCACATCTGGGCGCTGGCCGGGTTCGTGCCATGCGCGGACATGGGGATAAGACAGATATCACGCGCGCCCTGCCCGCGCGCGCGGTGATAGGCCTGAATGGTCAACAACCCCGCATATTCGCCCTGCGCGCCCGAATTGGGCTGCATCGACATATCGTCATAGCCAGTGATCTCGCACAGCTTGGCCTTCAGGTCGAAAATCGCTTCGGCATAGCCTGCTGCCTGATCGGGCGGGCAGAACGGGTGCAGGCTGGAAAATTCGGGCCAGGACAGCGGGATCATCTCTGCCGCCGCGTTCAGCTTCATGGTGCAAGACCCAAGAGGGATCATGGCGCGGTCCAGCGCCAAGTCGCGGTCCGACAGGCGGCGCATATAGCGCATCATCTCGGTCTCGGCCCGGTTCATGTGGAAGATCGGATGGGTCAGGTAATCGGATTGCCGCAGAAAGCTCTCGGCAAAGCCCAGATTGCCCCGATGCGGGGGAATGCCGTCAATCCCGAAGGCGCGCAGCACGCGCATGACCACGCGCGCGTCACTGGTTTCATCCAGCGAAATGCCCACATGGGTGGTGCCGATCTTGCGCAGGTTCAGCCCTTCGGCGCGCGCGGCGGCCAGAATGCCCGCTTGGCCCACGCCAACTTCGACCGTGATCGTGTCGAAGAAATCCTTGACCACGACCTGCGCCCCCGCCACGCGCAGCGCGCGATACAGACGTTCGGTCAACCCATGCACGCGCTCTGCAATCGCGCGCAGGCCTTTGGGGCCATGGAACACCGCATACATCGACGCCATGACCGCCAGCAGCGCCTGCGCGGTGCAGACATTGCTGGTCGCCTTCTCGCGCCGGATATGCTGCTCGCGGGTTTGCAGCGACAAACGATAGGCTTGGTTGCCGCGCGCATCAACACTGACACCGACAATGCGACCGGGCATGGAGCGTTTATAACCATCCTGACAGGCGATGAAGGCGGCATGGGGGCCGCCATAGCCCATCGGCACGCCAAAGCGCTGCGCAGACCCCACGGCAATATCGGCCCCTAAAGCGCCGGGTTCCACGATCATCGTCAATGCCAGCAGGTCGGTTGCCATGATGGCCAGCGCCTTGTTGGCATGCAGCGCGTCAACCTGCGGACGGAAGTCGCGGATATTGCCGTAGGTGCCGGGATATTGGAACAGGCCCGCGAACACGCGCTCGGCGGGGCAGTCTTCGGGCGCGCCGACGATCACCTCTATGCCCAAGGGGGCGGCACGGGTCTGGACCACGGCGATGTTTTGCGGATGGCAGTTTTCATCGACGAAAAAGGCCGTCGCCTTCGATTTCGCCACGCGCTGCGCCATGACCATCGCTTCGGCGCAGGCGGTGGCTTCGTCCAGAAGCGACGCATTGGCCACCGGCAAACCCGTCAGGTCCGACACCATGGTCTGAAAGTTCAACAGCGCTTCCAGCCGTCCTTGGGCGATCTCGGGCTGGTAGGGCGTATAGGCCGTATACCAAGCCGGGTTTTCAAAGATGTTGCGCAAAATGGCAGGCGGCGTGACCGTGCCGTAATAGCCCTGCCCGATCAGGCTGGTCATAATGGTGTTCTTGGCCCCGACCGCGCGCATGCGGTCCAGCAATTCGCCTTCGGACAAGGCGGGCCATGTCAGCGGATCGGACTGGCGCAGATCAGCCGGGATGGTCTGGTCGATCAGTTGTTCCAGACTGTCACACCCCACCGCCTGCAACATCGCCGCCATTTCATCGGGGGTCGGTCCGATGTGGCGGCGGTTGGCAAAATCGTAGGGATTATAGTCGCTGGGGGTATAGGTCATGTCGCACCGTTGGAAAAGGTTGCAAAATCAAGCGCCAGAGGGCCACACGCAAGGCGTGCAGTTGGGTGGGGCGGCCTGCGCGCCGCCCTACCCCTGCCCGATGTCAGCCAAGGAACTCTTTGTATTCATCCTCTGTCATCAGGTCGTCCAGCACGGACAGGTCATCCAGCTTCATCTTGAAAAACCACGCATCGCCCTGCGGATCTTCGTTCACAAGGCCCGGATTGTCGGTCAGTGCCTCGTTCACCTCGACAATCTCGCCATCGACGGGGGCCAGAATATCGCTGGCGGCCTTGACGGATTCGATCACGCAGACCTCGTCACCCTTGGCGACGACGGCCTCGACCTCTGGCAATTCCACGAAAACCACGTCGCCCAGTTGCTCGGCGGCGTGCTCGGTAATGCCCACGACCACGACATCGCCCTCGATGCGCAGCCATTCATGTTCTTCGGTATATCTCATGCGAAACGCTCCTCAGCGCTTGTAGGTGGAAGGTCGAAACGGAAGGTCAGAGACCACGACAGGCAGGCGCTTGCCCCGCACCTCGCCCCAAAGGCGGGTGCCGGGTTCGGCACTGAAATTCGGAACGTAGCCCATGGCAATCGGCGCGCCAAGACTGGGCCCGAACCCGCCAGAGGTAACGCCGCCCAGATTGCGCCCGCCCTCGGCTGCATCCCACAGCACCGTGCCTTCGCGCATGGGCGCGCGCCCCTCGGGGCGCAGGCCGACACGGGTGGCCAATGGCCCCTCTGACAATTCTTGCAAGATACGCTCGGCACCGGGAAAGCCACCCGTGCGCGCGCCGCCCGCGCGGCGGGTTTTCTGGATGGCCCAAGCCAGCCCCGCCATGACCGGCGAGGTCATTTCGGTAATGTCATGGCCATACAGGCACAGCCCCGCTTCCAGCCGCAAACTGTCGCGCGCGCCAAGCCCGATGGGCGCAACGCCGGGCTGGTCCAGAGCCGCGCGGGCAAAACCCATGGCCTGCGCGTCGGGCAAGGAAATCTCATACCCGTCCTCGCCCGTGTAGCCGGACCGCGAAACCCACAGCGCGTGGCCCTGCCAGTCAAACGTGGCCACATCCATGAAGCGCATCGCCGCCACGCCGGGCAAAAGCGCGTCCAGCGCGGCCTCTGCTCCCGGCCCTTGCAGCGCCAGAAGGGCGCGGTCGGTGATCTCGCGCACCTCCAACTCTGGCAGATGCGCACGCATATGGGCCAGATCCGCGGATTTGCGCGCGGCATTGACGACCAAAAACAGGTGATCGCCGCGATTGGCCACCATCAGGTCGTCCAGCATGCCGCCCTTGTCATTGGTGAACATCGCGTAGCGCTGTCGGCCCGTCGCCAGCCCCAGCACATCCACCGGCACAAGCCGCTCCAGCGCCAAAGCCGCCTCGGGCCCGCGCACAATGACCTGTCCCATATGGCTGACATCGAACAGGCCCGCGCTGGCGCGTGTGTGAATATGTTCGCCCATCACGCCCATCGGGTAGTGCACCGGCATCGCGTAGCCCGCGAAGGGCACCATTTTTGCGCCAAGCTCCAGATGTAGCGCATGTAGCGGCGTCTGGCGTAAGTCGTCCGACATGAAAGCCCCTTCGGTTTGCGCCCGTTTGCGCGTCAACCCCCTCTGTCCTTGCGCCTGAGATCGTTATCCCGTCGGCGGGTGCGATGAGCACCACTCTCCAGAGTGTGTCCGCAGACCGGTCCTTTTGCCTGAGAGTTTACCGGGGCGGTTGCTCCTTCGGCCTTGGCGCGGGGTCCAACGTCTCCCGTGTCTGCAGAGTGTTGGTAGCTGATTGCATGTCGGGTTTGCAAGCATTTTCATGGCCCTTGCCATTGCCCGACGCATGACACACATTCGCGCCATGGATGACGCTTTTTTCTTTGGCTACGGGTCTTTGGTCAACCGCCATACCCATGATTACCCCGATGCGCAGCCGGTCACGATTCGCGGCTGGCGTCGCGAATGGCGCATGGCGCGCAGCTTGGGGCGCACCTTTCTGAGCGTGGTGCCCGATGCGGGCGCGCAGATAGATGGGTTGGTGGCGCGGGTGCCGGGCAATGATTGGGCAGCGCTGGATATCCGCGAGACCGGCTATGGGCGGCACGCACTGGGCGCGGATGCTTTCGCGCGCGGCCCCGTGCGCCCGGCGCAGATATATGCGATTGCCCCGCAAAACGCGCAGCCCGCAAACCCGGATGCGCCAATCAAGCTGAGTTATCTGGATGTTGTCGTCGAAGGCTTCGCGCAGGAATTCGGTCTGGACGGCGTTGCGCGGTTTTTCGATACCACAACGGGCTGGGGCCCAGTGCTGGATGACCGGACCGCGCCACTTTACCCGCGCGCGCGGCCCGTGGCCCCTGCCCTGCGCCGCCTTGTCGATGACCAGCTTGCAAACATGGGCGTAGAGCGCCTGTCGCGTTAGGCCGCGACCGATTCCATCTCTGCAATAATGCCGTCCACCACCTGCACCATCAGCCCTTCATCTTCGCATTCGGCCATGACACGGACCAAAGGCTCTGTGCCCGATTTGCGGATCAGCAAGCGCCCACGCCCGGCCAGCATGTCGCGCCCCGCATCGATTGCGGCCATGACCTTGGCTTCGGCCAGCAGATCAACCCCCGGCGCGTAGCGCAGGTTGCGCAGAAGCTGTGGCACAGGGTCGAAGCGGCGCGTCAGCATGGAAGCGGGTTTACCCGATTCGGCCAGAACCGCCATGAATTGCAGCGCCGCGATCAGCCCGTCGCCGGTGGTGGCATAATCGGTCATCACGATATGGCCCGATTGCTCGCCGCCCAGATTCCAGCCGCCCTGCCGCATCCGTTCCACAACGTAGCGGTCACCGACCGAAGTGCGCTCCAGCCGCAGCCCGCGCCCGTCCAGAAACCGCTCCAGCCCCAGATTGCTCATGACCGTGGCCACCAAAACCCCGTCCCGCAAGCGCTGCTCTGCGGCCCAGTGTTCGGCAAACAGCGCCATGATCTGGTCGCCATCGGCAATCTGCCCACGCTCATCGACCAGAATCAGGCGGTCGGCATCGCCATCCAACGTGATCCCTAGATCGGCCCCGGTTTCCAGCACCTTGGCCGCACAGACCCGCGGATGGGTTGAACCGCAGTCAAGGTTGATGTTCTTGCCATTCGGGTTCACGCCGATCTCGATCACCTCTGCGCCCAGTTCCCACAGGGTTTGCGGGGCGACCTGATAGGCCGCGCCATGGGCGCAATCGACCACCACTTTCAGCCCGGAAAACAGCTTGCCCTTGGGCAAGGTGGTCTTGGCATATTCGACATAGCGGCCGCGCGCATCGTCAATCCGCTTGGCGCGGCCGATATTGGCAGGCTGCACAAGCGCGATCTCACCGGCAATAATGGCTTCAATCTCTGCCTCTGCCTCATCCGACAGCTTGAAGCCGTCGGGGCCGAAAAACTTGATGCCGTTATCTTGATGGCCATTGTGGCTGGCCGAAATCATGATCCCCAGATCCGCCCGCATGGAGCGCGTCAGGAACCCCACGGCAGGCGTGGGCACTGGCCCCAGCAGCAGCACATTCATGCCGGTGCTGGTCAACCCGGCGGTCAGGGCGTTTTCAATCATGTAACCTGACAGGCGCGTGTCCTTGCCGATGACCACCCGGTGACCATTGCTGCCATCGCGCCGGAAATACCGCCCCGCCGCAGCGCCCAGCCGCAGCGCGGTTTCCGCCGTCATGGGATAGGTATTCGCGGTTCCCCGCACACCGTCGGTTCCGAATAGTTTTTTGGTCATATTTCGCCTGCTTCTTCTTTTTCGTTCAAGGCTTGCCACAGCGACAGCGCCTGCCGGGTTTCGGCAACATCATGCACACGCAAAATCTGCGCGCCTTGTGCTGCGGCATGCAGCGCCACAGCCAACGACCCGCCCATCCGGTCGCTTGCCCGCTCTGCGCCCCCCAGCACACCAATAAACCGTTTGCGCGATGCGCCCAGCAAGATAGCACAACCCGACGCGTGCAGAAGCGCCAGATGTGTCAGCAAGGCAATATTATGCGCAACCGTCTTGCCAAAACCGATGCCCGGATCAAGGATCACATGCTTGCGGTCTATGCCAGCGGCTTCTGCGCGGGCCAGCGCATCCATCAGCCAATCCTGAACATCAAAGCGCACATCGTTGTATTTCGGGTCTTTTTGCATGGTCTGGGGCGTGCCTTGGGCGTGCATCAGGCAAACGGGAACCCCGGCCTCTGCCACCAGAGCGCCCATGTCACGATCCCATGTCAGGGCTGACACATCGTTCACGATATCGGCGCCAGCAGCAAGCGCTGCGCGGGCCACATCGGCCTTGCGCGTGTCGATAGAAATCGGCGCGGTGACCCCGGCATCGCGCAGCGCCGCGATGACCGGCGCGGTGCGCGCAATCTCGTCCGCATGCAGCACTTCTGCCGCGCCGGGCCGGGTGGATTCGCCGCCGATATCCAGAATATCCGCGCCTTCGGACACCAGCCGCTTGGCATGTGCGATGGCGCTGTCATGGCTGTCGAAGCGGCCCCCATCGGAAAAACTGTCGGGCGTGACATTGACGATCCCCATAATCCGCGGGCGCGACAGACACAAACCGGCAAGCGGCGCAGGCGGGTCAAGGAAAACCCGATCGCGGCCCGGATCAATGTTGCGGGCCGGCAGATTGCCCGCGCGCGTCAGGTCTTGCACGCCGGTCAGGCGCAAAGCGGTCTGGCCACGAAAGGCGGGGCTGTCATCGGGGGCAAGCGCGGCAGGGCGCAGCAAGGGCATGGCGTAACTCATGCCTGTCCTGTTGCCGCAGCAAGCGCGCGGGTGCAAGCCTTGTCAGAAGCGTTCCAACAGCATGTGGCTGCCCGGCGGCACGCGAATCCCCTCTGGTGCAAGGAAGCGGCTTGCGGCCATATGTTCGGCCAACCACAGCGCCAAAGCGGCACCGTCGCGCGGGCTGCAATTGGGGCTGTCGGTCGAATCGAGGATCAGCTTTGAGGGTGCCCAGACAATCATCTGACCCTGTTTCATGGCCCAGTCGATCTCTGTGCGGCTGGCGACCACCACACAGCGCGCATCCTTTGCGGCCAGCCGCCATGCATTTTGTTCAATCGCAAGCAGGTCAATGCGGCGCTGCACCGGCGACAAGGCGACCTCTGGCGCGCCTTCGGGGGGCATACCCACGCATAGAATGACCGGCGCGCCCCGCATCTGCACCGCATCCAGACAGGCGGTCAGGCCGTCAGACGCGATCATGTCATTGTCCAGATACACGACCAAAGGGTGCACGGCCTCTTCCGCGCCGCTGGATGTGACCTCGCGCAAAGGTGCCGCCGCGCGCGTGCGCACAATCTCGACCCCAAGCGCGCCCGGTCCCCGGTCCAGCTTTTCGACCCGCACGAACACCCGCATCGCCTGCGGTTCCAGCAGCACACGCGCAGCCACGCGCTCTGACAGGGTTTCCAGCAGGTTCAGACGTTCTTCGGCCAGCGCCGCCGAAATCGCCTCTGTGATACGGTCATAGGATAAGATGCGATCCACATCATCCTGAAGCGGTTCGGGATGCGGCCGCACCTCGACCACAACGTTGAAGCGCAGACGCTGGCGCACGCCGCGCTCGGCCTGAAAGGCGCCGATCTCGACCTCGACCAAATGGTCGCGCAAGGAAATGCGGTCGCGCGGGTCTGCCGGGGCCGATGCCTCGGCGCGCGCTTCGGGATGGGCGAAGGCCAGTCGAATATCTGTGCTCATGCGGTCGGGCTTTCCGAGTCTGCTATGCGCGCAGTCTTACCCGCCCGTCCCGGCCCGGCAAAGGGTGATTGCGCCGCATGGGTGCCCCGATGCGACACCCGCACGCGCCCTGCTGTTTATCCGCGAAAGAACAGATGCGCGCCGATCTGCGTGGTCTGGGTCATGCGTTTGGACCATGACGGGGCGACAGCCGTTGTGTGGAAATACAACGCGCCCCCTGTCAGACCACGATGCGCGCCATCCGACATCACCTGCGCGATACGCCGCGCAAGGTCAGAGGCCGACCCGTTGCGCATCTCGTCCGGTTTGCTGTCACAGGCAAAGCTGAACTGGCACCCGCCATAGCGCCCTTCACGCACGCCCTGAAACACGACGCCGCAAATGTCAGCGGGGAACCTGCGCGACGCGACACGGTTCAGGATAACCTCTGCCACGGCGAACTGGCCTTTCAACGTCTCACCCCGCGCTTCGTGATAGATGGCGGTGGCAAGGCAGGCTTCCTGTTCGGTCAACGGGCGCAAGGCAACCTTGCGCAGCCAACTGCGCGAATATTGCACCATGCGGCGCGACAGGCCTTCGGGGCGCGCAACCGGCACAAGGCTGACCCGCGGCGCTGTAACCTCTGGCGAGAGCGCGGCCGGGGCCGCGATCACACCGCTGGTCGACAGGCTGCGCGCAGGCGGCACCGGGCGCAAGGTCGGGCGCAGGGTTGCTTGCGGCGCAAACTGCGCCAGCCACGCGGTCTGCAAGCGGCTTAGATCCACCTCATGCGGCAGTTCGGGGCGGCCCGCCAGATCGGAAAACCCATCTTCCAACACCATCGGTGCGCCTTGCGGCACACCCAGATCAGAACGCAGCTGCGATTGGTCAAGGCGCACCATGCGGACCATGGGTGCCGCGCTTTCGGGAACATGCGCCATTACGCGCGGCGCGTTGTTGACCGAAGCCAAAACCAACGCACTTTGGGTCGCGCTCGACAAGGTCGCGTCCGCCACCGAAGACCCGGTGCCCGGCACGGCGATCAACAGCGACACGCTCCAGACCCCGACAAAGGTGGTTTTGCGATACCAACGGCGCGACGCGAACCGCACAACCGCGCCGGAACGGCGCACGGCACCCTCCGAGAACGCTCTCGAAACACCGGATCGCAGATTGCTGAACAGTCGTTTGACCATAAATTTTCATAGCACACCGGATGTGTGCGTCCCGCCCAAGTAACGTGCAACTTCACTATTTGGTGAGTGCTTACCCAAAACCGGGGCAAAAGTCCAGCCCGCGCTCTTAACCTTGCTCGGCAATCACCAGCTGCGCCGCTGCAAGCCGTGCGACCGGAACGCGGAAAGGCGAACAGGAGACGTAATCAAAGCCCAAATCGCGGCAGAACCGGATTGCTTCGGGGCTGCCGCCATGCTCGCCGCAGATCGACAGCGTCAGATCGTCGCGCGCGGCCCGCCCCCGCGCGGCCCCAAGTCGCAACAGCTCTCCCACGCCATCCTCATCCAGCGTGTGGAACGGGTCTTCGACGAACACGCCCTGTTGCACATAATCCGACATGAAGCGCCCGGCATCATCACGCGACAGCCCATAGGTCATCTGCGTCAAGTCATTGGTGCCAAAGGACAAGAATGCCGAATGCTGCGCTATATCGCCCGCCCGCAGCGCCGCGCGCGGGGTTTCGACCATCACCCCCAGCTTGTAGTCGAACATAACGCCCGCGCGCCCACGCACCTGCGCCGCGCAGGCGTCTATGCGCGATTTCACCAGTTCCACCTCGCGCATCGCCGACACAAGCGGGATCATGATTTCAGGCACGATGGGCGCACCACGGCGCGTCACTTCAATCGTGGCCTCGAAAATCGCGCGGGCCTGCATTTCGTAGATCTCGGGAATGGTGATCCCCAAGCGCACCCCGCGCATTCCCAGCATGGGGTTGAATTCCGCCAGCGCCTCTGCCCGGCGGGTGATTTCGGACAAGGGCTTGTCCAAGGCATCGGCCAGAAAGCGCATCCCTTCGCGCGAATGCGGCAGGAATTCGTGCAAGGGCGGGTCGAACAGGCGAATGCACACAGGTTGGCCCTGCATAATCTCGAACAGGTCGATGAAATCGGCGCGCTGCATGGGCAGCAGACGGTCCAAGGCGTCACGCCGGTCCTCGGCAGTGTCGGCAAAGATCATCTCGCGCATCAGCGTCAGGCGATCTTCCTCGAAGAACATATGTTCGGTCCGGCACAGGCCAATTCCCTGCGCGCGGAAATCGCGCGCAATGCGGGCATCGGCAGGGGTGTCGGCATTCGCGCGAATGCCAATGTCGCGGCGCGCATCTGCCCAATCCAGAAGCGTGGTGAAGCGGTCATCCAAGGCGGGTTCCAGCAGCGGCACCTCGCCGGCCAAGGCCAGCCCATTGGTGCCGTCAATGGTGATCAGATCGCCCTCGTTCAGCGTTTGGCCATTGGCGCGCAGGGTTTTGCGGCGCGCGTCGATGGTGATGTTGGACGCGCCCACAACACAAGGCACACCCAAGCCGCGGCCAATCACGGCGGCGTGGCTGGTCATGCCGCCGCGTTCGGTCAGCACCGCGCGGGCCGAATGCATGCCGCGAATATCCTCGGGCGTGGTTTCGCGCCGGGCCAGAATGCAAGGTTCGTCGCGGGCGGCACTGGCCAAGGCCGCAGCCGTGCTGAACACCAGCCGCCCAACCGCCGCGCCGGGGCTGGCGGCAATGCCGCGCCCCAGAACCGTGGCGCGGGCCGTGGGGTCAACCTGCCGGTGCAGCAATTCCCCCAGCGCCTTGGGCGCGATGCGGGAAATCGCCTCGTCGCGGATGATGACCCCGTCATTGGCCAGATCCACCACCACGCGAACCGCGGCGCGCGACGAGCGCGGCACTGTCACCGCATCAAGTATCCACAGCTTGCCATCTTCCAGCGTGAACTCGATCTCCATTTCCTCACGCAGGCGCTTGCGGGCATTGGCACCGTAGGCCAGAAGCTGCGCAAAAGCCTCTGGGCTGCGCTCTTCCAGCGACGGGCCGCGCGGGTCGCGAGTCAGGAACAACGGCGCTTCGTTGCGGTCCGTCCGAAAGCGGCCCATGACCTGCCGTTCGCCCGTGATGGCATCAATGAAGCGGATGGAGCCTGCGCCACAGGTGTCGGTCGTGCCGCAGCCCACACCCATGCCGCCCGCCATGGCCTGCACAACAAGGCCCAGCCCCGCATCGACCGGCGCGCCCTTGGCTTGGCGCAACAGCCGCGCCGAGGTGCCTTCCCATGCCCGCGCCATGGAGCGCAGCACATCGGCCAGTTGCTGCGCGACCGATTGCGGGAACGGGTCTTCCATCTCGTCCTCATAGGCGCGCAGGGCCGCATCAAGCGCGGCACGGCTGGGCGTGTCGGCATCGAACATGTCGGGGTCCAGCCGCGCGACATGCTGGGCAAAGGCCTGAACGAAATTCAGATACAGTGCGGTCGCGACCTCTTCGCCATGGGTTTGCGACAGCTTGGCATGCATTGCGTCATTCATGCCAATATTCAACACCGTCGCCGGGCCGCCCCATTGCGGGTGTTCGGCACTGGGGCGCACGGACAACAGCTGGCCTTCGGGAAAATGCCCCAGCAAATGCCGCAGCGTCATCTGCGCGCCGGTTGCGATTTCACGCACCACGCCGAATGACAGCGCAATCGTGACCGGCACCGGCATGTCCAACCGCACCAGCCGTTGCAGGCATTTTGCCCGCCAACCATGGGTTTCCCGCTTGATCGGTGCGGAATTGGTAATCAAGGCATAGTCGGTAAGGGTCAGATATTTCGGCATTGGCGCCCCTGTTTTTCTGCGGTGCAGGATAGGGGTTTGGCCTTGGAACTCAAGCAATTGTTACGGGCGCCTCACCTGAATGACGATGACCAGATTTCCATGCGCGGCATGGCGCAGAGGTCAGGTCACGCCACGCAGCAACATGCGCAACCACCCGCTTTGGGCGCGGCATACCAGACCAGCGCCCAGTCTGGCATGCGGCGTATGTGGCAACCCCGACCGCGCCCCACGGCAGAACGATTGGGCGCGGTCGCAGCAAAGCCTTGCGAAGCCGGGAGCTTGGCTAAAGCGTGATTACGCGGGTGCCAGTGGGCACGCGGTCATACAGGTCGGCCACGTCCTGATTTATCATGCGAATACAACCCGAAGAGACATATTTACCGATCAGCCACCATTCCGGCGTGCCGTGAATGCGGTAGCCCCGATCCGCGCCGCCGGTCATTAGGTAAAGCGCGCGTGCGCCCAGCGGGTTCGACGGCCCCGGCGGGTAGCCGCCCGCATATTGGCGCAGGGCCGGGTCGCGCCGGATCATGTTGGCGGTGGGCGTCCATGTTGGCCAATGCGCGCGGCGATAAATGGTGCCGGCGCCGCGCCAGGTAAAGCCCTCGCGCCCCACGGAAATGCCATAGCGCAGCGCGTGGCCGCCTTCCAAGATCAGGAACAATTGTCGCTTGCCATTGTCGATGACGATGGTGCCGGGCTTGTGCGGCCCGGTATACGGCACGACCTGCCGATGATGTTCAGGGGCCAGCATACTGACGCCCGCCGCCTGCATTTCATGCGGTCCATCGGGTCGCGCGGCATAGTCGACGGGCTCAATCCCGTAGCGCGCTGCAACCGCATTCAGCGGTTCGGCCCGCGTGGTGGCAATGGGGCGGCCATCGGATGTGGTGCGGGTGGTGGTGCCCGAATGGGTGGTGGTCTGGCAACCTGCCAGCGCCAGAGCAGAGGTGGCAGAGGCGATAAACCCGCGCCGGGAAATGAACTTCATGGTGCAACCTGTTGTGGTTGCCTGTTTTTGCCTGCCTCGCGCCGTTGATACTGCAAGTTCCGCGCCCCGATCCAGAGCGGAATTCCGCCGATCTGTGCAAGGCGGTCTGCCTGTGGCGCATGTGCCACCCGCGCCCCCTACCCCTCGAATGCAGCCCTCAGCGCAATCTCGATCATCTGGCCAAAGCTCTGCTCCCGCTCGGACGCTGGCAGCGCATCGCCCGTCAGCAGGTGGTCAGAAATGGTCAGCACCGCCAGCGCCTGCACACCATGGCGCGCGGCGACGGTGTACAACTCTGCCGCTTCCATTTCCACGCAGAGCACCCCGTGGCGCTGCATGATCTCGTTCAGGTCGGGGCGTTCGTCGTAAAACACGTCTGACGAATAGATATTGCCCACATGCACCCGCGCGCCGCTGTCTTGCGCAGCACGGTGCGCTGCCGTCAGCAGGTGAAAATCGGCCAAGGGGGCAAGGTTTACCTCGCGCAATATCCCGCGTGAGGGGGTCGAGAGCGCTGTGCACCCCTGTGCCAGCACGATGTCGCGCACGGCCACATCAGGTTGCATCGCCCCCGCCGAGCCAACCCGGATCAGCCGCTTCGCGCCATAATCGCGGATCAGTTCATTGGCATAGATCGACAAGGACGGCATGCCCATGCCAGAGCCTTGGATCGTGACCCGGTGGCCCCGCCATGTGCCGGTATAGCCCAGCATGCCGCGCACCTTGTTCACGCATTCGGGCGCGTCCAGAAATGTCTCCGCCGCCCATTTCGCGCGCAGCGGGTCGCCCGGCATCAGCACGGTTTCGGCAATCTGGCCCGGTTCGGCCCCGATATGGATGGTCATGCGGCGCTCCTTGTTTTAGGGCATGATTGCCCCCTTCCCCCGTGCCGCGCAAGCAGCATCCCGAGCAATCGCGGCTTGAAAATGACCCGATCACAGGCGCTCTGCCATTGCAAAATGGGTAGGTGTGATGTCAGAACCTAGTTTTTATCCACTCTGTCAGTCCGGCACCAGCCATACCGAACAGCGTGACACCGCCCGAAATCAGCCAGAGTTTCGTGCCGTTGCTCGTCGTGGGTTCAAATCCCAGAACCGCAAGGAACAGCCCGCCGAAAAAGCCGAAATAACCAACAAACATGATAGCGCCGAAGCCAAATTGCAGAAGCGCCGCAGGGCTGGTGAAGTCGAACGACCATTTTTCGTTTGGTTCACTGCTGTTATCGCCAGCCGCGCCAAGAAAAAACGGCAGCAAGGGCGCAATGCAGGCGCCTCCAAAAAGCAACAATATAAAAAGCTTATCGACCTGATCTGGAAAAAGATAAGCGACCATAACAAATGCGCCGAAGACAGACATTGACCAATTCATAGCGCGTTAAGCCTTTGCTCGTCTGACCAAATACCGCGCCCAGTGCATCAGGCCCAAAAGTGCGATCATGACGATGACCAAGCCCATAAACATCACCACGCGCTGATCCATGCTGGTCGGATCAATGCCAAGCCGCTCACCTTGATCGCGGTTGCGCACGATCGCGAAGCCTTGAAGAATGCCCGTGGCCACCACAACTGCAAACGCCTGCCAAACGAAGGGCTTGATCGCAAAGAACACGATCACGGTTATCAGGATCAGGGTCATAGGAATGCTCCTCGATCAAATACCGATAAAATCAAAGGAAACCTTGGGTCGAACAAAAGTTTGAAGCTTATACATGTCTAGCGCGGATACACGCGATGAGCACCGTTGGCATTGATATCGCGCTGCGTGCTGTGGTGTAAGTGCAACTCCCCCTTCCCCCGCAGCAATCAAGCGCCTATACCCGGCCCTGAGCGACAAACAGGTGATAGCATGCGCAAGGCAGAGATTTCCCGCAAAACCTCTGAGACCGAGATTTCGGTGGCCGTCACGCTGGACGGAACCGGAGCCTATGACTGCCAGACCGGCGTTGGGTTCTTCGACCATATGCTGGACCAGTTGGCGAAGCATTCGATGATTGATCTGACGGTGCGCGCCACGGGCGATCTGCATATCGACGATCACCACACGGTCGAGGATGTGGGCATCGCACTTGGGCAGGCGCTGGCGCAGGCTTTGGGCGACAAACGCGGTATTCGGCGCTACGGCGAATGCCGCTTGGCGATGGATGACGCGCAACTTGTCTGCGCGCTGGACCTGTCGGGGCGGCCCTTCCTTGTGTGGAATGTCGATTTCCCGACACAGAAGATCGGCATCTTCGATACTGAATTGGTGCGCGAGTTCTTTCAGGCGATCAGCACGCATGGCGGCATCACGCTGCATATGGACCGGGTGCATGGGGTTAACAGCCACCATATTGCCGAAGCCGCGTTCAAGGCGCTGGCCCGCGCGCTGCGCATGGCGGTGGAAGCAGACCCGCGGCAGGCGGATGCGATCCCATCCACCAAGGGCGCATTGTGAGGCGGTCATGCTGACGGTTCTGGTCGATTACGACAGCGGCAACCTGCATTCCGCGCAAAAGGCGTTCGAGCGTATGGCCGCCGAAGTGGGCGGCGGCGCGGTGATTGTCACCTCGCGGCCCGAGGATGTGGCGCGCGCCGACCGCGTGGTGCTGCCCGGTGACGGGGCGTTCCCGGCCTGCCGCCATGCGCTGGGCGCAGTCGATGGCATGATTGACGCATTGACCGAAGCCGTGCAGACCCGCGCCGTGCCCTTCATGGGCATTTGCGTGGGCATGCAGATGCTGGCGACAGTGGGCCGCGAATATGCGGATACCGCCGGGCTGGACTGGATCGGCGGCGAGGTGGTGCCGATTGCACCAGATGACCCAAGCCTGAAAGTGCCGCATATGGGCTGGAATGACCTTGTGGTCGAGCACCCGCACCCGGTTCTGGACGGTGTGACAAGCGGCGATCACGCCTATTTCGTGCATAGCTACCAGTTCCGCTTGGCAAACCCGGCGGACCGTCTGGCGCATGTTGCCTATGGCGGCGATGTGACCGCCATCGTGGCGAAGGGCAATGTGATCGGGACGCAGTTCCACCCAGAGAAGTCTCAGGCGACCGGGTTGCGGATGATCGCGAATTTCCTGCGCTGGCGCCCCTGAGGGGCGTTGTAAAAGGGGCGTTGCCCCTCTGGTCCCTGCGGGACCATTCACCCCAGGATATTTGGGCAAGGATGAAGGACAGGCCATGGCAGATGACGCGAAGCAAGGCGAACGGATTGCCAAGGTTCTGGCGCGCGCAGGCGTGGCGTCGCGGCGCGGGGCAGAGATCCTGATTGTAGAGGGGCGTGTGAAGGTGAACGGGCGCGTCATAGACAGCCCGGCGCTGAATGTGGGGCCGCGCGACCGGGTTATGGTTGATGGCAAGCCCCTGCCCGATGCCGAACCGACAAAGCTGTGGCTGTATCACAAGCCCTTGGGTTTGGTGACGACCGAGCGCGACGAGCAAGGCCGCCCAACCGTGTTCGAAGCCCTGCCACCCGAATTGGGGCGCGTGTTGTCAGTGGGCCGGCTTGACCTGAATTCGGAAGGGTTGTTGCTGCTGACCAATGATGGCGCCTTGAAACGCCGGCTGGAATTGCCCAGCACAGGCTGGCTGCGGCGCTACCGCGCGCGGGTGAATGGCGCGCCCACCCCGGCCATGCTGGAGCCGTTGCGCCAAGGCATCACGCTGGAGGGCGAGCGGTTTCAGCCAATGGAGGTGAGCATTGATCGCCAGCAAGGCGCGAATGCTTGGCTGACCGTGGGCATCCGCGAAGGGCGCAACCGCGAGATACGGCGCGCGTTGGACCATGTGGGTCTAAGCGTGAACCGGCTGATCCGCATCAGCTATGGCCCGTTCCAACTGGGCACATTGAAGCGTGGCGCGGTCGAGCAGGTCAAGCCCAAGGTCTTGCGCGAGCAATTGGGCGAAGATGCGCCCGGCCCGGACACCCAGCCCCCGTCGCGGCCCACAGCCAAGCGGCCCGCGCAACGCACGACCCGGCCCAATGCGCCGGGCGGCAAAACCCTGCGCAGCCCAAAGCGCCGCCCAAGCTGAACACAGGGCAGCGGTTTTTCAACTTTGGGGCTGGGCTTTGTCTTTTAATATGTGCGGTGTTCCCATATATCGAACTTGGTGCTTTTGTTTGCCAAGGATCCGGTTTCATGACGACGACAGGGTTGCAGAAAACCTCTTATGCGCTGTTGGTGGCCCTGATGCTTTATGTCGCACTGGTCGGAGGCTGACCCATGGCGCAACGGTTTGGTGGACGCTACAGCCCGGGCACAGCGCAGGGTGATGTCCCGGTAAGCACACCTGCCATGGCGCGGTTGCACCCGGTTGGCGCGCGGGTGAACTTACTGTTCGTGCTGCCATTTGCTTTTGCCATTCGCGCGTTTTTCCATGATCCCTTTGGCTTGGCGCTGAACCTTGGGGCCTTTGGCCTCTTGATGCTGGCCGCGTGGCTGACGCGCGAGGGCGTGCTTGCACAAGCCGCGTTCGATGCGCGCAAGGTTGCCCGCCGCCCCGCGATTCCGCGCAAGATATTCGCCTCGGTTTTGACCGGGCTGGGCCTTGGGCTGGCGGGGCTTGGCGCAAGCATGGCCGAAGCGCTGGTTTTCGGCGTTTTGGGCGCGGGGTTGCATTTTGCGGCCTTCGGGGCCGACCCGATGCGCGACAAGGGGATGGAAGGGATCGACGCCCATCAGACCGATCGCGCCGCCCGCGCGGTGGAAGAGGCCGAAGAGACGCTGGCAGAAATCGGCGATGCGATCCGCCGCGCGGGCGACCGCGCGCTGGTGGATCGTGTGGCGCGCTTTTCAGACACCATCCGCCCGCTGTTTCGCGCCGTGCAGGACGATCCGCGCCAATTGAGCGCGGCGCGGCGGTATCTGGGCATCTACTTGATCGGCGCGCGCGATGCGACGGTGAAATTCGCGGATTTCTATGCCCGTGGGCGCGACGCGCAGGCGCGCAGCGATTATGAAGCGCTGCTCGACGATCTGGAAAAGCAGTTCACGTTGCGGCGCACCGCGCTTCTGGAAGACAATCGCACCGAATTGGATATCGAGATAGAGGTGCTCCGCGAAAGGCTGGAGCGCGAAGGAATTCGCCGCGAGGGATAAGGTCGCGGCGGGCCAAGAGTGAAAAGTAACACGAAACACGAGGGAACCCATGTCCGACACGATTCGCGCCAAGGCTGAAAGCCTGACCAAGGAAATTGACGCGCTGGTCGCGCAGCCGCTGGCAGAGCCTGCAAGCGCGCTTGTCACCATCGACGACGCGCCTGCGCCGGAAGCTGAAGATATCCGCAAGCGCATGGGCGAGATCGACATGGGCGAAACGTCCAGCATCATCGGCTTTGGGTCGCGCGCGCAGATGGAATTGCAGCAGATCAGCCAATCCATGCTGGCCGATGTGAAGAACAAAGACCTTGGCCCCGCAGGCGACGGGTTGCGCGCGATGGTCACAACGCTGCGCGGCTTCTCTGTGTCGGAACTGGACACGCGGCGCAAGCGTAGCTGGTGGGAGAAGCTTCTGGGGCGCGCCGCGCCGATTGTGAAGTTCCAAGAGCGTTACAGCAATGTCCAAGACCAGATCGACCGGATCAGCGACAACCTGTTGCAGCATGAAACGACGCTGCTGAAGGACATCAAATCGCTCGACAAGCTGTATGAGAAGACGCTGGATTTCTACCACGAACTGGCACTGTATATTGCCGCCGGCGAAGCCAAGCTGCGCGATCTGGACGCGACCGATATTCCCGCCAAGGAAGCCGAGGTCGAAGCCGCACCAGAAGCCGACAAGATCCTGAAAGCGCAGGAATTGCGCGATCTGCGCGCCGCGCGCGACGATCTGGAACGCCGGGTGCATGACCTGAAGCTGACACGGCAGGTGACGATGCAATCGCTGCCCTCTATCCGGCTGGTGCAAGAGAATGACAAATCGCTTGTGACCAAGATCAACTCGACCTTGGTGAACACCGTGCCGCTGTGGGAAACCCAACTGGCGCAGGCGCTGACCATCCAACGCTCGCGCGAGGCGGCGCAATCTGTGCGCGCGGCCAATGACCTGACGAATGAGCTGTTGAACGCCAATGCCGAGAACCTGCGCCAAGCCAATCGCGAGGTCCGCGAGGAGATCGAGCGCGGTGTGTTCGACATTGAGGCCGTGAAAAAGGCCAACGAGACACTGATCGCAACCATCGAGGACAGTTTGCAAATTGCCGATGCGGGCCGCGCCAAGCGCGCCGCCGCAGAGGAAGAACTGGGCAAGATGGAACAAGAGCTGCGCAAATCGCTGTCATCGGCGACCGCGCGGGCCGACACCGGGACAACTGCAACACAAGGATAAAGCTGATGCGGGTGGTTGGCATCCCAATGACAGTGCTGGCCTTGGCCGGGCTGGTCGGGTGCACGGCGGCGCCGCCACCCGCCTCTCGGCCCGCACCAGCAGACCCGGTCGCGCCAGAGGTGACGGAACCGGAACCCGCGCAAACCTCTGTCGAGCGGTATTTCGCGCAGCTGCAAGAGCGCCGGATTGCGCAAGGGTTATTGCGCACCGAGCGCGCGCCGCGCGATCTGCCGATAACACGCACCCGGCTGGAACGCGCTTTCGAAGCCGTCGCCCTGCGCGACGAATACCAGTTCGTCGGGGGGCGCATCGTGCAGCAAAGTGCCCCTGCCCCCTTGCGGCGCTGGGAAGATCCGGTTCGGATCGCGCTGGAATTTGGCGATAGCATGCCGTCAGCACGGCGCATGCGCGACACAAGCCTTGTCACCGATTTCGCGCGACGCTTGGCAACAATCGCCCGACACCCGGTTTCCGTGACCCGCGGAGAGTGTAATTTCAACGTATTGGTCTTGAATGAAGACGAGCGCCGCGCCATTGCGCCGCGCTTGCGTGACCTTGTGCCCGGCATTGACGCAGCAAGCCAGGCGCTGGTGGAAGACCTGCCGCTAAGCGTGTCCTGCCTTGTGCTGGCCTTCTCTCGAGATGGCACAAGCACCTATACCGACGCCGTGGCGATCATTCGCGCCGAATTGCCGGACCTGTCGCGCGACGCGTGCTATTTCGAAGAAATCGCGCAAGGCTTGGGCTTGGCCAATGACAGCCCCGAAGCCCGCCCGTCGCTGTTCAACGATTCGGCCGAATTCGCTGTGATGACGGTGCTGGACGAGCAATTGCTGCGCATCCTGTATGACCCGCGTCTGGAACCGGGCCAGCGGCGAAATGACGCCCAGCCGATCCTGCGCCGCATTGTGGCAGAGTTGATGGATGGGCAGAGTTAAGCAATAGTTGTCCCGCGTTCGGGACCAAGGAGCACAAATATGGTTTTCAGCTTCCTCAAGGGTCAATTCATCGATGTCATCGATTGGACCGATGATAGCCGCGACACGATGGTGTATCGCTTCGAGCGGTATGGCAACGAGATCAAATATGGTGCGAAGCTGACCGTGCGCGAAGGGCAGATTGCGGTCTTCGTGCATGAAGGGCAATTGGCCGATGTGTTCGGGCCGGGGCTGTACATGTTAGAAACCAACAACATGCCCATCCTGACCAGCTTGCAGCATTGGGACCATGGGTTCGCATCGCCCTTCAAATCGGAAATCTATTTCGTCAATACGCGCCGGTTTCCGGGCCTGAAATGGGGCACGCAGAACCCCGTCATGCTGCGCGACCCGGAATTCGGGCCGCTGCGGCTGCGCGCCTTCGGGTCATACACCATCCGCGTGACCGATGCGCCGCGCTTTATGACCGAGATTGTCGGCACCGATGGCGAATTCACCCAAGATGAAATCGCAGGCCAGATTCGCAATATCGTGGTGCAGAAGGTCAGCCGCGTGTTGGCCGCCAGCGGCATTCCGGCGCTGGACATGGCCGCGAACACAACCGATCTGTCGCGCATGGTGACAGAGGCCGTGGCCCCCACCATTGACGCTTACGGGCTGGAGATGCCGGAGCTGTATATCGAGAATATCTCTCTGCCGCCCGAGGTTGAAAAGGTTCTGGATCAGCGCACCAGCATGGGGATTGTCGGTGATCTGAACAAATACAGCCAGTTTTCCGCCGCGCAAGCCATGTCCAAGGCCGCCGAAGCGGGCAATGGCAGCATGGGTGAAGGGCTGGGCGCGGGCCTTGGCATGGCGATGGGTATGGGCATGGCGCAGGGCTTTGGCCAACCGGCCCAAGCCGCACCGGCTGCAAGCGCCCCGCCGCCGCCGCCGTCCGAACCCATGTGGCACATTGCCGAAAACGGGCAGACGCGCGGACCGATCGCGCAAAGCCAGTTGGCCAGCCAGATCACCCGCGACACGCTTGTTTGGACCGAAGGGCAAAGCGGCTGGACCAAGGCGGGCGATGTCCCTGCCCTGCGCGGCCTGTTCGCCGCCATGCCACCGCCCCCCCCACCGGCGTAAGGGTGGCTTGTGACAGTGCCGTGAGTATTTTTGGCAAGATGAAGTTGGGCCGCGTTTCGCGCCACCTGCCCCCGTTCGGGCGACAAGGGTAGACAAGGACCGATGACCGACAGCGCGACAGACCACCGGTTTCCCTGCGGGCAGTGCGGCGCGTCCTTGCGCTTCACGCCCGGTCAGGGGCGTTTGACCTGCGCCTATTGCGGCTATGCCCAAGACGTGCCCGAAGTGTCAGACCATGCGCGCGCCAAGGCGCTGGCCACGCTTGATCTGCACGCCGCGCTAGAAGAACGGCTGGCCCCAGAGGCGATGGAAGAAACCCGCGTTTCGCATTGCGACACTTGCGGCGCAGAGGTGCAGTTCGATCCCAACATCCATTCCGCCGAATGCCCGTTCTGCGCCAGCCCTGTCGTGGCCGACACGGGCGCGCACCGGCATATCAAGCCGCAAGCGCTGTTGCCCTTCAAGCTGGGGCAATCCGAGGCGCAAGGCAAGATGCGCGACTGGCTGAAGGGGTTGTGGTTTGCCCCCAACGGGCTGGCAAAATACGCGCGCGACACGGGCAAGCTGAATGGCTTGTATCTGCCCTACTGGGCCTTCGATGCGGACACCCAAACCCGCTATACCGGCCAGCGCGGCACGCATTATTATGTCACCGTAGGAAGCGGCAAGAACAAGCGCACCGAGCGGCGCACCCGCTGGACCCCGGCCTCTGGCCGCGTGGCGCGCGCGTTTACCGATGTGCTGGTCGTGGCCAGTGACAGCTTGCCGCGCAAGAACCTGCGCGCGCTGGAACCTTGGACCCTGTCAGAGCTGACCCCTTATACCGCCGATTACCTGTCGGGCTTTCGCGCCGAGGGATATACGGTCGATCTTGGCCCCGGCTACGAGATCGGCAAAGAGCGCATGGCCGATGTCATCCGCGCCGATATTCGCCGCGATATTGGCGGGGATGAGCAGCGCATCGGCAGCGTGGCGACCGATTATGATGAAGAACGCTTCAAACATATCCTGCTGCCAATCTGGATGGCGGCCTATCGCTACAAGGGCAAAAGCTACCGCTTTATCGTCAACGGCCAATCTGGCCGCGTGCAGGGCGAGCGGCCCTATTCCGCATGGAAGATCGCGTTTGCGGTAACATTGGGGCTGGTTTTCGCCGCCACCGCCTTTTATGTCGCGGAAATGGGCGGATTTTAAGGGGAATAGCCATGATCCTGTGTTGCGGCGAAGCGCTGATCGACATGCTGCCACGCGAAACCGCCTCAGGCGAGGCGGCTTTCGCGCCCTATCCGGGTGGGGCTGTGTTCAACACCGCGATCGCGCTGGGGCGGCTGGGCGTGGCGGCGGGGTTCTTCTGCCCCATGTCGGACGATCTGTTCGGGGAGCGCCTGCGCGCGGCGCTAGACGATGCAGGCGTGACCCACGCGCTTAGCCCTGCGGTGGATCGCCCCTGCACTTTGGCCTTTGTCACGCTTACAGGCGGACAGGCGCAATACGCGTTCTATGACACCGGCACCGCGCTTCGTGACATGACCTTGGCGGAATTGCCGGTGCTGGATGACAGCGTGCGCGCGCTGTTCTTTGGCGGCATCTCGCTGGTGGGGGACCCGTGCGGCGCGGGCTTTGCCACGCTCTGCGCCCATGCCGGCGACCGGGTGGTAATGCTGGACCCCAATATCCGCCCCGGTTTCATCCGCGACGAGGCGGCCTGTCGCGCGCGGCTGGACGCGATGCTGGCGCGCGCGGACATCGTGAAAGTCTCTGACGAAGACCTGCACTGGCTGATGGGCGCGGGCGATGTGGCAGAACTGGCGCAGGGCTTGCGCGCCAAGGGGCCAAAGCTGGTGATCGTGACCGAAGGGGCCAAGGGCGCGCGCGCCTTCCACGCGGGCGGCATGGCGCAAGCGGCGGCATCGCCGGTCAAAGTGGTCGATACCGTGGGCGCGGGCGACACGTTCAACGCGGGCTTTTTGGCGGCGCTGGACGATGCCGGGTATCTGCGCGGCGATGCCGTGGCGGGTTTGAGCGATGAGGCCTTGAAGGCCGCGCTGTCCTTGGGTGCCAAGGCCGCCGCCGTCACCGTCAGCCGCGCCGGGGCCAATCCGCCGCGCCGGGATGAGTTGTAAATGCGCGCCTTGCTGCAACGCGTGGCCCAAGCCCGTGTCGAGGTAGCGGGCGCAACCATCGGCCAGACCGGGCCGGGCCTGCTTATTCTGGTCTGCGCCATGCAGGGCGATACCGTGGCAGAGGCAGAAAAGCTGGCGGCCAAAATCCACAAACTGCGCATTTTCCGCGACGCTGCGGGCAAGATGAACCTTGCGCTGAAAGATACCGGCGGCAGCGCGCTGGTGGTCAGCCAGTTCACACTGGCCGCCGATACGCGCAGCGGCAACCGCCCCGGGTTTTCCACCGCCGCCCCGCCGGCCGAGGGCGAAAACCTATATCTGCATTTCGCCCAAAGCCTGCGCGGCTTGGGCGTGGCCGTAGAGACCGGGCAATTCGGGGCCGAAATGGCGGTGCATCTGGTCAATGACGGGCCGGTCACGATCTGGATGGACACCGCCACCTTTTAGGCATGTCGTGCCGTGATGGCGACATCGCCCATGATCTCGCCATCCACCGCACCCACGATCCCGGCGGCATTGGCTTCGTCCGTGTCGATATGCATCTCGGTCAAGGCCTTGTCCGACACCCGCACCAGCACATGCGTAAAGGTCAAGCCGCGCGCGGTTTGGTCAAGGCTTACATCGACCATATCGCCATCTGCCAGCGCCCATGCGCGGGCATCATCGGCAGACATATGAATATGCCGCGCAGCCACCATCAGGCCGGTCGTGTCATAGGCCCCCGCTGGCCCATGCAGGCGAATGCGCGGCGTGCCGTCAATATCGCCCGATTGCCGCACCGGCGCATCCAGCCCCAGCGCGAAACTGTCGGTGCGCGACACTTCCACCTGCGTGTGGGGGCGCAAGGGGCCAAGGATCGCCACATGTTCCAGCCGCCCTTTCGGCCCTTCCAGCGCCACGCGCTCCTCTGCTGCCCAATGGCCCTTCTGGCGCAATGGGCGCGCGGGCGTCAGGTCGTAGCCCGCGCCAAACAGCGCATCCACCGCCGCGCGGTCCAGATGCACATGGCGCGCAGAAACGGCCACAGGCAAACGACGCTTGGGCATGGGCTGGGCGGCGCGCATGGCCTCTGCGACCTCTTGCGCGATCATCAACTGTTCGGCGGTTTGCGTGACCAGCACATTCACCCGCGCGCCATAGGCCTGAATTTGCGGCGCGGCGCGGTTATCCAGATCTACCGTCGTGTTGCGGTCGTCGTCCAGACGCAGGCCCAGAAATTCCAGCCCGTCGCAAATGCGCCGCCGCATCGAGGCCGAATTCTCGCCAATCCCTCCGGTAAAGACCAGCGCGTCCAACCCGCCCATCGCGGCGGCATAGGCCCCGACATACTTGCGCGCGCGGTAAGCGTAGATATTGATCGCCAGTTGCGCCGCCGCGTCGCCAGAGGCCGCGCGCGCCTCGACCTCGCGCATATCGGCCACACCGGCCAGCGCCAGCAGCCCGCTCTCGCGGTACAGCGCGTCTTCCACTTCCGCCGCGTTCAGCCCCATCTGGCGGTGCAGGAACCCGAACAGGCCGGGGTCCACATCGCCCGAGCGCGTGCCCATGACCAGCCCTTCCAGCGGCGTCAGCCCCATGGAGCTGTCAACAGATTGTCCACCCGCAATGGCGCAGGCGCTGGCACCATTGCCCAAATGCAAGCTGACCAGCCGTATTTCGCGCAGCGGGGTCTGCAAAGCCTCTGCCGTGCGCATGGCGACATATTTATGCGAGGTGCCGTGAAACCCGTAGCGCCGCAACCCAGCCGCGCGCCATGTTTCAGGCACGGCATAGGTGGTTGCGCGCGCCGGGTTGGCCAGATGAAAGGCCGTGTCGAACACGCCCCATTGCGGCAGATCGGGCCACAGGCGCTGCGCCATCTCGACCGCCGCCAAATTGGCGGGGTTGTGCAAGGGGGCAAGCGGTGTCAGCGCGCGTATCTGGTCCAGCGTCGATCCGTCCAACCGGGTGGCGCGGTCGAACCGCTCGCCGCCATGGGCAATGCGGTGGGCAATGGCGTCGAACCTGTCCAGCCCCGCCTTGGCCAACAGGTCGGGCACATGGGCGGCGGCCTCTGCCAGATCGCGCGGGGCGGCGCGGCCCTCTGTCTGCCCCGACAATTTCAGCTCGCAGCCTTCGGGCGAAAACCGGTCCAGCGTGCCGCGCAGACATTCCTGCACCTGCCCAAGCGCCGCACCAGACAGGTCGAACACCCCAAATTTCAGCGAGGAACTGCCCGCGTTGAATACCAAAATCCGCATAGCTCACCTTTATGGATACGTCCCGCGCCTGAATACACCGCAATGACTTCAATAATTTGACACAAAGCCTCAATACGGAATGATGTCACAACCCCAGAAAACACCGAGGCCAGCATGATCCAGACCATTGCCACCGCCCCGATCGCGGGCCAGAAACCCGGCACATCGGGCCTACGCAAGAAAACCGCCATTTTCCGCCAAAGGGCCTATCTGGAAAACTTTGTCCAAAGCATCTGGAACGGCATTGGCGGGATTGCGGGCAAAGTGCTGGTGCTGGGGGGCGATGGGCGCGCCTTTAACGCCGAAGCGGTGCAGATCATTCTGAAAATGGCCGCCGCCAGCGGTGCCGCGAAGGTGATCGTGGGGCAAAACGGGCTTCTCTCGACACCTGCCGCGTCACACCTGATCCGCCTGCGGGGCGCAGATGGCGGGATCATTTTGTCCGCCAGCCACAACCCCGGCGGCGATGACGGCGATTTCGGTATAAAATACAACACTGCCAATGGCGGTCCTGCCCCGGAAAGCGTGACCAATGCGATTTTCGAGGCCAGCGAGGCGATTGCCGAATACCAGATCCTGACCGCGCCCGATCTGGACCTTGCTGTTTTGGGCCTGTCGCAAATGGGCGACATGGCGGTCGAGGTGGTCGATCCGGTCAGCGACTACGCCGCATTGATGGAGCAACTGTTCGATTTCGCCGCGATCCGGGCCTTGTTCGCCAGCGGTTTTACCCTGCGGTTTGACGCGATGCATGCCATCACTGGCCCCTATGCCCGCGAGATCCTTGTCAACCGGCTGGGCGCGCCAGAGGCATCGGTCATGAACGCCGTGCCGCTACCCGATTTCGGCGGTGGCCACCCCGACCCGAACCCGGTATGGGCCCATGACTTGATGGAGATCATGATGGGCGCGCAGGCGCCCGATTTCGGCGCAGCCTCTGACGGTGATGGCGACCGGAACATGATCGTGGGGCGCGGCTGCTATGTAACGCCGTCGGATTCGCTGGCGGTGATCGCGGCCAATGCGCATCTGGCGCCGGGCTATGCCCAAGGGCTGGCAGGCGTTGCGCGATCAATGCCGACAAGCGCCGCGCTTGACCGCGTGGCCAAGGCGCGCGGCCTGCCCTGCTTTGCGACGCCCACGGGCTGGAAGTTCTTTGGCAACCTCTTGGATGCAGGCCGCGCCACGCTTTGCGGCGAGGAATCGGCGGGCACCGGGTCTGACCATGTGCGCGAAAAAGACGGGCTATGGGCGGTACTGATGTGGCTGAACATTCTGGCCGTAAAACGCCAGTCGGTGGCCGATGTGATGAATGCGCATTGGGCCGAATTCGGACGCAACTACTATTCGCGCCACGATTATGAAGGCGTGGACAAAGCCGCCGCCGAAGCCCTGATCGCCGATCTGCGCGGGCGTCTGGACAAGCTGGCGGGCCTGCCCGCCGGTCCGCTGACGGTTACGCAGGCCGAGGATTTTTCCTATACCGACCCGGTGGATGGGTCGGTCACCGCGGCGCAGGGCATCCAGATCATGTTCGAAGGCGGCGCGCGGTTGGTGCTGCGCCTGTCCGGCACCGGCACCGAGGGCGCGACCTTGCGCGTTTACATGGAAAGCTTCGAGAGCACCGATTTCGATATGGACCCGCAAACAGCGCTCGGCGATCTGGTGCTAGCCGCAGAGGCTCTGGCCGGTATCAAAATCCGGCTGGGTCGCGACGCGCCCGATGTTGTGACGTAAGGGGCGTTGCCCCTCTGGGGCCTTTGGCCCCATTCACCCCAGGATATTTATGCAAGGATGAAATCAGGATGTGGTTTCAGACGTGAGGCTTTCGGCAGCTTCGAGCGCGGCGTCGAGCGCCAAAAGGATAGAGGCGTGCCGATTGCGATACTCCCGCGCGGGCAGAAGCACTTCGTAGCCATCAAAGGGGGCATCGGGGATCGGGCCGTCCGCTGTCAGCATGGCGTGCAACTGGGTGCGGGCCTGCGCAAGCTCTGTGGCACTGCGCCCGATAACGACTTGACCCAAGAGTGCCGCCGCCGCTTGCCCCAAGGCGCAGGCTTTCACATCTTGCGCGAAACGGGTGACACGGCCTTCTTGCATATCCAGATCGACCGTCACGGTCGAACCACAGAGCGGCGAGCGCCGCTTCACGCTGGTTTGCGGCGCGTCAAGCCGCCCAAGATGCGGAATATCCGCCGCCAGTGCCAGAATGCGGGCGGAATAGAGCTTCATCATCTGGGCATTATCGCTCATGGCTTTTCCTTGGCGTCTGGGCACGGTATTGCTTTCGGAAAAGGACATAGCCCATGAAATTCGATCCGCAAACCCTGACATATGATCAAAAGGGGCTAATTCCGGCCATCGCACAAGATGCCGATAGCGGCGAGGTGCTGATGATGGCTTGGATGACCGCCGAAGCTGTCAGCCGCACATTGCAAAGCGGGCGCGTGACCTATTGGTCGCGCTCGCGGCAGGCCTTTTGGGTCAAGGGCGAAAGCTCGGGCCATGTGCAGGACCTGGTCGAGATGCGCGTGGATTGCGACCGCGACTGCCTGCTCGTGCTGGTGCGCCAGACCGGGCCGGCCTGCCACACGAACCGGCGGTCCTGTTTCTACACCGCGCTGCGCGACGGCGCAGAGGTCGAGATCATGGCGCCGATGGCAGACCCAAGCTGACGCGAATATCCGCGGGCGTGGCCCCTTCGGCGCGCAGGGTTGAGAGCGCGCGCGCATCATCACGCTTGGCCAGACGTTTGCCACCCTCATCACGGATAAGGTCGTGATGCCAGTAGGTTACGGGCGGAAGCTTAAGTAACGCCTGAAGCAGAACGTGAATCGCCGTTGCCTCGAACAGGTCAACGCCGCGCGTGACCTCTGTGATGCCTTGCGCCGCGTCGTCCAGCACCACCGACAGGTGATAGCTGGTCCCCATATCGCGGCGCGACAGGACCACATCGCCAATCTGGGCAATCATCCAATCGGGGTCGAGCACGTGCAGACCTGCGCGCAATGGCCCGTTTTCGACAAAGGACAACCGCCCAACCCGGGACAGCGCACGCCGCATGTCAAGGCGCAACGCATCTTGCGCATGTGCCTCTGCCATGCTGCGCCCTCGGCACGCCCCCGGATAGACGAACCCGTCCGGGCCGATCACCGGCGCGCCTTCTTGCGGGGCCGAGAGCGCCGCGCGAATATCGCCGCGCGAGCATTTGCACGGGTAAATCAGCCCCTGTGCCATAAGCTGTTTCAGGGCCGCGCGGTGGCTGCCCAGATGGTCGGATTGCCGCCAAACCGGCCCATGCCATGTCAGGCCCAACCATGTCAGGTCATCCATGATGGCGCGAATATAGCTTTCGCGGCAGCGTTCGCGGTCAATATCTTCAATGCGCAGCAAGAACCGCCCCTGCGGTCCGGCGCGGTCCGCCGCGATAAAGGCCGCATAGGCATGGCCCAGATGCAGCGGCCCCGTGGGTGACGGGGCAAAGCGTGTGACAGCGCCCTCAGGCGGCATCGGGGTGCGCTTGGGCAGCCAGCCAACCGCGGAACGCAGCCTTGGCACGGTCGGTATAGGCCTTGTAGCGTTCGCGCCGCCCGCGCCGCCCGCCGCGCGCGTCAATCGGCGGGAACAGCCCGAAATTGACGTTCATCGGCTGAAAGGTCTTGGCCTCTGCGCCACCGGTGATGTGATGCACCAATGCGCCCATGGCCGTGTCGCCCGGCGGTGCGGGCACATGCGCCCCCAGTATTTCCGCCGCCGCCATCCGGCCTGCCAGCAACCCCATGGCAGCGGATTCGACATAGCCCTCGACCCCCGTGATCTGCCCGGCAAAGCGCAGATTGGGGCGTTTGCGCAGGCGCAACTGGTCATCCAGCAAGGTCGGCGAATTCAGGAACGTGTTGCGATGAATGCCGCCAAGCCGCGCGAAAGAGGCATTCTCTAACCCCGGTATCATTTTGAAAACAGTGGTTTGCGCGCCATACTTCATCTTGGTTTGGAACCCCACAATGTTGAACAGCGTGCCAAGCGCGTTGTCGCGGCGCAGTTGCACCACAGCATGGGGTTTGACATCGGGCGCATGCGGGTTGGTCAGGCCCACGGGCTTCATCGGGCCATGGCGCAGGGTTTCGCGGCCACGTTCGGCCATCACTTCAATCGGCAGGCAGCCATCGAAATAGCCCGCCGTTTCTCCTTCGTGGAACTCTGTCTTCTCTGCGGCCAACAGCGCGTCGATAAACGCGTCATATTGCGCGCGATCCATTGGGCAATTTAGATAGGCCGTGCGCTCTTCTTCGGTTTCGCCCTTGTCATAGCGCGACTGGAACCAAGCTTGCGACATGTCGATACTGTCGAAATAGACAATGGGCGCGATGGCGTCGAAAAACGCCAATGCTTCGGCGCCGGTTTCCGCCGCAATCGCCTGCCCCAATGTGCCGGATGTCAGCGGCCCGGTGGCGAAAACCCACTGCCCCTGCTCGGGCAGCGCCGTCACCTCGCCGCGTTGCACGGAAATGCGCGGGTGCGCCAGTAGCCGTGCCGTCACGGCCTGAGCAAACGCGTCGCGATCCACGGCCAGCGCGCCACCGGCGGGCAGTGCATGGGCATCGGCCATTTCCATGATAATCCCGCCCGCCGCGCGCATTTCCCAATGCAACAGGCCCACAGCGTTGTTTTCATCATCATCCGAGCGGAAGGAATTGGAGCAGACCATTTCCGCCAAGTGCTGGGTCTGATGCGCGAAGGTGCCGACATTGGGGCGCATTTCGTGGATGACCACATCAACCCCCATTTTGGCGGCCTGCCACGCGGCCTCTGCCCCCGCCATACCGCCGCCCACGATGTTCAGAACCTTGTCCATAGCCAGCCCTTTCCTGTTTGGCCCCAGATAACCGCGCCCAAGGGCTTTGGCAAATGGCGCGCCTAAAAAATCGCCGCGCATGCGTGGGGGTGCATGGCGGCGACAGTCAGGTCAGGCGCGGGCAGGCAAACCCGCTGGCAGTGTAATCGGCTCAGGTCAAGAGCGGCAGATGAAAGGCGGCAACCACCAGAACCACAAGCGACAGACCGCCGCACAAATCCTGAATGAACATTGTGCGACCGGCTTTGCTGTTAAGCTGTGACATGGCAACCTCCTTTGCTCTGTTGCTTGAATGTTCTCATTTGCTCTGCATCTAGTCAAGAACAAATTTGGAACATTAACCAACGGAAAGGTATTGAATCGCCTTGTCCTGCTCCATCAGCCACAGCGCCACGCGCGCGGCGCGACCCCTTGGGCTGGTCAGGTCGGGATCGTCTGCCAACAATTTGCGCGCATCCGATTGCGCCAGTGCCATAAGCGCCGCTTGCCGTTCCAGATCGGCCACGCGAAACCGTGGCAGGCCGGATTGCGCCGTGCCAATCAGGTCACCCGCGCCGCGAATGGCCATGTCTTCTTCGGCAATGCGAAAGCCATCCTCGCTGTCGCGCAGCAGTTTCAGACGGCGCGCGGCGGTGTCACCCAAGGGCGGCTCGTAGATCAGCAGGCAGGTCGAGGCATCGGCCCCGCGCCCCACGCGCCCGCGCAACTGGTGCAACTGGGCCAGCCCAAAGCTTTCGGCGCGCTCGATCACCATGATCGTGGCGTTGGGCACGTTCACGCCCACTTCAATAACCGTGGTGGCGACCAGAAGCTGCGTGCGGCCTGCCGCGAAATCGGCCATGGCGGCGTCTTTCTCGGTCGGGGGCAGTTGCCCATGCACCAGCCCCACCGCGCCCGCGCCAAACGCCGCGCGCAGATGTTCGAACCGGGTCTGGGCGGCGGTCAGGGTGCTGACTTCGCTATCTTCCACCAGCGGGCAGACCCAATAGGCTTGGCGCCCTTCGGCCATCGCATGGCGCAGCTTGACGACAACTTCATCCAGCCGCGCAGACGAAACCAGCGCGGTCGTGATCGGTTTGCGCCCGGGTGGCTTTTCATCCAGCACCGCCACGTCCATATCGCCATATTGCGCCAAAGCCAGCGAGCGCGGGATAGGCGTGGCCGTCATGACCAGCACATCCGCGCCTTCGCCCTTTGCCGCCAGCGCCGCGCGTTGGGCCACGCCGAAACGGTGCTGTTCATCCACCACGACAAGGCGCAAATCGGCGAAATCGACACCCTTCTGGAACACCGCATGGGTGCCGACCAGAATGGCAATCCGCCCCGCCGCCAGATCCGCCAGCTTGGCCGCGCGCTCGCTTCCCTTGTCGCGGCCGGTCAACAACTCCAGCCGCACACCTGCCGCTTGTGCCAGCGGTGCAAGGCTCTCAAGGTGTTGCCGCGCCAAAATCTCGGTCGGGGCCATCAACACGCCCTGCCCGCCAGCCTCCACCGCGATCAGCAGCGCCAGCATGGCGACCAGCGTTTTGCCAGCACCGACATCGCCCTGCAACAGCCTGTTCATGCGGCGCGGGCTGGCCATATCGGCGGCAATCTCACCAAGTGCGCGGGTCTGTGCCCCGGTTGGCGCATAAGGCAGGCTGGCCAGAACACGGGCCTGCAACGCGCCGGTCCCGCGCGTTTCGCGCCCCGGTTTGCGCCGCGCGCGCGCCCGTGCCAAAGCCAGCGTCATCTGATGGGCGAACACCTCGTCATAGGCCAGCCGCGCCCGCGCCGGGGCGTCCAGCGCCAGATCGGCCAACCCTTGCGGGGCTTGCGCCGCGCGCACAGCTTCGGCCCAATCCGGCCAGCCCTTTTGCGCCTTCAGCGCGGGGTCAACCCACTCCGCCAGCACCGGCACACGGTCCAGCGCGCCCGCAATGGCCCGACCCATCAGCTTTTGGCTGACACCGGCACATAACGCGTGGACCGGCTCATATTGCGGCAGGCTCTCGGCCTCGTCAGTGCGCAGAATATGGTCAGGATGCACCATCTGCGCGATCCCATCGAACAATTCCACCTTGCCCGACACGACACGCCGCTGCCCCGTTGGCAGCAGTTTTTGCAGGTAATCGCCGCGCGCATGAAAGAAAACCAGTTGGAATTCCATCTCGGCATCTTGCACGAACACCCGATAGGGCCGCCCGCGCATCCGTGGTGCCTGATGCTGGCCCACCACAACCTCGACCGTGGCGATGGCTGGAAAATCAAGCCCGCGCAGGGTGTCCCGCCTGCGCCGGTCAATCACGCCATGCGGCAGGTGAAACAGCAGGTCGCGCGGCGTGGCAATGTCCAGCCCGTCAAAGGCGCGCGCGGTTTTGGGGCCGATCCCGTCCAGCCCATCAAGTGCTGCGAACAGCGGGAACAGCACTTCGGGCCGCGCGGCCATGTCAGGCCGCCCCGATCAGCGCAAGCCAGCCATCTTCGTCGATCACCTCGACCCCCAAGGCGGCGGCCTTTGCCGCTTTCGACCCCGCACCCGGCCCTGCGATCAGAAGGTCGGTCTTGGCGGAAACCGACCCTGCCACCTTTGCGCCCAAGGCTTCGGCGCGCGCTTTCGCCTCTGCCCGCGTCATGCGGTCCAGCGTGCCGGTGAAAACCAGCGTCTTGCCCGCCACGGGGCTGTCAGTGGCGGGGCGCGCTGCCTTCTCGATTGTCAGACAGTCTGCAAGCGCGTCAATCTCGTCGCCCTCGGCCTGAAAGGCGGCCAGAAGCGCGCGCGCCATGACCGGGCCGACACCGTCTATGGACAAAAGATCCGCATAGGCCGCGCTGTCCTCATCCTGCGCGGCGTGCATCGCCGTGCGCAAATCGGGCCAAGCGCCATAATGGCTGGCCAAAAGCGCTGCCGAGGTTTCGCCAATATGACGAATGCCAAGCGCGAACAAAAACCGCGCCAGAGAGATTTGACGTTTTTCGTCAATGGCATCGAACAGTTTCTTCGCGCTGGTTTCGCCCCAGCCCTCGCGGTTTTTCAACTGCCGCGGTTGGCCGGGGCCGAAACGGTCGGCCAGCGTGAAAATATCGCGCGGGGTGGCAATCCAGCCGTCGCGCCAAAAGGCTTCGACCTGTTTCGCGCCCAAGCCTTCGATGTCGAACGCGGCGCGGCTGACAAAATGCTTCAGCCGTTCCACGGCCTGCGCGGGGCAGATAAGCCCGCCAGTGCAGCGGCGCACCGAATCGCCCGGCTCGCGGATGGCAGGGCTGTGGCATTCGGGGCAGGTTTCGGGGAAAAGGTAGGGCGCGCTGCCTGCGGGGCGTTTGGACAGGTCCACATCGCGGATTTTCGGGATAACATCGCCCGCGCGGTAGACCTGCACCCAGTCGCCCACGCGGATATCGCGGCCTTCTCGGATAGGGGCACCTTTGGAATCGCGCCCGGCGATGTAATCTTCGTTGTGCAGCGTCGCGTTAGAGACGACCACGCCCCCCACCGTGACCGGCGAGAGCCGCGCCACGGGGCTAAGCGCGCCGGTGCGCCCGACCTGTATTTCGATGGCGTCCAGCCGCGTCCAAGCCAGTTCAGCAGGAAATTTATGCGCAATCGCCCATCGCGGCGTGGTCGAACGCAGGCCAAGACGCTCTTGCAACGCCAGATCGTCCAGCTTGTAGACGACGCCATCAATATCATAGCCCAGCGTGGCACGCTGCGCTTCGATCCGGGCATAGGTCGACAGCATCTCGTCCAGCCCGGCGCAGCGTGTCATCTCGGGGTTCACGGCAAAGCCCAGCTTTTCAAGCTGCGCCACTGCGTCTGACTGAGTTGTCGCAAGCGGGTCCGACAGTTCGCCCCAAGCATAGGCGAAAAAGCGCAAAGGGCGGGCGCGGGTGATGGCCGGGTCAAGCTGGCGCAGCGACCCGGCGGCGGCATTGCGCGGGTTGGCGAATGTCTTGGCCCCTTGCGCGGCCTGCCGGGCGTTCAAGGCGGCGAAATCGTCATGCGCCATATAAACCTCGCCCCGCACTTCCAGCAGGGCGGGCGCATTGCGCAGGCTTTGCGGAATATCCGCGATTTCGCGCGCATTTGCGGTCACATCCTCGCCGGTTTCGCCATCGCCACGGGTTGCGGCATGGCGCAGCTGGCCGTTTTCATACCGCAGTGACAGTGACAATCCGTCGATTTTCGGCTCTGCGGTGAAGGCGAGCGGGGCGTCATCGGACAGGCCCAGGAACCGCCGGATGCCAGCGACAAAATCCGCGATATCTTCCGCGTCGAACCCATTGGCCAAGGACATCATGCGCCGGGCATGGCGGATTTTGCCAAAGGCCTCTGCGGGGGCGCTGCCCACCCGGTCCGAAGGGCTGTCTGGCCGCCGAAGCGCGGGAAATCGCGCTTCGATTGCCATATTGCGTGCGCGCAGCGCGTCATAAGCGGCGTCGTCAAGGATGGGGGCATCTTGGCCGTGATAGGCCGTGTCGGCGCGCGCGATCAGGTCGGCAAGGCGCGCAAGTTCCGTGCGCGCCTGTTCCGGCGACAGATCCGCGACCGCAACCCTTGACCCATCTTCCGACATGCCTGCCCCTCTCGCACCGATTATGCCTGCCGACGGTGATAGGGCGCAGGGCGCATCCCGTCCAGTCCCGGCGCGCAGCGGTGCGGTCAGGCCGACAGCACCCGCGAGGGGTTGTTTTCGACCGCCGGCTGGCCGACCGGGTCGCGCAGCACATAGCCGCGGCCCCAAACGGTTTCGATGTAGTTTTCACCGCCCGTCGCTTCGGCCAGTTTCTTGCGCAATTTACAGATGAACACGTCAATGATCTTCAGTTCCGGTTCATCCATACCGCCGTAGAGGTGGTTGAGGAACATTTCCTTGGTCAAGGTGGTGCCCTTGCGCAGGCTGAGAAGCTCCAGCATCTGATACTCTTTGCCGGTCAGATGCACGATCTGCCCGTCCACCTCGACCGATTTGGCGTCAAGGTTAACGTTCAGCTGCCCGGTGCGAATGACCGATTGCGCATGACCCTTGCTGCGGCGGATAATGGCGTGAATGCGCGCGACCAATTCTTCGCGGTGGAAGGGTTTGGTCAGGTAGTCATCCGCGCCGCCGCCGAAGCCGCGCAGCTTGGTGTCGGTGTCCAGATCGCCCGTCAAGATCAACACCGGCGTATCCACGCGCGCAACACGGATCTGGCGCAGCACATCCAGCCCCGCCATGTCGGGCAGGTTCAGATCCAACAAGATCAGGTCGTAATCATACAGCTTGCTGAGTTCGACCGCGTCCTCCCCCATATCGGTGCAATAGACGTTGAAATTCGAATGCGTCAGCATCAACTCGATCGAGCGGGCGGTGGTTGGGTCGTCTTCAACAAGCAGCACGCGCATAAGGATTCTCCATTGTCGCCGTTAACCGTAAGGCTCACGCAAAATTGTTAATTCAAGGTTACCGTGCGCTTACAAAGACCACACTCTCCCTATGGTTGTCTATACTTTTGCAGCGCGGTCACTTTCAGCGCCTCTACCCCGTGGGTTTCGACGGCCTTGGCCCAAAGGTCGAATTCTTCATCAGACAGTTCATAGCGTTCCAGCGCGGCCTTGCGCGAGATCAGCCCCGCGCGCACAGCCTGCACCACCACCGCCTTGCGGCTGGCAACCCAGCGCCGAGTGTCGCTTGGCGGCAAATCCGCCAATGTCAGAACCGTTCCGTCGTCCAGATTAACCGCGCGCGGCCCTTCGACTTTCTTGATATACATGGCACCCTCCATGGTCCTTCACCAGATTGACCATAGAATTGCGCGTGAATGTTAAGCAGAGGTTGAATGCAGGGCTTGAGAATACAGAGCATTTTCTTATATTTCGCCCTTGATTTTCTGGAGACACCAAAATGCCCTTCGACCCGCCGCTCAGTTCGCTGGGATTGCCCAAGCCCGTGGCCGAAACGCGCGTGGTCGTGGCCATGTCCGGCGGCGTTGATAGTTCCGTCGTGGCTGCCGAATTGGCCGCCGAAGGCTATGACGTGGTGGGCGTGACCTTGCAGCTTTATGACCATGGTGCCGCCTTGGCGAAAAAGGGGGCTTGCTGTGCGGGCCGTGATATTCACGATGCCCGCCGCGTCGCCGAGGAGATGGGCTTTCCGCATTATGTGCTGGATTACGAATCGAAATTCCGCGACGCGGTGATCGACGAATTCGCCGATGCCTATCTGGGCGGGGCCACCCCGGTGCCCTGCATTCGCTGCAACGAGCGGGTGAAGTTCCGCGACCTGCTGGAAACCGCCAAGGACCTGGGCGCGGATTGCATGGCAACGGGCCATTACATTCAGCGCAAATCCGGCGCTTCGGGGGCGCAACTGCACCGCGCCGCAGACCCCGTGCGCGACCAGAGCTATTTCTTGTTTTCCACCACGCAAGAGCAGTTGGATTTCCTGCGCTTTCCCTTGGGGCATCTGGCCACCAAGGCCGAAACGCGCGCATTGGCCGCCAAGCACGGTCTGGCGGTTGCCGACAAGCCCGACAGTCAGGACATCTGCTTTGTGCCCGATGGCAATTATGCCGCCGTCATTGAAAAGCTGCGCCCCGGCGCGGGCGAGCCGGGCGAGATTGTCGATATGGCCGGGACCGTTCTAGGCGTGCATGAGGGTGTCATTCATTACACGATCGGGCAGCGGCGGGGCTTGGGCATAGGCGGGCTGTCAGAGCCTTTGTATGTCGTCAAGCTGGACCCCGATGCACGCCGCGTTATCGTCGGCCCGAAAGAGGCTTTGGCCACCCGCAAAGTGCCAGTGCGCGAGATCAACTGGCTGGGCGATGCGCCCTTTGACAGCCAAGCCGAATGGCATCTGTCGGTCAAGCTGCGCTCGACCCGGCCGCCCGCGCCTGCAATCATCCGGCCCCTGTCGGCGCATGAGGCCGAGGTGGAGCTTCTGACGCCCGAGGAAGGAATCAGCCCCGGACAGGCTTGTGTCTTCTACGATGGCGAGGGCACGCGCGTGTTTGGCGGTGGCTGGATCTGGAAAGGGCGGTAGGGCGACGGCGTGCGCCGCCCCAGTCCGCCTTCGCAGCGTATCTCTGGCAAGATGAAAAGGATGTCCGCGCATGGATAAGCGACCCTTGGTGATGTCCTGCGGCGACCCGTCGGGCATTGGGCCAGAGATTGCAGCCAAGGCTTGGGATGTGGTCGGGCGCGACTGCCCCTTTGTCTGGCTGGGCGACCCGCGGCATTTGCCCGGTGGCGTGGCGTATCGGGTTGTGCAGGATCTGGCCGATTGCGGCGGCGGTGCTATGCCGGTGCTGCCTGTCGCTTTTGCGGCCCCTGCCCGCGCGGGCCAGCCCGACCCGGCCAATGCGGCAGGCGTGATCGAAGCTGTTCGGCGCGGGGTGGAACTGGTGCAATCAGGGGCCGCGCGCGGGCTTGTGACCTGCCCCATCCACAAGGCGGCGCTGAAAGCGGGGGCGGGCTTTGGCTTTCCGGGCCATACCGAGTATCTGGCGCATCTGGCGGGTGTGGACCGGGTGGTCATGATGCTGGCATCGGGCGCGCTTCGCGTGGTGCCGGTGACAATTCACATTCCGGTATCGGAGGTGCCGGGGGCATTGACCCCTACGCTGTTGGAAGACACGATCCGCATCACCCACGCCGCCCTGATCCGCGATTTCGGGATTGCCGCGCCTCGCTTGGCGGTGGCCGGGCTGAACCCCCATGCGGGCGAAGATGGCACCATGGGGCATGAGGACCGCGATGTGATCGCGCCCGTGATCGCGCGGCTGCGGGCAGACGGGCTGGACCTGCGCGGGCCGCTGCCCGCCGACACGATGTTCCACGCCCCTGCCCGCGCCCGCTATGACGCCGCGATCTGCATGTATCACGATCAAGCGCTGATCCCGATCAAGACGCTCGCTTTCGACGAGGGTGTGAATGTCACGCTGGGGCTGCCCTTTGTGCGCAGCTCGCCCGACCATGGCACGGCCTATGATATTGCGGGACAAGGCGTGGCAAAGCCCGACAGCCTGATTGCGGCCATCCGCATGGCGTGGAATATGGGCGCATGATTGACGACTTGCCGCCCCTGCGCGATGTGATCCGCACGCATGATCTGCGCGCGAAAAAGAGCTTTGGGCAGAATTTTCTGCTGGACCTGAACCTGACGGCGCGGATTGCGCGCGCGGCGGGGGATTTGTCCGGCGCCGATGTGCTAGAGGTTGGCCCCGGCCCCGGCGGGCTGACACGCGGGCTGCTGGCGGAAGGCGCGCGCCGCGTGCTGGCAATTGAGAAAGACGCGCGCTGTTTGCCCGCGCTGGCGGAGATCGCCCAATCCTATCCGGACCGCTTGCAGGTGATCGAAGGCGACGCGCTGGCGGTCGATGCCTTGGCGCATCTGACCCCGCCGGTCAAAGTGGTGGCCAATCTGCCCTATAACGTGGGCACCGAACTGCTGATCCGCTGGATGACGCCCGACATCTGGCCGCCCTTCTGGGACAGCCTGACGCTGATGTTCCAGCGCGAGGTGGCCGAGCGGATCGTGGCCAAGCCGGGGTCCAAGGCCTATGGGCGCTTGGCGCTGATGGTCGGGTGGCGGGCGGATGCAAAGATCGTGCTGAACCTGCCGCCAGAGGCCTTCACACCGCCGCCCAAGGTCAGCTCTGCCGTGGTGCATATCACCAAGCTGAACGCGCCCCGCTTTCCGGCGGATGCAAAAGTGCTGGAACGCGTGGTCGCCATGGCGTTCAACCAACGGCGCAAGATGCTGCGCGCGGCGCTGAAAGGGCTTCACCCAGATATTGAAACGCTGCTACAGGCGTCGGGCATTGCGCCCACCGCGCGGGCCGAAGAAATCGGGCTAGAGCAATTCTGCGCCTTGGCGCGTGCGCTCAAGAACAACTGACAAGCGATGCGAGGGCAGATATGGCACAGGCACGGCTAGAGATAGATTTGGGCGCTTTGGCCGCGAATTGGCAGGCGCTTGACCGCATGACCACGGTCGAGACGGCAGCGACCGTAAAGGCCAATGGCTACGGTCTGGGTGCCGCGCGCGTGGCAGAGGCGTTGGCCAAGGCTGGCGCGCGGCGCTTTTTCGTGGCCGTGGCCGAAGAGGGCGCGGCGGTGCGCGCGGCCATCGGCCCTGATCTGCCCATCCATGTCTATGGCGGGCATATGGCGGGCGATGCGGCCGCGATCCGGGACGCGGGGCTGATCCCGATGCTGAATTCGGTCGAGCAACTGACGCGCCATTTCGAAGCGCTGCCCGCTGCGCCCTTTGGCATTCAGCTGGACACCGGCATGAACCGCTTGGGAATGGAACCCGGCGAATGGGCCAGCGTGGCAGAGATTGCTCTGGGTCAGGGCCCTGCGCTGATTATGTCGCATCTGGCCTGTTCGGACGAACCGGACCACGCCATGAACGCGCAGCAACTGGCCACCTTCCGCGATCTGACCGATGGCGCGGGCGTGCCGCGCTCTTTGTCGGCCACGGGCGGGGTGCTGCTGGGCCGCGACTATCATTTCGACCTGACACGGCCCGGCATTGGCCTGTATGGCGGGCGGCCCTTTACGGACGCGCAAGCGGTTGTGCGCCTGTCGATCCCGGTGATCCAGACACGGGTTGTGCAGGCGGGTGAAAGTGTGGGCTATGGCAATAGTTTTGTCGCCCCGCAAGATATGCGGGTGGCCACCATCGCGGCGGGCTATGCCGATGGCATCCAGCGCGCGCTGTCGGGGCGTGCCACGCTTTGGGCGGGCGATGTGCCCTGCCCGCTTCTTGGCCGCGTGTCGATGGATTTGCTGACAATAGATGTCAGCGCCGTGGATGGCCCGGTAGAGGCGCTGGACCTGCTTGGCCCGCATCAGGGGGTCGATGCCTTGGCCGATGTGATCGGCACCATCGGGTATGAGGTGCTGACCGGGCTTGGGCCGCGGTATGAACGGGTCTATTTGGCGTAAGCCATCACCGCCTGACAGCCCCCGAGGGCGCTAGCTTGTCGCGCGGCATATCCCCCCGACCTTCGGGGTTCACGCAAAAGATAGTAGATTACCCGACCACCCGGCCATCCTCCAGCCGCAACACACGGTCCATGCGGCGGGCAAGGTCAAGGTTATGGGTGGCGATCAGCGCCGACAGACCGGTTTCGCGCACAAGGTCCATCAACGCGCCAAAGACCTGATCCGATGTTGTCGGGTCTAGGTTCCCGGTCGGCTCATCCGCCAGCAACAGCCCCGGCGCATTGGCCAGCGCGCGGCAAAACGCGACGCGCTGCTGTTCGCCACCCGACAAGGCCGCGGGCCGATGGTCGGCGCGCTGGGCCACGCCCACGCGGTCCAGCAGCATGCTGGCACGGTCACGGGCCTGCGCCGCGCTCACGCCGTTCACCAGTTGCGGCAGCACGATGTTTTCCAGCGCCGTGAATTCGGGCAACAGGTGGTGAAACTGGTAGATGAACCCGATCCGCCCGCGCCGCGCGGCGGTGCGCGCATCATCCCCCAGCCGGGTCATGTTGGTGCCATTGACCAGCACATCGCCTGTATCGGGCGCATCCAGCAGCCCCGCGATGTGCAGCAGCGTGGATTTTCCCGCGCCAGACGGTGCCACAAGCGCCACCACCTCGCCCCGGTCCAGCGTGACAGATACATCATGCAGCACGCGCACCTCGTTCGGGCGGCCCACGTTATAGGTCTTGCAGATGTCGTTCAGGACAAGCGCCTGATCCAGCGGGTCATTCATAGCGCAAGGCCTCTACCGGGTTCATGCGCGCGGCACGCCGCGCCGGGAAGATGGTGACGATGAAGGACAGCGACAGCGACAGCGCCACGGATTTCAGCACATCCTCCAGCCGCAATTCGGCTGGCAGCGCATAGATGCCACGGATCTCCGGGTCCCAGACCCCGCCGCCAGAGGCATAGTTCACAAGGCTGAAAATCGGGTCGATATAGATCACGAACAAGCACCCCAGAACCACGCCCGCGACCGTGCCCAGCAGCCCGATGCTGGCACCGCAGATGAAGAATACCCGCAGGATGGACCCTTCGGTCAGCCCCATCGTGCGCAAGATGCCAATGTCACGGCCCTTGTTCTTGACCAACATGATAAGCCCCGAAATGATGTTCATCGAAGCGATCAGCACAAGGATCGACAGGATCACGAACATCACATTGTCCTCGACCTCTAGCGCGCGCAGGAACGATCCGGCGCTATCGCGCCATGTCCAGAGCATGGCCCTTTCCCCCCCCGCGCGCAGCAGGTCGGTGCGCAGCCTGTCAATCTGGTCCGGGTTTTCGACCATGACCTCCATTTCATCGGCCACGCCATCGCGGTTGAAATAGGTCTGCGCCTCGGCAAAGGGCATATAAAGCCGGGTGCGGTCGATATCGTAGCGCCCGGCGGTGAAGATATAGACCACCTCATAGGCCGAGATACGCGGGGATGTGCCAAAGGCGGTGCGCACCCCGTCCGGGGAAATCAGGCGGATCGTGTCGCCCACGCCAAGGTTCAATTCGCGCGCCACGCCAGAGCCGATGGCAACCCCATCCTTGAACTGCCCGATATCGCCCATGGCGGTTTCCGGATCGGCAATGCGCGGGATGGTGGACAGGTTTTCGGGGCTGATGCCGAACACCTCTACCCCGGTGTTGCGGCTATTGGCAGAGGCCATGACCTGCCCCTTTATCAGCGGCGCAACACGGGTGACCCCCTCGACCGCGGCCAGACGGTCGGCCATGTCGTCATAATCCTCGATCACGCGGCTGGTGCGGCCCGCTTCATCGACATTCACGGCGGAATAGACCGTGACATGCGCATTGGCCCCAAGGATCGTGCCCACGAATTCGGTGCGGAACCCAGAGCGCACGGCCAGCGTGGCAATCAGCGCAAACACCGCCAGCGTAATCCCGACAAAGGAAATTACCGTCATCACGCTGACGCCCCCCTCCGCCCGTCGCGCACGCAGGTAACGCCAGGCAATCATCCATTCGAATGGCGCGAAGGGCGGGGTTTGGTGCGACATGGCGGGCATGGCCTTGGGTTGAATTGCGGCGCTGCGCCTGTCTATCCGCTGCACGCCCCAAGCGCAAAGCCAAAGCGGCAGCAAGACGCTTGAACTTGCCCGGATTCTGGGTCACGCTTTGGTTAAGCTGGGTGTGCAAGGGCGTGCTATGAAATCCTATTTGCGCGGTGATCGCGGGATTCGCGCCAATATGGCAGAGCTTTTGGCACTCTATCGCCAGCAAACCCAAGACATTCCGCGCCGGGTTGCCGACCATCTGGACATTCAACGCGACACCGTGCGCCGGCTGGAAGATTTGCGCGGCGCGCCTTTGCTAGATTGCGATGTGCTAGAGCTTGGCCCCGGCCAAACCCGGATTTTCCTGATGGCGACGGGGCTGACCAACCGCGCGGTCGGGGTCGATATAGAACCCGCGCCCGACCGTCTGGGGCTGGCGGAACTGTGGCGCATCTGGCGCAAGAATGGCCCCCTGCGACTGGTCAAGACTGTGGGCCGCCACGCGCTGGGGGTGGACCGCCGGACCCGCGCGGAACTGACCCGTCAGCTTGGGGTGCCGCCGCTGAAAATGCCGGTGCGGATCGTCGAAGGCGATGCCGAGGCGCTGCCCTTCCCCGATGCCAGTTTCGACGCGGTCGTGTCCACATCCGTGTTCGAACATCTGACCCATCCGGACCGCGCTGCGGCAGAGGTGGCGCGCGTGCTGCGCCCCGGCGGCGTGGCGCAAATGATAGCGCATCTGTTCACCAGCCACACCGGCGCACATGATACGCGGCTGTTTGCAAACCTGTACGCGCTGCCGCCTTGGGCGCATCTGCGCGACACCACGCGCGGAATGGTTCAGTCCAATTCTTATCTGAACGAATGGCGTCTGGCAGATTATCGGCGCACCTTCGAAGATCACTGGCCGGGGCATACAGACTGGCTGGTGACAGAGGATTACCCGGCGCAAGACGATCTGGACGCGCTGCGCGTAGCAGGCGAATTGCAGGGCTTCAGCGATGAAGAATTGCGCGCCTCGGTTCTGGTGACAAGCTGGCGCAAGCCGGGGGGCCTGGTCGCGCAGTAAGATCCCCCCGGATTGAACCGGGGGGAAATGTCAGATCAGCCCTTCGGCCCGATCATGTCTTCGGGGCGCACGACGCGGTCGAAGGTTTCTTCATCGACAAACCCCAGCGCAATCGCTTCTTCCTTCAGCGTGGTGCCGTTTTTATGCGCGGTCTTGGCGACTGTGGTGGCATTGTCATAGCCGATCGTGGGGGCCAACGCCGTAACCAGCATCAGCGATTCCTTCATCAGCTTGTCAATCCGTTCGACATTCGCACGCGTGCCCACAACCATGTTGTCGGTAAAGCTGCTGGCCGCATCGCCCAAAAGCTGCATGCTCTGCAGCACGTTATAGGACATCATCGGGTTGTAGACGTTCAGCTCGAAATGGCCTTGGCTTCCGGCAAACCCCACCGCCGCGTCATTGCCCATGACATGGGCGCAGACCATGGTCAGCGCTTCGGCCTGCGTGGGGTTGACCTTGCCGGGCATGATGGAACTGCCCGGCTCGTTTTCCGGCAGGATCAATTCGCCCAGGCCGGAACGCGGGCCAGAGCCCAGCAAACGCATGTCATTGGCGATCTTGAACAGCGACGCCGCCACGGTTTTCAGCGCGCCAGAGAACATGACCATCGCGTCATGCGCAGCCAGCGCCTCGAACTTGTTGGGTGCGGTGACAAAGGGCAGATCGGTGATCGTTGCGATATGGGCGGCCACGCCCGTATCCCAACCCTTGCGGGTGTTCAGCCCGGTGCCGACAGCGGTGCCGCCTTGCGCCAATTCGTAGATATGCGGCAGGCACATCTCAATGCGCGCAATACCCATTTTCACCTGATGCGCGTAGCCACCGAATTCCTGCCCCAGCGTCAGCGGCGTGGCATCTTGCGTATGGGTGCGGCCAATCTTGATGATGTCCTTGAATTCTTCGGACTTGGCGGCAAGCGCGCTATGCAGCTTGGTCAGACCGGGCAGCAGCACATCGCGCGCCAACATCCCGATAGCGACATGCATCGCGGTCGGAAATGTGTCGTTGCTGGACTGGCCCATATTGCAATGGTCATTCGGGTGCACCGGATCTTTCGACCCCATCACGCCGCCCAGAATCTCGATCGCGCGGTTGGAAATCACCTCGTTCGCGTTCATGTTGCTTTGCGTGCCGGACCCGGTCTGCCAGACGACCAAGGGGAAATTGTCGTCGAACTTGCCCTCGAACACCTCGGTCGCGGCTTGCACAATAGCGCCGCCCCGGCGCTCGTCCAACGTGCCTTGCGCCATGTTCACCAGCGCACAGGCCCATTTGATGGCCCCCAGCGCGCGGATGATCGGCACAGGCTGACGTTCCCAGCCAATCGGGAAATTCAGGATGGAACGCTGCGTTTGCGCGCCCCAATATTTGTCGGCGGGCACGTCCAGCGGGCCAAAGCTGTCGGTTTCAACGCGGATATCGGTCATAAGCGGCGCTCCTTGCGGCTGTTTGAACACCGCTTAGCGCCAATAGGCTGCAAGATCAATCAGTATGCAAGTGCATACCGCTTACTTGCGAAATTGGTCGAGGCTGACCACATCAGCGCTTCGCTCGACCCGTTCGGCGTCTTCGATCATCGGGGCTTCGTCGTCGTCATCGTCGTCGAAATCCTCGTCCGCGTCGTCATGCTGCAACTCAAACCGCAGCCCGAATTCCACCGACGGATCCACGAAGGTCGAGATCGCATCAAACGGGATATACAAGGGTTCTGGCGCATTGCCAAAATTCAGCGTGATGGCAAAGCCGTTCGGGTCCACCACCAGATTCTCGAACCAATGCTGCACGACCAGCGTTATCTCTTCTGGGTAGCGGTCGCGCAACCAATCGGCCATCTGCATGTCGGGATGCTGCGTATCCACCGTGATGAAGAAATGATGCTCGCCCGGCAAGCCGTCCTGCGCGACACGCTCCATCACCGACCGGATCAGGCCGCGCATCGCGTCATGCATCAGGTTGCCATAGTCGATTTCGCCGCTCATTCCGGTCATGCCTTTTCCCAGTGCTCCCCCAACATACCCATCCTGAACCCGATTGAAAGGGGCGCGATAGAGGTGCAGTGAAATTTGGGAGTGAAAAGTGCAGGCTTCTGTTGCCAGGTGCCTGCGAACCCCGCCTTACGCTGCTAGGCGCAAGGGCTTAAGTTTCGGTCTTGTGACTGCTTACGCAGCGACTGCGACCGGAGCACGGTTGTCATTTGCAACTGTACGTTTTGCACCGATAACGGTGGTGGCTCACCGAGGCAAAGCTAACCCCTTTACACGTTCGTCGATCCTGTTTCGGCCCCATGATCCCCAAATGAAGGATGTTGGTGGAGCCGCCGGGTACCGCCCCCGGGTCCGATCCGCTTATTCCGAGCGCGTTTATGCCCATAGCCCCTTGCGGGACACCCCAGATGTAGGCGCATGCCGGGTCCGATGCAAGGGGGATCACCCTGCCCGGCTGTCGGGTTTGTGATCTTGATCCGCACGGTCTGTGCTTGTTTTTGAGAATGATTTGCATTTACGTTGACCTTGCGACTTATTCGCAATATATCCTCCATCAACCAAGGAGTAACGTCTGCCATGCGCGCCATGACACGTCTGTTTCACGCCATCGCCCTTGCGGGCAGCACCGCCCTGCTTGCCGCCCCCGTAGCCGCGCAAGACCGGCTGAGCGTGGTTGCCACGACCGGCATGATCGCCGACACCGCCCGCGCCATTGGCGGCGATCTGGTCGAGCTGCGCGCGCTGATGGGGCCGGGCGTGGACCCGCATGCCTTCCGCCAGACCCGCAGCGATATCGTGACCATGGCGCGCGCCGATCTGGTGCTTTGGAACGGGCTGTTCCTTGAAGCCCAGATGGAAGATTTCCTGTTGGAACTTGGGGAAAACAGCCATGTGGTGGCCGTGGCCGAAAGCCTGCCACAGGACCGCCTGCTGGCACATGAAGATTACGAGGGCCGGTTCGACCCGCATGTCTGGATGGACCCGACGCTTTGGTCAGAGGTTAGCCTGACCATCCGCGATGCGCTGATCGAAGCGCATCCAGAAGGTGCCGACACCTTCACCGCCAATACCGACGCCTTCCTGAGCCAGCTTGAAGAACTTGAAAGCTATTCGCGCGACGTGCTGTCCTCTGTGCCCGAATCCGCCCGTGTTCTACTGACCGCGCATGACGCGTTTGGCTATTTCGGTGCGGCCTACGGGTTCGAGGTGGTCGGCATTCAAGGCTTGTCCACCGCATCTGAAGCGGGGCTGAACCGCATTTCCGACATGGTCGACATGCTGGTCACGCGCGAGATTGGCGCGGTCTTTGTCGAAACCTCTGTCAGTGATCGCAACATCCGCGCGCTGATTGAAGGCGCCGCCGCGCAGGGCCACATCGTTGCCATCGGCGGCGAGCTGTTTTCCGACGCGATGGGCGAGCCGGGCAGCTATGAAGGGACCTATATCGGTATGATCGACCATAACGCGACCACCATTGCGCGCGCGCTTGGCGGCACCGCCCCTGCGCGCGGCCTGAACGGGATGCTTGCCGAATGACAGATTTGCCCGCCCAAAGCCCGTTATCCTTGCGCGGCCTGAGCGTAACCTATGGCGACAAACCCGCCCTAAGCGTGGTTGACGCCCGGTTTCCGCATGCTGCGCTTTCGGCCATCATCGGGCCGAACGGGGCGGGCAAATCGACCCTGCTGAAAGCCAGCCTTGGGATCGTGCAACACCTGTCGGGCGAGATTGCGTTCTTCGGCCAGCCGCTTGCCGCTGCGCGCTCGCGCGTGGCCTATGTGCCGCAACGCGCCAGCGTGGACTGGGATTTTCCCACGACCGTGCTGGACGTGGTGCAGATGGGCCAATATCGCCGTGCCGGGCTATGGGGGCGCTTGTCGGCTGGCCTGCGCGCGCAGGCACTGGAGTGCCTTGACCGCGTTGGCATGACCGATTTCGCCACCCGCCAGATTGGCCAGCTTTCAGGCGGCCAGCAACAGCGCGTGTTTTTGGCCCGTGCGCTGGCGCAAGAGGCAGAGCTATACCTGCTGGACGAACCTTTCGCCGGTGTCGATGCCGCGACAGAGCGCGCCATTGTCGATGTGCTGCGCGAGTTGCGCGCCGCGGGCAAGTCGGTCATCGCCGTGCATCACGATCTGTCCACCGTCGCGGAATATTTCGACCATGTTTTCTTGGTCAATGTCAGCCGCATTGCCGAAGGGCCGGTGGCCACGGCGTTCACCCCTGCAAATCTGCACGCCACCTATGGCGGGCGGCTAGGCACAGCGCCCTTCGGCCTTGCGGCGGAATGACAGACCTGCTGGCAGCCCTAAGCCTGCAAGCAGGCTATAACGCGGCATTGGTCGCGATTGGCGCAGCGCTGCTGGGCGTGGCGGCGGGCGTGGCCGGCAGCTTCATCGCCTTGCGCAAACGCGCGCTGGTGTCGGATGCGGTTGCCCATGCCGCGCTGCCGGGCATCGCGCTGGCCTTCATGGTCATGGTCGCGCTTGGCGGCGACGGGCGTTCCTTGGCGGGGTTGCTGCTGGGCGCGGCCCTAAGCGGCGGGTTGGGCCTGCTGGCCATGACATGGATCACCACCCGCACAAGGCTGGCCGAAGACGCTGCCATCGGCGCGGTTCTGGGCGTGTTTTTCGGCGCGGGCGTGGTGCTGCTGACATTGGTCCAGACCATGCGCGCGGGTCGTCAGGCGGGGCTGGAAGGGTTTTTGCTGGGCTCCACCGCCGGAATGCTGCGCGAAGATGCCGTGCTGATCGCGCTTGGCGGCGCGGTGGTGCTGGCACTGTGCTGGCTGATGCGGCGGCCCATGACGCTGGTGGCGTTTGATCCGGCCTATGCCGCAACACTGGGCTACAACACGCGCGCGATTGATCTGGCCATCATGGGGCTGGCCATGGCCGTCACGATCATTGGGCTAAAGCTGGTCGGGCTGGTGCTGATCGTGGCGCTGCTGATTATCCCGCCGGTCGCCGCGCGCTTCTGGACCGAACGCGTGGGCGCCATGGTCTGGATCGCGGGGGCAATTGGGGGCTTTGGGGCCTATATCGGGGCCGCGATTTCTGCCACGGCCCCCGACTTGCCCACGGGCCCGGTCATTGTGCTGGTCTTGGCGGCGGGTTTCGCGGTTTCGATGCTGCTGGCACCCGCGCGCGGGCTGCTGTGGCGGGCCTTGCGCCATGCACGGCTGCGCCGCCGGATGAGGAACGCGTGATGGGTGCCGAATTTGTGCAATTCTCGCTGACACCCATGCTGATCGGCACGCTGGCCGCCATGGCTTGCGCGCTGCCCGGCAATTTCCTGATCCTGCGCCGACAAGCCCTGATCGGGGATGCGATCAGCCATGTGGTGCTGCCCGGCATTGTGGTGGGGTTTCTGGTCAGCGGTAGCATTGCAGCCGGGCCGATGGGGCTGGGGGCCGCCGGGGCGGCGATTGTCGCTGTGGTGCTGATCGAAGCCATCCGCCGCTATGGCCGGGTCGAGCCGGGCGCGGCGATGGGCGTGGTGTTCACCACCATGTTCGCGGCGGGCGTGTTGCTGCTGGAACAGACCGGCAGCGCGCAGGTGCATCTGGATGTAGAACACGCGCTGATGGGCAATCTTGAACAGTTGATCTGGCTGCGCGCCTCTGGCTGGCAATCCTTGACCGACCCCTCCGCCTTGGCCGCCCTGCCCCCCGAATTGCCCCGCATGGCGCTGGCCTGCGCGGTGATCGCGGCGCTGGTGGCCCTGTTCTGGCGCTGGCTGAAAATCGCCACATTCGACGAAGGCTTCGCGCAATCTTTGGGCATTCCCACCAGCGCCTTGGGCTTTGGGCTGGTGATTGCGGCGGCGCTGGCCGCGGTAGCGGCGTTTCAGGCGGTGGGATCGATCCTTGTGATTGCCATGTTCATCTGCCCCCCGGCTGCCGCCCGGCTGATGACCAACCATTTGGCCGCGCAAATCTGGTGGTCGCTTCTGTTCGCCGCGCTCTCGGCCATTCTGGGCTATGTGCTGGCAGGTTACGGCCCGCTTTGGCTAGGCGCGCAGAACGCGATCAGCGCGGCGGGGATGATCGCGGTGGTGTCCGGCGTCATTCTGGCACTGGCGGCGCTTTTTGGCCCACATCTCAGACCGCTGGGCGGCGCGCGATAGCCCCTAGCCCGGCAGCTTGTCGCGCAGAAAGGACAGCGACAGCGACAGCCCGTCATGCGCGATGCCATGCGCGGTGCCCTTGGAGATATGGCTGTAGGTCTCGAACCCTGCCGCCACCAAGGCATCGGCCGCTGCGGGCAAGGATTCGACCGGCACAACCTCGTCCCGGTCGCCATGCACCAACAGCACTGGCGGGCGGCTGACAGTCTCGGTTTCCAGCATTTCAGGCAGCAGCAACCGCCCGGAAAAGCCCACCACCGCCGCCAAGGGCGCGGCGCGGCGCGGTGCGACTTGCAAGGACAGCATAGTGCCTTGGCTGAAGCCGACCAGCGCCAGCGCGCCGGGGGCAAGCCCCTCATTGGTCAGGATTTCGTCCAAGAACGCATTGAGATCATTCGAGGCTGCAAGCAGCCCCGCCTGCGCATCTTCCTCGGAAGAGCCATCGATCCACGGGATCGGGAACCACTGAAACCCCATCGGATTGGCCACGCTGCGTTCGGGCGCATCGGGCGCATAGAACACCGTTCCCGGCATATGCGGCGCCAAAGGGTCGGCCAGCCCCAGAAGATCGCCGCCATCGGCGCCATAGCCATGCACGAACACGACCGCAGAGGTCGCCTTGCCGCCGCTGGCCGGGCCGCGTTTGTCCGATTTCAACACCCGAGTCATATGACGCCTTCCCTGTCGGTTTCCACACGGTAATAGGCCCACAAAAGCCCCGCCGCAACCGTCCGCCATGGCGACCACGCCTCGGCCATCCGGCGCATGGGTGCTTCGCGCGGGCGGTCGGGCAGATTGAACAGGCGGCGCGCGGATTCTTGCAAGGCAAGATCGTTGGGCGCAAACACATCGGCGCGGCCAAGGCTGAACATGGCGTAAATCTCGGCAGTCCAGCGGCCAATTCCGGTAACCTGCACAAGCGTTGCCGTGACCTCTGCATCGGGCGCATGGCGCAGGGCGTCGAAATCGATCCCGGCGGCAGCGAGCGCGCGCGCATAGCGGATTTTCTGGCGTGACAGGCCCGGCGCGCGCAACGTGTCATCATCCGCAGCCAGAACCGCGTCGGGCGTGGTAAGGCCCGCTGCCTCCATCCGGTCCCAGATGGCGCGGGCGGCATGGGTGCTGACCTGCTGGCCGACGATCGCGCCCAGCAAATGCGCAAACCCTTCTGGCCTGCGGCGCAAGGGCGGCACGCCGGTCAGTTGCAGCGCATGGGCAAAGCGCGGCTCCTGCGCGGCCAACCACGCGGCCCCTTCGGCCATGCAGCCTTCAGATGTCAGGATGCGACCAACCGACGCCGGATCGTTGCACATGTAAAACACCACTTCCAAATGGAATGTCTCCGCGTTAATCCTGCGCCCATGAGCGACGTGATTGCAACCCCCGCCGATAACGCCCGCGCCAAGCGCAATGTTGCCGTTCTGGTCGCGGCGCAAGCCGTGGTCGGCGCGCAACTGCCGATCATGTTCATTATTGGCGGGCTGTCAGGGCAGATGTTGGCCCCGAATCCCTGTTGGGCCACACTGCCGATTTCCATGATCGTGCTTGGGTCCATGCTGGCGGCAACGCCGCTGTCGGCCATCATGCAAGCATATGGCCGGCGCGCGGGGTTCTGGCTGGCCTGTCTGTGCGGCGCCATGGGCGCAGTGCTGGCGGCTTATGGGCTATATAGCGGATCGTTCAAAATTTTCCTGCTGGGCAGCTTGTTGTCGGGCGTTTACATGTCGGCAAACGGGTTTTACCGCTTTGCCGCCGCCGACCAAGCCAGCCCGGAATTTCGCCCCAAGGCGATTTCCTTTGTCATGGCGGGGGGGCTTTTGTCGGCCATTTTCGGCCCGCAGATCGTGTCGGCCACATCCGACACTATGGCCGTGCCGTTTCTGGCCACCTATCTGGTAGTGATCGGGCTGAACATTGCGGGCATGCTGCTGCTGGCGTTCCTTGACATCCCCACCCCGCTGAAACCCGAAGACGGCGCGCCCAAGGGCCGCCCGGTGCGCGAATTGCTGACCAGCCCGGTGATTGCCGTGGCCATCATCTGCGGCACCGTGGCCTATGCGCTGATGAACCTTGTCATGACCTCGACGCCCTTGGCGGTGGTCGGCTGCGGGTTCGACACCGGCGATGCGGCGAATATCGTCTCGGCGCATGTTCTGGCCATGTATGCGCCGTCCTTCATCACCGGGCATGTGATCGCGCGGTTCGGGTCGCGCGCGGTGGTGGCGACCGGGCTTGTCATTCTGGCGCTATCAGGGGCCGTAGCCATTTCCGGGGTCGAGCTGGAGCAGTTCTATATCGCGCTTATCCTGTTGGGCATCGGCTGGAATTTCGGCTTTATCGGGGCCACGACCATGCTGACTGCCGCGCATTCGGTCGAAGAACGCGGGCGCGTGCAGGGCTTGAACGACATGATCGTGTTCGGTGGCGTCTTCCTTGCCTCGCTCAGTTCGGGCACGTTGATGAATTGTTCGGGCGGGACCACGCAAACCGGCTGGCAATTCGTCAATATGGCGATGATCCCCTTCCTTGTGCTGGCCGGTGGCGCGCTGATCTGGCTGGCCATGCGCCCGAAAGACGTTCAGGCCCCATAACGCCGCTTGTGACGCAACGTGATATCCAGTTTTGCTTGCGCGCCCCGTGCGCCGGTGCTTTTCTGTGCTTTACAATAAAAAGCCGGAACGGGAGGGGGAAGGCATGCGGGATTTCAGATCACCCGAAGATGTACGCACGGTCGAGGCTGAGGGCGCGTGGGAGGCGCGCGAATTGCCGGTATCCGTCTATGACGCGCTGACACGCGCGCGCAACATGTGGGGCGATCGTCCTGCGATCTCGTTTCAATTGTTTTCCGACCCCACGGCGCGTGCAGAAACCTATACATGGGCCGAATTGCACAACCGCGTCACGCAGGCCGCGAACCTGTTTCGCAGCCTTGGCGTGCAGGAAGATGACACTGTCGCCTATGTTCTGCCCACGCTGAATGACACGGCCATCGCGCTTTTGGGCGGTATGACGGCGGGGCGTGTGAACCCGATCAACCCGTTGCTGGAACCCGAAAAGATCTCTGCCATCCTGCGCGAGACGAAGGCCAAGGTCGTTGTCACGCTGCGCGCCTTTCCGAAAACCGACGTGGCGCAGAAAGTGGCCGAAGCCGTGGCCCATGCCCCCGACGTGAAACATGTGCTGGAAGTGGACCTGCTGCGCCACCTGTCACCGCCGAAAAGCTGGATCGTGCCGTTGATCCGCCCCAAGGTGACGGTGCATCACCATGCACGCGTGCAAGATTTCCATTCTGCGCTGGACGATTGCAGCAAGGCGCTGTCCTTTACCGCGCCAGAGACCGACCGCGTGGCCGCCTATTTCCACACCGGGGGCACCACGGGCACGCCGAAAGTGGCGCAGCACCGGTTTGGCGGCATGATCTACAATGGCTGGCTGGGCGCGGAATTGTTGTTCAACGAACGCGACGTGCTGCTTTGCCCGCTGCCGCTGTTCCATGTCTTTGCCGCTTACCCGATCCTGATGTGCTGCATCATGTCGGGCGCGCATGTGGTCTTTCCCACCCCGCAAGGCTATCGGGGCGAAGGTGTGTTCGACAATTTCTGGAAGCTGATCGAACGCTGGAATGCCACCTTCATGATTACCGTGCCCACCGCACTGGCGGCACTGATGCAGCGCCCGGTCAATGCCGATGTGTCCAGCCTGCGCACCGGTATTTCCGGCTCTGCGCCCTTGCCCAAGGAATTGTATCGCCGCTTCGAAGAGGCGACCGGTGTACAGATTTCCGAAGGCTACGGGCTGACCGAGGCCACTTGCCTTGTGTCCTGCAACCCGGTCGATGGGTTGAAAAAGGTCGGGTCCGTCGGCATCCCGCTGCCCTATACAGAGGTGAAGATCCTGCGCGCCGGTCCCGATGGTTTCAGCGAATGCGCCACCGACGAAGTGGGCGAGATCTGCGTCTCCTCGCCCGGTGTGTTCGAGGGATCGACCTATACAGAGCTGGATAAGAACCACAATCTATTCGCGCATGACCGCTTTTTGCGCACGGGCGATCTGGGGCGCATTGACCCGGATGGGTATTTGTGGATCACCGGTCGCGCAAAAGACCTGATCATCCGCGGTGGTCATAATCTGGACCCGGCAGAGATTGAGGAAGCCCTGCTGTCGCATCCGGCGGTCAGCTTCGTAGGCGCCATCGGCCAGCCCGATCCGGTTACGGGCGAAATGCCCTGCGCCTATGTCGAACTGGTCGCAGGCCAACAAGCCACCCCGGAAGACCTGCTGGCCCATGCCACCCCGCGCATTTCAGAGCGGGCGGCCATTCCCAAGCATATCGAAGTGTTGGCCGAACTGCCAAAAACCGCCGTGGGCAAGGTGTTCAAGCCCGATCTGCGCAAGCTGGCCATGGCCCGCGTGCTTAATGCCGATCTGGCAGAAGCCGGGCTGGACGCGCATGTGGCCGTCGTGTTCGAGGACAAAAAACGCGGGCTGGTCGCCAAGATCGCGGGCGCGGATGCCGCCGATCCGAAACTGGCCGAACGCATGGACCGCTTTGCCCTGCCTTGGGACAGGTAATCTGTCCAGAAACGCAGCTCGCATGATTGCCGCCGCTGCCCCGGACGCCGCTTTGGACCATTGGGATACAGCAAGGTTCCGACAGCGTTACAACACCCGGTCAAGGCATGTCATACGCTGTCGCACAAGGGCCGCAGACGCGGCCCTGCCTGTTGGCATCCGGCCACTTGTGCCGCTGCCAAGGCACCCAGAACCTGCCCACCTTGCCTGCACTCTTAGGAAAAATGGTCGGGGCGATAGGATTCGAACCTACGACCTACGGTACCCAAAGGCTGCCCCTGACATTGATTTCAAAGGGATTTCCGGTAAACCGCCCCTTCATGACCCCCCGAGAATCAAGGGGTTATGGCCGGATTGTAAACCGAAATTTCCGGTCGCAATGTTGCCCGTAGATCACGGTCAAGAAAATCCCCTCTTTTCATTTCTCGTATTCTCATCCCAGATAGCAGGAGTTTCCAGAATCGGTCAAGCGCAACCTGATGATTTCAATGGATTACCCGTGAATTTTTCCTGTAAACCACAACATATAGTATTTCACATCCTTACCCACACTTGTGGGGTTGGATTGTGGGGGCGGATCGTGGGGTCCGATTGTGGGGTTGCGGGCAGTTTTTCGCACCATGACCACATGATTTCCGATCCTTGATAGGGTTGGGTGCAAAACATGCCTCCGCAGCCGCCATGTCATCTTTCAATTTCCGGTCTTTTCCTTTACCTTTCGGGCATGGAAGTCATGACAAGATACCAGAGACTCAAGAGGGATCGGGCGCAGGCAAGAATGCTGGCTGCGCAACGGACTTGGGATGTCCTGTCAGCCTTCCTTGCGTCTCGCGGGGTCGAGGCGAAGGTTTTCGGATCGGTCGCCGAGGATCGATGCAGTGAGATGTCAGATCTTGATGTGATGATCCTTGGAGAGCCCCCTCTTGACCTGAAGCGGGAGATCATGCGCAGGGCCGAGCGGGCATCCAGCGACACCGGCATTCCTGTCGACATCGTTTTTGAGAATGATTTTCCTGATCTTGCACGGGCTATCTGACATGAAGATTTTGGGATCATCCCCCCTCATTATCCGGATCAATGTAAAGCTTCAGCGGATCGAGGCGGAACTGGAAAAGATCGATCGGAACCGAAGCGCCCTCCAGGGGATTGAGTCGGGCCAGGATCTTTCTGAAATCGTCAGCTCACAAACCGCACTTGCGATCCACAATGTCTATAACGGGATTGAGCAGATACTCGAGGATATTGCCCGTGATCTGGATGGGGGTCTTCCAGGCGGCACGACATGGTACAGTGACCTTCTGGATCAGCTTGGGTCTGAAACCCCTCTTCGTCCGGCCGTAATACCCGGTGACATTCTTGAAGCGACCCGGGACCTTATGAGATTTCGTCACTTCTTTCGTAACAGTTACGGGGTGAGTTTTCGGAAATCGGAAATTGAGGATAAATATGCCTCGCTTATCAATGAGGTTATTCCCCAGATCTTCTCGTCCCTGAAGGCCTTGAGTGAACATATCGACAAGCCGGATGAGCCTGACACTTCAAGGTCAGATATCGATGATGGTCCTCCGTAAATTCTCATTGGTTTTCGAAAGACAGGGTCAGGCACAACGCCTGAAGCCCCACGCAGACTGACCCTCTCCTTCGTCCGACGGGTCCGGGAGCCGGGCCGGTATTACGATCAGGACGGGCTGATCCTGACCGTCTCCAAGGGCGGCGGCAAGAGCTGGATCCAGCGGATCACCATTCAGGGGCGGCGGCAGGATATCGGTCTGGGCTCCGCCCACCTGATCACCCCCGCCCAGGCCCGCAGACAGGCCCTCAGGAACCGGGAGATCGCCCGGGCCGGCGGGAACCCCCTCGCCCCGCAGCCGGACGGGCGGCGCAGCCCCCGCACGGAGCCGAGAGAGATCACCTTCTCACGGTTCACCCTGACACGGCACAGGCGCCTCCTGGCCGCCGGCCTGGGCCTGACACGGATCAAGGAGGAGCGGAGCCGTATTGTGCGGCTCGTCATCCCCAGGATCGGGCGCATCCCGATGGCCAGGGTGAGCGTCGAGGATATCCAACGGGTCATCACGGAGATCTCGAAGACCAACACGAACACCGCGGACGCGGTGCGCCGTCAGCTCGCCATCCTCTTCGATGAGTCGATCGAGGCAAGGATCCGGCCGGATAACCCGGTCCGCTCCAGGGAGATCGTCATCGTCAAGAAGACGCGGCGAGTCACGTCCGAGGGGGATGCGAGAAATCGCCGGGTCCTCTCGGAGCTGCCCGCCTTTCTGGATGCGCTCCGCAACAGCGGGCGCCGGCCCGGTATTGTGCTGTTGATCCAGTTCACCCTCCTCAGCCTCAGACACCCCAAGGAGTGCCGGCTTGCAACCTGGTCACAGATCGACGGAGAGCGCCGTGTGTGGCGCTTCCCCAATATGCAGAAGGAGGACGGAGAGATCGTCGAGATCCGCCTGCACGACGGGCTATGGGACATCCTGCAGAAGGCAAGGCTGATCGGCCGCGGGGACCGGACCGGGTGGGTCTTCCCGAACCCCAACGACATCAACAAGCATTATACGGAGAATGCCGGGTACAAGGTGCCCCTGGAGTTGGGGTTCAATCTGGCGCAGCTCGATTTTCGGAGGGCGTATGAGTATTGGGCGGAGGGGCAGACGGGAGGGGTTGGGCTGGAAGAGTGGTTTCAGGTAATAGCATCACAACAAGGAGGTGATTTCATAAATGCAAATAAATAACAGAATATTGTAGGGGAGATTTTCACAGTATCTATTCACGATCCCTTCCGCAACTATGACAGTGGAAATCGCATTTAATATGAGGTGATGAAATTACGTCACCAGGACAACCGCAATCATCACATTTCTCTCGAATAATATCAAATCTCCCTTTGCACATGAAGCAATAAATTTGATCCTCCCCGTCTAAAAGATAAGCAGTCTTGCAGCTATCCTCAAAAAAATAGTCTTTGTAGTCACTTTTTCCCTTGGCAGTACATCTGAAGCAATAGTACCTTCTTTTTGATTTACTTACTCCTGTAATTTTTTTGAATTGACTTTTTGTGATTATCTCAAGAATTATATCAAGACTATCAAGAACTCGACTGCGTGAATCTCCACCAGATCCATCATCAAACAAGAAATGTGGATCTCTTGATGAAATCCTAACCCATTCAGAGAAAAAGTTACCTTCCCCCCAAAGATGATGAAAAAAATTCACCAGAACATCAACAACATATCTTGGATCTATTGATTCAGAGGCTTCACCGAGGTGAACGGATTTATTTCTAAGCCTCCTTACCTTGTTGAAATCTTGGATGAAGGAATCAGTTAATTTTTCAGGGCAAAAAGCATTAACAACCCCTGGAAGGTCAACTGAATCAATCGTTCTTAATTCAGAGAAATCCAATTCTCCATCGACCCTCTTGAAGGATAAACCTTGACCAAGTAGCAATAAAAATGGACTCACAGAGCAAAGCTTGCTTTTCATTGCAATTTCAGCGGACTGAGCGACTAAATTAATTATGGTTTCAAAATCTCTACTCGAGGCCTCAGTGTATTTTTTCCATTCATTAGGCCACGATGAAGCTTTTCCAGGATAAAAATTTAGGAACGATTCATGTATCCTATACAAACGTTCCCATGCATCAAAATACAAAGCCAAGGCGAGATCATTAAGCTTTTCTGCAGACGGAACGTTAACTATCGTCACAGATTACCTCCTTGATCCATAGCATCTTCATGAAAAGAGATCAGAACCACTGTCTTCTTGAGTGAACTTTGATCGTATTTTAGCTCGTCACCTTGCAGAATAGAATCCCTGCAGGTCATTGTTTATGTGGACAACCCGGATTGCCTTGCTCCCTTTCCTGTGCTTCCGTTGCTCCAAAAGCCTTAGGAGGAAAAATGCTCCGTTTTCAGGTCCAAGGCAGCGGCAAGGCCCCCCACTCCATCACCGCAGAGGGCGAAGGCCCTGACTTCCGCATATTCTGTTCCTGCCCGGCCGGTCGCAAAGGCGGGATGTTCTGCAAGCAAGTCGCAGCCCTTCTGGTCGGGGATGTCACCAAGCTGATTGGCCCCACAGGTGAGATGGCGGAGCTTGCCAGGCGGGCATCAGGAAGCCCCCGAATTTACCCATGAATCATCGGCCGAAACCTACCCTCCTCATGAAAGAGCAACCAAAAATCACTTTAAGCTGTTGTTTTTTATGCTTTTGGTATAATATGACCCATGATCGACACGTCAGGAAACCAAATTCATGTTTTTCAATGAGTTAGATGCAAGATCAATCAAGGAACAGGTTGATCAGGCCCAGCTCTGGTCAGCCTGGATCGATGCGGACCGGATGCGCAGACACAGCTTCATGGGGACGCTGGATTGGGAAGAGAGGAACGGTCGAAGGTATCTGTATCGCCGAAAGGGCGGAACGGTCAAATCCTTTGGTCTTTTCGGTCCTGAAACGGAACGGGCTAGATCCGCATTTCAAAAAGGCAAAGAGGAGAACGCGGAGCGGCTCCGGGTTTTATCCGGGGAGATGGACCGTCAGGCCGCGGTGCTTCGTGCGATTGGTGCGGGTCGTATCCCCGTCATGGCGGCGAGAATCCTGCGGACCTTCGCGACGCAAAGAGATCGCCCCCCTGCCCGGGTCATCGGGACAAACGCCCTTTACGCCTTTGAGGCGATGGCCGGTGTTCGGTTTGACTCTGCAAGTACAGCGACAGGGGATATCGATTTCCTGATTGATGATCGCAACCGGATGAAGCTTGTCACCGAGGAGCAGGAGCCGATCGGGCTGATGAGTATGATCCAGAAACAGGTCGATCGAACCTTCAAGTCCCGCGGCCCCCGCGATTTCCGGCTCACAAATGACAAGGGTTACATGGTGGAGTTCGTCCGGCCGGAACCACGTCCGATTTATCGTAAGATGCCGGGTGCAGAACCCCTTACGGAGGGGGATGTTGAGCCGGCGCCGATTTTCGGGCTTCAGTGGCTCGTGCATGCCCCGGCTATTGATGTGATTGTCATGGACGAGCGTGGCTTCCCCGCTCCGATGCGTTGCCCTGATCCACGTCACTGGGCTGCACATAAGCTATGGCTTGCCACACGAGAGGATCGTGACCCTGCGAAAAGCTTGCGTGATGATAAGCAGGGCCGTCTTGTCCTGAACCTGATCCGGGATCGACTGCCGCAGTTCCCCCTGGATGAGGAATTTCTGGCAAAACTCCCCGGTGAATTGCGAGTGATGATGTCCGGGAAGCCTCCATCCGGAGCGGACAGCACCTCCCCGGACTGGTGAAGAAATTTTCACCACCAAGAGGGTTTGCGTTAAGGTATATGTTGATAAGGCAATAAGGCCGCAATCTGCGGCCTTACATTGAGAAATCGGGACTTCGATCGCTGTCCTCTTTCAACTCGTCTCCCTCATCCGGCGCGACGTCAGGAACGACAGTGTTGAGGATGTGAAGAGCGGCTTCCGGATCACCCTTTGCAGCCCTGCGTCTCATATCGAGGACAGCCCTTCGGTGTCCAAGACCTTCCGCCACCAAAGAAAGGAGAAGCTGGTTGATGGAGGTGTTTTCTTGTTCAGAAGCCTCTCTCGCCTGTTCCATAATATGATCAGGCATACGAAGTGGAAATGCTTTCATTTTGGTTTCCTTTCCAGGCTCGTGTTATATACGTAGTCGCTCGCTTTCATCGCGGTCAGGCCGAATGCTGAAACGTCAGCATGATTGAAGACTTTGTCACCAGACAGGATGATCTGCGCATTCGCAGCCATGGCGCATTCAATGACGTGATCATCTTTCGGGTCATTCAGAAACGGCCTGAAGCGAAACCACGGAGATACCTCAACAGCCATCAAGCACAGTGCATCCAGAACGATGTCAATCTGATCATGGGAGATTGGCGAGTTCTGACCAAGCATCCCGGGCCTTTTCAACACGTCCTCATACTCCAAGACCAAAGCTGGCGATAAGGCAAATTGAGTTCTGCCACTCAACATGTTGTTGAGAATGAGGTTTGAAGCCCCTTGACGAGACCTCAATCCACTAACGACAACATTCGTGTCCACGACAATCATGATATCATATATATCATCACCTGTGATATTGTCCATACCTTCGGTAGCCTTGACCGTCCTCCGCACTTGCCCTCTTTCGAGCCTTTCACGGCGGATGCCATCTGTGACCTGGAAACCGCAACCGTTCAGCATCAGAACGTGAAGCCACGGGTGCGGCCTTGGGGTTTCGATGGGAAAACAACATCTTCCATCGCGAAGCTCATCCCTGATTTCAGGAAGAGGATCGGCCTGACCTAGTCAGGTTTGACCAGGCAATCCCCCCTCAGCCCGCCCTTGATTCTTATGGATAACTTATACACAAGCTTGACAAAAGCTCGAATCGATTCCATATGCGAAAAAGAATTTCGACATCAGGAGATATTCATGGCCACCCGCGGAGAGATGATCACCCGGCTGGCCGGGATATTCCAGACCCTTGAGGGCACGGTCGACGTGCTTGATCGGGCTCTGGCGGATGGCGGTCTCAGGGCAAGAAGCCCCCGGGGCCGGGCCCTTGCGGCCATGTCCGCTCTGGATGTCGTTCATGTCACCTTCGCCCTCACAGGGCGTCGGTATGTGCGCAACGCGGCCGCCGAGGTGAGAGAGATCACCGGGATGCCGTTGCGGCGTGGGGAATGTCAACTGCGGGTCGTCGACCCGGAAACGGAAGGGGTGAACTATGAAAAGCACGGCGCATCCCTCACTCCGGAGGGCATCCTGCATGGGCATTTCCTGCAGAATTACCCGCGTGACCAGATCCCGCTTGGTGACACCTTCGGTGAATCCCTCGCTCATATCGTCGATCAGCTTCCCGATATCCGGGATCTGAGCGGTCTTCGTGTGATCGTTCGCTGGGATCCGCTGGTTGCGGAGATCGGCTTTCGGCTCGAGGACAAGCTCTATCGGATCGAATTCGGCGATGTGGACAGCCCGGAGAACCCGGACCTTCCCTTTTTCACCTTTGGTTATCGTGAACCGTTCCTGAGAAAGATCGCCGGGATTCTTCGCGACTGAGGCCAGTAAGGGATCATTCCCAACACCAACCCATCAACGCCGGTGACGGTGATTGCACCCGTGACTCAGCAAAGGAGAAGCAGATGACCTGATTTCAAAAGCAAAAACCCCGAGGTGCGCCAACACCTCAGGGCTTTTCGAAAGGGTAGTCCCAGAAAACACCGTTTGGTTAGCATCAATCTGCGCCACACGCAAGGACTTCCCCGCAAAAAATCACGCGTAGACCCTTTATTTTCAGGGGTTTCATGACGTGTGGGCCGCCCCTGACCCGGGACGGCCGATCAATGTTCCCGTCGGCCGGATACTCGGCCGCCGGTTTCCTTGAGCATGAAAGGGGGGACCGATGAATCGTCTCCAGAAAACCACCGACGCCCGGAATGTCCATCAGCTTCCGGGCTATTCCGCCCCGGCAAAACGGACCCGGGCCCCGCGTCAGCGCAAGATCACCAAGACGGAGATCGAGCGTGCGATCGGCTGCGCCCGGGATCTCGGGCTGACGATCTACGGGCTGACCATCGAGGGGGAGAAGATCCACCTCGTCACGAAACCGAACGCCGAGCAGTGCCGCAAGGGGCTCTCGGAGGTCGACAGCTTCTTCGAGGCCGAAAATGGGTAAGTTTCGTGTGAAAGTGAAAGGGGTCCACCGGGTGCGCAAGCGCCTGGCGGACGGCCGCACCATGGAATACCACTACGCCTGGCGTGGTGGCCCGAAATTCTGGGACAGCAGCATGCCCTTCGGGAAGCACACGCTCGATTATGCGGGCGCCCTGAAGGATCGGCTGATGGAGCGCAGGGACCCGGGCGACAGCTTTCAGGCTTTGATCAACTCCTTCTTCGACTCGACCGATTTCCGGAGGCTCGCCCCCCGGACCCAGCGGGACCACAAGATCAACGTGTCCCGCCCCGGCGGTATCGAGGAGAAATACGGCAAGGTTCCCCTGAAGGTCTTTGACGATGTCCGTATTCGCCAGAATGTCCTGAAATGGCGGGACACCTTCTCCGACGGCACCGGTGACAACATCTTCGCGACCCTCCAGCGCATCTTGTCCTTCGGGCTGGATCGGGGGATCTTGCAGCACCATCACCTCCTGAAGGTGCGTAAGAAGGTCAAGAAGAACCGGGCGGAGATCGTCTGGACCCCGGATGAGCTGGAGACCTTCATTGCGGGGGCGCCGGCCTATGTCGGGCGCATCCTTCGGGTGGCGGTCGAGACCGGGCTTCGGCCGGGCGATATCCAGGTCCTGAAGCGCAGCCATATCGAGACGACCGGAAACGGCAATCGTCGCCTCCTGATGCGTACGAGAAAAAGCCGGGGGCGGAATTTCGCTTCCGTGCCGGTGACGGAACGGTTGGCCGAGCTGATCAAGGAGATCCCGGAGGATCAGGAACATCTGGTTCTCAATTCGGACGGGGAGCCGTTCAAGACCTCCGAGGCGCTTGGATCTGCGGTGTCGCAATGGCGGGACGAGCTGGGGTTGCGCAAGGAGCTTCGCCTCTATGACGCCCGCGGGACAGCCGCGACCCGGCTTGTGCGGGCCGGTTGCAACCTCTCGGAGCTTGCGACCCATATGGGTTGGAGCCTGGCGCATGCGGCGGCGATGCTGGAGCGGTATGCGGCGCTGGACCCGGATATGAGTGACGGGATCCTGGAGAAGGTGAAGCGGGAGGAGGAGCGCAGGAAAAAATAAAATAAATATTTCAGGTCGCCCGAGATTACTAATGTTTTTGGGCGACCTTGATTTTCTTGAAAGACGTGTTTCCCGGACATATTTCAGAATATCCTAAAAATGAGAGATAATCATGACTACCAATCAGAGAAGATCCCCGGGTATTGATCGCAAAAATGATCAAGGATTTTTTTCGGAAAGAACGCTCGGTGTTTCAAGGCCCTCCTCGATTGCGAGGGAACCGAAACAAAATCCACCTTCGACAGATAAAAACAAACAAAGCTCCCAGTAGGGAGCGACTGAAAGATGAATCAGGAAAACGACATATGTGATGAGCGCAAAAACGCTCAGTTGACGCAGTTCGACGTACTTCGGAATGCGATCTATCACTCTCATTGTCGAAGAATAATGGAGTTTAGAAGCAGACTCCTAGCACTTCTTGTGGTGGTTTTGGGGGCTTCTTCCGTGGGGGAGATCATCCCCAAAACAAGCATTGTGGATCAAGCCTGGGTCGGTCTCGTTATATCGATACTCGCTACCATCCACTTGGTCTTTGACTTCGGGCGAAGATCTGGAGATCATCAGTTTTTCCAGAAGAGCTACTACTTGCTACTCTCCGAGATGGAAGCTCAAACAAGCCCAAGTGCGTCTGATTTCGCACGATGGCGATCTCAGATGATTACCATAACATCTTCAGAACCGCCAGTTCTACGTGCGATTGACGCAAAGGCTCATAATGAAACGGTAAGTATTCTCGGGATGCCGAAAACTGACGGCCTGATAATACCATGGCACCACTGGTTCTTAGGCGGTATGTGGAGTTTTTCTGGTTATTTATACAAGAATATCGAAGAATAACAGGAAATTCGATTACGAAGTCACTTCAGCCCGAGCTGAGCGTTGATCTTCTGCGCTGCCGGTGCGGCAGCGAACCAGGATCCGGCCTTTGAGAACCCTTCCCGGATCTTCCCGGGCTGCCCCTCCAGGTATCGGACCATCTCGGTGACCCGATACAGCCCCCCGAGTGAGGGGGGCGGCATTTCCCGCTTCTGGAGCGCCTGGCGGCTCACCTGAAGACGTGCAGCGACATCCGCAAGGCTGACCAGGTCCGGACGGACCTCGCGCAGTGTGGCCCCTTCAGGAAGCGCCTTCAGCGCCTGTCCGACCGCTTCTGCGATGACAGCCTCCGCATCGGCGCCTTCCCGAATGAACCCGAGGGCGACAAGGCCGGCGGCGCCGGTGCCCACGATTGCATCATCGCACCCCGCCTCATAGAGGGCGTCCAGCATAGCGTCCTCATCACGCTCCCCAGCAGGAAGGGCAATCATGAGGTCAAACTCGAATTCCTGAACGTCACTCATCGGTCTCATCCTTCATTACACAGCCCTGAGCCCTTCCGATGAGACCCCGTGCGGTTCCCCGAGGGTTCTTTGGGGTGCTCCAGATCGACATCCGGCAGAAGGTCCCTGATCTACAGGCATCTCCCGCATTTGCTGGGCACAGGGCATAGCCCCAAGCGTGGGCGCTGCGCCCCTTTGCCATTTCGACGGTCCATCCCATCGCCTCAAGTTCAGCCAAGGCACTTTCGATGTCTTTGTCGGGATGCCTTGATCGCCCCATACATATACCTCCAGGTCTCGCGGTTGTCAATCGACAACCAGGTCACACGCAGTTACCGTTGATGGCGATCATGACTTCGAAGATATTGTGGTCAACCCCCTATCAGAAAAGGGTTTCCCGAGATTCGAGCGGTGAGATCGGGGATTTCGGGGTTTGTAAACCAAACTGTAAACCGCCCGATACCCGGTCATGGCTATCGGTTGAAAAAGGCTTGTAAAGCCATGTTTTCATGAGGTTTTCAATGGTCGGGGCGATAGGATTCGAACCTACGACCTACGGTACCCAAAACCGTCGCGCTACCAGGCTGCGCCACGCCCCGACAGGCTTCGTTTACAAGCCCATGACCTGCTAGGAAAGGGCGAAAACGCCCATTGTTGAAAAATCTTCTACCCGCGGTAAAGCGCGGCTCAAGGCTCGCAGGGCCAAAGCGCCAAGGACTGGTCCAAGCGCGGATGACGCAATTCGCTGCCCTCTGCGATGCCGAAGGTTTCGGCCAAGCCGGCGTTGATTTCCAGCACCATCAGCACGTTGTCACCGCCCGGAATGGGCGTTTCATCCATCGGCACCGCGTTGTGATGGACATGGCGCACCGCGCCATCCGGGCCAACAAAGATCATGTCCAGCGGGATCAAGGTGTTGCGCATCCAGAAACTGGCGGTGGTGGGCGCTTCATAGATGAACAGCATCCCGGCAGAGCGCGGCAGGCTTTCACGAAACATCAACCCTTGGGCGCGGGTTTCGGGGGTGTCCACGACCTCTGCGGTGAACCGCGCCTGCCCCCATGGGCCGCGCAGGTCCACCCGGTCGGGCGCGCAGGACGCGGCAGCTTGCGCTGCCAGCGACAGCAGCAACAGCGCCGCACCAAGCAGCGCCCCGACAAGCCCCCTAGCCTTCATGCAGCGCGGCCTCCCAGGGTTCGATGATTACGGCCATGCGCCCGCGCTCGCCGTCCACTACGCGGATTGCAATGGCTTCACCGGGCAGCAATTCGGCCAGACCCGCGCGGCGCAGGGTTTCCATATGCACGAAGACATCCTCGGATTTGCCGAAACAATTGGCAAACCCAAAGCCTTTGACCTTATCAAACCATTTGACGCGCGCAGCTTCCAGCGGGACGGACCGGTCCACCACAAGGGCCGCTTCGCCGCTTTCGGTATCCTGCCCGGCGCTGTCGATCGGCGGCAGAACCGCGAAAACCTCTGTCACCTGATACCCGCGCATGGTTTTTTGGACGGTGACGGTCATGCGCGCGCCGTCGCAAACCGAACTCAACCCAAAGTTGCGCAACGCATTGGCATGCAGTAAAATATCGGGGCCGCCCTCAGCGGCAACAATAAAACCGAATCCTTTCGCCGGGTCGAACCATTTCACCGCTCCCTGAACCTGTTCATCGGGATGATATTCGGACGCCATGCTGTCTCTCGCTCGTGGTCTAAGCGCTCTTCGGCGCAATTTCATGAGTTAGCCGGAACTCTGGCCAGAACAAACCCGTGCTGGGCGCTAAGGCGCCAGGCGCGTGACCGCCCAAGTATCGACGGACGCCCCTTTGCGCCATTGAAACCGGTCATGCAAGCGGAAAGCACCATCCGCCCAGAACTCGATCTCAGACGGCACAATACGAATGCCGCCCCAAAATGGCGGGCGCGGCGGATTGGTGCCATGGCGTGCGGTCTGCCGGGCGACCTCTGCCATCAGGCTGGCACGCGATGCAAGCGGTTGCGATTGCGGCGAGGACCATGCCCCAAGCCGACTTTTCAACGACCGAGAAGCGTAATAGGCATCTGCCTCTGGCCCCTCATATCGTTCCGCCCTGCCGCGCACGCGGATCTGACGCCGCAGCGATTTCCAATGCAGCACGAACGCCGCCTTGCCGCTTGCTGTAATCTCTTGCCCCTTAGCGCTGGTGTAGTTGGTGTAGAACACGAAGGAATCGTCCAGAATGTCTTTCAGCAGCACCATACGCACATTGGGCATGCCGTCAGGGTCCACACTGGCCAACGCTATGGCGTTCGGGTCGTTGGGTTCCAGAGGTTCCGCTTCCGCCAACCATCTGCGAGCAATCTTGAAGGGATCTTCCCCTGCAAAGATTCCGTCCCGTTCGTTCACGCTGCCACCATCACTTTTTGTGTTTTCGCGGGATGATCCGTGAACGGCTCCCGAACTTGCTATGGTTGTGAGTATTAACACTTAAGATGCACGATGCAAGCATAGCCCATGCGGGCGAGAACCCGCGCCTGTCGCTTGCAGCATTCCGGGCAATGCCCTAAAGCAGGCGCAGCGGGTAGTAGGAGCAAGATCATGTCCCTTTTGATGAGCGGCAAACGTGGCCTGATTATGGGCGTGGCCAATGATAAATCCATCGCCTGGGGCATTGCCAAAATTTTAGGCGAACATGGTGCCGAGCTGGCGTTCAGCTATCAGGGCGACGCGCTGAAAAAGCGGGTGCTGCCCTTGGCCGAAAGCTTGGGCGCTGCGCATTTGTTCGAATGCGATGTGACCGATATGGGCTCTGTCGATGCGATGTTCGCTGCACTTGAAGCGCAATGGGGCACGATTGATTTCGTCGTTCATGCAATCGGCTTTTCCGACAAGGCGGAATTGCGCGGTCGCTATGTCGATACCAGCCGCGACAATTTCGCCATGACGATGGATATCTCTGTCTACTCGTTCACCGCCGTGTGCCAACGCGCCGCCCGGTTGATGCCGAATGGCGGCAGCCTGCTGACCATGACCTATTACGGCGCCGAACAGGTCATGCCGCATTACAACGTCATGGGCGTGGCCAAGGCCGCATTGGAAGCCTCGGTCAAATATATCGCCGAAGATTTGGGCAAGGACGGCATCCGCTGCAACGCAATCAGCGCCGGGCCGATCAAGACGCTGGCGGCCTCTGGCATCGGCGATTTCCGCTATATCATGAAATGGAATGAGTTGAACTCTCCGCTGCGGCGCAATGTCACGCAAGAAGAGGTCGGCAAGGCCGCGCTGTATCTGCTGTCCGATCTGGGCACCGGCACCACGGGCGAGAACCTGCATGTTGATGCGGGCTATCACGTTGTCGGCATGAAAGCGGTGGACGCGCCCGATATCGACGTTGTCACCGGCAAGAAGGACGCCTGATATGTCTGACCGTCTGCCGCATGAAAAAGGCTTCCATATCAGCTGGGACCAGATCCACCGCGACAGCCGCGCACTGGCCTGGCGGCTGGACAAGCACGGCCCCGATGGTGGCGATTGGCGCGCAGTGGTGGCGATCACGCGCGGCGGGCTGGCCCCGGCGATGATCATCGCTCGCGAGTTGGATATCCGCGTGGTCGATACGATCAGCGTGAAATCCTACGACCACCAGACGCAGGCACAGGCCACGGTGCTGAAAGCCCCGCAGGCCGATATCATGGGCACGGATGGTGAAGGCGTGCTGATTATCGACGATCTGGTCGATACCGGCAAAACGCTGGAATTGGTGCGCCGCATGTTCCCCAAGGCGCATTTCGCCACGGTCTATGCCAAACCGCAGGGGCGTGGCATGGTGGACAGCTTCATCACCGAAGTCAGCCAAGACACTTGGATTTTCTTCCCGTGGGACATGGCGCTGCAATATGTCGAACCCTATCGCGGCACCTAAACCTGTAGGCCGCTAGGGCCAAGCGGGCTTCTTTGCACAATAGCACGGGCAGGCTTTACTCAACCCAAAGTTGCTTAACCGCACATTTAGTCGGGCAGCTATCCGCCCTGCCGTAACCGCCACGCCCCTTGGCCCTTTGCGCGGCAATTTCGGCATGGAACATGGTCTGGCGCGGCAAAACAACCTGCGATTCTGACCGCAGGTGCATTACGGGGCGCGGGGCAGCCTTGCCCCTGCCCCGCGCATTCTTTAGACAGGCGAAAACAACCTTTCCTCGCCAATCGAGAGTGCACGCATGTCGTCGAACAAGAATTCCAAGGGCAAGAAACTTGGCGCCGGGCTGCTGATGGGCCTGCTGGCACTCAGCTTGCTGGGCTTTGGGGTTGAGGGCTTTGGCACGGCGCGCCAAACCATCGGCACCGTGGGCGAACGCGACATCACCGCCGACGACTACGCGCGCACGCTGCAAAACGACATGCGCGCGCTGCAAGCGCAGATTGGCGAAACGGTCACACTTGAACAGGCGCGCCTGTTCGGGCTGGACCAGCGTGCGCTGCAACAGTTGATCGACCAAGCCGCGCTTGACACCGAAGCAGAGCGGTTTGGCGTTTCTGTGGGCGACGCGACCGTGCAGGCAGAAATTCTGGGCATCTCCAGCTTTCAGGGGATTGACGGGTCATTCGACCGCGAAGCTTATCGCTTCGCCTTGCAGAATGCCGGGCTGAGCGAGGGCGAATTCGAGACCTCTATCCGCGAGGAGATCGCACGCTCGATCCTGCAACTGGCCACAGTGGGCGGCGCCAGCGCCCCCGAGGGGCTGGTGCAACCGCTGCTGGACTACCAAGCGCAGACCCGCGATTTCACCGTGCTGACCTTGACAGCCGATGACCTTGACAGCCCTGTCGGCCAACCCGATGACGCGGCATTGACCGCCTATTACGACGCCAATCTGGACCGCTACACCCAGCCCGCTGGCAAGCGGCTGGACTATGCTTGGATCACCCCGGAGATGCTGCTCGATACGTTGGATGCCGACGAAGAGGAATTGCGCGCCGCCTATGAAGCGCGCGCGGCGCAGTATCGTCAGCCTGAACGGCGGCTGGTGGAACGGCTGATCCTGCCCGACATGAGTGCCGCGCAAACCGCGATGGACCGCATCCGCGCGGGCGAGGCCACTTTCGAAGACGTGGTGGCAGATCGCGGTCTGACACTGGATGACACCGATATGGGCGATGTCACCCGCGATGCTTTGGGCGACGCCGCGGAAGCTGTTTTCGCGCTGGAAGAACCGGGTGTCACCGGCCCGGTAGAGACCGACCTTGGCCCCGCGATTTTCCGGATGAACGCGATTCTGGCCGCGCGTGAAACCCCGTTTGAAGAGGCCCGCGCAGAGCTGCGCGATGCGCTGCTGATGGACCGTGCCCGCCGTATTCTGGCTGAAAACCTTGACCTGTATGAAGACCTGCTGGCAGGCGGGGCCACCGTGACCCAACTGGCGGCAGAAACAGAGATGCAGGAAGGCCAGATCGACTGGCGCCCGGATGTTCGAAGCGGCATTGCCGCCTATGAAGAATTCCGCGACGCCGCGCGCGACGTGCAAGCCGGGGATTTCGCAGAAATCCTGCTGTTGGACGATGGCGGCATGTTCGCGCTTGAACTGGTCGAAGGACTGCCTGCCACGCCGCGCCCCTTGGATGACATCCGCACGCAGGTTGTGCAGGATTGGCAAAGCGACGAGATCCGCGCGCGCCTGTCCACGCTGGCCGAAGCGCTGATGGAAGAGGTCGAGGGCGGCACCGCGATCGACGCTCTGGGCCTTGACAGTCTGCGCTTTGCCGACCTGTCGCGCTCTGACCCGGTGCCGGACCTGCCCGGCGCCGTGCTGGAACAGGCCTTCGAACTGGACGAGGGCGCGCTGGCAACCGTCGCCGATGGTGCGCGGGTGCATGTGGTGCAATTGCACGCCGTCAATGCCCCCGACCCGGATATGGACAGCACCCAACAAATTCGCCGCGCGCTGGACCAGCAGATCACCCAAAGCTATGCGCAAGACCTGTTCGGGTATTTTGGTGACGCGCTGCGCCAATCCATGCCGGTCACGCTGAACCAACAGATGATCGACGCTGTTGAGCAGAGCTTTTGACGCATGGCCAGCCTGACCCCCGACTTCGACCATTTCGAAGCAGCTTGGGCACGCGGTGAGAACCAGCTTGTCTATATGCGGCTGGCCGCCGATCTGGACACGCCGGTGTCGCTATATCTGAAACTGGCGGGCGCGGCGCGCGACAGTTTCATCTTGGAATCCGTCACCGGCGGCGAGGTGCGCGGGCGATATTCGATTATCGGGATGAAACCCGATCTGGTCTGGCAATGCCACGATGGCCGCGCGCGGTTGAACCGTCAGGCACGATTCGACCCCGACGCGTGGGAGGATCAGGCCGCCCCCCCGCTTGACAGCCTGCGCGCGCTTTTGGCCGAATCGCGGATCGACATTCCCGATGATCTGCCCGCCGCCTGTGCCGGGCTGTTCGGCTATCTGGGATATGACATGATCCGGCTGGTCGAACATCTGCCCGACGTAAACCCCGACCCGATTGGCGCGCCCGATGCGCTGATGCTGCGCCCGTCCGTCGTGGCGGTGCTGGATGGGGTGAAGGGCGAGGTGATCGTGGTCGCACCCGCATGGGCCGCCAGCGGCCTGCCTGCGCGCGCCGCCTATGCCCAAGCTGCCGAGCGCGTTATGGATGCCGTGCGCGATCTGGAACGCGGGCTTCCCGGCACCCCGCGCGAGCTGGCCGAAGGCGATGCCCCCATCGGTGCGCCAGTGTCGAATTTCAGCAAGCCCGACTACCTTGCCGCTGTGGAAAAGGCCAAGGATTACATACGCGCGGGCGATATCTTTCAGGTCGTGCCGTCACAGCGCTGGTCGCAGCGTTTTGCACTGCCGCCCTTTGCGCTGTATCGCTCGCTGCGGCGGATGAACCCGTCGCCTTTCATGTTCTATTTCGATTTCGCGCTGGCGGATGGCCCGTTTCAGGTGATCGGTGCCAGCCCCGAGATCTTGGTGCGGCTGCGCGATGGCGAGGTAACGATCCGCCCCATCGCGGGCACACGCCCGCGCGGGGCAACCCCGGAACAAGATCGCGCGCATGAGCAAGACCTGCTCGCCGATCAGAAAGAACTGGCCGAGCATCTGATGCTGCTGGACCTTGGCCGCAACGATGTGGGCCGGGTGGCCCGCATCGGGACCGTGCGCCCGACAGAGGAATTCGTGATCGAACGCTACAGCCATGTCATGCATATCGTGTCGAACGTGGTGGGCGAACTGGCAGAAGGGCAAGATGCGCTGTCGGCCCTGTTGGCCGGTCTGCCCGCGGGCACGGTCAGCGGTGCGCCCAAGGTGCGCGCCATGCAGATCATTGACGAGTTGGAACCGGAAAAGCGCGGTGTCTATGGCGGCGGCGCGGGGTATTTTTCCGCAGGCGGCGAGATGGACATGTGCATCTGCCTGCGCACCGCCGTGCTGAAGGACGAAACGCTCTACATTCAGGCTGGCGGCGGCGTGGTCTATGACAGCGACCCAGAGGCCGAATATGAGGAAACGGTCAACAAATCGCGCGCCCTGCGCCGCGCCGCCGAAGAGGCGGGCCGCTTTACCCGTGGCAACAGTTAGGCACCTGCCATGGTCCATGCCAGAACCACGCCCTTTGCCATGCCGCTGCCAAAAGCCTTAGAGCATGTGGACCGGTTTTTCGGGCTGGATACGATTTTGACGGATGAGGGGTGCGATATTCTGCGCCCCTATTACCAGCAATCCGAACCCGGCTATAAACGCGTGCATTCCGAGAAGGGCTGCATGCATATGGCGCTGAACCCCGACGGGGTTTACAGCGCCGACGGGTATTTCACACAAATCCGCACTGTCGCAGATCACATTCGGCAGGTGCAGGCCAAACGGGTGTTGGAATTGGGCAGCGGCATGGGGTTCAACACCATCGCGCTGGCGCCAGACCACCCCGATGTGCAGTTCACGGGCCTTGACCTGATGGCGCATCATGTCAATAGCGCCGGGAAAGATGCCCGTCATCTGCCCAATGCCCGGTTTCAACTGGGCAGCTATGCCGATATTCCCACGGATCTGCACGGGGCCGATGTGGTGTTTGCCGTGGAAACCCTGTGCTACGCGACCGATCTGGATGCGGTCGCGCGGCAAATTGCGGCTGCCATGGCGCCGGGCGGGCGGTTCATTATGTATGATGGGTTCCGCCGGGCCGATTTTCACCAAGCACCGCCAGATGTGCAGACCGCCGCGCGCCTGTTTGAGGTGACGACCGCCGTGACAGGCGGCTTTCACAGTGTCGAGGCTTGCGAGGCTGCGCTAGCCCGCGCAGGGCTTGTGGTGCTGCGCCGCGACGATCTGTCCGATCAATCCATTGCCGGGCTGCGCTATTTGCACCACCGCTCTGCGCGATTTTTCCGGTCATGGAAGTATCGCCTGCTGAAACATGTCTTGCCGGTTTACCTGCTGCGCAATGCCGTGGCCGGGCTGGTCGGCCCCTATATGATTGAAGGGGCCGGGCCGAATTCGGGCGATACGCAAGCTGCCATCACCTATTCTGTGCTGATGGCTGAAAAGCCGCACTGAGGATTTCACTTCCCTGCCCGCCCGCATGGGACTATATGGCGCGCATGTCGCAAAATCCGCCCTCGCTTCGCCCCGATATCGCCCCGCGCGCGCAACTGCGCGACGCCGCCCCGCGCCCCAACCAGCCGACCATCGGCATGGTCAGCCTTGGCTGCCCCAAGGCATTGGTGGATAGCGAGCGCATCCTGACCCGGCTGCGCGCCGAAGGCTATGCAATCAGCCCTGATTACACCGGCGCGGATGCGGTGATCGTGAACACTTGCGGGTTTCTGGACAGCGCCAAGGCCGAATCCTTGGATGCGATTGGCGAGGCGTTGACCGAGAATGGCCGCGTGATCGTGACCGGCTGTCTGGGGGCGGAACCCCATTACATAACGGGTGCGCACCCCAAGGTTCTGGCCGTGACCGGGCCGCACCAATATGAGCAGGTGCTGGATGCCGTGCATACAGCCGTGCCGCCCGCGCCCGACCCGTTCATCGACCTGCTGCCGGCCAGCAGCGTCAGCCTGACGCCGCGCCATTACAGTTACCTCAAGATTTCAGAGGGTTGCAACCACAAGTGCAAGTTCTGCATTATCCCCGATATGCGTGGGCGGCTGGTCAGCCGACCCGCCCATGCGGTGCTGCGCGAGGCGGAGCGGCTGGTAGATGCGGGCGTGCGTGAATTGCTGGTAATCTCGCAAGACACCTCTGCCTATGGGGTGGACCTGAAACACGCCGAGGACCGCGGCCACCGCGCGCATATCACCGATCTGGCGCGCGATCTGGGGTCTTTGGGCGCGTGGGTGCGGCTGCATTATGTCTACCCCTACCCGCATGTGCGCGATCTGATCCCGCTTATGGCGGATGGATTGGTGCTGCCCTATCTGGACATTCCGTTCCAGCACGCGCATCCCGACACGCTCAAACGCATGGCGCGCCCAGCCCATGCCGAACGCACGCTGGACCATATCGCGGCATGGCGCGACATCTGCCCCGATATCACCCTGCGCTCCACGTTCATTGTCGGCTATCCGGGAGAGACGGAAGCCGAATTCCAGACGCTTCTGGACTGGCTGGACGAGGCGCAACTGGACCGGGTGGGCTGCTTTCAATATGAAAACGTGGACGGTGCCCGCGCCAATGCCCTACCCGACCATGTGCCCGATGCGGTGAAAGCCGAACGCTGGGAGCGGTTCATGCAAAAGGCGCAAGCCATTTCCGAGGCCAAGCTGGCCGCCAAGGTCGGTCAGGTCATGCAGGTAATCGTTGATGATATCGACGCAGACGGTATCGCCACCTGCCGCACCAAGGCCGATGCGCCTGAAATTGACGGCAACCTGTTCATTGACGACGACACGGACGGGCTGGCCCCCGGCGATATTGTCAGGGTCACGGTGGACGAGGCCGGGGAGTATGACCTCTGGGGGCAGCGGGCCTAGCGGATGGCGGGGCGCCAGGCCCCGCCAGTGCCGCTCAGGGCACGATCTTTTGCGCCGTTTCCAGATAAGTCAGCCCGTAGTCGCGCAACCGCGCGCCATTGCTGCCTTCGGATGCCTGATGCACATATTCCAGCTGTTCCGCCAGTTCGGTGCTTTCGGCGATCAGCTTGGCCAAGGCCACTTCCAGCGTGTAGGTCAGTTGGTGCACATCTTCCATGTCATCCGGGGTCAGGCTGTCCTTGGCCATGATCCCGGCCATGATGGCGTTATACTCGGAAAAATTGGCAAGCGCCGCATCGAGCGTTTCTGACGGTTGCGGGGCGTAATGGTCAACGCGGTCTTGCGCCATGGCCGGCATGGCCGCGAATACGGCGACACAGGCGTATCGGACGAGGGTGTTCATAGGCAGGCTCCTTCAGCATGGAATTGAACAGCGTCAGGCGTGGCTGCGCGCGTGTGTTCCATGGCTGCACCTAACCCGACTTTATTAGTCTGGATTGGCACCAAGGACAAGCCCTGCGCGGTCCTATTCCGCTTTTGGTATCCTCCGCGGCGTGTGCGAGACGAATTGCGCTGCCAGCCAATCGGCGGCGCAGGCGCTGATCTCTGACAATTTCAGGCGTTCCGCTTCGCGCATCCGGGTCGATCGCATCAGCATGATCCGCCGCCCAAGCGCCGCGCGCCCGCGCGGGCTGTCGGCCAGCACCGCGTCGGGAACAAGGCTGTTCGCCGGGCTGCCATGCGCCAGCAACGCCTCGTAATTGCCAAGCGCATGATACAGGGCCAGCACGCACTGACCGGCTTCGGACGGGCAAACCGCCGCGCAGGCCGCGCGCAGATGAAGGGCAGCAGGCGCGGTCGACAGCCAGTCTTGCAAGGCGGGTTTGGGCGGCACCTGCCCATCCATGTAGCGGCGCTGCGGATCGCCCGGATGAAGCTTTTCGGCCTGTTCGGGGGCCAGCGTCCGGTTGCGCGACAGGAATGCCAAGGTTTCCGGATACCAGTCTTGCGCCAAAATATCGCGCCCAAAGCCCCGTTCTTGCCGCTTGGCTACGGTCAGCAGCGCCTGCGCCAACGCGCGCGGTTCGTTCAGCGCAGCGAATTGCGCGGCAACGTCCAGATCAGCCGCAACCCCACCCAAAGCATGCCATGCACGGGCCAGCTCATCGCCTTGCGCCGCGGCCTCTGCCAGCCAGTTGCGCCCTGATAGCCCGCCGGGCGCGCGCAACAGCGCAATCCGATCTGCCCGGGGCAAGGCCAGCACCGCCGGGCCTTGCAATGCCGCGTGACGGTCAATCAACCCCAGCAGGGTTTGCGCGGGCGCGTCACCCGCCTGCGCAAGCTCGGCCAAGCCACGCAGCCCTGCCAATTCGTCATCCGCCAGCCAAGCCGCGATGGCGGCATCACGCGCCGCACCGGCCGATTGTGCCTGCACGGCAAGCGGCGCCAGCCAAACCAGCACACAGGCCATAAGCGGCGCGATCCATTTGCGCAGCAAGTCAGATTTGGGGCTGGGTGGATAGGACATTATGCCTCTGGTTTCGATTATGGCGCGACTATGCCGCGCAACTGAGCGCACGGCAAGCCGTCACTGTTTTCGGCTTTGCGCACAGGGCGCGCGAAAAAACCCGCCCTTGCAATAAGGGCGGGTCAGTCACCCGCGTGTCGGCGGGACAGGGAGGAAAATGTTTCTGGCAGCGCCATAAACATGTATCTGGGTATAATCATTGCGTCGGGCGTTCCTTGATCTGAATCAAAAAATTGGCGCGCATCATGGTGAACACGGTGCTTGTTCACAAACAATCCAACCTGTTGCACGGGACTGGCACAGAACCGCGAACAATCGCTTTTCGGTTGCCATGATTTTGACAAAAATTCGCCGCGCCTTTGCCATACGATATTTGCCAGCGCCCGACCGGCTCTGTAGCCTGTAGACAGATTTTGACCGGGCAGGACCGCCATGACCAGTATTGATCTTTCGACCGCGCGCACCGACGCCGAATGGCTGGCACGACTGGACGAGCTGGGCGATGAGCTAGGCGCGTTCTCGCCTCTGGGCAGCCAACATGCGGCATTCTACGCCGATGGTGGCGACACGCTGATCGTCAGCTTCGAGACGGTGGCCGAGTGTCGCGCCACCGGCCCCGAACACAAACCGCTTGGCCTGTTAGTGGCAGAGGCGAATGGCTGGTCGCATCTGGGCCTAATCGCACGCGCGCCGCGCTGGTTTCGGGATACCGAAGTGCTGGATTTCTTCGATGCCCAGATTGACGAAGGTTTCTTCGACAGCTTCAAGCGCGTGCTGTTCTACGGTGCGGGCATGGGCGGTTACGCAGCCTGTGCGTTTAGCCTGACCGCGCCCGGCGCGACGGTTCTGGCGATTGCGCCACAAGCCACGCTTGACCCGGCAATCGCCCCATGGGACCGGCGATTCATATGGGCGCGGCGGCTGGACTTCCGCACGCGCTTCGGGTTTGCGCCCGACATGCTGGACGGCAGCCGCAACGCTTTCGTGCTCTATGACCCGTCGCTGCGGGCAGATGCCATGCATGCAGCCTTGTTCCGCCGACCCTTTGTCACCCTTCTGCGCAGCCCGCGCCTGTATGGTCCGACCCAAGACAGCCTTGCCCGCATGGGCTTGCTGGCCCCGCTGATCGAACTGGCCGCGACCGGCGCCTTGACCGCGCCGAAAGCCGCACGCCTGCTGCGCGCGCGGCGGCATGACCCGGAATATCTGCGCGCCCTCACCCGCCGGATCGCGCGCAGCGCGCGCCCCGGCCTGACCGCCATTGCCGCCAAGAGGTCGCAGGCCCTGTCGCGCAAGAGGGCAAAGCCGGGACGGGATGTACCGCAGCCCGAACCCGTCGCCTGAGCGCCCCCGCCCTAACAGGTTCTGTGCGGCGATAAACAGGACAGGCCGACCGGTCTGCGCTAAGTTCCCAAGCAAGACTTGCTCAGGGAGTTCACGATGTCAGACACGCAATACCGCAAGATACAGACCCAAGGGGTCCATCACATCACGCTGATCGGGGCGGATCGGCAGACATCGATTGATTTCTGGGAAGGGGTGCTGGGCATGCCCTTCATCTTTGACCAGCCCAATCTGGATGACGCGAACGAAGGGCATTTGTATTTCGACCCTGGCGACGGGCGGCTGATTACCATCTTCACCAATGAAACCCGCAAGCCCGACCCAAGAGCGGTGCCCGAAGACACGGGCAGCCTGCATCATCTGGCCTTCAACGTGTCGCAGGCGACCTTCTGGCAAATCGCCGCGCGGCTCGATGCGCGCGGAGTGCGCCATTCGGGGCCGGTAGATCGCGGGTTCATGGATTCGATCTATTTCCGCGACCCGCTGGGCCTGCGCATTGAACTGGCCAGCTACCGGTTTGAACCGCCCGAAGGCACCCGCCACGCCGACGTGATGATCGAAGCCCACCGCATCCGCGTGGCAAACGGTGACCGCAACATCCAGCGCGAACATCTGGCGGACGCGATAGAGCTGCTGGTCGAGCGGCGACAACAATCGCTCAGCGCGGATCGGGGCGCGAAGAAGGGGTATTGAGGGCGCTGGACAGATCGCCGCCCAAAGGTCAGACTGCCTGCAACATTTGAGCAGGCAGCATGATTTCAAACATCCTGACATGGTTCGAGCAAGAGGCGACGCTACTACAGGCCATCGCGGCCGGAACGGCGATCCTTGGGTTCGGTGGCGCGGTGATCTGGGGGGCGTTCCGGCTCATCCGTTGGGCGGTGACAAAGCCCAAACCGGTGCAGGTAGAAGCCAGAGTTACATTTGCTGACGAGCAAACCCGGCTGACCATGCCAGAATTCCTGCGCATGCGTAAATTGCTGCGCGACGACATCATCGCCGAACTGGACCGCGCGGATGACGAAGAGCGCAGGCGCCTGCAAGCGCGCATCGACGATCTGACCGCTCAGATCAACGACCCCGAAGGCGCGTTCGAGGCGGAGCGCAAACGCTTGGCCGATCTGGAAGACAAGCTGTTGCGCGAGGGCAATGAACTTGGGGCGGAGCGGCTGAACTCTGCCATTGCCAAGCTGCGCGCGGGCAATACGGATGAGGCGGAGGCGATCTTTTCCGAAATCGCGGCGCGCGAGGCGATGGCGGTGCAACGCGCCGCGCGCGCTGAATTCGGCTTGGGCGAAATCGCGGAATCGCGGGTGGAGTGGCGGGCGGCGGCGCAGCACTACGCACGGGCGGCGGAACTGGAACCCGACTATGAACCTTTGCTGGCAGCTGGTGAACTATTATGGCGTAGCGGGCAGTATGATGCTGCATTGAACGCAAACAAGCAGCTTGTCGAGTTTTCGAAAGACAAATTTGGGCCCAACAACCCAAGGACCGCGCTTGCCCAAAACAATTTTGCAGAAACCTTGCGAGCGCTAGGGCAGCATGAAGAAGCGCTTGTCCAATTCAAACAAGCGCTTACAGTTGTACAAAAAGCGTTCGGCGCAAACGATACCAAGGTTGGCGCATGTCTGAACAATATAGCCGAAGTTTTAAGAGAGCTGCATCATTACGAGGAAGCCGAGCCCTTCTATCAACAGGGAGTTGAGATTGGACGTGCTACGATCGCAATCGACACTCTCGGATACGCGACAAGCCTAAATAACTACTCTGTGTTTCTTCGCGAGGTTGGGCGGCACAATGAGGCAGAGCCTCTTATCAGAGAAGCGCTCAGATTAACCAAAGCTTCGCTAGGCGAGCGCCATCCTACCGTGGCAACACGGTTAAACAATTTATCGCTATTACTGGCAATCACTGGACGTAGCGGAGAAGCCGAAGAACTCTTGCGCGAAGCAATTGAGATCGGCCGCGAAACGCTCGATGTTCAGCATCCCGACTTAGCTGTCTGGATCAACAATCTTGCCGGGCTGTTAGAAAACACCGGGCGTGTGAACGAAGCGACGCCACTTTATTTAGAAGCGTTAGAGATTTTCCGCGCCGCTTTGGGCGACGACCACCCCGATACGCAAACAGTCGCCCGCAACACCCTCATCCACCTGCGCGAGCACGCCCCCGACCACCCCGACCGCGCGGCGCTGGAAGCCGTGTTCGGCACCCCGGACGCGCCATAACCCGCCTTGCCCCTGCGCGCGCCACGTCTTACACCGGGCGTTAATCGCAGATGCCAAAGGACACCCCCATGCGCCTGACCCGCTATTTCCTGCCCGTGCTGAAGGAAACCCCGTCCGAGGCGCAGATCGCCAGCCACCGGCTGATGCTGCGCGCAGGGCTTATAAAGCAGGCCAGCGCCGGGATCTATTCGTGGCTGCCCTTGGGTTACAAGGTGCTCAAGCGCATTGAACAGATCGTGCATGAAGAACAGATCCGCGCGGGGCATATCCCCATGCTGATGCCCACGCTGCAATCGGCCGATCTGTGGCGCGAATCCGGGCGCTACGATGATTACGGGCAGGAAATGCTGCGCATTACCGACCGGCACGGGCGCGACATGCTTTATGGTCCGACGAACGAGGAATTGATTACCGACATCTTCCGCAGCCATGTGAACAGCTACAAGGACCTGCCGCTGACGCTATATCACATCCAGTGGAAGTTCCGCGACGAGGTGCGCCCGCGCTTCGGCGTGATGCGGGGTCGCGAATTCTACATGAAGGACGGGTATAATTTCGACCTGACCAAGGAAGACGCGCTGCATGCCTATAACCGCCATCTGGTCAGCTACCTGCGCAGCTATGAGCGGATGGGCCTGCAAGCCATTCCCATGCGCGCCGATGGTGGGCCGATTGGCGGCGATTACACGCATGAATTCCTTGTGCTGGCCGAAACCGGGGAATCGGAAGTGTTTTATGATTCCGAGATCACCGACATGAAATTCGGGGACCGCGCGGTGGATTACGACAGCGTAGACCAATGCCAGGCGGTGCTGGAAGAATTCACCTCGCGCTACGCCCGCACGGACGAAACCCATGAGGAAGCGTTGTTCAACGACCAGGTGCCGGAAGCGCGCCGTCGCAGCGCCCGCGGTATTGAAGTGGGGCAGATCTTCTATTTCGGCACCAAATATTCCGAAGCCATGGGCGCCACCGTCGTCACCCCCGATGGCGGGCGCGTTCCGGTGCATATGGGCAGCCACGGGATTGGCGTAAGCCGCCTGCTGGGCGCGATTATTGAGGCGAGCCATGACGAGAAGGGCATCATCTGGCCCGAAGGCGTCACGCCGTTCCATTGCGGGATCGTGAACCTGAAACAGGGCGACGCAGCGGCGGATGCAGCTTGCGAAAGCCTCTATGCTGCGCTGACCGCCAAGGGGCTGGAGCCGCTATATGACGACCGCGCCGAACGCGCGGGCGCGAAATTCGCCACGATGGACCTGATCGGCCTGCCATGGCGTATTACCGTGGGGCCGCGCGGGCTGGAAAAGGGTGTGGTGGAACTGACCTCGCGCCGCACGGGCGAGAGCGAAGAGATGTCGCCAGAGGCGGCTGTGGACCGGATCGCCCAGATCTACAGCTAAACCCCCTGCCCCCATGCCTTGCGCTGGGGGCAGACATCAGTGCGGTAATGTCAGGATGACCGGCCCGCGCCGCGTGGCGATCACGGTATGCTCATATTGCACAACAGGGCTGCGGGGGGTGCTATAGAGCGTCCAATCGTCGCCTGCGACCGTGTCTGCCCAAAGCCCGCCGCGCGCCAGAAACGGCTCTACCGTCAGGACCATGCCATGCCGCATGCGGCGGGTATCGCGGCGGGTGGGCTATGTCGGAATTTCTTTCGGCGCTTCGTGCAACGCGCGGCCAATCCCATGGCTGGCCAGATTGCGGATCAGCGTATAGCCGCGCTTGCTGGCGAACGCACCGATCGCATTGCCAATGCCGGAGATGGGTTTGCCATGCCCGACCTGCGCAATCCCGATCTGCATCGCGCGCTGACCGTCGCGGCACAGCCTCTGGGTATCTTCCGACGCCGCACCAAGACAAAAGCTGGCCCCGGTATCGGCAAAAAAACCGTCCAGCGAGGCCGACACGTCGATATTGACCAAATCGCCCTCTGCCAATTTTTGGGGGCCGGGAACACCATGCGCAATGGCGTCATTGACGCTGATACAGGTCGCGCCCGGAAAGCTGTAAAGCGATTCCGGCGCAGACACCGCGCCCTCGCGCTCCAGCATCGCGCGGCCAATATCGTCCAGCTCTGCTGTGGTCATGCCCGGTTCCATGGCCTTGGCCATGCCCTGCAAGGTGCGCGCAACGATCCGCCCGATCTTGCGCAGCGCCTGCAACTCTGCGTCTTGTGAAATTGTCATTGCGTGCTTTGTGCCCCCTTTGGACTGGCCTTTAGCACGACACGGGCGGCGGGCACAGCCAGCCGCGCCTACGCCCCGTCAACCCGCTTTGCGTGCCGCCATCGCATCCGCAAACCGCTCGAACAGGTAGAAACTGTCTTGCGGGCCAGGGCTGGCCTCTGGGTGGTGCTGCACCGAAAAGACCGGCTTGCCCTGAAGCTGAATCCCGCAATTCGACCCGTCGAACAACGAGGTATGCGTTTCCACCACGCCTTCGGGCAGGGTCTGCGCATCGACCGCGAAACCGTGGTTCATGGATGTGATTTCAACCTTGCCGGTGGTGTGGTCTTTCACCGGGTGGTTCGCGCCGTGATGGCCGTGGTTCATCTTGATGGTTTTCGCACCAAGCGCCAAAGCCAGCATCTGGTGGCCAAGGCAAATGCCAAAGACGGGCAAATCGGCATTCAGCACGTCGCGGATCATCGGGACCGCATATTCGCCCGTGGCCGCCGGGTCGCCCGGCCCGTTCGACAGAAACACGCCATCGGGGTTCAGCGCCAGCACATCTTCGGCAGTTGCCGTCGCAGGCAGCACGGTCACATCACAGCCCGCGCTGGCCAAACAGCGCAGGATGTTGCGTTTCGCGCCGTAATCTATGGCGACAACCTTGTGTTTTGGTTCTGTCTGGCGGGTATAGCCCTTGGGCCACGCCCAGCGCATTTCATCCCAACGGTAAGATTGCGCACAGGTCACATCGCGCGCCAGATCAAGGCCCACCAGCCCTTTCCACGCGCGGGCCTTGGCCACCAAGGCTTCAAGGTCGAACACGCCATCGGGGTTATGCGCCAAGGCGACATGCGGGGCACCTTGCTGGCGGATCGCGCGGGTCAGGCGGCGTGTATCGACCCCGCCCATGCAGATGCGCCCGCGCCGTTCCAGCCACGCGACAAGCGTTTCCTGCGCGCGCCAGTTCGAGGGCGCGGTCGGATCCCATTTCACCACCATGCCTGCGGCGACGGGATCGGCGGTTTCGTCGTCATCTTCAGTCACACCGGTATTGCCGATATGCGGAAAGGTGAAGGTCACGATCTGCCCGGCATAGGACGGGTCTGTCATAATCTCCTGATAGCCGGTCATCGCGGTGTTGAAGCACAGCTCCGCCACCGTTTCGCCGGTTGCGCCAAAGCCGCGCCCGTAAAAGATGGTTCCATCGGCCAAGGCAAGGCATGCAGTGGGTTTGAGTGGCTGGGCACACATGCGACACGGACTCCGGGCTGGCTGAATTTGGCGCAAACTATGGGGCGTGGCGAAAAGAATCAAGCGAAACCGGCCCATTATGACAATCCGCGCAAGCCATTGTTTTAAAAATACTTTAATAGCCATTGCCGTGCCTGCCGTGCTTGCCTACTATGTGGGCTTGGCTTAACACAGCACGAAAAGAGGCCCCCCATGCTTATGCGGGACAAGATCACGACCGCGCTGAAAACCGCAATGAAGGCGCGCGATACGGACCGCCTTGCCGCCTTGCGGCTGATAAATGCCGCGATCAAGGACCGCGACATCGCCGCGCGGGGCGATGGCGGCGCAGAGATTTCGGACAGCGAGATCATCACCGTTCTGACCCGCATGGTCAAGCAACGGCGCGAATCGGCGCGCGCCTATGAAGAGGCCGCACGGCTGGACCTGGCCGAGAAAGAAAACGCCGAGATTGCCGTGATCGAGGATTTCCTGCCCCGCCAGATGGACGATGACGAGATCGGCGCAGCCGTCGATGCCGTCATTCGGGAAACCGGCGCCGCCAGCGTGCGCGATATCGGGCAGGTCATGGGCCTGTTGAAAACCCGCCACGCGGGCGAGATGGATTTCGCCAAGGCTGGCGCAGCGGTCAAGGCGCGCCTTGGTTGAGTCATCCTCTCTGTGGCAAGACCCTGACCATCGCGCCGCTTTGAGCGCCGATGCGCGTGCGCTGCTGGCCTTTCACAGTGCCAGCCTGTCGGCGGATGGCGGTTTCATGCCCTTGGGCACTGACGGCACCCCCCAGCATGGCGCCGCACAAGAGCTGCATGTCACCACCCGGATGGTGCATTCCTATGCCATGGGGCAGGCTTGGGGCGCGCCCGATTGCGCCGCGATAATCGACGCCGGGATGCGCGCATTATGGCACTGGCACCGCGACGCAGATCAGGGCGGGTATGTCTGGGCTGTTCACGGCCCTCAGCCGCAAGACAGTCGCAAACTGGCCTATGGCCATGTGTTCGTGCTGCTGGCCGCGTCCAGCGCGCAAGAGGTCGGGCATGAAGACGCCCCGCGCCTGTTTGGTGATATTGCAGCCGTGCTGGAGCGCCATTTCTGGGATGACGCAGCCGGTCGCCTGCGCGAGGAATTCGCCCGCGATTGGCAACCTATCTCTCGCTACCGGGGCATGAATGCCAATATGCACGGGGTCGAGGCGTTTCTGGCTGCCTATGAGGCCACGGGACAAGACATCTGGCTAGACCGCGCAGGGCGTATTCTGGATTTCTTCACCGGCCAGATGGCCGGGGCACATGGCCAGCGCATTCCCGAACATTACACCGAAAGCTGGCAGGTCGATCCCGATTTCCGGGGCGATCCGGTGTTCCGCCCGCCCGGCACAACGCCCGGCCACTCGCTGGAATTCGCGCGGCTGCTGTTGCAGCACTGGGATCTGACGGGCCGCACCGACCCAACCGCCCTGCCCCGCGCCCGCGCGCTGACCCAAACGGCGCTGAGCGACGCGTGGCTGCCCGAAGGGGGGCTGGCCTACACACTCACCCCCGGCCGCATGGTAGATCAGGCAGTGCGGCTGTGGTGGCCCGTGGCCGAAGGTCTGGGCGCGCTGGCCATGCTGCAAAAACTGGACCCGACCCCGCAAGATGCCGCGTGGTACGCCCGCCTACATGATTTCGCGCGCGCGCATTTCATCGACACCCGCCATGGCGGCTGGCACCCGGAACTGGGTGCCGATGGCCTGCCTGCGGCCAATATCTTCAGCGGCAAGCCCGATATATACCACGCGCTGCAAGCCGATCTGCTGGCGCTGGTGCCGGGTGTGTCGCGCGTTTTTGCGGGCTTGCGGGCGCTTGCAGCGAGGGGCTTGGACGGGCAATAGTGGCCTGCGCGGGCCAATTCCTGCCGATCCCGACAAGACGCCCCCTTTACCGCCTGCCCTGCACGGCCCTATAAGGCGCGAAAGAATCCGGCCAACTCCCCCATATCTTGGGGTGTCGCGGCACAAACACGGAAATATCAGCATGAACCCTTTTTCAAGCCTGTTCACATCCGACATGGCGATAGATCTCGGCACCGCCAATACGCTGGTCTATGTCAAGGGGCGTGGAATTATCCTGAACGAACCCTCGGTGGTGGCCTATCACATCAAGGACGGGCGCAAAGCGGTGCTGGCCGTGGGCGAGGACGCCAAACTGATGCTGGGGCGCACGCCGGGCAGCATTGAGGCCATTCGCCCCATGCGCGATGGGGTGATCGCGGATTTCGATGTGGCGGAAGAAATGATCAAGCATTTCATCCGCAAAGTGCATCGCAACACGCTGTTTTCCAAGCCGAAGGTCATTGTTTGTGTGCCCTATGGCGCAACCCCGGTGGAAAAGCGCGCAATCCGGCAATCTGTGCTGTCGGCGGGCGCGCGGCGCGCGGGGCTTATTTCCGAACCCATTGCAGCGGCGATTGGCGCGGGTATGCCCATCACCGACCCCACCGGCAGCATGGTTGTGGACATTGGCGGCGGCACGACCGAAGTGGCGGTGCTGTCCTTGGGCGATATCGTCTATGCGCGTTCGGTGCGCGTAGGCGGCGACCGGATGGATGAAGCCATCGTCAACTTCCTGCGCCGCAACCAGAACCTGCTGATCGGCGATGCCACGGCAGAAAAGATCAAATGCGCCATCGGCACCGCGCGGATGCCCGATGACGGGCGCGGCAAATCCATGCTGGTGCGCGGGCGCGACCTGCTGAACGGTGTGCCCAAGGAAACCGAGATCACGCAGGCCCAAGTGGCCGAAGCGCTGTCGGAAACCGTGACCACCATGTGCGAAGCCGTGATGATCGCGCTGGAAACCACCCCGCCCGACTTGGCCGCCGACATTGTGGACCGCGGCGTTATGCTGACCGGCGGCGGCGCGCTGCTGGGCGAGTTGGATCTGGCCTTGCGCGAACAGACAGGGCTGTCAATTTCGGTGGCGGACGAAGCGCTCAATTGTGTCGCCATCGGAACCGGCAAAGCGTTGGAATACGAAAAACAACTGCGTCACGCGATTGATTATGAAAGCTGACAGGTAGGGGTGGGTCTTGGCCGGCGAACGTCAGACAGACACCGACTATGTCCGCCCGCTGCGACGCATTTTCATGGGCGTGCTGGTCGTTGCGCTGCTGGCGGTGTTCCTTGTCTGGCGGATCGACAGCCCGCGCATCGAACGCTTCCGCATGGCCGTGATCGACACGGTCGTGCCTTCGTTCGACTGGGCTTTGGCACCGCTGACACAAGTGACCGCCCTGTTGGATGATTTCCGCTCTTATGCGCGGATCATGGAACAGAACCAGCAACTTCGCCGCGAATTGCAGCAAATGCGCGCATGGCGCGAAGCGGCGTTGCAACTGGAACAGCGCAACGCCGAATTGCTGGACCTGAACCAAGTGCGGCTGGACCCGCAACTGACGCATGTGACCGGCGTTGTCATGGCCGATAGCGGATCGCCCTTTCGCAATTCGGTGCTGTTGAATGTGGGCGCGCGCGACGGGCTGGTCGATGGCTGGGCGGTGATGGACGGGCTGGGGCTGGCCGGGCGCATTGCCGGTGTCGGACAACGCACCGCGCGCGTGGTGCTGCTGACCGACAGCGCCAGCCGCGTTCCGGTGGTGATCCAACCCTCGGGGCAGCGCGCCATGCTGTCGGGCGATAACAGCGCCTTTCCGCTGCTGGATTTCATCGAGGACCCGGACGATCTGCGCCCCGGCGACCGCGTGGTCAGTTCCGACGATGGTGGCGTCTTTCCCGCCGGGCTGCTCGTGGGCGAAGTTGTCATGTCGCGCGACCGGCGCTTGCGGGTGCGGTTGGCCGCCGATTACGGGCGGCTGGAATTTCTGCGCGTGCTGCGGTCGCGCCCGCAAGAAACGATCACCTCGACCGGTGATCTGATCTTGCCTGCGGGCCCCGACAGCCAGCCCGAAGCCACCGATGGGGCAAACCCGACCCTGCCCGACAATCTGGCGCCAGATATTGCGCCGCCCCTTGCCCCTGTCCCCGATGCGGCCCGGACCGATGGCTGAGCGCAGCCTGTCCAGCCGGTTGTGGTATATCGCGCTGTTCATCGGCATCGGGGCGCTGATCTGGCTGTTTCGCCTTTTGCCCTTGCAGGGGCTGGGCGATGTCACCCGCGAACCGGGCGCGACCGGGATAAGCTGGGATGGCTGGCCCGCCCCGGACCTGATGTTGGCGCTGATCTTGGCTTGGGTGGTGCGCCGCCCCGACATGCTGCCCGCGCCTGTGATCGCAGGATATGTCTTTGTCGAAGACATCTTGATGATGCGCCCGCCCGGTTTATGGGCGTTGATCGTTTTGGGTATGACCGAATTTCTGCGCAAGCGTAACCAGACCTTGCGCGGGTTGTCCTTTTGGCTGGAATATGCCCTGATTTCGGCCCTGATGCTGGGCATGTTCCTGTTCAACCGCATGGTGCTCGGAATTGTGATGGTGCCGCAAGCGCCGCTTGGCTTGAGCCTTGCGCAGTTTATCGGCACTGTAGCGATCTATCCGCTGGTCGCGGCGGCGCTGCATTTCGGTCTAAGCCTGCGCAAACCCGCGACAGGCGAAGTCGATGATCTGGGGCAGAAATTGTGAAACGCACGGACCGGGAAAAGGAACTCAGTCGCCGCCTGATTACCCGCCGGGCGCTGGGGCTTGGGGCCATAAAGTTGGTGGTCACCGGGGCACTGCTATGGCGGCTGCGCGACATGCAGTTGGAACAGGCAGATGCGTTTCGCCTGCTGGCAGAGGAAAACCGCATCAACCTGCGCCTGCTGCCGCCCACGCGCGGGCTGATCCATGACCGCAACGGCGTGCTTTTGGCTGGCAATGAGCAAAATTACCGCGTGGTCATAACGCGGGACGACGCGGGCGATATCGACCTTGTGCTGGGCCGCCTGCAAAAGCTGATCGGGCTGCCGGACGACACGATCGCCCGCGCCCGCGAAGATATGCTGCGCAATCGCCCGTTCGTGCCGATCACGGTCGCCGAGCGGCTAAGCTGGGAAGAAATAAGCGCCGTCGCCGCCAATGCCCCTGCCCTGCCGGGTGTGACGCCGGAAATGGGCTTGTCGCGGGTCTACCCGCTGACGGAAGATCTGTCGCATGTGGTGGGCTATGTCGGGCCGGTCTCTGACCAAGACCTTGCGCGCGAGCAAGACCCCGACCCGGTTCTGATGATCCCCCGCTTCCAGATTGGCAAAAGCGGGGTCGAGCGCGAGGCCGAGGCGCGGCTGCGCGGCAAGGCCGGGTCGCAACGGGTCGAGGTCAACTCTGTCGGTCGGGTCATGCGGGAATTGGACCGGGTCGGGGGCGAGCCGGGCGAGACCCTGCACCTGACCATCGACGCGCGCTTGCAAAATTACGCAATGGCCAGACTAGAGGGGCAAAGCGCCGCAGCGGTGGTCATCGATATCGAGTCGGGCGATATCCTCGCCTCTGCCTCTGCCCCAAGCTATGATGCGAACCTGTTCGTGCGGGGCATTTCGTCCAAGAACTATAACGCGCTGCTGGAAAACGAATATCGCCCGCTGGTCAATAAATGCGTTCAGGGCATGTATCCGCCCGGATCTACCTTCAAGATGGTGACGGCATTGGCCGCGCTGGACGCCGCCGAAACCGATGGGCGCGAGCGTGTCTTTTGCCCCGGCCATATGGATGTGTCGGGCAACCGTTTTCACTGCTGGAAGCGCAGCGGGCATGGCCGGGTCGATCTGGTGGCGGCATTGTCGGAAAGCTGTGACGTGTATTTCTACGAAATGTCGCAGCGTTGCGGGATCGACCGCATCAATGCGATGGCCGAACGCCTTGGGATTGGCATTCGCTACCAGCTTCCGCTGACCTCTGTCGCAGCGGGGCTGAACCCGTCGCGAGAGTGGAAAGCGCGCACGCGCGATGCCGATTGGCGCATTGGCGACACGGTCAATGTCTCGATCGGGCAAGGCTATGTTTTGACCACCCCGCTGCAACTGGCGATCATGACCGCGCGTTTGGCCAGCAATCGCGCCGTGGTGCCGCGGCTGCTGCGCGACCCGCTGGAACGCGCGGTTCCGCAAGCCGCCAGCCTTGATCTGCGCCCCGAATGGCTGGACATGATCCGCCGGGGTATGGCGCAATCCGTCAATGACCGGCGCGGCACGGCCTATTCCTCGCGCGTGGTGGAACCCACCATGGCGATGGCGGGTAAAACTGGCACAAGCCAAGTGTTCCGCATTACGCAGGCAGAGCGTGACGCGGGCATTCGGCGTCAGGAAGACCTGCCTTGGAACCGGCGCAACCATGCGCTGTTTGTCAATTTTGCACCGCTCGACAACCCGCGCGTGGCCGTGGCGGTCATCGTGGAACATGGCGGCGGCGGGTCCACGGCGGCGGCCCCCATCGGGCGCGACATTTTGCTTGCGGCGCTGAATGACGGGCGCCCGCCGCTGGCCGCCTACCCGACCGCGCAGCGCAACCGCATCAGCGCCGAGCAGACGGAGATGGAAAACCGCCTGCGCGATCTGGGATCGTTCCGGGTCAGCCGCGCATGAGCTATCTTGAATACAACACCCAACGCATGCCCAAGGGTGCCGCCAAGGTGCTGCATCTGAACTGGGCGCTGGTGGTCCTGCTGATCGCTGTGGCCTGTTATGGCTTTGTCATGCTCTACTCGGTTGCAGGCGGCAGCACGCGTCCTTGGATGGAACTGCAAATGCAACGCTTCGGCGTGGGGCTTGTGGTGATGTTCGCCGTCGCCATGGTGCCGATCTGGTTCTGGCGGTCTGTCTCTGGCCTTGGCTATATGCTGTCTTTGATCCTGCTGCTTGGGGTCGAGTTTTTCGGGTCGGTGGGCATGGGCGCGCAACGCTGGCTGGAACTTGGCCCTTTGCGCCTGCAACCGTCGGAACTGGCCAAGATCACCACCGTCATGGCGCTTGCGGCCTATTACGACTGGGTCGATATCAAGAAGATTTCGCGCCCGGTATTCGTGTTGGGCGCGGCGATCATTGCGCTGTTCCCGGTCTTTTTGGTCGTGCGCCAGCCGGACCTTGGCACCTCGCTGCTGATTGCAGCCGCTGGCGGTGCGGTGATCTTCGCCGCAGGCGTGCATTGGGGCTATTTCGCGGGTGTCATCGGTTCTTTCATAGGGCTGGTCGTGGCCGTGTTCGCCTCGCGCGGGACAGACTGGCAATTGCTCAAAGACTACCAGTATCGCCGGATAGATGCCTTTTTGGACCCCACGCTAGACCCTTTGGGCGCGGGGTATCACATCAACCAAGCAATGATCGCGCTTGGCTCTGGCGGCTGGTCGGGGCGCGGCTTCATGGAAGGCACGCAATCGCGGCTGAACTTTCTGCCGGAAAAGCACACCGATTTCATCTTCACCACGCTGGCCGAGGAATTCGGCTTTATCGGTGCGGGATCGCTTCTGCTGCTGTATGTCATGATCATTGGTTTTTGCCTTGTGACGGTGCTGCGCACATCGAACCGTTTCGCCGCATTGCTGGCAGTGGGGGTGACGGCGAATTTCTTTCTGTATTTCGCGGTTAACACGGCCATGGTCATGGGGCTGGCCCCTGTCGTGGGCGTGCCCTTGCCGCTTATCAGCTATGGGGGGTCGGCCATGATGGTGCTGATGGTGGGCTTTGGCCTGTTGCAATCGGCTCATATTCACCGCCCAAGGCTTCCAGCATGACACTGACGGTTCTGCTGGCCGCAGGCCACGGCGTGTTCGAGGAGTACGATGCCCCCTTGCGCGCGGCCTTTGCCGCGCAGGGGCTGGACGCGGCACTGGTCACGGATGCCGCGCCTGAAAGCGTTGACTACATCGTCTATGCCCCCTCCAGCCCGGTGCAAGATTTCGCGCCCTTCACACGCTGCCGCGCGGTGCTAAGCCTATGGGCCGGGGTGGAACGCATTGTCGCCAACCCAACGCTGACCCAGCCCTTGGCGCGTATGGTCGATCCCAGCCTGACCCAAGGCATGGTCGAATATGTCACCGGACATGTGCTGCGCTACCATCTGGGGCTGGACCGGCCCGCAAGCAAATGGGCGCCGCTCGTGCCGCCCTTGGCGCAGGATCGGCGCGTTGGCTTTCTGGGGCTTGGCGAATTGGGGCGCGCCTGTGCGCAGGCGCTTGTGGCACTGGGCTTTGACGTGGCAGGCTGGTCGCGCAGCCCGCGCGCGGTGGCGGGCATTGCCTGCCATCATGGGGCAGACGGGTTGCGCAAGGTGCTGCAATGCTCTGAAATTCTTGTCACGCTTTTGCCCGACACCCCTGCGACCGCGAACATCCTGAATGCCCAAACGCTTGCACAACTGCCCCGCGGCGCGCGCATTATCAATCCGGGGCGCGGCACCTTGGTGGAGGATGCGGCGCTTCTGGCGGCATTGGATACAGGGCAGATTGCCGCCGCCACGCTGGATGTGTTTCGCACCGAACCTTTGCCCGCAGAGCACCCGTATTGGGCGCATCCCTCTGTCACCGTCACCCCGCATATTGCCGCCGCCACGCGGCCCGATACGGCGTCAGCGGTCATTGCCGCCAATATCGCGCGGGTTCAGGCCGGTCAGCCGCTTTTGCACGAAGTGTCGCGCAGCGCCGGGTATTAGCGCTTCTCGCGCAAAAACAGGGTCCAGGTGCTGAGCGGCCTTGTTCAATCCGTGATTTCAGACAACCGTAACACGGCACGACTATCGTGCAGCGTATCGCCCAGATTTCCGATTTGCGGTAAATTTGCCCCATGAATGCCCGCCGTTCCATGCGACCCGCTCCGCAGCCTGTGCCAGAGCATCTGCGCCCGCTGCCCCCCGCCGCACCTGCACGCGGGTGGCTGTGGCAATTGCCGCTTGCCGTGGGGCTGACATTGGGCGCGCTTTATCTGGCGGCAAGCCTTGTGCCGCCCTGTAGCGCGCCCGGTCCAGATTGCGCACCCCCCAACAAGCCAGACGCCCCTTTGATACAACCGCGCGCGCCAGATGCCGCAGCCCCGCATAGGCGCCCCATTCTGCGGGTCGCTTTCGCGCCATTGCCGCTGAGCATGGCAGATGCGCCGCCCGAAAGGGCCGCCCCCCTGCCATCGGGCCAGACGGTTGCCGATATCGCCACGCGGCCCAAGGCCATTGCGCTGGACCAGCTAAACCTGATCGCCGTGGTCGAGGCCGCAGGCCTACGCCACGCGCTGGTGCGGCTGGCCGATGGGCGTATTTTGCGCGTGCGCGAAGGCGACCGGCTGCAAGATGCCACCGTGGCCGCGATCGGGGACAACACGCTCTACATGCTGCGCCCCGACAACACGCGCCGAATGCTGGTGCTGGGGGGCTAGCCCTCTGCCCCGCCTGCGACCGTCAGGCCCAACATGCGCCAGCCCTGCATGCCCCAGCGATAATAGGCAATCTTCTCGGCCGGGTAGCCCGCATCAATAATGCGCCGAATCGCGGTGGGCGACTGGCCGCACCATGGGCCGTTGCAGAACATCACAAGGTTCGGGACCACATCGGCATCGCAAATAAAACCTTCGAAATCCGGCTCACAGCCCAGTTCGTGCAATTCATCCGCCATTTCCGTATAAGGCATGTTGATCGCGCCGGGGATGGTGCCGGTCTGCCAATCGGGCCGCACGCGGCCATCCACGACCAAGGTGTCGGGGTCTTGGAGCGCGTCCATCACATCCAGCTCGCCCACCGTGCGCACCCCCTCGGCGGGCGTCATCGGCTGGATGCAGAATTCCGGGCAAGGCCGCGCGATGCGGGCAAATTCCCCGTCAATCACGGCCGATTCGTCCTGAATGCGCGAAATCTCGACCGGGCCGGACGGGGTTTCGACCGTAACGGCGCCCATTTCGGGCGTGATATTGACGGTCTGCGCCAAAACAGGCCCGGTCAAGGCCAACGCGATGGCGGTCATGGGAACAAGGCGGGTCATGGTCTCTCCTCCACTTGAGATACCTTAGGGTAACGCAACGGCCCCAGCGCGCAACACCCCGTGAACAGGGGCCTTTGCACTGCTTGACAGAGCGCGCGTGCTGGTGCATTAGCCAGCTTCCGTTCGGGCATTCGGCCCGCGCGGATCTATGTCTATGCCCCGAACCGGGGCACGCAGCCCGACGGTAACAAACGCCTGCTTATGCAGGGACCACAGGGCGCGGCAGAAAATAAGGAATGACCGATATGTTCGCGGTCCTGAAAACAGGTGGCAAGCAATACCGGGTGCAGGCGGGTGACGTTCTGCGCGTGGAACGCATTGCCGCACAAGCTGGTGAAAAAGTCCAGTTCAACGAGATTTTGATGATCGGTGGCGATGCCCCCGTGATCGGCACGCCCATTGTGGACGGTGCTGGCGTGCAGGCCGAGGTGATCGACCAGATCAAGGCCGACAAGGTCATCCATTACGTCAAGCGTCGCCGCAAGCACAGCTCGCAGCGCACCAAGGGCCACCGCCAGAAGCTGACGCTGCTGCGCGTGACCGATATTCTGGCCTCTGGCGCGGATGCCTCGGGCGTGAAAGCCGCGATCGGCACCGGGTCCGTGTCGGGCTTTGCGGTTGAAGCTGCCGCTCCGGCCCCCAAGCCCGCCAAGAAAGCCGCCCCGGCGGCAGAAGCCGTGGAAGGCACCAAGCCTGCCAACCTGCTGACCGAAGCCCGCGACGGCAAGGCCGATGATCTGAAAAAGATCTCTGGCGTTGGTCCCAAGCTGGAAGGCCTGCTGCACGAAAACGGCGTGTTCCACTTTGACCAGATCGCAGCTTGGGGTCCGGCAGAGATTGCCTATATGGATGACAAACTGTCGTTCAAAGGCCGTATCGAGCGTGATGGCTGGATCGACCAAGCCAAGCAATTCGCATCTGAACAGGAGTAACAGCTCATGGCACACAAGAAAGCAGGCGGTTCCTCCCGCAACGGTCGCGATTCTGCCGGACGTCGCCTTGGCGTCAAGCTTTACGGCGGTCAGCTCGCGATTCCGGGCAATATCATCGTGCGTCAGCGCGGCACCAAGCATTTCGCAGGTGAAGGCGTCGGCATGGGCCGCGACCACACTCTGTTTGCCCTGACCGAAGGTCGCGTGACCTTCACCAAAGGTTTGAAAGGGCGCAGCTTCGTATCGGTGCAACCGATTGCGGATGCCGCGGAATAAGCCGAACTGTAACATTTTATATGTAACACGGGGTCGGCAGAAGTGCCGGCCCCGTTTCGGTTTCGCAGCCCGGTTGCGTGGAGGAGCAGGCAACCGGCATTTTAGCGGCACCGATCCGGGTGAGGGCCCGACAGGAGGATTGAATGAAACTTGATACCACGCTTGGCGCAGATTTGCCCGTGCTGACCAGCGCACGCCTTGTGCTGCGCCCGTTGCAAACTTCTGATGAAGGGCTACTGGAGCTTTACACAAGCGATGCGCGCGTGGCCGAAGGGACGCGGTCCATCCCGCACCCCCTGCCGCCGGGCGCAACCGCCCAATTCATCGAACGCGCGACTGCGCCCACGCGCGAGGAAGATGTCTGGGTCATGGATGGCGCGGGGCATGATCGCGCGGCGGTTCTGGGGCTGATCTCGCTCAAACCTCTTGACCGGCAGCAAAGCCAGATCGGGTTCTGGGTCGCGCCCGCGTTCTGGAATGCCGGTTATGCGTCGGAAGCCGTGGCCTGCATTGTCAAAGCCAATCCGCATAACGCGCGCACGCTATTTGCCGAAGTGTTTCAGGACAACACGGCCTCTGCGCATGTGCTGACGAATGCCGGCTTCGACTATCTGGGAGATGCCGAAGCCTATTCCGTCGCCCGCCGCGCCAATGTGCCCACCTGGACCTATATCCGCCGGATGTAAGCGCATGAAAAAGCCCGGCACGGCCGGGCTTTTCTGATCCTGCAAAACGATGCGCAGTCAGCGCGGCGCGATCATCATAATCATCTGCCGCCCTTCCATTTTAGGCATATTCTCGACCTTGCCGATTTCTTCAACATCGGCGGCCACGCGGTTCAGCAGGTCTGCACCCAAGTTCTGGTGCGCCATTTCGCGGCCCCGGAAGCGCAGTGTGACCTTGACCTTGTCGCCACCTTCCAAAAAGCGCATCACGTTGCGCATCTTGACCTCGTAGTCATGGGTGTCGGTATTGGGCCGAAACTTGACTTCCTTGATCTCGATAACATGCTGCTTTTTGCGGGCTTCCGCCTCGCGCTTCTGCTGTTCATACTTGAACTTGCCAAAATCCATGATCTTGCAGACCGGCGGCGTTGCATTGGGCGAGATTTCAACCAGGTCCAACCCGGCTTCCTCGGCAAGCATCATGGCTTGGGACGGTTTAACCACGCCGATATTCTCCCCGTCGGCCCCAATCAAGCGAATCTCGGGCGCGCGAATGCGCTCATTCACGCGGGGTCCAGTGTCGCGCGGGGGCGGGGCGTTGTGCGGTCTGCGAGCTATGGCTGAATTCCTTGTATTCTTACGTTTGTGGCGCGCAATCTAAGCCCGCGACCGCTGCTATTCAAGCGGGAATCGCGCGCGGGATATTGCTCGTTTATCGGCGGCTGACTTTGCAAGCGCAGAGATTTCTGTCATACGCAGCGACAGTTAATCATGGTTTCAGAGGACCGTAGCATGAACAAGATGGTTTTGTCATTGATCGCATTGGCGATCGCCGCTGTGGGGATCTGGTTGGGGATCCAGTCGCGCACACCGTCAGAGGTTGTCGCGCCCGTTGAAACGCCGATGGAAGAGCCAGCACCTGCCGAAGACGCCGCAGATGCCGAGCCAGCCGAAGACGTGGCACCCGACACGCAGGACGCCGTAGAAGAGGCTGCAAGTGCCGCGGAAACCGCGGTCGAAAACGCAACAGAGGCGGCAGAATCCGCCCTCGAAGATGCCACCACGGCCGCGCAAGATGCTGTTGAGGGTGCCGTCGAAGAAGCTGAGTCGCTGATGGAAGACCTGACCGGCGCGGGCGAAGACGCGACAGACGACGCGGCCGAAGCGACAAGCGATGCCGCCTCTGACGCTGCAGATATGGCCGATGACGCGGCAGATGCGGCAAGTGACGCGGCGGACGACGCAGCCGAAGCGACATCGGAAGCGGCGGAAGACGCGGCCGAAGCAACAGATGACGCTACAACGGATGAGCAAAGCGATGCCACTGACGCGCCAAGTGAAGGCGCGACAGAAGAAGCGGCAGACGAACCGGCCGAAGGCGCAAACGACGCAGACAATGCGGAAGGCGAAGGCGACTCAGACAATGCCGGCGCGGAAGCTGAAGGCGACGCAGAAGAAAGCGCCGCAGAAATCCTGCTTCGCAATGAAGCCCAAGGGTCCGACGCGGAATAACCGCTGGCACATCCCCGAATTGCCCCCCGGCGAGAGCATTCTCGCCGGGGGTTTTTCATGCCGTAACCGTCTTGACCTTAGCGGCGCAGGAAGGCGTCGTGAAAGCCCATCGCGCGCACCTGTGCCAAGGCGCTCTGTGCCTCTGCGCCGCCGCTGAAAGGGCCAACGCTCACAACCCTTAGCCCGCGTGCCGTCTGCTGGCTGGCGGGCAAGCCATGCGCTAGCAGACGCGACACCAGCCGGTGGGCATTGGCCGGCACGGAAAAACTGCCCACCTGCACCCTTAGCCCCTGCCCGCCACTGTCATGCTGGGCAACAGAGGCGAGCTGCGTCTGCTCTGTTTCGTGCTTGCCCAGAAACAAGGCCGGTTCGGTCACGCAGCGCACCAGTTTGCGCCCGTCGCTTGCATTCACCAACTGCCCGAAAGGCGCACTGCCGGGGCAGGACGGGTGACGGCCAGAGGCATCGGCCACCGGGTAGCGCGGCTTGGCGCGGCGCGGCGGTTGGCTTCGTGGCGGTTCCTTGCCCAGAAAACTGGGTGCGACGCGGCGCACCGGGTCACGGACAGCGCCGACAATCTCTATCCGGCCGCGCGGTGCGGCGGTGGTGTCGGCGGGCGCGGCCGCTGTGGTTTCGGTCGTTTCCGGATCGGCCTGCTCTGCGTCGGCGGCAGGTGCTGCATTTTCTGCCGCGCTGGCCTGTTGGCTTGGCGCGTCTGGCGCAGATGTTGCCGGGGCTGCGGGAGTATCGGATGCAAAAACCGTTGGGGACAGGTCGCAAACCGGGTTGCGGTCCGTCCCGTAGCGCGGAATCCATGTCACTTCGCCCCCGAAGGTTGACCGCAGAAATGCGCAGCCCGCGCTATCGACGAATTCGCGCCCTTCAAACGCTGCGGGCGGCAGATTGGCCGGGTTCAACCCATTGGTCTGAGCCTGTGCCGCAAGGCCCGTGCAAATCGCCGCCACACTTGCAGCCATCAAAAAACGAGTCATCCAAACCCCCCGGTCAATTCATTCAAGAATGCCGCTGCAAGCCTTGGAAAGTAAAGGCGATTCGGCCCTGCGCTTGCCTAAACCGTGCCAAAGATACGATCACCTGCATCGCCCAAGCCCGGCACGATATACCCTTTTTCGTTCAAATGGCTGTCCAGCGCGGCGGTTACGATCCGCACATCGGGGTGCTTCTGGGCCATGACTGCCACGCCTTCGGGCGCGGCCAGCAGGCAGATAAAGCATATCCGCGCGGCACCTGCCCGCTTTAGCAGGTCAATGGCTGCGGCAGCGGAATGGCCGGTGGCCAGCATCGGGTCGACCGCTATGGTAAACCGGCCCGGCATATCAGAGGGCAGCTTGTTGTAATATTCCACCGGGCGCAGGGTTTCTTCATCGCGGTAAAGGCCCACAAAGCCTACTTTGGCCGTTGGCACCACATCAAGCACCCCGTCAAGCAGCCCATTGCCCGCCCGCAGGATTGACACCACCGCCGGGTCAGGCCCGGCCAGCATGGGGGCGTCCATCGCCGTCAGCGGCGTGTCGATGCGCTGCGGCGCGATGGGCAGGTCGCGCGTGGCCTCATAGGTCAAGAGCAGCGCGATTTCGCGCAAAAGGCGGCGAAATTCCGGGCTGGGCGTGCGGCTGTCACGCATCAGGCTTAGCTTGTGCTGCACCAGCGGGTGGTCGATCAGGGTAAGGTCAGGATGGGTCATGCGCTCTCCAATCGTTTGGCAAGGCGTGCGCGCGTGCTGTCGTCGCAAAAGGCGGCGTGCAGCGCGGTCTGCGCCAGCGCGTCGAATTGCGGCTGCTCCCAGCCGAAGGCGCGGTGCAGCCCGGCATATTCCGCGCTCATATCGGTGTGGAAAAACGGCGGATCGTCGGTCGAGACGGTGACAGCCACCCCCGCCGCGCGCAGTTTTTCGATGGGATGGGCGCGCAGGTCGGGATAGACGCCAAGCACCACGTTGGACCCGGGACAGACCTCTAGCACGGTGCCGCGCTCGGCCAGATGTTCGACCAGCGCCGGGTCGTCTACCGCCCGCACCCCATGGCCGATGCGCGACACGCGCAGGTGTTCCAGTGCTGCGCGCACTTCATCCGGCCCGCGCCATTCGCCGGCATGGGCGGTCAGGCCCAGACCCGCCTCGCGCGCGGCATCGAAACTATAGATGAAATCGGGCAGTTCGCCCGCGTTCTCATCGCCCGCAATGCCAAAGCCAGTGATGAAATCGCCCGCCGTTTCCTGCGCGCACCGCGCGATGATGCGGGCTTTGTCCGGCCCAAAATGGCGAATGCAGGTAATACAGCCGCGCAGGGTGATGCCCATTTGCGACTCGGCGGTCGCAGCCGCAGCTTCGATCGCCGCCAGGTAGTCGCGCCACGCCACCAAGTCGCCGCCACCGCAAAAGTCGGGCGAGAGGAACGCTTCCGAGTAAATCACGCCATGCGCGGCGGATTGCTCCAGCACGGCCAAGGTCAGGTCGTGAAAATCTTGCGGGGTGGTCAGCACCGTGCAGGCAGCTTCATAGACGCGCAAGAAATCCACGAAGCCAGTGTATTTATAGGCCCCTGCCACGTCAAAAATGCCCGACAGGTCCACGCCCTTACGCTTGGCCTGCGCGCGGATGAAGGCAGGGGGTGCCGCCCCTTCCAGATGCAGGTGCAATTCCAGCTTGGGCAGCTTTGCAAAATCGCTCATGGTAGAAAGCTCCGTCCCGGCCCATGGGCAGGAACGCCCAGATGCTGCGCGATGGATGCCGCGACATCGACAAAACCGCAATGCCCGATTTCGCCCGCACCAAGGCCCGCAACCAGAACCGGCACGCGTTCGCGCGTGTGGTCGGACCCCGCTGCCGTCGGATCGTTGCCGTGGTCGGCGGTGAACACCGCAATATCGCCCGGGCGCAGGCGACCCAGCATTTGGCCCGCGACTGCGTCGAACCGTTCTAGCGCGCGGGCATATCCCGCCACGTCGCGCGGGTGGCCGTATAGGCTGTCGAATTCCACAAGGTTGCAGAAGGTCAGTGACCCGTCCTCGGCCCCGTCCACCAACCGCAGAAGGTGATCGCACAGCGCCGCGTCATCCGCCCCTTTGTGGCTATGCGTAATCCCCTGCCCCGAGAAAATGTCGGATATCTTGCCCACGCCATGCACCACGCGCCCGGCCCCGCTAACCCAATCGCACAGCGTGGGCGCGGGCGGGGCAATGGCGTAGTCGCGGCGGTTATGGGTGCGGGTGAACGCGCCCTCGGTGCCCAGAAAGGGCCGCGCAATGACCCGACCCACGCGTATGGCGTGCAGATGGGGGGCAAGATCGGCACAAAGTTTGTGCAGCCGGTCCAGCCCGAAGGCTTGTTCATGCGCGGCAATCTGGAACACGCTGTCGGCAGAGGTGTAGCAGATCGGCCAGCCCGTGCGCAGGTGTTCGGCCCCGAAACGGTCGATTATCGCGACCCCGCCAGCGTGACAATTGCCCAAAATGCCATGGGTCCCGGCCAAATCGCAGACCTTCGCGGTCAGATCGGGCGAAAAGGCCGGGATCTGGCGCGGGAAATAGGTCCAGTCCCACGGCACCGGCACGCCCGCCAGTTCCCAATGCCCCGACGGGGTGTCCTTGCCGCGCGAGACCTCTGTCGCCGCACCCCACAGGCCCGAGGGCCGCGCGCCAAGACCCGGCGCATCCATGCCAGAGGCGAGCAGGATCGCGGCCCCCAAGCCCAGCCCATCCAGCACCGGCAGGCGCAACGGCCCTGCGCGGCCCTTGTCCGCCTGCCCCGCCGCACAAGCTTGCGCGATATGGCCCAGCGTGTTGGCGCCCGCATCGCCGAACGCCTCGGCATCCGGCGCGCCGCCACAGCCCACCGAATCGAGCACAACGAGGAAGGCACGCGGCATCAGCCGCGCTCCATATGGTCCGCGCCGAACGCGCCGGGCAAAAGTGCCGCGACCGTGGTGTTCTGCCGCGCGCCGTTCAGCGACAAGAGCGTGACCGGCACATCAGCCCCCGCAAATTCGGCAATCTTCTGACGGCAGCCACCGCAGGGGGGCACCGGCGTTGGGCTGTCGGCAATGACCACGATTTCCGCAATCCGCTGTGCGCCACCCGCGATCATGGCCGCAATCGCGCCCGCTTCGGCGCAGGTGCCTTCGGGGTAGGCCACGTTTTCCACATTGCACCCCACGAACACCGCGCCCGTGTCGGCGCGCAGCGCCGCCCCCACCTTGAAATTGGAATAAGGCGCATAGGCCCGCTCGCGCACATCGCGCGCTGCATCTTCGAGTGACATCGCATACCTCTTTTTGCGCGCAAGTTTGCGCCGCCGCACGCAGCGATGCAAGCCCGCGCTGCGGCGTTTGCCGACGACTGGACAAAACCGCTTTAGCGCTACCGGGACTTGCAGCGACCGGGCAATGGTTTAAGGTTAAACCAAGTTGCGGCAGGAGGATAAGATGACAGAGCAGACCCATGACGACAACCGCCACCCGGCGCTGCTTTATCATGAATACCCGCGCCCTGGGAAATTAGAAATTCGGGCGACCAAGCCCTTGGCCAATGGCTATGACCTGTCGCGCGCCTATTCACCCGGCGTGGCAGAGGCCTGTCTGGAAATCAAGGCGAACCCGGAAAATGCCGCCCGCTACACCACGCGCGGCAACCTTGTGGCCGTTGTCAGCAATGGCACCGCGGTGCTGGGGCTTGGCAATATCGGGGCGCTGGCGTCCAAACCGGTTATGGAAGGCAAGGCGGTTCTGTTCAAGAAATTCGCCAATATCGATTGTTTTGACATTGAACTGAATGAACCCGACCCGGTCAAGCTGGCCGAGATCGTCTGCGCGCTGGAACCCACATTCGGCGCGATCAACCTTGAAGACATCAAGGCCCCCGATTGCTTCATCGTGGAAAAGATCTGCCGCGAGCGGATGGGCATTCCGGTGTTCCATGACGACCAGCACGGCACCGCCATTGTTGTGGGCGCAGCGGCGACCAATGCATTGCGCGTGGCCGGCAAGCGGTTTGAAGATATCAAGATCGTCTCTACCGGCGGCGGGGCTGCGGGCATTGCCTGCCTGAACATGCTGCTAAAGCTGGGTGTGAAGCGCGAAAACGTGTTCCTGTGCGATATTCACGGGCTGGTCCATGCCGGGCGCGAAGTGGATATGAACCCGCAAAAGGCCGCTTTCGCCCAAGCCACCGATGCCCGCAGCTTGGACGATGTGATCGACGGGGCCGACCTGTTTCTGGGCCTGTCCGGCCCCGGCGCGCTGACGCCCGCGCATGTGGCACGCATGGCAGCGCGCCCCATCATCTTTGCGCTGGCCAACCCCACGCCAGAAATTCTGCCAGATCAGGTCCGCGAGGTTGCCCCCGATGCGATCATCGCCACGGGGCGTTCTGATTTCCCCAATCAGGTCAACAATGTGCTGTGCTTTCCCTTCATCTTTCGGGGCGCGCTGGATGTGGGCGCGACAGAGATCAATGACGCGATGCAGATCGGCTGTGTCGAGGGGATCGCGGCGCTGGCCCGCGCGACCACCAGCGCCGAAGCGGCAGCGGCCTATAAGGGCGAGCAGCTTAGCTTCGGCCCCGATTATCTAATTCCGAAGCCCTTCGACCCGCGCCTGATGGGGATTGTGGCGAGTTCGGTTGCGCGCGCGGCAATGGAATCGGGCGTGGCCAAGCGCCCCTTGGCCGATCTGGACGCTTATAAACAGGGGCTGGATGCGTCGGTGTTCCGCTCTGCCATGATTATGCGGCCCGTGTTCGAAGCGGCGCGCGCGGCCTCGCGGCGCATTGTCTTTGCCGAGGGCGAGGATGAGCGCGTGCTGCGCGCCGCCAGCGCCATGCTGGAAGAAACCACCGAAGTGCCCATTCTGATTGGCCGCCCCAAGGTTGTCGCCAACCGGCTGGAGCGCGCGGGGCTGTCGATCAAACCGGGCACCGATTTCGAATTGGTCAACCCGCAAGATGACCCGCGTTATCGCGACTATTGGCAAAGCTACCATCAAATCATGCAGCGCCGGGGTGTGACGCCCGAACTGGCGCGCGCCATCCTGCGCACCAATACCACCGCCATTGGCGCGATCATGGTGCATCGGGGCGATGCCGACAGCCTGATCTGCGGCACCTTCGGGCAATATCTGTGGCACTTGAACTATGTCACGCAAATTCTGGGCGGGCCAGAGCGGCACGCGGTGGGCGCGCTGTCGCTGATGATTCAGCAAGAGGGCAACCTGTTCGTGGCCGACACGCAGGTCCACCCCAACCCAACGCCCGAGCAGATTGTCGAAACCACCATCGGGGCCGCGCGCCATGTGCGCCGCTTCGGGCTGGACCCGAAAATCGCGCTGTGCTCGCATAGCCAGTTCGGCAATCTGGATACGCCATCCGGGCGCAACATGCGCGCGGCGCTGGGCATTCTGGACAGCATGGGCCTAGATTTCGACTATGAGGGCGAAATGCATGTCGATGCGGCGCTTGACCCCGATCTGCGCGCGCGGCTGTTGCCCGATGCGCGGTTCAGCGGGCCTGCCAATGTGCTGATCTTTGCAAATACCGATGCCGCCAGCGGCGTGCGCAACATTCTGAAAACCCGCGCCGGCGCTTTGGAAGTGGGGCCGATCCTGATGGGCATGGGCAATACCGCCCATATCGTAACCCCCTCTATCACGGCGCGGGGCTTGCTGAACATGACCGCGCTGGCGGGCACACCTGTGGCGCATTACGGGTAAGGGGCACGCACCAATTTGCAAAACCGCCTTCGGCCGCGTGGTTTCGGCACGCATAATAGCGTGTTTGCAAACTCTGGCCGCAAAATTGCAAATTTTATGCACCTCCGCGCCCTATGTTGACGGTAACAGCCATTGCGCGCTGCCCGCGCGCTCGGCTAATCCATGTGCATTCTGAGGAGGATGACCATGGCCTATGCCGACCTGCACCGCGCATCATTGACCGACCCGAACGCATTCTGGATGGAGCAAGCCCAAGCCATCGACTGGGTAACGCCGCCATCCAAGGCGCTGTTTGACGAGAACGCGCCGCTTTACGAATGGTTCAAAGACGCGCAGTGCAACACCTGCTGGAACGCGGTTGACCGCCATGTCGAAGCGGGCCGGGGCGAGCAGACGGCCATCATCTATGACAGCCCCATCACCCATACCAAGCGCGAGATCAGCTATGTGGAACTGCGCAACCGCGTGGCCAATCTGGCCGGTGCGCTGCGCGCCAAGGGTGTGGAAAAGGGCGATCGGGTCATCATCTACATGCCGATGATCCCAGAGGCGCTGGAAGCGATGCTGGCCTGCGCGCGTCTGGGGGCGGTGCATTCGGTCGTCTTCGGCGGGTTTGCCGCCAATGAATTGGCCGTGCGGATTGACGATGCGCAGCCAAAGGCGATCATCGCCGCAAGCTGCGGGTTGGAACCGGGGCGCGTGGTGCATTACAAGCCGCTGCTGGATGCCGCGATTGACGCGGCCCGCCACAAGCCCGACTTCTGTGTCATCTTCCAGCGCGAACAGGAAGTGGCCAAATTGGTCGAAGGGCGCGACTATAATTGGCACGGCTTTCAGTATGGCGTGGCCCCGGCGGAATGTGTGCCGGTCGCGGGCGACCATCCGGCCTACATCCTTTATACATCCGGCACCACCGGCCAGCCCAAGGGCGTGGTGCGCCCCACCGCAGGCCATATGGTTGCGCTGCATTGGACGATGAAGGCCATCTACAATGTCGATCCGGGCGATGTGTTCTGGGCAGCCTCGGATGTGGGTTGGGTCGTGGGCCACAGCTATATTTGCTATGCGCCGCTGCTGGCCGGAAACACCACCATCGTGTTCGAGGGCAAACCCATCGGCACCCCAGATGCGGGCACTTTCTGGCGGGTGATTTCCGAACATAAGGTCAAAAGCTTTTTCACCGCGCCGACCGCCTTCCGCGCCGTCAAACGCGAAGACCCGCAGGGCGAGTTCGTCAAGAAATACGATCTGTCCTGCCTGAAACAGGTTTACCTTGCGGGCGAGCGCGCGGACCCTGACACGATTACATGGGCGCAAGAGCAGTTGAACGTGCCGGTCATTGACCATTGGTGGCAGACCGAAACCGGCTGGGCGATCGCCGCAAACCCCGTGGGTGTGGAACACTTGCCGGTCAAGATCGGCTCGCCCGCAGTGGCAATGCCGGGCTATGACATCCGGGTGCTGGACGAAGGCGGCCATCCGGTCGCGCCGGGCGAATTGGGCGCCATCGCCATCAAGCTGCCGCTGCCGCCGGGCACGCTGCCCACGCTGTGGAATGCCGAAGACCGCTTCCGCAAAAGCTATCTGGAACAATTCCCCGGCTATTACGCGTCGGGCGATGCGGGCTACATGGATGAAGACGGTTATGTCTATATCATGGCGCGGACCGATGATGTGATCAACGTGGCAGGGCACCGCCTGTCGACCGGCGGCATGGAAGAAGTGCTGGCAAGCCACCCCGATGTTGCCGAATGTGCCGTGATCGGCATTTCGGACACGCTGAAAGGCCAAGCGCCGCTGGGCTTTTTGTGCCTGAACAAGGGGGCGGACCGCGAAGCCGCAGAGGTGGTCGCGGAATGCGTGAAGCTGGTGCGCGAGAAAATCGGGCCGGTTGCCGCGTTCAAGCTGGCCGTGGTGGTGGACCGCCTGCCCAAAACACGGTCAGGCAAGATCTTGCGCGCAACCATGGTCAAGATCGCCGATGGCGAGGCGTTCAAAATGCCTGCAACCATTGACGATCCGGCAATCCTTGATGAAATCGCCACGGCGTTGCAAACCCTTGGCCTGCCCGCCGCGAAAGCCGGCTGACACAACCGCAGGGATTAAATACGCGCCCAAATTCCCGCTAGGGCACTTAAACCTCTTGTTGTCGGAACCGGCTTCGGACTAGGCTGAAGCAGATGAGTTTCAGCCTTGGCAATGAAGCGGTGTACTGGTGTCCGGCAGGATTGCAACAGAAACGGGGTCATTTGACCCGGTAAAATTGTCAGAGTTTCTTGACATGGGGGGCCCGGAGCTGCGGGATGTGCTTTTGGCACAGGTCCAAATGGACCTTGCGCGGTGTCGCGATGTCTTGACGGCTGCACTGGCAAGTTCGGAACCGTCACGCGACATGAACGCTTTGCGCAAGACCGCGCATGAGGTCAAGGGTTTGTCCGTCACATTGGGGGCGGACAGCCTTGCAGACACTGCCGAACAGGCCGAACAGGCCTGCACCGTGCACGACCGCACGGCGCTGGCTGTCTTGCTGCCAATGCTGGAAGCGCAAACCCAACAGGCCGGGGCGACACTGGCCGCGCTGGCGGCGGGCGATTGATGCCGCAGCAAGATACCAAGGCGCATGGCCTGCTTCTGGTAGAGGACACGCCATCTTTGCAGATGCTGTATGCCACGGTGTTGCGCAAGGCAGGCTACAAACCGATGCTGGCCGCCAGCGGTGCCGAAGCCCTTGCAACCTTTGCCGAGCACCGGCCACGGGTGGTGTTGCTGGACCTTATGCTGCCCGATGCCGATGGGCTGATGGTCATGCGCGAAATGCTGGAATTGCAGCCCGAAACGCGCATCATCGTCATCACCGCCAACGGGTCGGTCAATAACGCAATAGAAGCGACGCGCGAAGGCGCGCATGATTTCCTTGTCAAGCCGCTGGGCGATATCCGCATGATCGGGGCGGTTGCCAGCGCCTTTGCGGAATTGCGCGAAGAGGTCAGCCTGACCGTTGACTCTGCCGGGCGTGGGGACGCGCTGGACCGTGCATTCATGGGCCAATCGGCCGCGATGCAAGAGGTCCATAACCGGATCGCGGCAGTGGCCGCATCAACCGCGCCAGTGTTCATCTTGGGCGAAAGCGGCACCGGCAAAGAGCTGTGCGCGCGCGCCGTGCATCTGAAATCGGACCGCGCGGCGCAGCGTTTTGTCACGCTCAATTGTGCTGCGGCCGACCCAGAGATGCTGGAGATCGAACTGTTCGGGCAAAGCGCGCCCAAATCCGGGCGCGGTTCTGCGCAGGCCCAAACCCGCGCCGGTGCGATTGCGCAAGCCGATGGCGGCACACTGTTTGTACAAAACATTCAGGACATGAATCGCGATCTGCAAGCCGCGTTCTTGCGGTTTCTGCAACGCTCCAGCTTTGCGCCGGTCGGCGACACACGCCAGATCAAGGTCGATGTGCGCCTTGTGTGCACCGCCAGCCGCGACCCGACCGAAGACATGCGCGCCGGTCGCCTGCGCGAGGATCTGTATTACCGGCTGTTCGTCATTCCGTTGACCATGCCGCCGCTGCGCGCGCGCGGCACCGATATTCACATGTTGGCGCAATATTACCTGGCCCAGATTGCCGCGGAAGAAGGCAAGCGCTTTTCCCGCTTCAGCCCCGATGTGCTGGACCTGTTCCTGACCCTGCCATGGCACGGAAATGTGCGCGAGTTGATAAATGTCCTGCGTCATGCCGTCGTTTTGCATGATGGAGAGGTCGTGACCCGGGCAATGCTGCCGCATAATCTGGCCAATCTGCCGGACCCGAACCAAGTGCCCCCCACTCAGCCGAACGCAGACCCGTTCGCCGGGTTGACCATGGCCCAGATCGAAGAGCGCGCGATCACGGCGGCCATTTCGCGCCATGGCGGATCTGTGCCGCGCGCCGCGCGCGAACTGGACATCGCGCCTTCGACCATCTACCGCAAGCGCGAGCAATGGGACAAGGCATAGGCCCGCGCATGCGCAGCGTTCTGATTACCGGGTGCAGTTCCGGCATTGGCCATCATGCCGCCCATGCGCTGGCCGCGCGCGGCTGGCAGGTGCTGGCCACCTGCCGCAAGCCCGACGATTGCGCGCGGCTTTGCGCCGAGGGGTTGGACAGCTTTCCGCTGGACCTGACCGACACGGCCAGCATTCACGCGGCACTGGCGCAAACACTGGACCGTACCGGCGGGCGGCTGGATGCGCTGTTCAACAACGGTGCCTTCGCCCTGCCCGGCGCCGTGGAAGACCTGCCAACCGAGGGCTTGCGCGCGCTGTTCGAAACCAACCTCTTTGGCTGGCACGAACTGACCCGCGCGGTCCTGCCCCTGATGCGCGCGCAAGGGCATGGGCGGATTGTGCAGAATTCGTCAGTGCTGGGGCTGGCGGCGCTGAAATGGCGCGGTGCCTATGTGGCCAGCAAATTCGCTCTGGAAGGGCTATCAGACGTGATGCGTCTGGAATTGGCGGGCACGGGCATTCATGTCGCGCTGATCGAACCGGGGCCGATCACCTCGCGCATACGGGAAAATTCGATCCCGCATTTCGAGCGGTGGATCGATTGGGAAAATAGCCCCCGCGCCGCGCAATACCGTGGCAGCCTGCTGGCGCGGCTATATGATAAGCGCGACCCCGATGTTTTTGAACTGCCGCCCGAAGCGGTCACGAAACGACTGATCCACGCGCTGGAAGCGCGCCGCCCACGCGCGCGCTACCCGGTCACAACACCCACCTACCTGCTGGGGGCATTGCGCCGGGTGCTGCCCACGCGGGTTCTGGACATGATCTTGCAGCGGCTGTAACCCCACGCGAAATTAGGGGTCGCAACGCGCGGCAATAAGATTAAGTTGCGCGCAAGGCGCAACGACAGGGGACTGGCCATGTTCGCAAATGATCCGTTATTCATAGCTGCGGTGGTGGCCTGTCTTGTGGTGCTGGGCGTTCTGGTGGTGGGCATTGGCGGTTTCGGCCGCGGTGGGGCCTTCAACCAGAAACACGGCAACCGCATGATGCGCTACCGACTGATCGCGCAGTTCATCGCGGTCCTGCTGATCGTCGCCTTCGTCTATTTCCGGCAAAAAGGGGCCTGACATGGTTGTTCTGAACAAGATTTACACGCGCACCGGTGATGCGGGCGAAACCGCTTTGGGCAACGGCATGCGGGTCGCCAAACATTCGCAGCGCGTGACCGCTTATGGCACGGTCGATGAGTTGAACGCCGTCATGGGCCTTGCGCGGCTGCACGCGACAGGCGACATGGCCGCCGCCATGGCGCGCATTCAGAACGACCTGTTCGATCTGGGCGCGGATCTGTGCCGCCCCGATATGGAGCGCGACGCAGAGGAAGAATACACCCCCTTGCGGATGATCCCGGCGCAGATCGACCGGCTGGAAGCTGAGATCGACGCGATGAACAAAGACCTGCAACCCTTGCGCAGCTTCATCCTGCCCGGTGGCACGCCTTTGGCCGCGCATTTCCACCTGTGCCGCACGGTCGCGCGCCGCGCTGAACGCGAAACCATTGCACTAGCGGCGATTGAATCCGTCAACGAGTCGGCGGTGAAATACCTGAACCGGCTGTCCGACTGGTTTTTCGTCGCCGGTCGTGTGGTCAACAATAACGGCGCCGACGACATTCTGTGGGTGCCCGGCGCGAACCGTTAAGCGCCCACCTGCCCGTCGCGCACGATCTGGACGCCGTCGATCTGCCAGCCTGCGTCAGACGGGATCATCTGGTAGTCTAGAAAATGCAGACGCCCCTCCGCGTCACGGATCATCACGCGCTGAATGCGGGCCGCGCCCATCTCGCGCAGGTCCAGCATCTGCACGTCGGCGGGGCGATAGACCATCGGGTAGCCGCTTTGCACCATCTGGCCAAACCGCTCGGGCGTGCCGAACAGGCGCTTGATCGTCGGGCTGGCATGGTCAAACGCGGCGGTGAAATCATCGGCCTGAAAGGCGCTGATCTGGTCGCGGATGACATCGGGTATCTCTGAGCCTTGGGCGCGCAACCCAGCGGGCGCAAGGGAAATGGCAAGCAACAGGGCAATCACGTAGCGCATGGCATGTCCTTTCTTGTCTGGATGGTTACGCTACGCGGGCGCGTTCGGATCAGTTTCAGGCCATGGCCATGGATCGGCCCTGCCCGTGCCATAATCGCACGGCACGCTGCCCCGATTGGATCAACCCCTGCATATGACGATGAAACTGGCCTATCCGTCCAACCGTCCAAAGCTGCAACCCGCGCTGCGCCAAGTGCTGAGCGCGCGCGCCAGCATGGCATGTGCAGAGGTCGCGCAACATGGCAGCGCGGCCAGCCTGTTTATGCTGCGAAAACGCGCCAAGGAATGTCGCGGGCTGTTGCGGCTGCTGCGCGGCGGGTGGGACGAGGCCAAAGACTGGAACGCGCAGCTTCGCGATGCCGCCGCCCGTCTGGCCCCTGCCCGCGATGCCGAGGTGATGCTGACCACCTTCGACGATCTGACCGCGCGGCGCCGCGCCCCTGCCGATTTCGACAGCCTGCGCGCGGCCGTGCTGGACGAGATTGAACTCTGGAATTCTGCAAGCGACCCCATGGCGCTGCAAGAATTTTCCGGTATGATGGCAGACTTCGCCGATGCCGCGCAAAGCGCACGCCTCCATGGCAAGACCGCACCGCTTGTCTGGGGCAACCTTGCACGAACATGGATCAAGGGCCAGCGCGCCTATTGCGCGGCCAGCATGGCGGGCGAGGACGCAACCGCCTTTCACACCTGGCGCAAGCGACTAAAACAGCATTGGTATCAAGCGCGGTTTTTCAAACCAATCGACCGGCCCGCGCTGCGCGGCCATATCGCTCAGGTCGACAGGCTTGCGCGCACCTTGGGTGCGCATAACGATCTGGATGTGTTGCACATATTTCTGCGCGCGACCTGCACAAACGACCCCGCCTTGGCGCGGCTGGAGCCGGACCTGATTGCCGCGCGCGCCCGTTTCGCGCGGCAGGCGTTGCATATGGGCCATGCCCTCTATGCCCAGCCCAACCCGACAGAGGGTTGGGCGAAAGCGTGGCAGGTTTGGCGCAAAGCCTAGGCGGTCAGATCGCCCGCCAATGCGCGGTCAATCAGAGCGACGGTTTCGGCCAACCCGTAGAGTGCTATGAAGCTGCCCCAACGCGGCCCCTGGTCCGACCCCAGAAGCACCTCATACAGCACCTTGAACCATGCGCGCAGGTTGTCGAAACCATGCGCCTTGCCAGTATCGCGCACCACCGACATGAACAGTTCTTCGGAAAAGCTGTCATATTCGGCGGCATGGGCTTCGGGCACTGCGCCCGTCTCTGCCATGGTTTTCAGCGTTGCGGCCAATTCCACCAGTGCCGCGCGCTCGGCATCGTCGGGGGCGCGGGGCTTTAGCGTGGGGGCCACGAAATCTGCGAAATAGCGCACGGCAAAACCGGCCGCTTGGTCAAGGTCCGGGTGCGTGTCTGGCGCGGCTTCGGGCGCGTAGCGGCGGATAAAGCCCCAAAGCGTGTCCTTGTCCTGCGCACGGGCAACCGACGCAAGGTTCAGCAAAAGCGAGAAACTGACCACCATGCCAGACGCGGGCACCTGCCCGCCATGGATATGCCAGACCGGGTTCGCGGCTTGCTGATCGGCATCTTGCCCCGGAAAGGCGCGCAATTGCTGGTGATATTCATCCACCGCTTTTGGGATCACATCCCATGACAGGCGCTTGGCGGTGCGCGGTTTCAGGAACATGTAATACGACAGCGATTCCGTGCTGGCATAGGTCAGCCATTCGTCAATGCTGATCCCGTTGCCCTTGGATTTGCTGATCTTCTCGCCCTGCTCATCGAGGAACAATTCATAGATGTAATGCTCGGGCGCGCGCCCGCCCAAGATCTCGCAAATCCGGTCATAGATGGGCGTGTTGGCGGCGTGGTCCTTGCCATACATCTCGAAATCCACGCCAAGCCCGGCCCAGCGTGCGCCGAAATCGGGCTTCCATTGCAGTTTTACATGGCCGCCGGTCACAGGCAGCGTCCATTCGCGCCCGTCCTCGTCGTCAAATGTGATTTCACCCTTCGCGCCATCGACATGCTTCATCGGCACATACAGAACGCGGCCGGTTTCGGGATGGATGGGCAGGAAGATGGAATAGGTTTGCTGACGTTCTTCGCGCAAGGATTTCAGCATGACCGCCATAAGGTCATCATAGCGTTCGGCAGCGCGCAGCAACACCGGGTCGAACTGGCCGGATGCGTAATATTCCGTGGCCGAGATGAATTCGTAATCAAACCCGAACGTGTCCAGAAACCGGCGCAACATGGCGTTGTTATGCGCGCCGAAACTGTCATGCGTGCCGAACGGGTCGGGCACCGCGGTCAGCGGTTTTTGCAGATGTTCGGCCAGCGCGCTCGGGTCGGGCACGTTGTCGGGCACCTTGCGCATACCGTCCATGTCATCGGAAAAGCAGATCATCCGGGTCGGGATGTCGCTGATCGCCTCAAACGCGCGGCGGATCATGGTTGTGCGCGCGACCTCTCCAAACGTGCCGATATGCGGCAGGCCAGAGGGGCCATAGCCGGTTTCAAACAGCACATAGCCCTTTTCCGGCGGCGCGTCCTTGTAGCGCGCGGCCAGTTTCCGGGCTTCCTCGAAGGGCCAAGCTTTCGAGGTCAGGGCAGCGTCGCGCAGGCTGGACATGGGTCTGGTCACTTCCGTGTGGGGGGGCTGGTTTGGCCTTGGTTCCTATTGCGGCGGCGCGCCCGCGTCAATATTCTGCACCTGCACGCATAACACAGGACAAAGATATGCCCCCCCTTCCGCACCCGATGTCGCCGCAAGACAGCCTTGTCGCGGTGATGATCGCGGTTTCCGCCGCCGACCAAAGCATTCGCACCGCGGAACTGGTCGCCATCCAGACGCTGGTGAACCACCTGCCGATCTTTGCGGAGTATGATTCCGACCGCATCCGGGTCATGGCCCAGACCGTGTTCGAACTGTTCGAGGAAGATGACGGGCTGGATGCGCTGTTCGGGTTGGTGCGCGACAGCCTGCCAGAGGTGCTGCACGAAACCGCCTATGCGCTGGCTTGCGACGTGGCCGCCGCCGACGGGTTGCTGGCGCAGCCCGAATTGCGCATGCTGGAAGAAATCCGCCATGAGCTGGGGATAGATCGGCTACATGCCGCCGCCATCGAACGCGGCGCACGCGCGCGCCACATGACAGTGTAAGGGGTATTCGCCGTGGCCATGCCGATAGACCAACAGTTGCGCTATTGGGGCCTTGCGGGGCTGGTCTTTATTGCCCTGTTATGGGTGATGGGGGATGTGCTGTTGCCCTTCATCACGGGCATGGCGATGGCCTATTTCCTGAACCCGGTTGTGACCAAGCTGCAAAACAGGGGGGTGCCGCGCACCGCCGCGGTCTCTGCGCTGATGGCGCTGGCCTTTGGCGTGGTGGTGCTGGCCGGGGGGCTGATTATCCCGGCCGTGGTCACTCAGGCGGTGCAGTTTTCCGAAACCGCGCCGGACCTATTGACACGCCTGCAAGAATTCCTGACCGCACGCTTTCCCGATATCGCGCAACTGGAAGACACGCTGCGCAATTCGCTGTCATCGCTGGGTGAGGCGATCCGCGACCGGGGTGCGGCCTTGGCGCAGGGTGTGCTGCGTTCGGTTTCGGGGCTGGTGGGCGCGCTGGTCTTTCTGGTGGTCACGCCGGTCGTGGCCTTTTACCTTCTGCTGGATTGGGAACGCCTTGTGCGCCAGATTGACGACCTGCTGCCACGCCAGCACGCACCGGTGCTACGCCACCTGGCCGGAGAGATTGACGCCAGCATCGCCGGGTTCGTGCGCGGTCAGGTGACGGTGTGTTTCATCCTTGCCGCCTATTACGCGACTGCGCTGGGCCTGATCGGGCTGCAATTCGGGCTGGCGATTGGCGTCACGGCGGGGCTGATTTCCTTCATCCCCTATATTGGCGCCATCATCGGGGGCGCGTTGGCGATTGGCGTCGGGCTTTGGCAGTTCTGGGGCAGCCCGCTGGAAATCGGGCTGGTGCTGGCGGTGTTCGTTTTCGGGCAGATGCTGGAAGGAAATGTGCTGGTGCCGCGCATTGTCGGAGATTCGGTTCGGCTGCACCCGGTCTGGCTTTTGTTCGCCGTCTCGGCCTTTGGGGCGCTTTTGGGCTTTACCGGCATGCTGATCGCAGTGCCGCTGGCGGCCAGCATCGGGGTGCTGGTGCGCTTTGGCGTGGCGCAATACATGGACAGCAAGCTTTATGGCAAAGGCGGAGAGCCGAAATGACGCCCCGGCAAGCCGCTCTGCCGCTGGTTCTGCCCGCGCGCATGGGGCGGGCCGATTTCGTGCCAAGTGCTTGCAATGCGGCAGCGCTGGGGCTGCTGGGCGCGCCTTTGCCCGGCGGTCGCTTGGTGCTGCATGGGCCAGAGGGGTCGGGTAAAACGCATCTGGGCCATATCTGGGCAGAGGCACGCAATGCAGTGCATCTGGACGGCACCGCGCTGGCCCGGGCCGATCTGCCCGGCGCAGTCGCGCAAGGGGCGGTCTGGCTGGACAATGCCGCGCAGGTGGCCGACAGCGCTGACGGGCAAACCGCGCTGTTTCATTTGCTGAACCTTGCGCAGGCGCATGACGCCGAAGTGGTGATGGCCGCGCGCCCCCCCGCCCGCGATTGGGGTGTGACCCTGCCCGACCTTGCCTCGCGGCTGGGTGCCTGCACTCATGTCGCCGTCGCCGCGCCTGATGACACGCTGCTGGCCGCCGTATTGGCCAAGCTGTTCGCGGATCGGCAAGTGGTCATATCCGAGCGGCTGATTCCCTATCTGCTGCCCCGGATGGAACGGTCGCTGGCGGCCGCGCAAAGGCTGGTCGCGCAGCTTGATGCCAATGCCTTGGCGCGCGGCAAACCCATCGGGCGGGCGCTGGCGGCAGAACTTATGCAAAGCGATTGACCTGCGCCGCCCCCGGCACGCGCAAGGGGCCATGCATATTCTGAACAGCGCGACTTGTGGCACGGCAAGCGCGTGCTTACTGTCGTGTCATTGCATTAAATCACACTCGAGGCCTTTGCCGTGATCCGCTCTCTTCTGTTTGTCCTTGCTCTGATTATGGCCGCGCCGATTGCCGCCGCCCAGACCACCCGCCAGATCAGCGGCGAGGTGGTGCTGCTGGAACGAATCGCCCTGCCCTTTGGCACTAGTTTCATGGTTGACCTTGTCGATGCCGACGACACCAAGGCCGCTGAAAGCCGGGCCGAAATTGGCGATACCCAAAGCCCGTTCGCCTTTGCGCTGGACGCGCCCACCGACCGCGCCTTGATCCTGCGGGCCGGGCTGCGGGCACCCGGCGGTCAATTTTGGCTGACAGAACCCTATGCCCTAAACCCCGGCACTGATGATATCACGCTGCCCCCGCTGCGGGCGATTGCAACACCGCCCATGGGCTTTGCCAGCCTGCTCGATTGCGGCGGGCAATATGTGGAAATCGGCTTTCTGCCGGAAGAATTGCGCTTGCGCTTCAACGAGCAGGTGCTGACGCTGGTGCCGCGCCCGGCGGCCTCTGGCGCGTATTACGAGCAGGCCGACAACCCCGCGACATCTGCGCATCTGAAAGCCGGGTCTGCAATTCTGACCATTGACGGTGCGCAACTGGCCGACTGCCGCTTCATCGCTGCCAGTGAAGAACTGGCGCGCGGGGTCTGGAACCTGACCCAGATTGACGGCAATGCGGCGCTGTTTCCGTCGCGCACCGAATTGGTGTTCTTTTCCGATGGGCGCATGTCCGCCACGGTGGGCTGCAACCGGCTGATCGGCGGGTTTCAGCGCCATGGCGGCATTCTGACCTTTGGGCGCATTGCCAGCACCATGATGGCCTGCACGGACGCCACGATGGCGCAGGAACAGCGCTTTGCCCGCGCCTTGGAACGTGTGGATGGCTACCGGCTGTCCCCAGAGACGGGGCGGCTTTCGTTGACCGCCCAAGGCGCGGTCGTCATCGACGCCCGCCGCCAATAATGAAATGCGCCTGCGCCGTTACAAAACCTACATCAAATCTGGTTATGCGAACCCTATGACACACACGACCCCCACGGCAGATTTTCTGTCCAGCCCCTTCCCCGCGCCCGTAACCCTGTCGGATTTCGACCCGGCCGGACCGGACCGTTTCTTCAACCGCGAATTGTCGTGGCTGGCCTTTAACTGGCGCGTGCTGGAAGAGGCGATGAACCCACGCGTGCCGCTGCTGGAACGCGTGCGCTTTCTGTCCATCTCGGCGGCCAATCTGGATGAATTCTACACCGTCCGCGTGGCGGGTCTGCGCGAATTGGCGCGTGCCGGGCATAGCACCCCGTCGGATGACGGCAAAACCCCCGCCGAACAGCTTGTGCTGATCGACGAGGATGCGCGCCGCCTGATGGATTACCAGCAAGAAGTCTGGGCCAAACTGCGGCCGCTTCTGGCAGAAGAAGGCATCACCATCCTGTCGCGCCATGAGCTGACGGCCGAAGACCGCGCATGGTTGCAGGACTGGTATCTGAACAATGTCTTTCCGGTGCTGTCGCCGCTGGCCATTGACCCGGCGCATCCCTTCCCCTTCATCCCCAATGCCGGTTTCTCTTTGGCGTTGGAACTGGAAGACCCGTCTGGTCGCCAGTTGGACGCGCTTGTGCCCATCCCCAACCAGATTGACCGTTTCGTCCGGGTGGGCACCAATCCCGTCCGTCTGCTGCCCTTGGAAGAACTGGTGCTGGCCGAACTGGACAGCCTGTTTCCGGGTTACGCGCTGCGTGGCTCTTGCACCTTTTCGGTGCTGCGCGACAGCGACCTAGAGGTCGAGGAAGAAGCCGAAGATCTTGTGCGCGAATTCGAGGTTGCGCTGAAACGCCGCCGCCGGGGCGAGGTGGTGCGCCTGAAACTATCGCAAGGCGCCACTGCCGACCTGCGCGACATGGTCATGGACAAGCTGCGCGTCGCCCCCGAAGAAGTGGTCGAAGTGCGTGGGATCATGGGCATCACCACACTGAAGGAACTGATCCTTGATGAGCGGCCTGACCTGCTATGGCCCAGTTTCAGCCCGCGCGTGCCCGAACGTGTTCAGGACCATGATGGCGACATGTTCGCCGCCATCCGCCAGAAGGACATGCTTCTGCACCACCCCTATGAAACCTTCGACATGGTGGTGCGCTTCTTGCAACAGGCCGCGCGCGACCCCGATGTGCTGGCCATCCGCCAGACACTGTATCGCACCTCGCGCAACAGCCCCATCGTGGAAGCCCTGTGCGAGGCGGCCGAGGACGGCAAATCCGTGACCGCCCTTGTCGAATTGAAAGCCCGCTTTGACGAGGCCGCCAATATTCGCCAGTCCCGCCGCCTGGAGCGCGCGGGCGCGCATGTGGTCTACGGCTTCGTGAATTACAAGACCCATGCCAAGATCAGCACCGTGGTGCGCCGCGAAGGCGACCGGCTGGTGACCTATACCCATTGGGGAACGGGCAATTACCATCCCATCACCGCCCGCATCTATACCGACCTGTCGCTGTTCACCTGCGACGCGGCCTTGGGGCGCGATGCGGCGCGGGTGTTCAACTATGTCTCGGGCTATGCCGAACCTGCGCGGCTGGAAAATCTGGCGATTTCGCCCATGGGCATCAAACCGCGCCTGCTGGACATGATTGCCGCAGAGGCCGCGCGCGCCCGCAAAGGCGAACCCGCAGAAATCTGGGCCAAGATGAATTCGCTGATAGAGCCGGATATCATTGACGCGCTTTATGATGCCAGCCGCGCGGGCGTGAAAATCAGCCTTGTCATTCGTGGCATCTGTGGCTTGCGGCCCGGCATTGCGGGGCTGTCAGAGAATATCCGCATTAAATCGGTCGTGGGCCGGTTTCTGGAGCATTCGCGCATCGTGTGCTTCGGCAATGGCGCTGCGCTGCCGTCTGGTCAGGCGCGGGTGTTCATGTCTTCCGCCGATTGGATGGGGCGCAACCTGAACCGCCGGGTGGAAACACTGGTCGAGATCATGAATGACACGGTCAAGGCGCAGATCGTGGGCCAGATCATGGCCGCCAACCTTGCGGATGAGGCGCAAAGCTGGGTGCTGCAACCCGACGGCCCGGCCCGGCGCGTGCTGCCCGAAGATGGTGACGACCGCCGCCTGTTCAACTGCCACCGATTCTTCATGGAAAACCCGTCCCTGTCCGGGCGCGGGTCGGCGGGCGCGGATGACGTGCCAGAACTGACGCATGGATTTGATTGAGGGCGGGGGAAGGTCCGCAAACGGCCTTCCCGCACCCGATGACCCATCGCGCCGCCAAGGCCCGGCGGCAAGCTTCGCCGGTTAAAGGCGGCGGAAGCGGTCAGGTTTTCGGAAGCTTTGATCGCTTCAGGGCTTTGGCATGGTTGGCGATCCAATCCATCGCAGCAAGAAGAACGCCCGAGACGACAAAGACCAAATGGATGATAATCATCCACTGGATCTGCGCATCGGTGTATTTCTCGATATCCATGAACACCTTAAGAAGGTGAATCCCGGAAATTGCCACGATAGAGGCCACGAGCTTGAGCTTCAGCGCAGAGAAGTCGACATCGCCCTGCCAGTCGAACCGATCTTCATGTTCCTTAAAGTCCATACGGCTGACAAAATTCTCATAGCCCGAGAAAATCACGATCAGAAGCAGGTTCGCCGCAAGGCTCAGGTCGATCAGAGCAAGAACGCCAAGGATCGCATTATCGACCGTCATCGACGGGATTTGACCTACGAAGCGGACCAGTTCCACCCCGAAAACCCAGACAAGCGCAGCCACGGTGACCACAAGCCCAAGATACATCGGTGCAAGCAGCCAACGACTGGCAAAAAGAGTATTCTCGATCAGACGTTCCATAATGTGTTCACACTTGCCAGAGGGTCGCCACCATAAGCGAGCGTCCAAGTATGGCAATCTTGGCCCGTTCGCAAGTGATCTTTCAAGCAGCGGCCGCGCCAGCACCCGGCAAGGGCCGCAAGGCTGAACCCGGTCTTGGGAATGGGCCTGCCGACTGGTCGTTCATCGGCAAAGAGGTCGCTCAACGAGGGTGTGCAAATGACGGTTTTGACGGCCTTCTCAGCCCACCCGCACCTCTTGCCGCACCACGGTCGCCCAGCCTGCCGTTTCCATGAAGGCCACATCGCCCGCGTCGCGGCCAGAGGCGATCACGGCGAAGTTGCCCGGCGTGCTCATCCCCGTCGGGTCCACCAGTTGCCAGCCGCCCTCCAGCCAGACCTCGGCGCAGGCGTGGAAATCGGGCGGTGTCACGCTGGGGCTGTAGCCCGAAACATAGCGCGCGGGCACCCCGGCGGCGCGGGCAAAGGCACAAAGCAAATGCGCATAGTCGCGGCACACCCCCTGCCGCGTGACGAATGTGTCCAGCGCGGTGGTCGCAGCATCTGACGCGCCGGGCACATAGCGCAGATTGCCCGCCACCCAGTCGCGCATGGCGGCGATCATCGCGCCCCCCGACAAATGCCCGAACCGGTCCTGCACAAATGGCCCAAACCGGTCCGAGGGGCAGAACAGCGACGGGCGCAGTGCCGCCAGCGCCTCTGTGGGCAGATCGTGCATGGGAACGGCCGACAGCCTGTCCAGCAGCGGTGCCGCGCGGGATATCTGAACCCGCGCCGCGTAGCGGGCCAGCAGGCGCACGCCCTCATGCAAGACCCAGACACGCTGACCCGCCGCCCCGGCCTGATCCAACCATGAAAGCTGGGCATCTTGCACCTGCAAATCGCTGTGCAGGATGGTCTGCGCGGGCGATGGCAGCACTGCAAGCGCCAGCAAGACCGGATCGCCCGGTTCCAGCGCATAGTCCATGGTCACATCGATGGTCACGATCATGCTTGAAGCCTTTGCTGCGGGAATGGGGCGCTGTGCCGCCCTTGCATGTTCAGGCGGGCTGCGTCAACGCTTGTGCGGCTGGGTGCTTGCATCTTTCACACGGGCGCGCCTATGTCATGGCATGACCGCCCATTGCCCTGCCCCGTTCAACCTGACCGCCCATGTGCTGGCGGCGGGTTTGCAGACCCCTGACAAGATCGCGCTCGAGATCTTGCGCGCCAGCCGGGCCGAACGGTGGTCCTTTGCGCGGCTGGACGCAGCGGTGCGCGGCACCGGCACGGGTTTGGCGGCGCTTGGCTTGCCACCGGGCGCACGGGTGCTTTTGCGCTTGGGCAATAGCGTGGGTTTTCCGCTGGCCTTTCTTGGGGCTGTGGCGGTTGGGCTGGTGCCCGTGCCGACCTCTACCGCGCTGACCGGGCCAGAGATTTCGGCCATGGCCAAGGGGTTGAACCCCGCGCTGGTTATCGCGGAAGAAGGCGTCGCCCTGCCCGACCACCCGGCCCCCGTCCTGACGCTGGAGCAGTTGCGCGCCATGCGCGATCTGCCGCCATGTGCCTATGACATGGGCGCGCCCGACCGGCCCGGATATATCGTCTTCACCTCTGGCAGCGGCGGCACCCCGCGTGCGGTGGTGCACGCCCATCGCGCGGTCTGGGCGCGGCGGATGATGTGGGATGGCTGGTATGGGCTGCGCACCGATGACCGGGTGTTGCACGCAGGCGCGTTCAACTGGACCTACACGCTGGGCACCGGGCTGATGGACCCTTGGGCGATTGGGGCAACCGCCTTGGTGGTCGCGCCCGGTGCGCCCATGAGCCTGCTGATGCGCCGCCATGATGCCACGATCTTTGCCGCCGTGCCGGGCGTGTATCGCCAGCTTCTGGCAGCGGGCCGCTTGGGCGCGCTGCCGCGCCTGCGCCATGGGCTGTCGGCGGGCGAAAAACTGCCAGAGGCCACACGCGCGGCATGGGCCGCCGCCACGGGCACAGCGATTTACGAAGCGCTCGGTATGTCCGAATGTTCGACCTATATTTCCGCCAGCCCCACGCGGCCTGCGCCTGACGGCGCGATTGGCTACCTGCAAGACGGGCGGCGCATATCCGTGCAGGACGGTGTTTTGGCCATTCACCGCGATGATCCGGGCTTGATGCTGGGCTATCTGGGGCCGGATGGGCCGCATCTGCCCTTGCACGGCGACTGGTTCGTGACCGGCGACCGCGTAGCGCAAGCCAAGGATGGCGCGATCACCTATCTGGGCCGCGACGATGACATGATGAATGCGGGCGGCTTCCGGGTCTCTCCACTAGAGGTAGAGCGCGCATTGGCCGACGCCCCCGGTATTGACGATATCGCTGTGACCGATGTCGAAATCCGCCCCGATGTGCGGATCATTGCCGCGTTTTACACCGCGCCAGCGCCGCTGGACGACGCAGCGCTCAACGCCTTTGCAGCCGGGCGGCTGGCGCGCTACAAGCAGCCGCGACTCTACCAGCATTTGCCCAGCTTGCCACGCGGGGCGAATGGCAAACTTTCCCGGCGCGCGCTGCGGGCCCAGTTCAAGGCAGATGATGATAACGCTTGAGATCTATTCCGACCCGGTCTGCCCGTGGTGCTATATCGGCAAGGTCGCGCTGGAGCGCGCGATGGAGGCGCGCCCTGACCATCCGTTCGCGGTGACATGGCACCCGTTCATGCTAAACCCCGACATGCCCGCAGACGGCATGGACCGGCAGGAATACCTTGAGCTGAAATTCGGCGCCGACCTGATGAGCGCTTACGGCCCTATCGTGAAACGCGCCGAAGCGCTGGGGTTGGATCTAAACCTGCCCGCGATCACGCGCCAACCCAACACCGCTGCGGCGCATGCGCTGATCCATTGGGCCGGGCTGGAAGGCAAGCAGAACGCTGCCGTAAGCGCGCTGTTCCGGGCGTATTTCAAAGAGGGTCGCGACATTGGCGCGCGCGATGTGCTGTTGAGAATTGCTGACAGTATCGGCATGGACCGCGATCTGACCGCGCGCCTGCTGGATGCCGGCGCGGATCGCGACGCGGTAATAGACGCCGACCGCACCGCCCGCACGCGTGGCATACAAGGCGTGCCGTTTTTCGTGGTGGCAGGTCAGCACGCTGTCCCCGGCGCGCAGGACACCGAATTATGGGTGCAGGTGATCGACGAATTGGCGGAACGGGCATGACCTGGCCGCGCCCCACCCGCCCGCTGCATTTCGGCGAATTCGTCGCATTGATGGCGCTGATGATGTCCTCTGTGGCCTTCAGCATAGATGCCATGCTGCCCGCGCTGCCCACGATCGGGCTGGAATTGTCGCCCGACGCGCCTCAGAAAGGCCAGCTGGTGATTACCAGCTTCGTGCTGGGCATGGGGCTGGGCGTCATGATCTGCGGGCCGGTGTCCGACGCATACGGGCGCAAATCGGTGCTGCTGATCGGGATCGCCGCCTATATCGCGGGCTCGCTTCTGGCCATGCAGGCGCAAAGCATTGACGGGCTGCTGGCCGCGCGCTTCCTGCAAGGGCTGGGGGCTGCCGCGCCGCGCGTGATCGCCACCGCCATGGTGCGCGACATGTATGAAGGGCGCACCATGGCGCGGGTCATGAGCATTATCATGACCCTTTTCATCCTTGTGCCGGCGCTTGCGCCCTCTATCGGGGCGGTCATCATCTGGCTGGCCGACTGGCGCGCGGTGTTTCTGGCCTTCGTGGGCTTTGGCCTGATCGCGGCTGCGTGGCTTATGCTGCGCCAACCCGAAAGCCTGCCCCCAGACCGCCGCCGCGCGCTGTCCTTGCGCAACATCTGGGCGGCAATTGTGGAAATCGTGACCACGCCCGCCGTGATGATCTATGTAGTAACACTGGTATTTGCCTTTGCGCCCTTGTTCGCATGGCTGTCGAACCTGCCGATGATCTTTGCCGATGTCTATGATCGCGAGGCAAGCTTTCCCATCTGGTTCGGCGTCACCGCGCTGATCGCGGGCAGCGCCAGCGTGGTCAATGCGAAACTGGTCATGCGGCTGGGCATGAAGCGGATCGCCACGCTGGCCTTCGGCTTTCAGGCCGGGGTATCATTGTTCTTTCTGGCCCTGTTGCAGTTCAACCTGCCTGCACCGTGGGATTTCGCGTTTTTCTTCGCTTTCATGTGCAGCGCGTTTTTCTCGATCGGGCTGACCTTTGGCAATTTGAACGCGCTGGCGCTGCAACCCTTGGGGCATATGGCTGGCATCGGGGCGTCGGTCATCCAATCGCTTTCGACCGTGGGGTCGGTCATGGTCGCGGTGCCGATTTCGCTGGCCTATAACGGCACGCCCCTGCCGCTGATAACCGGCATGGCGTTTTGCGCCTGCTCGGCGCTGGCGCTGATGTTGATCGCGCAGCGCCTTGCCCCAGAGCAGCCCGCCGAATAGCATTCAATTTCCATCTTTTGCCTTGTAGAAGGTAGTTGAAGGTATTTTCGTTAAAGGTGTCATGACATGGAACTGATCCTCGCCCTTGCCGTTCTGATCGTGTTGATCGTGCTGATGGGCCTGAAAATCGTGCCGCAGGCGCAGAATTTCGTTGTTACCCGACTGGGCGCTTACCACCGCACGCTGGATGCGGGCGTGAATGTGATCGTGCCGTTTCTGGACAAGGTCCATTCCAAGGTGCCGGTCAATGACCAAGTGCTGAATGATATCCAGCTAGAGGTCGTCTCTGCCGATAACGTGGTATTCGGGGCCAAGCTGCTGGTTGTCTACCGTATTGAAAACGCAGAAGCCGCCGTGTTCCGCGTGAACAAGATCGATGAATTGGTCATCGGGCTGGTGCAATCGCTGGTGCGTTCGGAACTGGGCAAGGTGGAACTGGACGCGGTGCAATCGGATCGCGGTTCGCTGAACGTGGCGCTGCTGACCGCATTGGAAGACGCGGGCAAGACCTATGGTATTCGCATTTCACGCTCGGAAATCATCGATGTGAACCTGAACGCGACAACACAGGCCGCCATGGCCGAAGTGCTGGCCGCCGAACGCGAACGCCGCGCCGCCATCACCCGCGCCGAAGGCGAGCGGCGCGCGACCGAGTTGAACGCCGATGCCGAGCTTTATGAAGCGCAGCGCAAGGCCGACGCCATTCGCGCCATCGCGCAGGCCAATGCGGAATCGAACCGGATGCTGGCCCTGTCACTGGACAGCGACAGCGCGCGCGAGGCGTTGATCTTCCAGACCGCCCGGATGCAGGTCGAAGCCTTGGAAGGGTTGGCGAAATCATCCAATGCCAAGCTGATCATGCTGCCGGGCGGGCCATCGAACAGCTTCCGCGAAGCCGCCGCCATCCTGAAGGAGATGTAAACCATGGACCTGTTCGCCCTGCCCGACTGGTCCATCTGGGGGCTGATTGCCGTTATCCTTCTGGTGGGCGAAATGCTGACCACCGCCTATGTGGCCTTGGGCTTTGCCGTGGCGGCCGGGCTGATGGGGCTGATCGTCTGGCTGGTGCCGGGGCTGCCCGTGGTGGTTCAGGCCTTTATCTGGGCCGCGCTGGGTCTGGCGATCTGGCTGGGGCTATCGCGCTGGAACACGCAGCGCCACAAACGCCCCGACATAAACGACTACGACCCGCGCGACAGCCTGCCGCCCTCTGACCGGGGCGGCTGGACCGGCAAAGACTAGACGGGGGCGCAGCGCGCGCCCCCCGCACTTAAACGCTGGAATACAGCCCCTCATAGATCGGCTGCAACGTCTCTGTATCGAACAGCGACGAGACAGATGTGCCTTTCCATGTGTTCAGGATCGCTTGGGCAAACATGGGCGCCGTGGCCACAATGCGGATATTGGGCGCAGCTTTCACCGCATCGGTCGGCGCGATGGAATCGGTTATGATCAGCGATTTCATCACCGATTTGGTAATCCGCTCCACCGCCGGGCCGGACAGCACGCCATGGGTGATGTAGCTGTGCACTTCGGTGGCCCCCGCTTCCATCAGCACTTCGGCTGCCTTGCACAAGGTGCCTGCGGTGTCGCAAATGTCATCGACGATGATGCAGGTCTTGCCGCTGACATCCCCGATCACGGTCATTTCCGACACTTCGCCCGCCTTCTCGCGCCGCTTGTCGACAATCGCCAGCGGGCAGCCCACACGTTTGGCCAATTCGCGCGCCCGCGACACCCCGCCCACATCGGGAGAGATAATCATCACATCATCCAGCCGCCCTTTGAAATGGTGCAGCACATCCAGCGCGAAAACCGGCGCGGCATACAGGTTGTCCACCGGAATGTCGAAAAACCCCTGTATCTGCGTGGCGTGCAGGTCCAGCGTCAGCACCCGTTCGATCCCCGCCTGCGCGATCATATTGGCGACCAGCTTGGCGGAAATCGGCGTGCGCGCCTTGGTGCGGCGGTCTTGGCGCGCATAGCCGAAATACGGGATCACGGCAGTGATGCGCGCAGCGGATGAGCGTTTCAGCGCATCGGCGATAATCAACAACTCCATCAGGTTGTCATTTGCCGGGCGCGAGGTCGATTGCAGGATGAACATGTCCTCGCCCCGGACATTTTCGTAAACTTCGACAAAGATTTCTTGGTCATTGAAACGTTCGACCCGCGCATCGACCAGTCCGACATTGACGCCGCGATGCAACGACATGCGCCGCGCAATGGCCTTGGACAGTTCGGGATTTGAATTCCCGGCAATCAGCTTGGGTTCGGTACGGTCGATCATGGGGGTTTCCTTGGCGAGTCGCGACGTTGACACCGCTTACCACCCCGATACGGTCTTGGAAATGTTACAAGCAGCCAAAAGGGACCGCAGATGTCGCAGATTGACTACTACCTAAGCCCGATTTCGCCATGGACGCATCTTGTCGGGGGCCGCGCCGCCCGGATTGCCCGCAAGGCGGGTGTGACGTTGCGCTACAAACCGCTGGACCCGATGGCGCTGTTTCCGCGCACCGGCGGACAGGTTCTGGCTGACCGCCATGACAGCCGCAAAGCCTACCGCTTGCAAGAACTGGACCGCTGGTCGCGCCGCCTTGGCGTGCCTTTGAAGCTGCACCCCGCGCATTTCCCGACCAACCCCGCGCCCGCCGCCTATGCGATCATTGCCGCGCAGGAAACAGGCGGCGGCGACATTGACGCGCTGGTCACCGGCCTGAGCCGCGCATGTTGGGAGGACGACCGCAACATCGCCGAGGATGACGTGATCCGCGACTGTCTGGCAAAAGCGGGCTTCGATACCGGGCTGGCCTTTTCCGGCATGTTGCAAGGCGCAGAGATCTACCCCCGCAACCTTGAAGACGCGATAGAAGCCGACGTGTTCGGCGTGCCCTTCTTCGTGGTGGATGAGGCGCGGTTCTGGGGGCAAGACCGGCTGGATTTTCTGGCCGATCACCTTGGCGTGACCCTGTAACCCAGCAGCCCGCTTTCAGACACGAAAAAACCCCGCACCGATCACGGATGCGGGGTTTTTTCAGGTCCGGTCCAGCGTTGTTCAGGCCGCTTCGGCCTCTGCCTCGGCTGCGGCACGGCGTTCACTTTCCTCGCGCGACAGCGCAACAGAGGTGCGCACACCCTTGGCCACGAATTCCATCAATCCGGCGACAACGCGCTCATTGGGGTCGATTCCCGCACAGCTCAGCACTTCGCGGCCATCGCGCGAGCGTGCCCAGCGGGCAATCTGTTCCGGCCCGTTGCCGTATTTCTTGTCATCGGCGATCGCGTCATCCAGCGCCGCCAGCACCACCGCCGCAAACAGCTTGCGTGCCCGCGCGCCCTGCTCATGGGTAAACGCCGTTCCATCCGCCGCATCAAACATGTTCTTTCCTTTGTTCTTGCTCTTGCATTCACCGCGAACGCCTGCCTACCCTTTTTGAAGACTGATTCGCTAGCCCGCCAACGCATACCACCCATGCAAATTTTGCATAGCACATCACAAGGCGGCTCCATATCCTGTTCTTGCGCGGCTTGGCATCACGCGATATAGCATCCGACAAGAAAAGTCGCGTCCTCGCCAAGGTTTGTCCCATGCCCAAAATCAACGGTAACGAAATTCGCCCCGGCAATGTGTTGGAGCATGACGGCGGCCTGTGGGCCGCGGTGAAAGTGGGCCATGTGAAACCCGGCAAGGGCGGCGCCTTTGCCCAGGTCGAGATGAAGAACCTGCGCGATGGGCGCAAACTGAACGAACGCTTCCGGTCGGATGACAAGGTCGAGCGTGTGCGGCTGGAGCAAAAAGACCAGCAATTTCTGTATGAAACCGATGGCCGCCTTGTGGTCATGGATATGGACACATTCGAGCAGATCGAACTGGATGCCGAGATCCTTGGCGACCGCCGCCCTTTCTTGCAAGACGGCATGACCGTCACGGTGGAATATTACGGCGAGGAAGCATTGAACATGACGCTGCCGCAAAAGGTGATCTGCAAGGTTGTTGAAACCGAACCGGTCGTCAAAGGCCAGACCGCGGCCAACAGCTTCAAGCCCGCCCTGCTGGACAATGGCGTGCGCGTGCTGGTGCCGCCCTTCGTCGGGCAGGACGAGGACATCGTCGTCAACACCGAAACCTTCGAGTATTCCGAACGCGCCTGACCCTCTTGCGCGGCTTCGGTCCGGGGCCAGGCCTATGCGTGTCATTGCCATATCCTGCGCAATCACAGCCCTTGCACAGGGCGTGCAGGCGCGTGACGTGGCCCTGACGCTTGACTGGCCGACCGATACAGCCCCGGCAACAGAGATTGTCGCCGTCACCCGTGACACGGCAGGCGCTGTTCTGGACACCCAACGCCTGACCCTGCCCGCCGACACGCGCAACGCGGTGCTGCCCCTGCCAAGCCTGTCTCGCCAAGCCAGCACAGTGCAGGTCGGCGCGTTGGTGGATGATGCTTTTGCGTTGCAAAGCGCGCGCGCCCCCGTCGAAGGCGGGCAAGCGCCCGAACAGATGCAGCTAAACGCGGCGCTGAGCGCAAGTTTCTCTGACGCGTATCTGTGCAATTCGGGGCAGGTGATCGCGCTTTTCCCCGATGGCGACGCGGTCCGGTTAGAGGGCCAACGCTTCAGCCCCGCGGCGCTGGAAGGGAGGTTTACCGCCCCCGACGGGACGGTCCTGAACCGCGCGCCCGGCCTGCTGCAACTGGAAACCGCCGAAGGCACGCTGATCGACAGCTGCCAAGCCATTCCCGCACGCCCCATCCTGCCGCTGACGGCACTGGGGCCGGATGCAAGCTGGAAAGTGCACACAGAAGTCGCCGGGTCCATGGTTCTGACCACGCCAGAGCCGCCGGCCGATCCCGTGCCAGAGCTTGCCCCGACCAAGATCACCCGAACCGCCGATGACGTGTATGCATTCAGAATCGGACGCCAGACCCTGCGGGTAGAACACCGCCCTTGCCAGCTTCCGGGGCTGGACATGCCCTATCCCTTCACCGCGCAGCTTTCGGCCCCGGGGGCCAGTTTTCCACCGGGCTGCGCGGGCAACCCGCTGCATGCGCTGGAAGGGCCGGTCTGGCAGGTCACGCATCTGTATGGGCTGCCCCTGCCCCGCGCGGATGAAAGGATGACGGATTTCTCGGTTCAGGTTAATGCCGGGCGGCTTTCGGGGCGGACAAACTGCAACCGCTACCTTGGCCGCGCCGCGATTGCCGAAACCCGTTTGCAGGTCACCGACCTTGGCACCACGCGTCTAAGCTGCCCGGCCAACCAGTCCAATCTTGAAATCCGCTTTCTGGACGCGCTGGAAGCTGCCACCGGGATCAAGCACCTGCCGGATGGTAGTTTGGCGCTCTATGCCGGGCCGGTGGCCGTGCTGGTTGCAACGCGGTGACGCACGCCTTCAACATTCGGGATCGCACCGCGCCGAGAGGCTGAGAGGAACCCAAAGCGACAGATGCGGCACGACGCAGGAAGGCGCGCTCTTATCAGTTGCCAGAAACCTGACATAGCTTAAGAAAGTTATGCCAAGAGTTTCTGACATCAGATTTTCAAAGAACTGGTTTGAGCGGCCTTGGCCACTGCCCCGCGTGAACCAATCCTAAACCCCGAAATCCGCCACATCGCGCAGGGGCAGGCTGCGCGCGCGTGTGCCTGTCAGGGCAAACAGCGCATTGGCGAGCGCGGGCATGGCGGGCGGTGTGCCGGGTTCCCCCACACCGCCCATATGCGGGTTGTCTTGCAGGATCGCGACCTCGATGCGCGGCGTGTTGACCATGCGCAAGGCGTCATAATCGGGGAAATTGGCTTGCTCGACTGCGCCACCCGCGAAGGTGATCTTGCCCATCACCGCCGCCGATAGCCCGTAGATCAGCCCCGATTCCATCTGCGCGCGCACAATGCCGGGGTCCAGCACCAGCCCCGGATCACAGGCCATGAAGGCACGGTCCATGCGGATGCGCTCGCCATCCTGCGCCAGTTCGATCACCACCGCCGTGGGCGTGCCGAAAGACCATGTCATCGCCACGCCGCGCGCGCGGCCTTCGGGCAGGGGCGTGTCCCAGCCCGACATCTCGCGCACGCGGGTCAGCACGCCTGCGGCAACCGGGCTTTCGGGCGCGACATGCGCCAGCCGAAACGCCAGCGGGTCGGCCCTGGCAGCATGGGCCAATTCATCGACAAAGCTTTCATGAAAGAACCCGTTGAAAGACGCGCCCACCGACCGCCAGAAGCCGATGGGCACGTCCAGATCGGCCAGATGCCCCGCCACGCGGTAATTCGGGATCGCATAGGGCTGGTCGAACGCGCCTTCGACATGCCCCTTATCGGCCCCGCCGGGCGCGCGGCCCATGATCCGCGTCATGGCGGCGCGGGTGACGGATGGCGCGGCAATCGCGGCGTTGAAATGGCTGATGCGGCCCTGATCTAGCGCGCCTTGCATCCGCGCTATGGCGGCGGGGCGGTAGAAATCATGCCCCATATCTTCCTCGCGCGACCATGTCAGGCGAATGGGCGTGCCGGGCATGGCGGCGGCAATGCGGGCGACTTGGGCGACCGCATCGGTTTCCGCGCGCCGCCCGAACCCGCCCCCCATAAAGGTCGTGTGCAGGGTGATCGCATCCTCGGCCAGCCCAGACGCTTCAGCCGCCTTTTGCACGCAGAGGCGCGGCGCTTGGTTGCCAGCCCAAAGGGTCATGCGCCCGTCTTGCAACCATGCCGTTGCGCCTTGGGGTTCCATCGTGGAATGGGCAAGGAAGGGCACGCGATACTCGGCGCTGATCGCGCCGTCTGGCAAGGTGGTCGCGTCACCCTCATCGCGCAGGGTGGAATTTGGTTCTGTGTCGAACGCGGCCTCTATAGCGGCGAACATGCCGTCCATATCGGCAGGCAGAGGCGAGTCTGTCCATGTGATATCCACCGCCCGCGCCCCTTCCAGCGCGGCCCATGTGTTGCGCGCGACCACGGCCACGCCATTGCCCATGTCGATCACCTGTTCAACGCCGGGCATGGCCAGCGCAGGCGCGGGATCAAACCCCGCCATGCCGCCGCCCAGATGCGGGCAGATGCGGACGGTGGCGAATTTCATCCCCGGCAGTTGGATATCGGTTGCATATTGCGCTTTGCCCGTGATCTTGGCGCGCATATCGGGGCGCGGCAAAGCACGACCCAGCAATTTCCACTCTGATTGCGGGCGCAAGGTTACATCGGGCACCGGGCGCGCGGCGGCCTCTTCCGCCAAATCGGCATAGGGAATACGTCTGTCGTCGGGGGCGATGACAGCCCCGTCTTCGGTGCGCAACTCCGCTCTGTTCACCCCCAGACGGTCGGCTACGACCGCCTTCAGCGCCTCGCGCGCGCCAGCACCGGCCAGCCGCATCTTCTCATAGGCATCGACGGTCGAGGTGGACCCACCCGTCACCTGCAACCCCAGCAGCTTGCTGACTGCGCCAAGCCCGCCGACCACGCTATGTTGCCAATCCTTCATGGCGTAATCGGCAACGGGCAGCGCACCATGCATCAGCGCGCCGTTGTAATAAGCGGCAGAGGGCGGGCCATGCTCGACCCGGATGGACGCGAAATCCACGTCCAGTTCTTCGGCTACAAGCGCGGCAAGGGTGGTGTGCACGCCCTGCCCCATTTCGGCGCGCGGCGCGATGATGGTCACACCCGTCTGGTCAATGATGACATAGGGGTTCAACGTGGCGCCCTGATCGGGGGCCAGCGGGTTTTCGACCGGTTTGCGAATGTGATAGACGCCAAATGCCGCGCCGCCCGCCACCGCGACCGCACCCAGCAAAAGCCCGCGCCGCGTGATCTTGCCCAAGGTGCTCATTGGTCTGACCCCATCGCGCGCGCCGCATCATGGATGGCCGCGCGCAGGGCGGTATAGGTGCCGCAGCGGCACAGGTTGCCGCTCATGGCGGCGTCAATATCGGCATCGGTGGGCGCAGGATTATTGGCCAGCAGATCCGCCGCCTGCATGATCTGGCCGGACTGGCAATAGCCGCATTGCGCGACTTGGTGACGTTCCCACGCCGCTTGCAGGGGCGTCTGGCCGCCAAGCCCTTCAATGGTCGTGACCGGACCCCACAGATCGCCCACCGCCACTTGGCACGACCGCACGGCTTGGCCCGCGACATGCACGGTGCAGGCCCCGCAAGCGGCAATACCGCACCCAAACTTGGTACCGGTCAGTCCCAACTCGTCGCGCAGCACCCATAAAAGCGGGGTGTCCGGCGCGGCATCTGTCTGGATTTCGGCGGCGTTCACGGTCAGGGTAATCGACATAGCGGCGGTTCCTTGCGCTGTTCCCCGTCAATATGGGGTGCGCGCACCGCTCTGCCAAGGCACACCTTGCGTCAGCCCGTCAGGGATAGCGCGCGGCCCCAAGGACCGGCCCCTGACCTTGCTCTTGCACCAGAACGGCCATCCCGGAGCCTTGGGGCAGATTCTCTGTCACGGTATGGTTGAAGGGCTCCAACCCGTCCCACGCGCCCAGCATGTTCCAATCGGTCACGATGTTGCGATAGGTCAGGAAACGGCCCTCATTCTCTCCGGCCAGAATCTCGACAGTCGCCTCGTTCAGAAAGCGGACAAGCTGAACATCGACCGCATGGTCCAACCCCAACGGAGATTGCGCAGTGATCGTCACACCGCCGCCGTCGCGGGCCGTGATCTGAACGGACACCCGCCCGCCGCCGACCGGGTTCATGCGGTGTTCGGCGATTTGCGCCATGACCTGCATCGTGGCATTGCCCTGCACGTCATCCACGCCGCCAATGACCATTTGCGGGGTGTAGACGGATTTGCGCCCCATCTCGCGGGCATAGGCTTTTTGCCGCTCGCTGAACGCCGTTTTGCCAAAAGTGTCGGCCCAGCCAATATAGTCCCAGTAATCGACATGCAGCGCCAATGGCAAAATAGCGTCATGATCCGCCATCTGGTTGAGCAGTTCATCGGCCGGCGGGCAGGCCGCACAGCCTTGCGAGGTATAGAGTTCGACCACAACCGGGTTTTGCTGCGCCCATAGCGGACCGGCAGATCCGATCAGCGCGCAAAGGGCAAATGCTAAGGCAGAGTGCTGGCGCATGGGCTTTCCGTTCTGTTGGTGCGTTGCGATCTAACCACCCCCTTGCACAAGGGCCAATCAAGGTTTTGCGAGAAGTGCCTGCACGCTGCACATTGGCCACAGCGCGGGCGACACCGCAGGAAAACCGCAAAATTGTGCACAACGGTATACAAAAATGCGCAATAGCCCTTGATCGATACGGCGAGCAATGGCAAATGCAAGGGGCCAAGACCCCTGTCACCCAATTTAGCAGAAGGCTCAGCCAAATGACCATTACAGTCGGCCACGACAGCGCGGGTGCGCGCAAGACATTGACCGTCGCAGGCAAGAGCATTGCCTATTACTCCATCCCCGCCGCGCAGGCCGCAGGCTTGGGCGATTTCGCCAAGCTGCCCGCCGCGCTGAAAGTGGTGCTGGAAAACATGCTGCGGTTCGAGGACGGCAAGACGGTCACGACCGACGACATCCGCGCCTTTGCCGATTGGGCCACACAAGGCGGCAAGAACCCGCGCGAGATTGCCTACCGCCCTGCCCGCGTGCTGATGCAGGATTTCACCGGCGTGCCCGCCGTGGTTGACTTGGCCGCCATGCGTGACGGCATCAAAGCCTTGGGCGGCGATGCGCAAAAGATCAACCCGCTGAACCCGGTCGATCTGGTCATCGACCATTCGGTGATGATCGACGAATTCGGCAACCCGCGCGCCTTCCAGATGAACGTGGACCGCGAATATGAGCGCAATATCGAGCGCTACACCTTCCTGAAATGGGGCCAGAAGGCGTTCAACAATTTCCGCGTGGTGCCGCCGGGCACCGGCATCTGCCATCAGGTAAACCTTGAATATCTGGCGCAAACCGTCTGGACCGATACCGACCAGACCGGCGCTGAAGTGGCCTATCCCGACACGCTGGTGGGCACCGACAGCCACACCACCATGGTCAATGGTCTGGCCGTACTGGGCTGGGGTGTTGGCGGGATCGAGGCTGAAGCCGCAATGCTGGGCCAGCCTGTGTCGATGCTGATTCCCGAAGTTGTGGGCTTCAAGCTGACGGGTGCCATGGTCGAAGGCACCACCGCCACCGACTTGGTGCTGAAAGTGGTGCAGATGCTGCGCGCGCACGGCGTTGTGGGCAAATTCGTCGAATTCTACGGTCCGGGGCTGGACAACTTGCCGCTGGCGGACCGCGCCACCATTGCCAACATGGCCCCAGAATACGGCGCGACCTGTGGCTTCTTCCCGATTGACGATGAAACCCTGCGCTACCTGCGCCAGACCGGCCGCGACGAGGACCGCGTGGCGCTGGTCGAAGCCTATGCACGCGAAAACGGCTTCTGGCGCGGTGCCGATTACGCGCCGGTCTATACCAGCACGTTGGAATTGGACATGGGCAGCGTGGTGCCTGCCATTTCCGGCCCCAAGCGCCCGCAGGACCATACCCCGCTGGACCAAGCGGCCGCAAAGTTTCTGGACGTGGTGTCGGAGTATCGCGGTGTGGCTGCCACGACCGAGGCCGCCGAAATGGCAGATGAAGGCCCCGCGCCCACTGCGCCTGCCGACCCGCGTAAATCCGCCACCGTGACCGGAGAGGATTACACCCTGCGCGACGGCTCTGTCGTGATCGCGTCGATCACGTCCTGCACCAACACCTCGAACCCCTATGTGATGATCGGGGCCGGTCTGGTCGCGCGCAAAGCCCGCGCGCTGGGTCTGACCCGCAAGCCTTGGGTCAAAACCTCGCTCGCGCCCGGCTCTCAGGTCGTCTCTGCCTATCTGGAAGCCGCCGATCTGCAAGACGATCTGGACGCCATCGGCTTCAACCTTGTGGGCTATGGCTGCACCACCTGCATCGGCAATTCCGGCCCGCTGCAAGAGGAAATCTCGAAGGCGATCAACGACAATGACCTGATCGCCACGTCCGTTCTGTCGGGCAACCGCAACTTTGAAGGGCGCATCTCGCCCGATGTGCGCGCGAACTATCTTGCCAGCCCGCCCTTGGTCGTGGCCTATGCTCTGGCCGGTGACATGAATATCGACATCACCAAAGACCCGATCGCACAAACGCCAGAGGGGAAAGATGTCTACCTGAAAGACATCTGGCCCACGCAGAAAGAAGTGGCCGATCTGGTGGAAGCGACCGTCACGCGCGAAGCGTTCCAGTCGAAATATGCCGATGTGTTCAAGGGCGACGAAAAGTGGCAGGCCGTGCAGACGACCGACTCGGAAACCTATGACTGGCCAGCGTCGTCCACCTATATCCAGAACCCGCCCTATTTCCGGGGCATGGGGGCCGAAGCGGGCAGCATTTCCAACCTGAAAGGCGCGCGCATTCTGGCGCTGTTGGGCGATATGGTCACGACCGACCACATCAGCCCGGCGGGCAGCTTCAAGGCCAGCACCCCGGCTGGCCGCTATCTGGAAGAACGTCAGGTTCCGGTGCGCGAGTTCAACTCTTACGGCTCGCGCCGCGGCAACCACGAGGTGATGATGCGCGGCACCTTCGCCAATATCCGCATTCGCAACGCCATGCTGGACGGGGTCGAAGGCGGCTACACCAAGGGGCCAGATGGTCAGCAGACCAGTATTTTCGACGCCGCGATGGCCTATCAGGCCGAAGGCACGCCCTTGGTGGTGATCGGCGGCAAGGAATATGGCGCAGGCTCCAGCCGTGACTGGGCGGCCAAAGGCACAAACCTGCTGGGTGTGAAGGCCGTGATCGCGGAATCGTTTGAGCGTATCCACCGCTCCAACCTTGTCGGCATGGGCGTTATCCCGTTCGAATTCACCGGCGGCGACACCCGTGAAAGCCTTGGCCTGACGGGCGATGAAGTCATTAACATCAATGGCTTGGAGGATGACCTTAAGCCACTTTCCGAAGTGCCCTGCACCATCACTTACCCCGATGGCACGGAAAAGACGATCACCCTGAAATGCCGCATCGATACCGGCATAGAGAAGGAATATGTCGAACATGGCGGCGTGCTGCATTACGTGCTGCGCAACCTCGCCAAGGCCGCGTAAACGCTTCACAATCGCAACCGACCCCGGCGCGCCCACCCGCGCCGGGGTATTCCCTTGCCCGGCGCTTGGGCTACTGTGCCCCAAATTTCGGAGAGACCATGGCCACCCGCATCATCGCTTTCGTGTTCCTTGGGCTGTTTCTGGCCTTTGTTGCGGTGATGGCCTCTGTCACCTTCTTCGTGCGCGACCCGCTGCCGATTGTCGGTCCGAATCAACAGCTTGTGCTGGAAACCAACAAGATTACACCGCCCCGGCGCGCCGAAATCGCGGTCGATGGCGAATACAAGGTGCTTTTGACGGTCACACCGCTGGACGAGGCAGACCGCCTGCGCCTACGCTTTACCGACAGCGACGATATCCCGCTGGTGCAACAGGGCGAGGCTGCCGAAGCACAATTCACCCGCACCGGGCGCTGGGAACTTGTGCTGGTGTCGGGCGGCGCGGAAGAAGTGCTGGCCTTCGTGCTACGGGATTAGGTCGTTTCGCGTTCTTCAGATTCGATGGCCGGTATCGCCAGGCGTTCTTCGCTTTCAGCCCCGCACAGCAACTCAACCGCCCGGTCAGCAGCGTCATGGAACGGCTCCAGAACCACATCTGCCCCAGAGGCGAATAACTCCTCAGTATCGCGCGCATTATGCGATGCGACCGCAATGCGCCCCGGAAAGCCCGACATCCGGGTCAGTTGTATCAGCGTGCTGCGTGTATCTTCATGGCTAAGCCCGGTCGGGTGGATCGGCACGGTCGAGACGATCCATTTTGCATGGGGCAAGGGCAGTTCCGCCACGAATTCGGGGTCGCTGGCATCGCCGAATTCGGTTTCCAGCCCCAAGTTACGCCAACGCCTGATGGCGCTTGGGTTGAAATCCACCCCCAACACCTTGATGCCCCGTTTTTGCAACCGCAGCCCGATGGCCGTGCCAAACCGCCCCAAGCCGAAAATAATAACCTGATGATTGTCGTTGCGATGCATGCCAGCCTCTGACGGCTCTCGCGGCGTGCCCTTGCGCTCGAATATGCCAAGGTAGCGATCAAGCCGGGCATAAATCTGATGCGAGTAGGTAATCATATAGGTCGAGGCCGCGATGGTCACGAGGCCCACCATGGTCACAAGCCCCAGCGCATCCTCCTGCACATGGCCGATAGTCACACCCATCGCTATGAAGATCAGCGAAAATTCACTGATTTGGGCCACTGTCAGACCTGCCAGAAACCCCGTGCGCTTGCGGTAGCCCATCGCCCCCATGATGGCCAGCACGATCAGGGGGTTGCCGATCAGCACGAATAGCGAAAAGATAATCGCACCAAGCACATGCGTGCCCAGAAGCGACAGGTCCAGCCCCGACCCAAGCGCGATGAAAAAGAACAACAGCAGGAAATCGCGCAGCGGGGCCAGACGCGCGGCAATCGTTTCGCGATACGGGGTAGAGGCCAGCGCGACACCCGCCAACAGCCCCCCCACTTCCTTGCCCAGGCCCACCAGATCACCCACCGCTGCGAACATGGCGGCCATGGCAATGGCAAAGATCACCAGCAATTCCGGCGCATGGGCCAGCTTTTCGGTCAGCGGGTCCGCAGCATAGCGCACGAACAGGATGACAAGCCCAACCATGGCAACCCCGGACCCGAACACCATGGGCACCGAGCCACCGCCATGCCCATCCGCCGCAGCCCCGATCCCGATGGCCGACAGCACGATCATGGCCAGCACCACCACAAGGTCTTGCACGATCAAAAAACCAAGCGCGATCTGGCCGTGCAGGCTGTCAATCTCACGCTTGTCGGACAGCAGTTTCACGATGATGATGGTGGACGAGAATGTCAGCGCAATGGCGACATACAAGCTGGTGATATGCCCCAACCCAAGCGCAAGCCCGATCAGGTAGCCGAAAATCGACGTGAAGGCGACCTGCCCCAGACCTGTCAGCAAGGACACCGCCCCAAGCGATCGGATCAGTTTGACATCCAGCTTGATCCCGACAAGGAACAGCAGCACCGCGATTCCCAATTGCGACAGCAGCCCGATCTGGGCATCCGAGCGCACAAGGTCCAGCGCGGATGGTCCCGCGATCAACCCCACGGCTATGAAACTGACAATCAGGGGCTGACGCAGGATAATCCCGACAAAACCCGTTACGGCGGCCAGAACCAACAGTGCGGCAATCTCTGCAAAGGGGGATTGCGCAATGATATCAATCACGGTTCTGGTCCTTTCACGGGTCTATCCGCCCGCCTGTCATGCCTTGCCACCATTCAATCAGATTTTTGGCAGGACATTGATTTTGGTCAAACCTTTAACCGGAAGACCGGTTTTTGTGTTTAGATTCTTCGCGGGTCAGCGCGCCGCCGCGCGTTCCATCGCGGGGCGGATACGATTTTCCATGATCTCACGCGTGATGGGCCCGGCATAGCGGAATTCGATGGTGCCATCACCTGCAACCACAAAGGTTTCCGGCAGGCCCACGACGCCCCAATCCAGACCCGTGCGCGCAGCGGGGTCCGACCCGATGGCGGCGAAGGGGTCGCCCAGTTCCTCCAGGAAATCTTCCGCCTTATCGGCCTGATCGCGGTAATTCACGCCGTAAATGGTCGTGCCTTCCTGCGCCAGTTCTTCCAGAAACGGGTGTTCGGCGCGGCAGGGCGGGCACCATGTGGCCCAGAAATTGACTAGGGTCACCTCGCCTTCGCGCAGCATTGCGTCGGTCAGCAAGGTGCGCTCACCCAGTTGCTGCACGCCAAGTGCGGGCGCTTCCTGCCCGGCCCGCGCCGAAGGCAGGTCGTTGCGCCCTTCGCGGAAATTGCCGATATAGAACATCACCGCCAAACCAAGGAACAGCAGCGGCGGCAGCAGCATAAGCGGGCGGATTTTACCCATTCTTTCCTCGTTTCTGTTCGAACGCATCCAACTCGCGGCGCACCCGGCGACCGCGAACCACATACCAAAGCGCCAATGCCCCGATCAGGCCCAGTGACACAATATAGGCCGATGTCACTTCGACCGCGTATCGTCCAAGATCGGGCATCATGCCATGCGCTCCCGTGCGGCTATTGCTTTCATGCGGCGGGCGCGAATTTCGGTGCGCGTGCCGGTCAGCACCAGCGCCAGAAAGATCAGCCCAAAGCCCACCATGCAGGTGTAAAGCGGCGCTTTATAGGCCCAGTCCATCCGCGTGCCGGGCTGCACCGACAACGACGCGCCCTGATGCAAGCCTTGGTTCCAGAAGTTGGCTGCATAGCGCGACAACACTGCGAAAACCGACCCGACAAGGCATAGAACGGCGGTCAGATCCGCGCCTGTATCCGGGTCGTCGATTGCGGCCCACATGGCGATATAGCCCAAGTAGAACAGGAACAGGATCAGGAAGGATGTCAGGCGCGGGTCCCAAGCCCACCATGTGCCCCACATTGGCTGGCCCCAGACAGCACCTGTAATCAGCCCGATCACGGTCATCGTCGCCCCGATGGGGGCTGCCGCCCGCGCGGCCAAAGCACTGACATGGTGACGGCGGATCAGCCAGACCAAAGACGCCACCAGCATCATAACCCAAGCGTTGATCGCCATCATCGCGGCGGGAACGTGGATGAAAACGATCTTCACGGTAGAGCCTTGGCGGAAATCATCGGGCGTAAAGAAGAACCCCCAGATCAGCCCCGTGGTCGTGACAACTACAGCCGCCACCGCCACGATTGGCAACAGCCAATCGGTTGTGCGCATGAATTTCAGTGGGTTGGCGTATTCCCAGAGCGATGACATGAGGATTACCTATCTTTGCGTGGGTGGGCTCTCAAGCGAAACTGGCGCGGCTCACCGAAGGTTTATCCGGATCACATGCGCAGAGGCAAAGGGCAATAATGCCACAGCCCCCGCCGTGATCCCCGCCAGAAGCGCCAAAGGCGTGCCAACGGCAAGCCCTTGCGCCCCGCGAGAGACAACTTCGGCCCCGAATACCAGCGTCGGGATGTAAAGTGGAAGGACAAGCAACGACATCAACAACCCGCCGCGCTTCAGCCCGACGGTCAGCGCCGCACCGAACGTGCCGATGACCGACAGTGCCGGCGTGCCAAGTGTCAGCGAAAACAGCAGCCAGCCATAGGCAGGCACCGGCAGGTTAAGCAGCAGGCCCAGCACCGGAGAGACCAGCACCAGCGGCACGCCCGTGGTGATCCAATGCGCCAGCGCCTTTATGCTGACCACACCTTCCAGCGGCACAGGGGCGGTGGCCAGCAGGTCGAGCGAGCCATCCTCGTAATCCAGCGCGAAGATGCGGTCGAGCGACAAGAGGCAGGCCAGCAACGCGCCCACCCACAGGATACCCGGCGCGATCAACGACAGCGTGCCGCGCTCTGGCCCAACGCCCAGCGGCACCAGCACGGCCAATATCAGGAAAAACGCCAGCCCAAGGCCGAAGCCGCCGCCTGCGCGAAACGCCAAGCGCAGGTCGCGGAACAAAAGCGCGATCATAGGAAAGCCTCGTCAAAGGCACCTGACGGCTCTGGCAGGCGGGCCTTGTAAGGACCAAGCTCCAGCACCCGCGCTTCGGGCAGGCCAAGGTCGATATGCGTGGCCATCAACGCCATGCCGCCACTGGCCAAATGCCCGCGCACCACATCGGCAAACAGCGCGACAGATGCGGCGTCCAGCGACACAGTGGGTTCATCCAGCACCCAGACGGGGCGGCCCGTAACCATCAACCGCGCCAGACCCAGCCGCCGCTTTTGCCCCGCAGACAGGTTCTGCGCCGCACGCTCGGCCAGTGCGCGCAGGTTCATACGGTCCAGCGCGTGATCTATCGCGCGCGTGCCATAAATTGCGGCCCAAAAAGCAAGGTTTTCCGTCACGCTAAGCGTGGTTTTCAACCCATCGGCATGGCCCGCATAGGCGATCGTATCGGGCGGGCTGTCGATCTGCCCGGCAAGGGCCGGTTGCAGCCCGGCAATGGTGCGCAACGCGGTGGTCTTGCCGCAGCCATTCGGCCCGCGCAGCACCAGCGCCTGACCGGGGTCCAGCGCGAAACTGACCCCTTCCAGCAAGGGCAAGCCACCACGGGCGCAGGACAGGTTTGTTACCTTCAAGGACATGAATGTCCGCATAACCCGGTTCCGGCGGCAAGGGAAGTGATCTGGATCACTCTACCGTCACAGATTTCGCCAAATTGCGCGGTTGGTCCACATCGGTGCCGCGGTGTAATGCTGTATGATAGGCGATCAACTGCGCGGGCACCGCATAGACGATGGGCGCAATCAATTCAGGCACAGGTGGCATTTGCAGCGCATAGGGCACCTCGCCCGCGGCTTTCAGGCCCGCGGGGTCCGACACAAGCAGCACCTGCCCTTGCCGCGCCATGACCTCTTGCATGTTGGACACGGTCTTTTCGTACAAACCATCATGCGGGGCAAAGACGATCACCGGGAAATCCGCGTCAATCAGCGCGATGGGGCCGTGTTTCAACTCTCCTGCCGCATAAGCTTCGGCATGTATATAGCTGATTTCCTTTAGCTTTAGCGCACCCTCCAACGCCAGAGGATACATCGTGCCGCGCCCAAGGAACAGCACGTCGCGGGCTTGGCTCAGCATCTTGGTCAGGCGTTCGATCTCGCCTTCGCGGTCAAGGGCTTGCGCCATGAAACCGGGCAGGCTGCGCAGGTCTTCAAGCAGACGCGCGTAATCCTCGGCGCTCAAATGGCCACGCGCGCGCCCGGCTTCCAACGCCAGCACGGCCAGCACCAAAAGCTGTGCGGTAAACGCCTTGGTCGAGGCGACGCCAATTTCCGGCCCGGCATGGATGGGCAGCGCGATATCGCTTTCGCGCGCGATGGAAGATGTGGGCACATTCACCACCGATATGACCTGCGCCACATGCGATTTTACATGGCGCAACGCGGCCAAGGTGTCGGCGGTTTCGCCCGATTGGCTGACGAACAGCGCCATATTGTTCGGCCCCAGCACCGGGTCGCGGTAACGGTATTCGCTGGCGATATCCAATTCGACTGGCAGGCCCGCGTATTTCTCGAACCAGTATTTCGCCACCTGACAGGCATAGAAGGCCGTGCCGCAGGCGACCATAACCAGCCGGTCGGTGCGCACGAAATCCAGCCCCTCGGGCAGTTCCAGCGAATCGTTCTCCAGCCCGGAATAAAAGCCCAGTGCGGCTTTCAGGATTGCGGGTTGTTCGGCCATCTCTTTGGCCATGAAATGCTTGTGGCCCGATTTGTCGACCTGCGCGGTGTCAAGGTTTATGCGCGTCACGGGCCGGTTGGTCTGGTTCCCGTCCGCATCGAATATCTGCGCGCCGCCATGCGTCAGCACCGCCATGTCACCTTCTTCAAGGTAGGTGATACGGTCCGTCATCTCAGATAGCGCGATCGCGTCAGAGCCAAGGAACATTTCACCCGCGCCATGCCCGATGCACAGGGGCGAGCCGCGCCGCGCGCAGATGATCAGGTCATCCTCGCCGTCGAACACGAAAGCAAGCGCAAAGGCCCCTTCCAGCCGTGCCAGTGTTTCGCGCGCGGCTTGCAAGGGCGTGCGCCCTTGCTCCAGCAGGCGCGAGGTCAGTTGCACGATGGTTTCCGTGTCGGTCTGGCTGCTGAATTGCGCGCCTTCGGCGGTCAGTTCATCGCGCAGGGTGCGGAAATTCTCGATTATTCCGTTATGGACCACGGCGGCGCGGCCCGCGCGGTGGGGGTGGGCGTTTTCCACCGTTGGCCCACCATGCGTGGCCCAGCGCGTATGGCCAATGCCCACGCGGCCCGGCAGCGGGTCATGCACCAGTGTATCCGACAGGTTGACAAGTTTGCCCACCGCGCGGCGGCGGTCCAGCACGCCCTTGTTGACCGTGGCAATCCCAGCGCTGTCATAGCCGCGATATTCCAGCCGCTTCAGCGCCGACAGAATGGCGGGCGAGACTTCGTGTTTTCCCAGAATTCCGACAATGCCGCACATCTGCTCACCCTTTGTTTTGGTCCGCTTTGCGCGCACGCAAGCGGTCCATCAGCTTGCGCCCCAGCCCCGGCTTGATGGTCTGATCGGCACGCCCCAGCGCCAAAGCCCCCTCGGGCACATCGCGGGTAATGACCGACCCCGACCCGGTCAGCGCACCCGCACCCACCGTGACAGGCGCGACCAGCATGGTGGAAGACCCGATAAACGCGCCCTCGCCAATCGTGGTGCGATGCTTGAACACGCCGTCATAATTGCAGGTCACAGTGCCTGCGCCCAAATTGGCATATGCGCCCACATCGGCATCGCCGACATAGGACAGATGGTTGACCTTGGCACCCTCGCCCAATTGGGCATTCTTGATTTCCACGAAATTGCCGATGCGCACATCTTCGGCCAGTTCGGCACCGGGGCGCAGGCGCGCGTAAGGGCCGACCACTGCGCCACGGCTGACATGGCAGCCTTCCAGGTGGCTGAAGGCGCGGATTGTGGCGCCCGATTCGACTGTCACATCGGGGCCGAACACAACATAGGGTTCAATCACGCAATCGCGGCCCAGACAGGTATCTTGCGCGAAGATGACCGTGTCGGGCGCTTGCAGCGTGACGCCATTTTCCAACGCCTCTGCCCGCGCTTGCGCTTGAAAGGCCGCCTCGGCGGCGGCCAGTTCGGCGCGGGTGTTGATGCCCAAGGTCTCTGCCTCTGGGCAGGTGACCACCCCGGCGCTAAGGCCCCGCGCGCGCGCTAGTCCCACCACGTCGGTCAGGTAGTATTCACCCGCCGCGTTGTCATTGCCGACCTGTGCGATCAGGTCGAACAGCACCGCGCGATCGGCACATAGAACCCCGCTATTGCACAGCGTGATCGCGCGCTCGGCCTCTGTTGCGTCCTTGAATTCGACAATGCGCTCCAGCCGGTCGCCTTGCGCCACCAGCCGCCCGTAGCGCCCCGGATCGGCGGCATGAAACCCTAGCACCACCACATCATGCGCGGCGCGGGCGGCTTGCAGGGCTTCCAGCGTTTCGGGCCGGATGAAGGGGGTATCGCCATACAACACCACCACATCGCCGCCCTGCCCGTCCAGCGCCGCACGCGCCTGACCGACCGCATGGGCCGTGCCAAGCTGTTCGGTTTGGGTGACGATCCGGGCTTGCGGGTCTTCATCTGCGACCACGGCTGCGACCGCCTCTGCTCCGTGCCCGACAACCACGACCACGCGCGCCGGGTCCAGCGCACGGCCCGCGCGCATGGCATGCACCACCAGCGGGCAGGCGGCAAGTTTGTGCAGCACTTTCGGCAAGTCCGACTGCATGCGACTGCCCTGCCCGGCGGCCAGAATGACAAGTGAAATACCCATGCGCCCTCAATCCGTTTTGTTTTGTGCCTGAATGCGCGGAATGCCACGCCGGTGCAAGGCTTGGCACAATCACGGCTGATTTCAGGCTGAAACAGGGGCGAATTCCTGCCGGTTTGACCGATATCAAGGTGCTTGGCACCAATTGCGACGATACTGGCCCGGAACGCTGGAGGAACGCCCATGTACAAGACCATTCTGGTTGCTGCCGATCTGGCGAAACCTGCCGAGGCCCGCAAGCTGCTAGAACAGGCGCAAAAGCTGTGCGCGCCCGAAGGCACAATTCGACTGCTGCATTTGCTGCGCGGCCATGTCACCGCCGCGCAGCGGGCAAGCGCGATGGCAGGGCTTCTTTCCCTTTCCGATGAAACGGATCCACGCGTGATGCCGATCCTGCGCGAGGGTGCCGTTGCGCCACAGATCAACGCCTTGGCAAAAGCTGACAAGGCTGATCTGGTCATGCTCGACAGCCGCTTGCCCGGTGTGACAGAATTCTTCATGGAAACGACCGCCACCAAACTGACACGCCATTCCAGCATCTCGGTGCTTGTGGCCCGCAACGCTCATTCTGAAAGGACTGCCCAACATGTATGATTCCATCGTCATCGCCGCCGCATTGTTCAACGAAGGCGCAACCACGCGCGCCGCTTTGGAAAAGGCCAAGACGCTGCTGAACCCCGGCGGTGCCGTAACGCTTGTCCATGTGATCGAAGAAGTGCCGGGCTATGTCGCGGCCTCGATTCCGAAAGAACATATGACCACGCGCCACCGCGAAGTTCAGGAGCAGCTGGATGCCATGGCCGCCGCGGCGACCGGCATCAAGGTCAAGGCGATCATCCGGCATGGCCAGCCTTCGGCCTCTATTCTTGGCGCGGGCAAAGAGGCCAATGCCGATCTTATCATGATCGCCAGCCATAAACCGGGCCTGAGCGATTATTTCATCGGCTCGACCGCCGCGCGCGTGGTGCGCCATGCGCAATGCTCGGTGCTGGTGACGCGCTGAATCTTGCGGGGGCAGTTTGCCAAGGCGCTGCCCCTGTGTCACTGTGCCAGCCGAACCTGCAAAAGGAGGGCAGCATGTATAAATCCATTGTCGTCGCCGTGGCTTTGTTCAATCAGGGTGCAACCAGCCGTGGGTTGATCCAGCGGGCCAACAAGCTGATCGACCCGGACGGCACGATCACCCTTGTGCATGTGCTGGACGAGGTGCCTGCCTATCTTGCCGCCGCGGTCGCCAAGGAACAGCTTCTGGCGCATCGCAAGGCGATCCGCGAACAGCTTGACTCGCTTGCGGCTTCGGCCAAGGCGAAACGGGTCGATGTCGATCTGCGCGGCGGGCGCCCGTCCGAGAATATCCTTGCCTGCGCCGAAGAATGCCATGCCGACCTGATCATGATCGCCAGCCACAAACCGGGCATGGGCGATTACTTCATCGGCTCGACCGCGTCGCGCGTGGTGCGCCACAGCCAAGTGTCGGTTTTGGTCAGCCGCTGACGCTTTTTTCCCGGCAAGTGACGCGAACAAACCTTTTCCTTGCGCGCCAAAGCGGTATCTGTCGCGCAAGGTTTCGCGGGTAGTAGCACATGTCGGACGCTCTGGTCATCTTCACGCCCTCTGGCAAACGGGGGCGTTTCGCGCTTGGCACGCCAGTTCTGACAGCCGCGCGACAATTGGGGGTGGACCTTGATTCGGTCTGCGGTGGGCGCGGCATCTGTTCCAAATGCCAGATCACGCCGGGCTATGGCGATTTCTCCAAACATGGCGTGAGTGTCGCACCCGATGCGCTATCCGAGTGGAACGCGGTCGAACAACGCTACAAGGACAAGCGCGGGCTGATCGATGGCCGCCGCTTGGGCTGTCAGGCGCAGATCATGGGCGATGTGGTCATCGATGTGCCTGCCGAAAGCCAGCTTCACAAGCAGGTCGTGCGCAAGGATGCCAGCACGCGCCCCATGGTCATGGACCCGGCCACACGCCTGTTTTTCGTAGAGGTCGCGGAACCCGACATGCACGAGCCATCGGGCGATCTGCAACGACTGGCCACGGCGCTGCGCGCACAATGGGACGTGCCCGAGATTTCGATGGGTCTGGACGTGCTGCGCAAGCTGCAACCCACGTTGCGCGCGGGCGGCTGGCAGGTGACGGTTGCGCTGTTTTCCGACCATTCGGGCGGCGCGGCGCAGGTGCTTGATATCTGGCCGGGGCTGTATGAAGGCACGCTTTATGGGCTGGCCATAGACCTTGGGTCCACCACCATTGCCGCGCATTTATGCGATTTGCGCGATGGGCAGGTTGTGGCGTCTTCCGGCATTATGAACCCGCAAATCCGCTTTGGCGAAGACCTGATGAGCCGCGTCAGCTACGCCATGATGAACCCCGGCGGCGATGTCGAGATGACCCGCGCGGTGCGCGAGGCGCTCGACACGCTGATCGGCGCGCTGGCGTCAGACGCGGGCTGCAACGCGCGGCAGATCATGGAAACGGTGATCGTGTGCAACCCGGTCATGCACCATCTGCTGTTGGGCGTGGACCCGGTGGAACTGGGCCAAGCGCCCTTTGCGCTGGCGACCTCGGGCGCGCTGTCGCTGAAAGCGTCCGAATTGGACCTGACCGCGCTGAACCCCGCTGCGCGGGCCTACCTGTTGCCGTGCATCGCCGGGCATGTCGGGGCCGATGCCGCCGCCGTCGCGCTGTCCGAAGCGCCAGAGCGATCGGATGATCTGGTGCTGATCGTCGATGTGGGCACCAATGCCGAGATCTTGCTGGGCGACAAGCGCCGGGTCCTGGCCTGCTCCTCGCCCACCGGGCCAGCGTTTGAAGGCGCGCAAATCTCCTCTGGCCAGCGCGCCGCCCCCGGCGCGATCGAGCGCATTGAGATTGACCCTGCCACCAAGGAGCCGCGCTTTCGGGTGATCGGGTGTGACCTGTGGTCGGATGACCCGGATTTTGCCGCCACTGTCACCGGCATTTGCGGGTCGGGCATTATCGAAGCTGTGGCCGAAATGCGCATGGCCGGGCTTGTGGACCCATCGGGCCTGATCGGGTCAGCCGAACAAACCGGCACATGGCGTTGCCAGCCCGAAGGCCGCACTCATGCCTATGTTATTCACGATGCCACCGCCACGGGCGGGCCGCGCATAACCGTCACCCAAGGCGATATTCGCGCGATCCAGCTTGCGAAATCGGCGCTTTATGCGGGCGCGCGGCTGTTGATGGATGAAATCGGCACTGACACGGTGGATCGCATTGTGCTGGCAGGTGCCTTTGGCGCGCATATCAGCCCTAAACATGCGATGGTTCTGGGCATGATCCCAGATGCGCCCTTGGACCGGGTGAGCAGTGCCGGCAACGCTGCGGGCACGGGCGCGCGGATGGCGCTGTGCTCAAAATCCGCGCGGGCGGGCATAGAGCGCACTGTGACCCGCATTCACAAGGTCGAAACCGCGATAGAGCCGCGCTTTCAAGAGCATTTCGTCGCGGCCAATGCCCTGCCCCATGCCACGGCCCCCTTCCCGGAACTGTCGCGCGTTGTGACGCTGCCGCAAGTCAGCTTCAACACCGGCGGAAGCGAAGGACGGCGGCGCAGGCGGGGTTGAAGCCGGGGCGCAGGGAGTTAATTTGCCCGCCATGGAACAAATTGACCTTGCCCAACGCAGCCGCCTGCCCGACGCGTTACGTGTGCTACTGGAACAATACCCCCGCGACATGTGGGAGAGCCATCGCAATTTCGACGGGCTGACCCGGTTCTGGCTGGAGCGGCACCTGATGTTCCGCCGCGCGCTGGGCCAGTGGCAGGATGACACGCGCGGCTTTCTGGACCGTGGCCGCGACCCGCGCGCACATGGGCAGATGACCGCGCGACTAGGCGGTTTTCTGATAAACGAGCTGCACGGCCACCACCACATAGAGGACGCGCATTACTTCCCGGTTCTGGCGCAAGCAGAGAAGCGCTTGGCCCACGGGTTCGAGTTGCTGGATGCCGACCATCACGCATTGGATTCGCAACTTGCCGCCTTGACGGATGCGGCGAATGCCCATCTGCGCGCGTTGCAAGATAAAGGCGCGGACCAAAAGGCCAGCGCGGGCGCGATGCTGGCACGGCTGGACGGGTTCGAGCGGTTTCTGGACCGCCATCTGGTTGATGAGGAAGAGCTGGTCGTGCCGACCATCCTACATCACGCGCTGAAATTCTAGGCAGGGGCACCGCCCCTGCCCGTTCGCATGTCTGCTAGGCTGCCAAAGCCGCCTCCACCGCCTCTGCCAGCCGTCCGACAATCTGGTCGACATCTTCTGGCGTGACAATGAAAGGCGGTGCCAGCAGCACATGATCGCCGCGCACCCCGTCAATCGTTCCGCCCATCGGGTAAACCATCAGGCCGCGCGCCATCGCCTCTGCCTTGATGCGAGCGTGCAGCTTGCGGGCGGGGTCCAACGGCGCTTTCGTGTCACGGTCGGCGACCAGTTCAATCGCCTGAAACAGCCCGCGCCCGCGAATATCACCGACATGGGCGTGCTGGCCAAAGGTCGCTTGCAACCGCGCGCGCAGATGCGCCCCCATGGCCTGCACATTGCTCAGCAGATTGTCGCGCGCAATGACCTTTTGCACCGCCAACGCGGCCGCTGCCGCCATCGGGTGGCCCATATAGGTGTGACCGTGCTGGAAAAAGCCGGTGCCTTGGGCAAAGGCCTGATAGATGCGGTCACTAAGCAATGTGGCCCCCACCGGCTGATAGCCCCCGCCCAAACCCTTGGCGATGGTTAGCAGGTCCGGCACAACCCCATCCTGCTCACACGCATAAAGCGACCCGGTGCGCCCCATACCGCACATCACCTCGTCCAGAATCAGCAGCACGCCGTATTTGTCGCAGATCGCGCGGATTTGTTTGAAATAATCACCCACGGACGGGACCGCCCCCGCGGTCGCCCCCACCACGGGTTCCGCGATAAAGGCGCATACGGTGTCGGGGCCAAGCTCAAGGATCTTGGTTTCCAATTCGCCCGCCGCGCGGGTGGCGTAATCGGCATCCGTCTCGCCCGCCAATTGCTCGCGGTATGCAAAGCAAGGCGCGATGTGATGCGCTTCCATCAAAAGTGGCTTGAACTGCGCGCGGCGCCATTCATTGCCGCCCGCGGCCAGCGCGCCCAAGGTGTTGCCATGGTAGCTTTGCCGCCGCGCGATGATATGGCGGCGCTGGGGTTGGCCAGTTTCAGTAAAATACTGGCGCGCCATTTTCAGCGCGGCTTCCACGGCTTCGGACCCGCCCGACACCAGATAGACATGGTCCAGACCGGCGGGCGCATCGGCGACCAGCCGGTCGGCCAGTTCCTCTGCAACGTCAGAGGTGAAGAACCCGGTATGCGCATAGGCCAGCTTGTCCAGCTGCGCATGCAGCGCCGCCAGCACATCGGGATGGCCATGCCCAAGGCAGGACACCGCCGCACCGCCAGAGGCGTCGATATAGTCGCGCCCCTCGGTGTCGATAAAGCGAATGCCCTGCGCGGTGCGGGCCACGCGCGGGGCGGAATGGATGGAACGGTGCAGAAGATGGGTCATGCCGGGGGCCTTTCGCAGTGTTCTGCCGCAATACCGCAGCCCACGGCCCCCGCGCAATGGAAACCGCTCAGATCGCGCGGCCAGCGGCGGGAAACACCTCGTGCCGCGCGGTGAAATCCTGACCATTGGCCAGCAAGCACATGCGCCCATCCGGCAGGCTGATGGTGATGGTCCATGCGCCCGTATCCGACGCGAAGGTTTCCATCACCGCTTGGCCCGCATGGCCCAGCGCGCGGCGGGTCTGTTCGGCTTGGGCCAACATGTCCAACACCTGCGCACGCGGGGCGCAGGGCATGGTCTGGGCCTGTGTGTTGGTGGCAAAGGCGGCAAGGCAAAGGGCAAGGCAAAGGCGCATGGCGTGGCTCCGGCTGGTGATGACCCCACGCCAACAGCCTGCCCAAAAGGCGCAAAAACCGGGTAAATGCAGCGCACGCGCCATGTTTGCGCACAAAAGTATACCGGCTTGCCGCGTTGCAGCAAATTTACCCTTGCCAATTGTAACCAAAACTGGTGGAAGTTGCGCAAGATTGTTACCCAAGGAGAAGGCCATGGACACGCGCCCCTTCCGGTCTGTGCTGTATATCCCCGGCTCGAAAGAGCGCGCCTTGCACAAGGCGACCACGCTGCCGACCGATGCCATCATCTTCGATCTGGAAGATGCCGTCGCCATTGACGAGAAGCCGCGCGCCCGCCGCCTGCTGGCCGACACGCTGCAAGACTTGGATTATGGCCCGCGCGTGCAATTGGTGCGGATCAACGCGCTGAACACGGAATGGGGCGCGGATGATCTGGATGTGATATCAGCCGCCCGGCCCGAAGCCATCCTGCTGCCCAAGGTTGACAGCGCCGCGCATATTGAAGACCTGGCCCGCCGGTTGGATGCCCGCCCCGAAACCGCCGACACGCGCATCTGGGCGATGATGGAATCGCCCCTTGGCGTTTTGAACGCGCTCGACATTGCCAGCGCGCCGCGCATGGCTGGGTTCATTATGGGCACGAATGATCTGGCCAAGGATATGGGGCTGCGCTACCGCGCCGACCGGATGCCGCTGTTCACGTCGCTGCAAATGGGGCTGCTTGCGGCAAAAGCGCGCGGGTTGGTCGCGGTGGACGGGGTGTATAACGCCTTCCGCGACGGCGCGGGGCTGCGCGCCGAATGCGAACAGGGCCGCGACATGGGCTTTGACGGCAAGACGCTGATCCACCCATCACAACTGGAAATCGCCAATACAATCTTCGCGCCCTCTTCGGACGAGATTGACACCGCACGCCGCCAGATTGACGCCTATAACGCCGCCGTCGCCCGCGGCGAAGGCGTCGCGGTTCTGGATGGAAAGATCGTCGAGAATCTGCACATAGTCACCGCGAAGCAAATCCTGGCGAAGGCAGACGCCCTCGCCAGTTAGGGAGTAAGCCAAATGGGAACTGTGGTGCTGGTTTTGGGCGTGGCCTTGTGGTGGGCGGCGCATCTGTTCAAGCGCGTGATGCCGCAACAGCGGGCCGCGATGGGCGAAACCGGTCGCTTGGCCGCAACCGGCGCGATCATCTTGTCGGTCGTGCTTATGGTGATCGGCTATAAATGGGCCGATCCGATCTGGCTGTGGGCGCGCCCGAACTGGATGATCCATCTGAACAACCTGCTGGTGTTCATCGGGTTCTACTTCTACGCCGCATCGGGGCTGAAAACCCGGCTGACACAAAAGGTCCGCCATCCGCAATTGTCGGGCTTCAAGGCATGGGCGCTGGCACATTTGTTGGTAGTGGGCAGCGTGCAGGGCGTGATCCTGTTCGGCGGCCTGCTGGCTTGGGCGGTGGTGTCGGTCATTGTCATCAACCGCGCGAACCGTGACTGGACGCGCCCGCCCGAAGCTGCACTCTGGCGCGAAGGCGTGGCTTTTGTTGCTGCATTATTCCTGATGCTGGTGGTCGGGCAAATCCACGGCTGGCTGGGCCCGTGGCCCTTTGGCGGGGGTGCCTGATGCTGGCGTATCGCTTGCTGACGGCAGAGGATACATCGGCCTTCTGCCACAAGGTAACGGAAGCGCTGTCGAAAGGCTGGGTGCTGCATGGCAGCCCCGCCTATGCGCATGATCCGGCCACGGGCGTTATGCGTTGTGCGCAGGCCGTCGTGAAAGAGGTAGAGGCGACCTATCGGCCCGAGCTGAAGCTCGGAAGTCTTTGATTAGGGGGCTGCCGCCCCCATCGGGGACGGGTGGCCCCGATTCCCCCGCGAGTATTTCCGGCAAGATGAAGGAAGAGGCGATGAGCAAGACCAGCAAGGGGCGGTTTTTCGAGGATTACCGCGTGGGCGAGGTGATCGCCCATGCCGTGCCGCGCACCGTATCGGGGGGTGAGCGGGCGCTGTATCATGCGCTCTACCCGGCGCGGGGAGCTTTGTATTCGTCGGATGAATTCGCCCGCGCCTGTGGTCTGCCTGCCAGCCCGGTCGATGACTTGATGGCGTTTCATATCGTGTTTGGCAAATCGGTGCCCGATATCAGCGTGAACGCTGTCGCCAATCTGGGCTATGCGCAGGGGCGGTTCCTGCGCCCGGTCTATGCCGGCGACACGTTGCGCGCCGCATCCGAAGTGATCGGGCTGAAGCAGAATTCCAACGGCAAATCGGGTGTTGTCTATGTGCGCACCAAGGGCCTGAACCAGCGTGACGAGGTGGTGCTGGACTATGTACGCTGGGTGATGGTGCGCAAGGGCGATCTGGACGCGCCCGCGCCTGACACCACGGTGCCAGACTTGGCGGGCGCGGTCGATGCGGGTGATTTGGTCGTGCCGGAAGGGCTGAGTTTTGGCAGCTATGATTGCGCCTTGGCGGGCGCGCCGCACCGCTGGGGCGATTACGCGGTGGGCGAGCAGATCGACCATATTGACGGTATGACCATGGAAGAGGCCGAGCATATGCTGGCCACGCGGCTGTGGCAGAACACCTCTAAGGTGCATTTCGACCGCACGCAGCGGGTGGATGGCAAATTGCTGGCCTATGGCGGACATGTCATTTCGGTTGCGCGTGCGCTGTCTTTCAACGGCTTGGCCAATGCCCAGATGATCGTGGCCATCAACGCAGGCAGCCATGCGAACCCCTGTTTCGCGGGCGACACGATCCGCGCCTGGTCAGAGGTTTTGGACCGGGCGGAAACGGCAGTGCCAAGCGTCGGTGCGCTGCGGTTGCGCACGGTGGCCACCAAGGGCGATCCTTTCGTTCTGCGCGGGGCCGAAGGCAAATACCACCGCGATGTCCTGCTGGATTTCGACTATTGGGTGCTCATGCCGCGCTAGGCGGGATGACCCCGAGTCGCAAAAGTGATCACAAGCCGCCAAGTTTGTGATCACGTGCCGCAAATCTGCGATCACAAACTGCCCTGATTGATCCGATTTTAGCGGAAACGTGGCGGTTTTTGTCGATATGGCCGCGCTCGAAGCGTGACATTCGCGTGAAATTCGGTATGCACAAGGCCAAGAGCCGGGTCGCGTGCGACCAGCCAAAAGAGAGAGGAGCCATCCATGGCCGATGTGAACCGGGGCAACCGCCCGCTTTCACCCCATCTTCAAGTTTACCGACTACCCCTTGCGGCGATCACGTCTATTCTGAACCGGATTACCGGGGTGGGCATGACGCTGGCATCCATCCTGATCGTGTGGTGGTTTGCGGCTGGCGCGTTCAGTGCAGACTATTTCGCCGTTGTGGACGGGTTGCTGACCTCTATCCTTGGCGAACTTGTGCTGGTCGGGTCGCTGGCGGCGCTGTGGTATCACATGCTGAATTCCATCCGTCACCTGATCTGGGACACCGGCCGCATGATGGATGTCGCGACCGTGGAAAAGACCAGCTACCTTGTGTTTGGCGGCACGGCTGTGCTGACCATCCTGACCATTCTGGCCGTGTAAGGGGGATATCATGAGCTTTAAGTCCGACTATTCCCGCGCCCATGGCCACGGTGCCGCAGGCGAAGGGCTGCACCATTGGTGGAGCCAGCGTGTCACTTCCATCGCGCTGATTCCGCTGACGTTGTTGTTCATCTTCCCGTTTGGCCGCACGCTTGGCGGCGGGCATGACGCCTTCGTCGCCACCTATTCCAACCTGTGGCACGCGCTGGTGGCGGTTCTGTTCATCATCGCGGCATTTGCGCATCTGCAACAGGGTTTGCAGACCGTGATCGAGGACTATGTTCCAAACAAGGCGCAGCGCACTGCCGCGCTGCTGATCAACATGCTGCTGTGCTGGGCGCTTGGCGCGGCTGGCGTTCTGTCGGTTGCCACCGTCCTGTTCAGCGCCTGAGGAAACGAGATGTCTGCATATAAGATCGAAGAACATACCTATGATGTCGTTGTAGTCGGCGCAGGCGGCGCAGGTTTGCGCGCCACGCTGGGCATGGCGGAACAGGGTCTGAAAACCGCCTGCGTGACCAAGGTTTTCCCGACCCGGTCACACACCGTGGCCGCCCAAGGCGGGATCGCGGCCAGCCTTGGCAATATGGGCCCCGATAGCTGGCAGTGGCACATGTATGACACTGTGAAAGGGTCGGACTGGCTGGGCGATACGGACGCCATGGAATATTTGGCCCGCGAAGCGCCCAAGGCCGTGTATGAACTGGAACATTACGGTGTCCCCTTTTCGCGGACCGAGGATGGCAAGATCTACCAGCGCCCCTTTGGTGGCCACACCACCGAATTCGGCGAAGGCCCGCCCGTGCAGCGCACCTGTGCCGCGGCCGACCGCACCGGCCATGCCATGCTGCACACGCTGTATGGTCAGTCGGTCAAGCAGAAGGCCGAATTCTTCATCGAATATTTCGCGACCGACCTTATCATGTCCGATGATGGCCAATGCCAAGGCGTGATGGCGTGGAAGCTGGATGATGGCACACTGCATGTGTTCAACGCCAAAATGGTCGTGCTGGCCACGGGCGGCTATGGGCGCGCCTATTTCAGCGCCACAAGTGCCCACACCTGCACCGGCGATGGCAACGGGATGGTGGCGCGCGCGGGCCTGCCGCTGCAAGACATGGAATTCGTGCAATTCCACCCGACCGGCATTTTCGGCGCGGGCTGCTTGATTACCGAAGGCGCGCGCGGCGAAGGCGGTTATCTGACCAATTCCGAAGGCGAGCGGTTCATGGAACGCTACGCGCCGACCTACAAGGATCTGGCAAGCCGCGATGTGGTGTCGCGCTGCATGACCATCGAAATTCGCGAAGGGCGCGGGGTTGGCCCGAACAAGGACCATATTCACCTGAACCTGTCGCACCTGCCGAAAGAGGCGCTGCATCTGCGCCTGCCCGGCATTTCGGAATCCGCCCGCGTGTTCGCAGGCGTGGATGTGACCAAAGAACCCATCCCCGTGCTGCCAACCGTGCATTACAACATGGGCGGCATTCCCACCAACTATTGGGGCGAGGTGCTGAACGCCGATGCCGAGAACCCCGACCGCATAGCCCCCGGCTTGATGGCGGTGGGCGAAGCGGCCTGTGCAAGCGTGCATGGTGCCAACCGTCTTGGGTCGAACAGCCTGATTGACCTTGTGGTGTTCGGCCGTGCGGCGGCCATTCGCGCGGGCCAGATCGTGGACCCGAAAGCGCCCAACCCCGAATTGAACCGCGCCAGCGTAGAGCGCGCTCTGGACCGGTTCGACAAGTTCCGCAACTTCAATGGCGGCACGCCCACGGCGGAACTGCGTCTGGAAATGCAGAAAACCATGCAATCCGATGCCGCCGTCTTCCGCACCGACAAGACGCTGGCCGAGGGTGTGGAGAAGATGAAAGCGGTCGCGGGCAAGATGGATGATCTGAAGGTCACCGACCGCTCGCTGATCTGGAACACCGACCTGATGGAAACGCTGGAGCTGGACAACCTGATGCCCTGCGCCATGGCGACCATCGTTTCGGCAGAGGCGCGCAAGGAAAGCCGTGGCGCGCACGCGCAGGAAGACCACCCCGACCGCGACGACGAAAACTGGCGCAAACATTCGCTGGCATGGGTGAATGGCGAAAAGGTGGCGCTGGATTATCGCCCCGTGCACCTGAACCCGCTGACCGGCCATAACGAAGGCGGGATCGACCTGAAAAAGATCGCGCCGAAAGCGCGCGTCTACTGACACCCTGCCGCGCGCCCGAAAAACGGCGCGCGGGTTTCGATACCCCAGCCCGGAGCGGGGGCACAGGCCCTGCCAGCACCGTTCCGAAGTTAAGGAGGCACCGCAATGGTCCAACTGACCCTGCCCAAAAACAGCCAGATGCGCACCGGCAAAACCTGGCCCAAGCCCGAAACCGGGGGCACGCTGCGCAAGTTCAGCATCTATCGCTGGAACCCAGATGACGGCGACAACCCGCGCGTGGACACCTATTTCGTGGACCTTGACGATTGCGGGCCGATGGTGCTGGACGCGCTGATCTATATCAAGACCAAGATCGACCCGACGCTGACCTTCCGCCGGTCCTGCCGCGAAGGCATCTGCGGGTCTTGCGCGATGAATATCGACGGGCAAAACCGTCTGGCCTGCATCTTCGGCATGGATGAGGTGAAGGGCGATGTGAAAATCTACCCCCTGCCCCATATGCCGGTCATCAAGGATCTGATCCCGGACCTGACGCATTTCTACGCGCAGCATGCCAGCATCAAGCCGTGGCTGGAAACCAAGTCGAACACGCCCGCGAAGGAATGGAAGCAGTCCATCGAGGATCGCGAGAAGCTGGATGGCCTGTATGAATGCGTGATGTGCGCGTGCTGCTCGACATCCTGCCCCAGCTATTGGTGGAATGGCGACCGTTACCTTGGCCCGGCCGCCCTGCTGCATGCCTATCGCTGGCTGATCGACAGCCGGGACGAGGCCACGGGCGAACGTCTGGACGACCTGCATGACCCGTTCAAGCTGTATCGCTGCCACACGATCATGAACTGCGCCAAGACCTGCCCCAAAGGCCTGAACCCGGCAAAGGCGATTGCCGAAGTCAAGAAAATGATGGTCGATCGCGTGCTGTAAGCGTTGCTAGGGGGGCGCTCGCGCCCCCCTCTGGGCGCGCAGGCGCGCCCATTCACCCCCCTGAGGATATTTGGGCAAGGATGAATTAGCCACGCCGCGCACTAAGTCATAGCGGTATGAAGACGAAGCCCCCCATCGACGTGGTCGTGTTGCGCGGCCTTCTGTTCGTCGCATTGACGGGGCTGGCGATTGTGGGGGTCGCTATGGCGATGACCGACAGCACCCGCGTGCTGCGCACCACGCCACCGCCTGAATATGAACTGCACCTGTCCGAAGACGGAACGAGCTTTCGCTTCACGGGGCTGGTCGATTTCGGGCTGACGCGCGATCTGCGGCTTCTGGCGCAAGAGCATCCCGAAGTGAAGCAGCTTATCCTAGACAGCCGTGGCGGCTATATCGCGGAAGCGCGCGGCGCGGTCACGGTATTGCAAAGCCAAGGAATTGCCACGCATGTCGAGCGGCATTGCGCTTCGGCCTGCGCGTTGATCTTTGCAGGCGGCACGGCGCGATCCTTGACGCCCGATGCCCGGATCGGCCTGCATGGCTACGCCCTGCGCCCTGACAACATGTATTTCGGTATGATCGACCCGCGCCGCGAAATGGCGCGAGATATGGACATCTACCGCGCGCAACAGATTGCCGAACCCTTCGTGCAGAAATTGGCGGGCCTGCCCCAAGCGCCCATGTGGTATCCCGACCATGCCGCGCTGCGGTCGGCGGGCTTTGTCACCCTGCCCTGACGGGAAGCTCTGCCAGCACCGCTTCCGCCGCCGCGCGGGGGGTATCTGCGCGCCAGATCGGGCGCCCGACAACGATATGATCTGCCCCATCCGACAGTGCCTGCGCGGGTGTGGCGATGCGCTTTTGGTCATCGGCCACCGCGCCGGAGGGGCGCACGCCGGGGGTGACGATCAATCGCCCCGTTGCATTGGGCAGCGCGCGGATTGCGGCGGCTTCTTGCGGGCTGGCGATCACGCCATGCGCGCCCGCGTCGAAGGCGGCACTCGCGCGCGCCAGCACGATTTCCGGCACCGGACCGGGACGAATTTGCGCGGCGTCCAGATCGGCACGGTCAGACGAGGTCAGCACCGTGACCGCCAGAATTTTCAGCCCCGTGCCCTCTGCGCCCGCCCGCGCGGCGGCGACCACGGACGGATCACCATGCACGGTCAGGAAATCGAGATCATAGGCCGCAATCCCGCGCACGGCGTTTTCGACCGTTGCGGGAATATCGAAGAACTTCATATCAAGGAAGATGCGCTTGCCATGTTCCTGTTTCAGTTCATTGGCCAAGGCCAGACCACCGCCGGTCAACATGCCCAGCCCGATTTTGTAAAACGACACCGCGTCGCCAAGGCGCGCGGCCATGTCCAGCCCCGCGACAGCATTGGGCAGATCAAGGGCAACGATCAGGCGGTCATCAGACAGGCTCATGGGGCTGGCTCCGGCAAGAGAAGGGACGCCCACTGCTACCCCAGCCATGCGGGCAAGGCAAGCTAGCGGAACAGACCGCGCAGCGCGTCTTGCAGCATGGCATCCAGCAATCCCTGACGCACATAGCCGTTGACCGGCAGACCAAATTGCGCTTGCGCCTGACGCACCGCGGCGCGGGTCTGATCGTCAAAGCGGCCATCGACCGGGCCGGGATCATAACCCAGATTGCTCAATCGGCGCTCGACCAGACGGCGCAGCGCAGGTGTCATCAGCAAGGCTTCTTCTTGCTCCAGCACCGCGACTGGGGGGGTGTCGGGGGCCGGCTCATCGGTGGTCGGGTCCAGCGCCGCAAGGCGCAGCCGCGCTTCGGGCGCAAAGCGGCCTTCGGGGAATTCCGACAGGTAGCGGCGATAGGCTCGGGCAGTGTCGCGGGCGTCGGCCCGCCGCCATGCATCGCGGTCGGTTTGCAGCCGTGCCTGTGCTTCCAACTCTGCCAGACGTTCGCGCGCCAATGCTGCGAAAATCCCGTCCGGGTAACGGCCCAGATAGGCGCGCAGGCCCGCTTCATCTGCCCCTGCACCTGTGCCATCCCAATAGGCGCGGTCGGCGCGTTCAGCGGCTTCGCGGCGGGCGCGTTCCTCGGCCTCTATTTCTGCGGCACGACGCGCGGCTTGCCCGGCCAGTTGAAAGATCTGGTCACGGGTCAGATACCCGGTCTCGTCCAGATCGGACCGCCCCTGCCAGCCGCGAATCGCGCCGCGCGTGCCGGGGCCGAACAACCCGTCAATGCCACGGGTGTTGAAGCCCAGTGTGGTCAGGTCGCGCTGGATGGCGCGGCGCTCATCGCGCGACAATAGAAGGTCGGCCTCAATCCTCTCTGGCGTGTTGCGCAGCGCCTCTATCCTTAGGCGCGCTTCCTGCGCGCTTAGCCCATTGGGGAATTGCGCCAAATAATCGCGATAGGCGGCCTCTGTATCGGCGGCGCGCGCGCTCTGCCACGCATCGCGGTCGGCTTGGGCCACGGGCGCGAAACCTTCTGGCAGGAAGGGCACCAACGTGGGCACCATGCCATCGGCGCGCAGGCCGGAATTTTCGGCCAAGGCTTCGGACAGCGTGGTGCCCGGTGTCAGCACAGCGTCCAGCCCCGCCAACGTGGCCCGCAGATCGCCGCAAATGACCGCAACCTGACGCGGCACGGCAAGCCGTTCGGGCAGGCCCGCGCGCAGGCCAAAGCCCAATTCATCGTTTAGCGCGCGCGGGTTGGGCGCGACCAGCCAGATATGCGCCGCGCCGCTGGCAGAACTCGCCAGTTCCATAACCGTATCCAGCCGCAACCCGGCACCGTCCACGCTGCCAAGCCCCGGTTCTTCCGCGTCAAGGCCCAAGAACCACGCGCCACTTTCGGACGCGACGAACCACCCCGCCGCAACGATTACCAACCGCGTGACATCGCCATCTGCCAGCCGCGCTTCCAGCGCCGCCAATTCGGCCCGCAGATCGCCGGTTTGCAGGTCGCGCGCGGTCACGATATCGAACCCCGCGCGGGCCAGAACCCCTTGGGCCTGATCGGCCAGCCGCGTGCCAGACGGGTCTGGAAGCGTGCGGTAATCAGAGTTTTCAAGAACCAGCGCTATGTTTTCCGCCCGCAAGGGCAAGGCCACCAAGGCCAAGAATGCCGTCAACAGGATGTGGCGCATGGGCGGACCTCGCAAACAGGTGACAGCGCCAGCTTAGCCAGCATGTCGCGCCCACGCAACGTTGCCGCGCATGGGGCTATGCGAATCAACGCGTATTTGAACCGGTCACACCATGTCTGCCGATTTGCGGAACACCGAGAATTGGAAATCCTGCATATTGCCCTTGGGCGTGCGATGCGCATGGCGCAGCGATTGCAGCGGCGTCAGCAAACCCGGCGCAAGCTCTGCCATGCGCTTGGCCAAGGTTTCGGGCGCGTATCGCTGCACCGGCAGGTTGGAACATGTGTCAGGCCCAGTCAGGTCGAAAGTGGCGATGATCGCCACGCCGCCGGGGCGCAAGGCGCGGTTCAAGGTTTGCAGGTATCGCTGCTGATCGGCCGGTTCGGTCAGGAAATGAAACACCGCCCGGTCATGCCATAGGTCATAGGCGCGGTCGGGCGACCAGTTGCAGATATTGGCCGCAACAAGCGTGACAGGCGCATCTGCCAAGCGTTGCCTCGTGATTTGCAAGGCCGTTCTGGACAGGTCCAGAACCGTGACCGCCCCCGCCCCGCAGCCCAGCGCATGGTCGGCCAAGCGCGAGGCCCCACCGCCCACGTCCAGCAAGGTGCCCGCCTTTGGCAAATACTGGCGCACAAGGGCCAGCGACTGCGCGGGCGTGTCTTCGAACCATGTCAGCGCATCCTCGGCACGCGCGGTGTAAGCGGTGTTCCAGTGTTGACCCAGATCCATTCTTGCCCCTGCTATGCGGTCTTGGGGTCAAGCGCGCGCGCAAAGACACAAGCCCATCAATTCACATATTGGAATGTAATTCGCGCCGCTGGAATTGCAACCAGATACCATCATGCGCGCGCACGGTCATATGCGCCTGCGGGATGGGCACGCGCGCGGGGTCGGCGTGCACCTGCCAATCGGCCAGTAGGCGGGCAAGGATCAGCACGGCTTCGGCCATGGCAAACCCCGCACCGGGGCAAACGCGCGGGCCGGCGGAAAACGGGATATACCCGTCACGGGCCTGCGCGCGACTGCTGCCCTGTTGCCAACGTTCGGGGCGAAACGCGTGTGGATCAGGCCAGATATGTTCGTTGCGCCCCATATGCCATGGGCTGACAATGACCTGCGCGCCAGCGGCGATGGGGCGGTTGCGAAAGGTCTCTGGCTGTGCCGCCTCGCGCACCATCATGGGCACGGGCGGGTAAAGGCGCAGCGCCTCGCGGAATGTATCGCGGATGCGCGGAAACTGCCGCAATATGCTGAAATCGGGCGCGGGGCCACCGATATGGGGGCGGATGGCCTGCGCCTCTGCGGCAAGTTGCGCCTGCCAATCGGGGTGCGTGGCGATCAGATACAGCGCCCATGCCAAGGCAGAGGCGCTGGTTTCATGCCCCGCCAGAAAGAAGATGGCGACCTGATCGACCATTTCTTCGGTCGCAAAACACATGCCGGTGTCGGGGTCGCGGGTGGTCATGATCTTGGTCGCCAGATCGTCAGGGGCGGTGCCTGCGGCAATGGCCGCCGCGCGCGCCGCCGTCATGCCGGTAATCAACGCGCGAATGCGCTTGGCGGTTGCCCGCGCGCGGCGCGGCATGGGGCGCGGCAGCCAACGTGGCAGGGGCACGACCGCGGCCAGATTCAGGATAGGCGCCGCACGCTGATGGGCGCGAAAGGCGGTGTAGACCTCTGCCGCCGCCCGATCCTCTATCGGGACGGAAAACAGCGTGCGGAAGATGACATCGGCGGCGGCGTGGCTGGTCAGGGCCTCGACCTCTGCCCAGCCTTCGGTCAGGCGGGCGGCCATGGCTTCGGTCGCGCCCCACATGGCCGGAAAGCTATCCTTCAACTGCCCGCCTTCAAAGGCCGGGTCGATCATGCGGCGCTGGCGCGCCCATGTCGCGCCATTGGTCACGAAAACCGAATTGCCCAAAAGCGGGCGCAGCCCTTCGCGCACACGCCCCGATTTCGGAAAATCGCCTGCCCGCTCTTGCAGCACCAGCCGCACCAGATCGGGCGTGTTGACCATGACCGACTGCAAGAAGGGCAATCGAAACTCTGCCATTTTGGCACGGTAAAGCTTGGCCGGCTGGGCGGATAGAATATCGCGCCGGAACATCCGCAGATGCCGCCACAGCGCCACGCGCTCGGGGCGGTGCGCGGGCATGGGCGGGCGGGTCATGCCGCCCTCGGCAGGTAGCAGGCGCGCGACACGCTGGCCGAGGGTTTGCGCCCCTTGAACCGTTCGGCCAAGGAAACCGGCCCGGCGGTGATCTGGAAATAATCATAGTCCTTCGGCGCATCAAACGCGCAAAGATATTGAAAATGCAGCCGGAAATAGCGGCGCTTGTATTTGCGGTAGGTTTCGGGCCGCAGGCTTTGGGTAAAAGCGGCCGAAATCATCAGCGGCCATTTCTGCCCCGCACTGCCCGCGCCAGAACAGGCCACCGGGTCGCACAGCGCGTAGCAACAGCCATCACCGGGCGCGGTCACATCCAGCCAAAACAGCTTGTCCGACTGCGAGAGCGCGGCCAGATCGGCGCGCAAGCCCTGCGCCTGCGGCAAATAGGATTGCATCGGCACCGCATGACCCAGCGACAGGAAGGCCAGCTTGCCCGGCGGCACATTGCCCGCAATCACCCGCCCCAGCACCGACACGCCCAAATGCACGCCAGAGGAATGGCCAACCACCAGCACCTCGTCCAGCTTGGGATCGGCCAGCGCGGCCGCGATCAGCGCGGCGAAGTCATCCAGCCGCGCTTCCAATTCGGGCGGGTTGCGGCCCTTGTGCTTGGCGGTAAAGGCGAAATCCAACAGCAGGTAATGCACGAACAGTTTGCCATCTATCCGCCGGAACCCTTCCAAGACCGGCCAAACCACGCCCATCCCCAACAGGTAGGCCGCCCAACCCGGCAAAACAAAGCTCAGCGCCCAACCCATAGCCCCCGCCGCCAGCGCCGCGACCAGCAACTGCGCCAGCAGCATTACCACGGGGTACATGGCCGCAATCCCCGGCCCTGCGCGCAAGCGAAACAGCCGCAACAGCGCGCCGGTGGACAGGTAAATCCACGCTGTGCGGGCCAGCAACGCATAGGTGGCCCAGATCCCCGCGGTCATGGATTTGCGCACGATATCGGACCATTCCAGTATCTGGATACGGCTTTCGGACGGCACGCCATCGGTCTGCGCCGCCACGATCCAGCCATAGGGGCCGTCCGCCTTCAGGGGTCTTTGGCGCAGGCTGTAACCCGAAATGGCGGCCTGCGCGGCCCCTTCCGTGCGGTAAAGCTCGCGGTAGCGGCGCGGCGGAAACGGGTCATAGCCCGGAATGTAGAACACCTGCCGCCGGAACGGCCTGCCCGTGCCTGTCATCACCCGGCCTCTGCCGCGCCAATTTCTGACGGGTCACGCATTCGGATGCACTTGGCCGGCACGCCCACCATCACCGCGCAGGGCGGCACGTCCTTGACCACCACCGCATTGGCCCCGATCCATGCGCCCCGCCCGACAGTTATATCGCCCAGCACCGCCGCGCCTGCGCCGATATCGACATGGTCTTCCAGCACGGGGCGGGCGTGAATGTCGTCATCGCGGGGAATGCCCAAAGTGGTGTTCTGGCGCAGCACCACGTCATTGCCGATGGACCGCGCCACAAGAACCATGCCGCCCGAATGCTCCAGCCGCACCCGCCGCCCGACCTGCACCGTATAGGGCAATTCGATACCACCAACCCACTGGCACGCCCGGAACATGACCCGATAAATCACGGTCAGCACCATGCGCGCTGGTTTGAACCGCACCGACATGCGCCAGTTTCCGAAACGATGCCAGAACAGGCACCAAAACCCTTGCGCCAGCCAATCTCCGCGATGGGTGCGCAAATCCTCTGCCACCAAATGCCAAAACCCAACACCGGGCGGGTTGGCATTGGTGCTGCCATCGGAAGTCGGGGCGGCGCGCGGCCGCTGGCGCTTGAGAGAATCCTCGGACAGGGTCACACAATACCTCGCCATTTCCTGCAACGTCAGCTTAGCGCGAAACCTCCGAAGCTGGAAAGAAACCTTTTACCTATTGGGCAAAAACCCGTCTGGCAAAGCCAGATCCAGCTTGTGCGCCAATTGTTTCAGCGCCGCTGATGCTGGCCCCCAGAGTGCGATGCGCGACGCAAACAACGTGGCTTGCGAACGGTGAATGGGCGCGCCTTGCAAAATCTTCAGGTGATTGGCGCGCAGGGTTTCGCCTGTCGTGGTGATATCGGCCACAGCTTCGGCGGTCAGGTTGCGGATCGTGCCCTCGGTGGCACCTTGGCTGTCGACAAGTTGATAATCGGCCACGCCATGCGCGCGCAGATGTTCGCGCACCAAACGATGATACTTGGTGGCAATCCGCAAGCGGAACCCGTGGCGCGCGCGGAATGCCGCCGCCGCGGCATCCAGATCGTCCAGCGTCTCGACATCCACCCATGTGACCGGCACGGCCAGGATCAGGTCGGCATTGCCGAACCCCATAGGCGCCAGTTCCGCGACCGAGGCGGCCCAATCCGGCAGCGACTCGCGCACAAGGTCAGAGCCGGTCACGCCCAGATGAATCCGCCCCGCCGCCAATTCGCGCGGGATTTCACTGGCCGACAGAAGCACCAGTTCCACGCCGTCCACGCCCTCGACCGCACCGGCATATTCGCGCGCCGACCCGGTGCGCGCCAGCGTCAGGCCACGCTCGGTGAACCAATCAAAGCTCTGTTCCATCAAACGGCCCTTCGAGGGCACGCCAAGTTTCAAGGTCATGCCGCGCCCTCCAACCCTGCCAGCAGGTCGGGCCGGATCACACCGCCCACGGCCGGAATGGCACGCCCCTGCCCCAACACGGCCGTCAGCGCATCATAGCGCCCGCCGGTGGCCACGGGCGGCAGGTCGTCGCGCGCAATAAAGCCAAAGACGAAACCGTCGTAATATTCCATATTGGTGCGCCCGAAACTAGCCTCGAACGGCAGGGTTTCGGTGTCAATACCCTGCGCATCCAAGGCATCCAGCCGCGCCTCCAGACGGTCCAGCGCCGGGGCCAGCGCCGCCCAGCCCATGGCGCGCATCTGCGCCAGCGCGGCGCGCGCGGGGGCGGCAAGCTGCAACAGCGCTTCCAATGCCTGCGCTTGCTCGTCCGGGATGGGGGCGGCACCGGCATCCTCCAGAAGGGCGGCCACGCGCGCGGCGATCTCATCCTCTGCGCGCAGGCCCAGATGGGGGCCAGCCTCTGCCATCAACGCCTCCACGGGGGCCGCGCGCAAACGGTCCACCAAGGCAGCGCGGTCATCGGCCAACGGCCCTTGCCCGCGCATCCGCTCCAGCAGCGCGCGGAAGCGTTTGGGCCGCCAGACATGGCGCAAAAGCGCCGCGCGCCGCCGCTCGGTGGTGGACAGCCCCGCCACCGCAGCAGTCAGCAAGCCCATATCGCCGGTCACGGGGCGCAAGCCGTAGCCTTCCAGCAGGCGGGCGAACAGCGCGAACACCTCTGCATCGGCCGCGGCTTCCATATCGCGCGCGAACACCTCGTAGCCCACTTGCAGATATTCCCGCGCGCGCAGGCTGGATTGCTTGCGAAACACCGGCCCCGCATAGGCATAGCGTGCGGGTTCCGCGCCGCCTGCCATATGCGCCTGCACCACCGGCACGGTAAAATCAGGGCGCAGCATCATCTCGCCCAAGCTCGGGTCATGGGTGACATAGGCCCGCGCGCGGATATCCTCGCCATACAGGTCCAAAAGCGTGCCCGCCGGTTGCAGAATATCCGGCGTCACGCGCACGGCACCCGCATCCAGCATCTGGCCCAAAAGGCCCGTGGCGATATCCTCGGCCCGGCTCATGCGTAGCGGGCCAATATCTCGCGCACGGTGGCGACCATGTCGGCGCGCGGCACCTCGACCTGTTGGGTCTGCGATTTCCATTCCTCGACAGAGGCGTCGGCGGCGATCTGCGCGCCAAGGATCAGGTCTTTCACCTGCACCACGCCGCGCGCGGCCTCGTCCTCGCCCATGATGATGGCGACAGGGCTTTCGCGTTTATCGGCGTATTTCAACTGGTTGCCGAAATTCTTTGGGTTGCCCAGATACATCTCTGCGCGGATGCCCGCTTGGCGCAACTCGTTCACCAGCGCCATGTAATCGGCCATTTTGGTGCGGTCCATCACGGTCACAACCACCGGGCCTTGGGCGCGGCCCGGCCCCTTGCCCTTGGCGTCGAGTGCCGCCAGCAACCGGTCCACCCCGATGCTGACACCCGTCGCGGGCACCGTCTGGCCGGTGAAGCGCTTGACCAGATCATCATAGCGCCCGCCCCCCGCGACAGAGCCAAACTGACGCGGACGGCCCTTTTCGTCGAGGATTTCAAAGGTCAACTCCGCCTCAAAGACCGGGCCGGTATAGTAGCCAAGGCCGCGGACGACAGAAGGGTCGATGACGATGCGGTCGGGACCGTAGCCTTGGGCGTAAAGAAGGTCAACAATTTGGGCTAGTTCGTCCAATCCAGATTGACCCTCTTCCGAAGTTTCAATCAATTCTCCCAACACATCAAGGGCAGCTATACTGCGCGCATGATTGCCAGTTTGAGGCTTTTCGTTGCGCTTTTCGTAAGAAACTCGGACTGCTTTTTGAAACGAACTCAAATCCTCAAAACTCGCATCAAAGACTTCTTCAATAGCTCCTTCCAAGTCATTTATTAGCGTGTCGACCGCTTTTGACGCTTCCGCGAATTTGAGAATATGAGCAATTTTCGTCTCATCCAGCCCCGCCCCCTTCGTGAAATCCCCGCTCTCATCCTTTCGGCCTTCACCAAGAAGCGCGCGCACGCCGTCCACGCCCAAGCGGTCCAGCTTGTCGATGGCGCGCAGGACGATCCCGCGCTCGGCCTCAAACCGCGACGGGTCAGCCGGGTCCAGGATCCCCGCAACCTCCATCACGCCATTCAACACCTTCCGGTTATTCACCCGGATCACATAATCCCCGCGCGCGATCCCCACGGCTTCCAGCGCATCCGCCAGCATGGCGCAAATCTCTGCATCGGCCGCGACGGACGCCGCCCCGACCGTATCCGCATCGCATTGGTAAAACTGCCGAAACCGCCCTGGCCCCGGCTTCTCATTGCGCCACACTGGCCCCATGGCGAAGCGGCGATAGGGCGTGGGCAAATCCTGCCGGTATTGCGCGGCCACGCGGGCCAAGGGTGCGGTCAGATCGTAGCGCAGCGCCAGCCAGTCGTCATCTTCTTGCCACGCGAAGACGCCCTCATTCGGGCGGTCCACATCGGGCAGGAATTTGCCCAACGCCTCGACCGTTTCCACGGCGGATGTTTCCAGCGCGTCGAACCCGTAGCGGTGGTAGACCTCTGCGATCTTGTCCAGCATGGCGCGGCGCGCGCTTACCTCTGCGCCAAAGTAATCACGAAACCCTTTCGGGGTCTGCGCCTTGGGGCGGCTGGGGCCTTTGGTCTTGGCCATGATCTGGACGCTCCTGCTGGGGTGTTCTGTCGAGCTTGGCCTTAGCCCAAGGGGGGCCAAGGGGCAAGACCGGCGCTTTTCCACGGCTTATCCACAGAACTATACAGTTTGCGAATTTGCCCCGAATCCGATACACACAGGGCTTACCAGATATAGCGGTGGCATGGCCCAAATGAACGAAATCAGCACAATCCGCCCCGATGGCCCGGTGGAAACCCTGCCGCATAACATTGAAGCGGAACAGCAGCTTCTGGGCGCGATTCTGGTCAATAACGACATTTACGACCGCATCTCGTCCTTGGTGAAGCACGATCATTTCTACGAGCCCGTGCATCAGCGCATATTCGAGATCGCCAGCGCGCGGATTGCCAAGAACGCGCTGGCCTCTCCCGTCACGCTGAAAGCCTTCATGGAGGATGACGAGGGTCTGAAGGAACTGGGGGGTGCGGCTTACCTCGCGCGCTTGGCCGCCGCCGCTATTTCCGCCTATGCCGCGCGCGACTACGCGCAGATGATCTACGATCTGGCGGTGCGGCGCGACCTGATCCGGCTGGGCCAAGACATTGCCGCGCAAGCCTCGAAAATGGACGTGGCGTCCGAGCCGAAAGAGCAGATCGTCGAGGCCGAACAGCGGCTGTATAAACTGGCCGAGCAAGGCGTGGCCGAGCGTGGCTTTCAAAGCTTCCTCAAGGCCGTGACCGACGCCGTGCAGATGGCCAATGCCGCCTATCAGCGTGACGGGGGGTTGGCGGGCATTTCGACCGGGCTGATCGATCTGGACAAAAAGCTGGGCGGGCTGCACCCGTCGGATTTGCTGATCTTGGCGGGGCGGCCTTCGATGGGGAAAACCTCGCTTGCCACCAATATTGCCTTCAATATTGCCAAGGCCTACCGCACGGGCCGTCGGCCCGACGGGACCGAAGGCGCGATTGAAGGCGGCGCGGTCGGGTTCTTCAGCTTGGAAATGAGCGCCGAGCAATTGGCCGCGCGTATCCTGTCCGAAGCCGCCGAGGTGCCATCCGAGCAAATCCGCCGGGGCGACATGAGCGAGGCCGAGTTCCGCCGCTTTGTCGAAGCGGCAAAGGCGCTCGAATCCTGCCCGCTTTATATTGACGACACGCCCGCCCTGCCCATTTCCCAAGTTGCCGCCCGCGCCCGGCGGCTGAAGCGCACGCATGGGTTGGACGTGCTGATGGTGGACTATTTGCAGCTGTTGCGCGGCTCGTCCAAGGAAAGCCGCGTGCAAGAGGTGTCGGAAATCACCCAAGGGCTGAAGGCCATCGCCAAGGAGTTGAACATCCCCGTCATCGCGCTGTCGCAGCTGTCGCGCAACGTGGAATCGCGCGAAGACAAGCGGCCGCAACTGTCCGACCTGCGCGAATCCGGCTCTATTGAACAAGATGCCGATGTGGTGATGTTCGTCTACCGTGACGAATATTACCGCGAGCGCGAAAAACCTGGCGAGGATGAGTTGGACAAGATGGCCGCATGGCAAGCCAAGATGGAACAGGTCCATGGCAAGGCAGAGGTCATCATCGGCAAGCAGCGCCATGGCCCCATCGGCACGGTGGAGCTAAGCTTCGAAGGCCAGTTCACCCGGTTCGGCAGCCTTGTCAAACCATGGCAGCAGGATGGTGAGCGGTTCTGACCGAACGGGCGGGGCTGGTTTCGCGCGTTTGCCGATCTGGACTGCGCCGCCGCAAGGCAGCGGCAGCGCCGGGATGATTTAGGCAATATGATCGGGCAAATGCCCGATGTCGGGCAGCACCAGATCGGCATAGGGTGCAAGTGCGGCTTCATCCGCCATCCCCGTCAGCACGGCGATACAGACCATCCCCGCCGCCCGCCCGGCCAACAGGTCATGCGTGCTGTCGCCGACCATTGCCACGCTTTCGGGCGGCAGCCCCGCGCGGGCGGCAAAGCCCAACAGCATATCGGGCGCGGGTTTGGGTGTGTAGCCGCTGTCAAAGCCCAGAACATGCGCGAAATGCCCGGCAATTCCGGCGGCGTGCAAATGGGCATGGGCCGAATCTTGGGCATCATTCGTGGCCACGCCCAGCACCAGCCCGCGTGCGCGCAACCCTGCCAGCAACGGGTCAAGCGGCACCGGCGGCACCATTTGCGCCTTGGCAGAGCTTTCGATTAGGTAGCGCTCCAACCCGGCCACGCGATGCGCCGGCACAAGCGCGCGGATCAGCGCCGCACTCTCATCCAGCGTTCCGGCAATGACCGGCGAGGACGGATCAAACGCCTGCGCCGCGCGGTCAAATCGCAAGGCCTGCGCCAATGCCTCGGCGCGGGCCAAATCACCTTCGGAGAGCGTGTCGATCACAGCGCCCATCCACCCTGCCCAGCTTGCGGCAAAATCGAACAGCGTGCCGTCCTTGTCGAACAACACGGCACGCAAGGGGGGCAAGTGCATATTGGGCTCCGTCAAGGTGTCCGCGCGGGATAGTCCGCGCGGGTAACGGTTGAATGACAGCTTAGAACACCATCGGCATGGCGCGGTTCATCTGGTCGATTGCCGCGCGCATCTCTGGCGTGATCGTGACATCCACACCTTTCAGAATATGCGCAAGCTGTTCGGAGGTGGTTGCGCCAATGATGGGCAGGGTCGGCGCAGGTCGCGTCAATGTCCAATTGATCGCCATATGCACCGGGTCGATGCCGTGTTCATTGGCAATGGCCAGATAGCCGGAAACCGCTTCGAACACCCGCCCGGTAATGCGCCCGCCCAGATCGGCATTGCGGGAGCGGCGCGAATCGTCCGGGGTTACGTTGCCTGCGTATTTGCCGGTCAACAGCCCGGCGGCCAAGGGTGTATAGGCCAGAAGCGGGATATCCTCGTTCACGCACAGCTCTGCCATGTCCAAGTCGAAATAGCGGCACAGAAGCGAATATTCGTTCTGCACAGTCAGAACCCGCGGCAGCCCCTCTTCCTCTGCCAGCCGCAGCCACATCGCCGTGCCCCATGCGCTTTCATTCGACAAGGCGATATGGCGGATCTTGCCTGCCGCCACCAGCTCTGCCGCGAGGGTCAGGATCTCGCGCATATGGGCCACGGTTTCTGCCCGGTTCTGCCCTGACGGATCGAACCCCCAGCTTTTGCGGAAATGATAGGAACCGCGATTGGGCCAATGCAGTTGGTAGATGTCGATACAGTCCAGTTGCAACCGCTTGAGCGAGGCATCGACCGCGTCGCGCATCCGCGCGCCCGAGATCGGCACGCCGCCCGGCACCGCAACCGAGCCTTCACCGGTGATCTTGGTGGCGACCACGGCACCGGCCGGTTTGCGGCTGGCCAGCCAGCGCCCGACAATTTCCTCTGTCCGGCCCGCGGTTTCCAGCGTGACGGGGTTGACCGGATACATTTCTGCCGCGTCCAGAAAATTGATCCCCGCTTCCCATGCCATATCCATCTGGCGATGGGCGTCGGCCTCATCCGTCTGGCTGCCATAGGTCATTGTGCCCAGACAGTAATCCGAAACACTTAGGTCGCTGCGGCCCAATGTCCTTTTGCACATTCTGTCCATCCTTCTTCCAAGCAGGTTTGGACTGCAACTTACCCACTCTGGACCCAAGTTAAACCGTTTTCTTGCCTTGGTTCATCTTATGCGCAAATATAGAACAAATAATGAACAAGAGGATTCCATGCTGGATGATGGCACGCTTTTCCTGCCCGGCATCCTGACGCTGGCGCCCGGACGCGCGCATGAATTCTGCGGTCCGGCGCGGCGGGTTTTGGCCGCTTGGGCCATGGCTCAGAGCATGGCACCGGGGGCACCGGCGCTGTGGCTGCGGCTGCGGCACAATCCCGACCGGCTGTATCCGCATGGATTGGCGGAATGGGCCCTGCCGGGCGGCTTGGTGTTGGCAGAGGCCCCGCGCACCACCGAGTTGCTGGGCTGCGCCGAGGACGGGTTGCGCAGCGGTGCCTGCGCCTTGGTCGTGCTTGATCTGGCCGAACCCGTGGCCATGACCCCGTTGCGCCGCCTGCATCTGGCCGCAGAGGATGGCAGCGCGCGCCGCCCGGGAGGGGTGCGCGCGCTGGTGCTGACACCGGGCGACGGCGGAACGCCGGGGGTGGAAACCCGCTGGCATCTGGCCCCCTGCGCGGCGCGCGCGCGTTCGGCAGCAGACCCGGTGGGCGCGGCGTGGCGCTTGTCACGGCTGCGCGCGCGCATGACCCCGCCCGCATACTGGCATGTGCAGGATGATGGCGACGGGCTGCATCTGGTGGCTGGGGCCGACCCGCATATCCTGCCATAAAGCGTTCGGGAACAAGGTGTTACCCTATGCCTTGGGCATCCGTAACCCCATCGGTCTTGCCCAAGTCCTAGCCATGCACCGCGCGTAGGCCCGGTTAATTGTGGCCGCCTTGGTCAGAAAGATCGTGGCGAATGCCGACCTTCAGTCGCCCGCGCCAAATGCGCACCTATCGGATATGGCGACCGCACCGCCGCGCGGCCAGCACTGCGCGCCCCAAGCCCCGGGGCAGGTTCTGTGCGCCCCAAGCCTCAACACAAGCTGCCCGGCTCGGCACGCCCCGGCACTGTCACCAGCCCTTCCTCGGTCGCGATCAAGTCAAGCGGTTCATCCGTCTGCTCGATCGGAACCTCTGGCTGGGACTGCGCGCCATAGGCCAGCCCGATGGCCAAAACAGGGCCGCGCGCGCGCAACTGCGCGAGGGTGCGGTCATAAAACCCGCCGCCATAGCCCAAGCGGTAGCCGCGCGGGTCATAGGCCAGCAGCGGCGCGATCAGCACATCCGGCACCAGCAGATCAGCGGTAACAGGTATATCGGCACCGAATTGGCCACGCTGCATGGGGGTCTGTGCGCTCCAGCGATGAAACTCCAGCGGGGTTGCGCGTGCTGTGATAACCGGCACACAGACCGGGCCGGGGTGCGCCAGCATTGCCGGCAGGGGCGAGATTTCGGACCGCATCGGCATGTAGCCCGCCAGCACCACCTGCCCCAGTTGCGCGCCGAAGCGGGCCACCAAGATGTCAGAAATCACCGCGCAGGCGCGCTGCGCTGCCTGTGCACCGCCCGCAACATGCGCCACGGCCCGACGTTTGGCCGCTGCGTCCCGATGTGCTGCTTTGTTCATATGCCCGCCTGCCCTTTGCCCCTGCGCAATGCTACGACAACAGCACAGGCAGCAAGGGGTAAGCTACCCGCGTTGCGCCGATTTACGCGCCCAAACCGACATATCGCTGCGCGCCAGTTGAAGAGCAATGGACAGGAACAGGCCAAATGCCCCGCACAGGCCATACAGCACGCCGATATGACCCGCCGACATGCCAAGCAATAGCCCGTAGGCCAAGCCGGCTAAGGCAAACACCACGGCAACAATAAGATGCAAAACGATCATGCGAACCGCCCCTGACCCCAACACATGGAACTAAACTACCCAAAAAATATTGTCTAAAAATTAAGAGGCCACCTTATCCACGGTTGCGATCGAATTCGGCGTTTAGGCCGCGCACGAACTCGTTCAGGCCGGGTTGGCGGTCGCGGCGCAGGCGCTCACCCTCGATAATGCTTCGCAGGCTTGCTTCGGTGGCGTCCAGATCCTCGTTGACCAAAACATAATCATATTCGGCCCAATGGCTTATCTCATCACGGGATTTGCGCATCCGGTCGTCGATGACCGCGTCACTATCCTGCCCGCGACTGCGCAAGCGGCGGTCCAGTTCGGTAATCGAGGGCGGCAAGATAAAGATTGAGATCACATCCTTGCCAAGGCTGGAATTGCGCACCTGCTGCCCGCCCTGCCAGTCGATGTCGAAAAGCGTATCGCGCCCCGCTTCCATCGCCGCGACCACCGGCCCCTTGGGCGAGCCGTAGAAATTACCGAACACCTCTGCATGTTCCAGCATCTCTCCGGCCGCGACCATGGCGGCGAATTCGTCATGGCTGCGGAAATAATACTCGCGCCCGTCCACCTCTCCCGCACGCGGGGGGCGGGTGGTCGCGGATACGGAAAACCGCAAGCTGTCATCCCACGCCATCAGCCGTTTGGCCAAGGTGGATTTACCCGCACCCGACGGCGATGACAGGATAATAAGAAGCCCGCGTCGGATCATGCATTCACTCCAGGTTCTGAACTTGCTTGCGCATCTGCTCGGAGACGCTTTTCAACGCCAGACCAAGGCGCGTCAACTCCATATACCGGGCCTTGGCGCAGAGGGTGTTGGGCTTGTGGTCGAATTCCGACACCACAGGGTCAAGTCTGCGGACAGCAACCTGCGGGCAGGTGCTTGCCCAAATCTGCCCGGCCAATCGTGGCAGAATCATGGCCGTGGCGGTGCATGCTGCGCGATTTTGGAACCACCAGCGTGGGTGTCGCGCGCGCGATCAGGCCGGTTGGGGCCGCATAATGCTGCCCCCGAGCAGCGGGCTTGGACAGAGTTTGGCGCGCAGCACAATCCGCCGCAAAGATGCCCAGAGCGCGGGTCAACACGCGGCCGCGAAGACCGGGACCAACGCCCCGCGCAATGCGTCCCAAAGGCTGATTATGGTGTTATTTTTCAATGAAACCATAGGCTTCTGGCAAAGTCCGCAACCGCTTCAGCGCCCTGCCATGGGCCACGCACATTGCCATTTCCGAACGCCAGCCCTGCCCGAAGATTTGGCGGTCTTTGGCTAGTGAGGTAAAACCGGTCACAGCATTCAGCATCGGCGTGTCGCGCCCGCGACGGGAGCAATTAACCCTTTGCCAAGATTGTGGCAGAAAATGGACAAAATTTGGACTATTAAGGTCGCGTTAAGCGATCTTGCCCAATGATGAAACCCGGTGCCCGGCACCATTTGCGTAAAGAGACCGACCATGAGTGACACCATCTTCCCACGCCGGCCAGAAACCGAAGGCGACTTCCCTTTGATTGCCAAGGTCTGCGGCCATTGGGCAAGTTTGCGCACGCGCCATGCGCTGCCTGCGCGCGGGGCGCTCAGCCCAAGCGCCTTTGCCGAAGCCTTGCCGCATGTGTTCCTTGCGGAATTTGTCAGCGCGCGCGTGGCGCGAATCCGGCTGTGCGGGCATGGGGTGGAAGATGTCATGGGCATGGACCTGCGCGGAATGCCGCTGACAACGCTGTTCGGGACAGCGGCGCGCGCGGATATCATGACCGCGCTGGAACAAGTCGGGCGCGGGGTGCGCGCCACCCTATCCTTGCAGGCCGAACCGGGTTTCGGCCAGCCAGAGATGACGGCGCAATTGGCCCTGATGCCGCTGACCGGGGATGACGGGCGGATCACCCATGTTCTGGGCGTGCTAGAGCGGCGTGGCCAGATCGGGCGGCGTCCGCGCCGGTTTTCCACCGCCATTGCTGCGCCCGCAACAGAGGACAGCGCGCCCAAGCTGCGGCTTATCATCGGGGGCAAGCAGTAAACAGGGCCGGGTCGGCCTGCGCCGCCCGGCCCTGTTTTGCTATGCCGCGTGGTTACATGGCCGCGGCCAGTGCCTCGCGGCGGCCCAGCAATTCTTCCGCCACCAAGAAAGCCAGTTCCAAAGACTGGCTGGCATTCAGGCGCGGGTCACAGGCGGTATGGTAGCGCTGCGACAGGTCTTCGTCGCTGACAGCGTGCAGCCCACCGGTGCATTCGGTCACATCCTTGCCCGTCATCTCGAAATGCACGCCGCCGGGAATGGTGCCTTCGGCGTTGTGAACGGCGAAGAATTCACGCACCTCGCGCAGGATGGAATCGAAGGGCCGGGTTTTATACCCGGTCGAGGATTTGATGACATTGCCATGCATCGGATCGCAGGTCCAAAGCACATTCGCGCCTTCTTCCTGCACCGCTTTTATCAGGCGCGGCAGGTGGTCGCCCACTTGGCCCGCGCCAAAGCGCGCGATCAGGGTCAGGCGCCCGGCCTCGTTTTCCGGGTTCAGCTTGGCCAGCAGCACTTTCAGGTCATCCGCGCTTAGCGAGGGACCACATTTCAGGCCAATCGGGTTCTGCACGCCGCGGCAGAATTCGACATGCGCGCCATCGGGCTGGCGGGTGCGGTCGCCGATCCAGATCAGATGGCCGGACCCGGCAATATTCTGCCCGCTGGTCGAATCCACGCGGCACAGCGCTTCTTCATATTCCAGCAACAACGCTTCGTGGCTGGTGTAGAAATCCACCGTGGCCAGATCGCGGCTGGTTTCCGACGTGATCCCGGCAGCCGTCAGAAAATCCAGCGTATCCGAAATGCGTGCGGTCATCTCGCGGTAGCGTTCGGCCTTGTCGCCCTCGGCAAAGCCCAGCGTCCAGGAATGCACGCGGTGCATATCGGCATAGCCGCCGGTTGAAAACGCGCGCAGCAGGTTCAGGCTGGCTGCCGCTTGGGTGTAGGCTTGCAACATGCGGCTGGGGTCGGGAATGCGCGCCTCTGGCGTGAAATCGAACCCGTTGATGATGTCGCCCCGGTAGCTGGGCAATTCTACCCCACCCACGGTTTCCATCGGTGCAGAGCGCGGCTTGGCAAATTGGCCCGCCATGCGCCCCACTTTCACCACCGGCACCTTGGCACCATAGGTCAGCACAATCGCCATCTGCAACAGCACCTTGAACGTGTCGCGGATGCTGTCGGCGTTGAATTCGGCAAAGCTTTCGGCGCAATCGCCGCCTTGCAGCAAGAACGCCTCGCCGCGTGCGGCCGCGCCCAGTTTGCGTTTCAGCGCGCGCGCTTCACCGGCAAAGACCAGCGGCGGGTAGCTGGCCAATCGCGCCTCGACCTGCGCCAGTGCGTTTGCATCGGGATAGTCGGGCATCTGGATGCGCGGTTTTTGCCGCCATGAGGATTTTGTCCAGTCTTGTGTCATCATGCCCTCCGGGAAACTGATTGCGCAACCACGTCACGCCTGCCGCCCCTATACAAAAGCCATCCCCCGCTTGCAAATGCGTTTGCCCTTGCGCGAGAAAATGAAACCTGATTGTGTCGCGCAACTCCGCGACTTCAGTGATCGTCCAGCATGTCCCAGCCTTCCAGCCAGACCAGCCCAGCCCATGTGGCGTTCTTGTTGCTAGACCGCTTTACCCTGATCGCCTTCGCCGCCGCGATCGAACCCTTGCGGCTGGCCAATCGGGTTGCCGGACGAACGCTGTATACATGGCAGCTTGTCAGCGAAACCGGCGGAGCTGTGACATGCTCGAACGGCACACAGGTTACCGTCACATCAAAGATGGACGATCTGCCCGCCGACAGCCTGATCGTGGTTTGTGGCGGGGTCGATGTGCAGCGCGCAACCCATGCCGGGGTACTGTCATGGCTGCGCAAGCGCGCGCGCTATGGCAACCGCATTGGCGGGGTCTGCACCGCCGCCTGGGCGCTGGCCAAGGCAGGGCTACTGGACGGCAAGCGCGCGACCATCCATTGGGAAAACTTCAACGCCATGGCAGAGGAGTTTCCCGAAGTGGACCTTGCGCGCTCTGTTTTCGTGGTCGATGGCGCGCGGGTGACGGCGGCGGGGGGCGTTGCCTCTCTGGATATGACCTTGGCGCTGATCGCGTCAGCACATGGCAGCGACCTTGCCAATGCGGTCGCCGACCAACTTGTTTATTCCGCGATCCGCACCAACCGCGACACGCAACGCCTGTCGATTCCCGCGCGCATTGGCGTGCGCCACCCCAAGCTGGCCCGCGTGGTCGAGATAATGGAAAGCCATATCGAAGACCCGATCAGCCCATCCGACCTGGCCGAAGCCGTGGACATGTCCACCCGCCAGTTGGAACGCCTGTTCCGCCGCTACCTGAACCGCAGCCCCAAGCGGTATTACATGGAATTGCGGTTGGAGCGCGCGCGCAACCTGTTGATGCAGACCGATATGAGCGTCATCAACGTGGCCTTGGCGGCGGGTTTTACCTCGCCTTCGCATTTCTCAAAATGCTACCGCGCGCATTATGACACAACGCCCTACCGCGAACGCGGCGCGCATGGCGAAGACGGCTAACACCCACCCTGCCGGATGACATAAAGCTGCGCGCCGTCACTGTCGGACTGTGACAGCAGGTCATGCCCGGACCCGGCGCAGACATGCGGCAAGCCCACACCCGCAACCGGGTCTTCGCCCAGCACGCGCAGGGAAAGCGAAACTTGACAGTGCGCGCGCACAGCGCAGTTATGGCGCATGTTCCTTGTGACCCGATCCACCGTCGCCAATCGCGGCGCGCTGCATATTCGGCAAGTGCCGCGCAAATTCATGGGGCGCACGGCACTTTGGCCGCGGGGCGGCAGCCTGTCGCTTTGGGCGCGGCTGGTGTTCGAGGTGGAATTTCTGCGCTATATGGCAGCCCTTATGCCCTTCGTGGTGGCGACACTTATCTGGCGCGACTATGCGCTGGCTATTGCACAAGCCCCCATTCCCATGCTGATCCTGATCTATCTGGTCGAAGCGCGCCTGCTGCGCGTGCCACCCGGCCAGCGCGCAGCACTTGTGTCAGAGGCAGAGGCCGAACGCGGCTTGGACCTGTTGCGCAGCCGCGCGCGCCGCATCCTGACCAAACTTGCCGCCGGGCGCGGGGTCGCAGCCGGGCGGCTGCATTTGGTCATCGAACAATCCGAGATGCTGCGCATCGCACCCCTGTCGCTGGTGTCGGTGCAATCCGAAGACGGCCCGGCAATTCTGGACCTGACGCAAGAAGAACGCGCGCTGGTGAACAGCACGTTGTTCCAACCGCCGCTGACCGAGCGGGATTTGCAGAAAATCGGCCTTGCCCGCAAGATCGCGCTGCATGATATCGGATTGGACGCGCGTGAAATCTCTGCCCATGCCCGATTGGCGGCAATGAGGGCCGCGCGCTCAGGCGCTCAGTGACAGCACATGCCCGAACGGCGCTTGCTTTGGGTCGGCCTGCGGCGTGGCCCAGATGACCGGAAAGCGCGGGCGCGCGCCCATCGGCCCGTCCATATCCGACAGGATGACCAGCGCCGATGGCGCCAATTCCGCCGCGCGTGCCATGACGGGCCGAAAATCGGTGCCGCCGCCTTGGGGCAACTCCAGCGTGGCCAGCGTGGCGCGGGCGGTCGCAGGGTCAAGCGCCATGTCATGGTGCAGCCCTTCGTCAAAACTCAACAAATGCAGCGACGCCTGCACGCGCCGCGCAATTGCCTGCACTTCAGCTAGCAGCAACCGCAGGCTATCATCCGCCAGCGACGCGGAACAATCGAGGGCTAACACAATGCGCGGGGCCGCGCCTTGCCAGCGCATGCGCGGTTGGAAGGGTGGCAGGGGGGCGTTGGTCTGCAAGGCCCGCCCTGCCCCGGCCAGCCATGCGCGGGATGGGCGAAGGGGTGCCGGTTTGGGGCGGCGCAGCGTGGCGCGCGCCAGCAAGCGGCGCAGCACCACCTCCCACGGGGTGCGTGGGGCGGGCCAGTCGGCCATGCGCCGCCCCAACACCCCCAAGCCGAACCCTGCCGTCGCCCCCGCCGCCATGGCCCGCGCCAGATGCGCGCGCCATTCGGCTTGGCCCGTGCCGCCGGTATCGTTGCCTTTGCCGCCGCCATTCGCGCCGCAGGGGCGCAGGTCGGGCTTTTGGCCGTCTTCTTGTGCTTGCCTGCGCGCGCGGCCCGCACCTTCAGGCGTGTCGGCCATGCGCCGATACAGGCGCTCGCAATCCCAATCGGCCAGCCCGCCCTGTTCGTTCAAGCGGACCAGCAGTTTCGACAGCGTCAAAGCCGGGCGCGGCAGCGCATGGCCTGCTTGTTCAATCGCTTCATTCACGATGGCATCAGATGCGATCTGCCATAGATCAGGCGCAAAGCCCGCGCCCATGCGCGCTTCCATGGCGGCCATGCGGTCGGAATGTTGCAACGCCACATGCAGAATGTGATGGCCCGCAAGCCCCAATTGCTCATGCGCTGGCAGGGCCGCGAAGCCGGGGCCATAACGGATAAGCGTGCCGGTGGTTTCCGCCGGGGCCTCCAACCCCTCGGCGTCGCGATGCTGGCACCACAGCGACAGCGCCGCCAGCGCCGGGTCCGCTTCGGTCAGCGCTTGCAGCGCGCGGGTTGCGCGCGCCGAATGGGTCATTCCAGCCCCGCCGCGCGCCGTTCCTCGGCATAGGCGGCATAGGCGGGTGAGTCGAGAAATGCCTCTGCCATGTCATTGTCCAGCGCCTTGCGGATCAGCATCTCAAAGCCATGCGCGCCCAGTTCGGCCAAGGGCATGGCGTTGAACGGTGCGTCGCGCAAGGACCGCGCTTCGGCCATGATCTCTATGCAAGCGCCCATATTCCCCGCATCCGCCCGCGCCACCAGCGCATAAATCAACGCGGTCATGCCGTGCATGGAAGGGGGATAAAGCGCAGGGCGGTCCTTTGGCTTGGCCGCCAGCAGGTCGTCAATCTGCACCGTCGCCGCGATCTCATCCGCGATCAGCAGGAATTCGGCGGCCACCGCTTCGCCCAGCACGCCGCCAATGGCGGTGTTGCGCAGGCTACGGTCCGGCAAAGCCCGCATCAGCGCCGACACCCGCGCCCAAGATCGTGGTGTGCAGGCGATCATATCGCCGCGGCGCAGCGCCGCCTCATTCGTGTCCAGCAGGTCGGGGCGCGTGCGGATAAAGGCAATGACCGCAGGGTCCAGCCCTTGCGGCACGGCATAGCCCTGCACCCAATCGCCTGCTTCCGCCACAAGGTTCAGATGCACCAAGCGGTCCGACAGCGCGCTGCCCATCTCATAGGCAATCGCGCCATCCTCGACCGTGTTGCCCGCCGCGACCACGAAACAACTGTCGGGCAAACGGTGCGGCCCGACGCGGCGCTCTTGCAGCAGCCCGTAAACCGTGGGCTGCAACTGGGGCGCTGCGGCGGTCAGCTCATCCAGAAACAGCACCGACGGGGTGGCGGGGTCATCGGGCAAATCCTCTGGCCGGAACCAGATGGTGCGCTGGCGGTCCATGTCGAAAAACGGCAAGCCGCGCAGGTCTTGCGGTTCAATGGTTGTCAGGCGCAGGTCAAACAACCGCGCGCCAATGCGGCCCGCCAGCGTCTGCACCACCTCTGTTTTGCCAATGCCAGGGCGGCCATGCAGCATCCAGCTTGCGGTCAGCGCACCTGCGCTTTGCGCCTGCCAACCGGCCAGCAACAAATCCAGCGCGCGGCCGGTGGTTATGGGGGGTGCGTTGACCATATCTTGCCCTTTGCCGCGATGTTACGGGCCGGAATATGGCCCGCGACAAAGGCGCAGCAAGGCTTAGGCGGGCGGTCGTGCGGGCGAATCTTCCGCCAGTTTCGCAGCCTGCGAAATCCAGTTGTCGCGGTCGATCCGGCCCTTGAAGCTGAGATAACCATCAACCCAATCGACCTCTGCCCGTGTCCAGCGCGCGATCTGCCAGAAATGGAAAAAGCCCAGCGCGTTCAGCTTGCCTTCCAGCACAGGACCGACACCGCTGATGCGTTTCAGGTCGTCCTTGGCCCCGATGGGGGCGTCAAGGCCCTTGGGCTGTTCGGGCGCGACCTCTGCGGCAGGTGCGGGTTCGGGTTCCGGTTCGGGCGCCGGAGAGGCTTCGGGCGCGGCAGCGGCGGGCGTGTCGCTGGCGTCTGCAACCGGCGCGGCGGGTTGCGCAGCCGGTGTGGCCACGCGCTCTGCCACCGGTGCCGGGGCGGCGGGTTCGGGCGCGGGGGCCGCAACCGGGGTTGCAGGTGCCGATGCCGCCCCTTTGGGCGCGCTTTCCGCCAGCGTGAAAATCACCCCCACGATCAGCGCCACAACGGCCCCGACCGCAACGGCGGCTATTGCGCCCAGATCCAGCGCCACAAGCGAGACGCCGAACATCAGCGCGCCAGCCGCAACCGCAATGGCCCAGCCATAAAGCGGCGGGGCGTTCTTGAATTCCGAATGTGCCATGTAATCCAATCCCTTCCTGTCGTTTTCTCGTTCAGGTCAGGCACGCAGCGGCTGCGTCTTTCCTGCCGGAAATGCCTCTAGCCCCATGGCCTGCAAAGCCGTGGCGGCAATGTCGCGCGCACTTAACCCGGCATTAGCATACATCACTTCGGGGCTGGCCTGTTCGATAAATCTGTCAACCAGCGTCATGCAGCGCAAGGCGGCACCCGATTGCAACTGCCCGGAATTGGCAAGGTAGTGCAGAACATGGGCACCAAAGCCGCCTTGCGCGCCCTGTTCGACCGTCACGACCGCTGCGTGATGGCGTATAAGTTGGTCAATCAGCGCATGGTCCAGCGGTTTTGCAAAGCGGGCATCGGCAATGGTGCAGGTAATGCCGCGCGCGGCCAGCGCCTCGGCGGCCAGCAGCACTTCGGCCAGATGCGCGCCGAAGGACAGGAAGGCGACATGCTCGCCCTCTGCCACGATGCGGCCCTTGCCGATTTCCAGCACCTGACCGCGCTCGGGCATGGTCGCGCCCACACCATTGCCGCGCGGGTAGCGCAGCGCGATGGGGCCGTCATCATAGGCGACGGCGGTCTCGGTCATGTGCACCAGTTCCGCCTCATCCCCTGCGGCCATCACCACCATGCCCGGCAGGTTGGTCATGAAGCCGACATCGAACGCGCCCGCATGGGTCGCGCCATCCGCGCCCACCAGCCCGGCGCGGTCTATGGCGAAGCGCACGGGCAGGCCTTGCAGCGCCACGTCATGCACGACCTGATCGTAGCCGCGTTGCAGGAAGGTGGAATAAATCGCGCAGAAAGGTTTCAGCCCGCTTGCCGCCATGCCAGCCGCGAAGGTGACGGCGTGTTGTTCGGCAATGCCCACATCGAACACCCGGCGCGGGAAGCGCTGTTGCATGATGTCCAGCCCCGTGCCGCCGGGCATGGCGGCCGTGACGGCCACGATATTGGGGTCGCGCGCTGCCGCATCGGTCAGAGCGCGCCCGAAAACGCCCGTGTAGCTGGGCGCATTGGGCTTGGATTTGGCTTGCGCACCGGTCGCCACGTCGAATTTCGACACACCATGATAGCAACAGCCCGACGCCTCGGCAGGGGCATAGCCCTTGCCCTTGACCGTGCGCACATGGATCAGCACCGGCCCTTCGGCCCGGTCGCGCGCCATGCGCAGCGTGGCCATCAGGTCGGGCATGGAATGGCCGTCAATGGGGCCGATATAGGTAAAGCCCAGATGCTCGAACATCGTGGCATCGGGCGGGCCGCCGCAGGCGCGGGCGCGCGCGGCCAAGGCCTGTTCGCGCAAAGACTGCGGCAGCGCCGACATGAAGCCCTGGGCCACTTCGGACAGCGATGCATGGGGCGCGTTCAGGCGATTGAGGTAGCTGTTCATCGCGCCCACGGGCGGGGCAATGGACATGTCGTTATCGTTGAGAATGACGAACATCCGCCGCCCTTCGGCGCCTGCGTTATTCAACGCCTCATAGGCCATGCCTGCGGTGATGGAGCCGTCGCCGATCACCGCAATCGCATCGCCCGTGGGCTGGCCCATATCGCGGCCAATGGTAAAGCCAAGGGCCGCCGAAATGCTGGTAGAACTATGCGCCGCCCCGAACGGGTCGAACGCGGACTCAGAGCGCTTGGTGAAACCGGACAGCCCGCCTTCCTGCCGCAGCGTGTGCATAAGGTGGCGGCGGCCGGTCAGGATTTTATGCGGGTAACATTGGTGGGCAACGTCCCAGATCAGCTTGTCAAACGGGGTGCGGAAAACGGCGTGCAAGGCCACGGTCAGTTCCACCACGCCAAGCGATGACCCAAGGTGCCCGCCGGTGCGACTAACGGTTTCAATGGTTTCCTGCCGCAATTCATCGGCCAGCGCGGTCAGTTCAGACAGGTCGAAATCGCGCATATCGGCGGGGCCTGCGACACGGTCCAGATGCGGGGTGCGGCTTTGGTCCATGGGGGTTCCCTTTCGATGCGGCGGGGTTATATGAAAAAAGATGCCGTGGGGCTTGGCCCGCACGGCACCAGTTTCCTGTCGCCAACAGGAAAGGGAACCGGGCGTCACGGCCCGTGTTCGAACCGGCTAATGGTTCGAACCCTTTGGGGGGCAGGCCGGGCGTGACCGCCCTGCCCCAATTCTTTGACCGACCGGCGTTAGGCCGTGGCAGTCGCAACCGGCGCTTCCAATGCACTATAGGGCATGGGCGGCGGCGCGTTCTTGCTGTCTTCGGGCAGGAACTGCCCGACGACCCAGATCAGCCCGATGATGGCACCGATCCCCAGAAGCACCGCGGCGGCATAGCCTGCGCCCCGCAGCATTTCCGACAAGATCCAGTTGCGCAGCCGTTGGCCGGGCGTCTCGTTGATGTAGTCATGCTGTGCCATGTTGACCTCCTCGATCAGTAGGTGGGCCGGTAGCCGCGGTCTTCGGCCCAGATGGCCCAGTTATCCACGACCGTGCCGGTCAGCAGAATACCGATCCCGCCGGTCAGCGTGGTCAGAACTGCAAACCACCAAGCCCAGCGGTGGATACCTTCCATCGTGGCGTTGAAGCCCATGGTCCAGCGCCAGAACAAGGCCGCCCGTTCCGATGCCGTGCCACGGTCCACGATCTGCTCCAGCTCGCGGTCGCCGCCGAAGCGGGATACGGCCAGAATGGTTGCTCCATGCATGGCGAACAGCAGGGCCGAGCCATAGAGGAACACGATCGAAAGCGCGTGGAACGGGTTATAGAACAGGTTGCCGTAGCGCAGGCTGAACAGGTTGGTCCAGTCCAGATGGGTGAAGATGCCGTAAGGCACGGCTTCGGACCATGATCCCATCAAGAGCGGACGGAACAGGCCCAGCACAAGGAACAGCCAGATGGCAGAGGCGAACGCCCAAGCCACATGCTTGCCCATTCCCAAGGCTTCGGCGCGCAGATAGGTCCGCACCCACCATGTCATCACAGAGATGAGCAGGAAGAAGGATGCCAGAAGGAAATAGCCCCCTTCCCGCATCGGCGGAATGCTAAGACCATATTCCGGCGCGGGCGGGTCCAGCGACAGCCAGAACAGGTCGCGCAGGAACACGGCCGGGTTATATCCGGCCTGATCCCAATACCACATCCCCACCATCACGAACCAGATCAGGCCCGTCGCCAGCGAGATCACGCCCAGCGTGCCAAGGTAGATGGGGCCAAGCTGCGCATTGCCGAACCAGCCAAGCAAGGTCGAAAAGCTGGCCGATTTGGTGCGGTTTTCCAGCTCTACGCCTTCAACCATGCCCATTTCGGGGGCCGCGCGCACCTGCACTTGCGTAAAGATGTTCTGATACTCAGCCATTGACGCCTCCTTCGATGTCCGTCCACCAAGGCAGGTTCAGCCACCAATCCCACCAATAGACCCACTGGTCGAACCAGATGGTGCCCGAGATGACGATACAGACTGCCGACCAGAACCCGGCATTCAGCGCCAGCAGCAGCCCGACACGGTGAATGCCCAGCGTGCCGACCGAATACCCGATCAGGTCGCGGAAGAACGTATCTTCGTGGTCAGGGGTTTTCATGATCTGGCCCTTGGGCGGGTTCGCCGCCGACAGAACCAGCGCGCCATGCAGCGCCAGCGCCAGCGTCGTGGTGAAGAAGAAGGTCACCGCGATCATATGCGCCGGGTTATAGTGGAAGTTGCCATAGGTATAGCCGACATTCGACACCCAATCGAGATGGGTCCAGATACCATAGGGGAACGCGTGCCCCCAGGCGCCCATCAGCACGGGGCGAATGACAACCAGCGTGATATAGGCAAAGATCGCCACGCCAAAGGCGAAAGGCACATGATAGCCCATGCCCAGTTTGCGGCAGATCTCGACCTCGCGCATCATCCAAGACACGAAGGCCCCGATCGCGCAGATGGTCACAACCTGCCATAGCCCGCCTTCAAGCAGCGGTGCCGGACCCAACCCATAGGACAGGGGTGGGGGATTGATTGAAATAAGCCAGGGGTTCCAGGTGCCTTGCAGCACGGCCCCCCAAAAGATCAAGAGCGTTCCGAGAACCGCGAAGAACACGGTCGTTACCCCGAAAAAACCGACGTAAAACGGCCCGACCCAAAAGTCGAACAGGTTTCCGCCGACCAATGTGCCACCCGGCACACGGTATTTGCGCTCGAAGCTCAGCAGCGCCATGCTTCCCTCCGCTAAGGTGCGGCGGCCGTCAAGGCCGTCAATGAATGGTGAAGTTGGCCACGGGCAAAGGCGCTCGGCGCCCATGCCCGCAGCGCTATGCTTATTCGGCGACAACGCGCTCGTATTTCTCGGCAGCAATCGTGAACCAGTTGTAGGACGGGTTCGACAGCAGCACGAGATGGATCATCGCAGCCAGAAGGAACAGGAACACGCCCTGTGCCACGAACACGCGGCGCGGATCGAAGATCAGCCAGATTTTGTAAAACTTGCTCATTTCTCAATCCTCCTCAGAACCACGGGCGCCAGATGAACACGGCCAAATGAGCCACGATGGCAACGGCCGAAAACAGCCAAAGCCCGCTCATATAGACCGAGTGCAGTTCCTGGGCCTGCTCGTCGGTGAGACCTGTAAACGACAGATCAGTATTTTCAGCCATAGTATCCTCCGGATCATAAGACTGGCTCCGCACACCCTGCGGTCGGGTTGGCGGGGGTTGCCCCCTACCCTACCCACGGGCGCAAACCCGCAGGAATTTCGTGTTCGGCAGCGCCTTAGCTGCGGTAGATGATCGGCGCGATCGCGCGGGCATCTGCCAGCGCGCGGCCCAACGGCCCAAGGCGCGGCAAGCGGCCCGTGGTGACGATGCGCCACGACCAGGTCAGCAAACCCACAACCAGCGCCAGCGCGAAAACGGTGGCGAAATAGAAGCTGTATTCCCAGCCGCCATCGCGCGGTTGGTGATACGCCTTGGGGGTATTCACGGTGTAGTCAGCCATGGTTGGTTCCTCCTGCTATCAGGTGCTGGCCGGTGCGGGGGCGATACCCCGCACCAATGCGGTGTCGACCTCGTCCGCGCCTTGCGCCAGCGCGGCTTTCTCGACCGCGTCGCGCATGGTGCGCGCGGCAGAGATACGGGTCAGAATGGGGTGCTGGGCGACAATGCGGTCCAGCTCGGCTTTGGCTTCGGCGGACCACGGCAGGTCGCGCTTCAGCTCTGCGGGGGTGGCGTCATGCGCGTCCATCTGGCTGCCAAGGGGCAGAATGTGGAACAGCGCATCGAACAGCCCGTTGCAGACCTCTTGCAGCACATAGGTGGCACCGGCATAGCCCATCATCGGCGTGCCGGTATGACGGCGGATCGCCGCGCCCGGAAAGCTTGCGGGGATGAACGCAGGTGCCGGCCCATGTCCAGCCTTCAATTCGGCCAGATACATTTTTTCGTTGATCGACCCGAACACGATCAGCGGCCGCTTTTCGCCCATCATGGCGCGCACGCGGTCATTGTCGGTTTTCTTGCCGCGTGTGCGGGCCACGGCAAAAGCGCAGGGCATGCCCAGATCATTTTCCAGATAATTGCGCAAGCCGCGTGCGTAGGTTTCATTCGCGACCACGGCAAAACTGGCCGTCGCGTAGAAATCCTGCGTGACCGAGCGCCACAGATCCCACATCGGTTTCAGGGTTGAATGCTTCTCGCGGGTGATGAAGGGTTCGGGGTCCAGCCCCAGAAGCTCTCCAAGGCGGCGCAGGAATTTCGTCGTGCTGTCCATGCCGATGGGCGCTTGCAGATAGGGCTTGCCCAGCACTTCGCACAGGCCACGCCCGAATTCGCGATACATGCAGATATTCACGTCCGCATTCACAAGGTTGCGCATCTCGGCCAGATGCGCGCCCAGCGGCATGACCATGTTCACCTCTGCCCCGATGCCTTCGACAAGGCGGCGGATTTCGGCCAGATCGGACGGCATGTTGAAGGTGCCATACATCGGCCCAAGAATGTTCACGCGCGGGCGCGCGCCCTCGTCGCGCTTCTTCTCTGGCGGCATCCGGCCCTTGGTCATGCCGAATTCGGTGAAAATCCACGTCATGGCACGGTCAGCGGCTTCCCACTGGTCCTCGTCGATGGTGCGCGGCAAAAAGCGTTGAATATTCGTGCCTTGCGGGGTCACACCGCCGCCGATCATCTCGGCAATCGAGCCGGTGACCACCACGGCGGGCAAAGCGGGGTCGAGCGTTTTCCAAGCGCGTTTCATGGCGCCTTCGGTTCCGTCCCGACCCAACTCCTCCTCGCCGAGGCCCGTGACGACAATGGGCAATTCATGCGGCGGCAGCGCATCGGTATAGTGCAATACCGATGTCACCGGCAGGTTCTCGCAGCCCACCGGGCCGTCGATTACCACCTGCAAGCCTTTGACGGCGCAGAACGCGTAGATCGCGCCCCAGTATCCGCCTGCCCTGTCGTGATCTTGAACAAGCATCAGATCATCTCCTGCGCTTTGGCAACGCGCGCAGCTTTGTCCAGCTTCTTCTGGTGTGCCGCGCGGAAATCTGGGCGCAGGTTCGGCGAGCCTTCCCAGATGCCTGCCGTATCGCCTTCGCCCACGCCCTCGAAAAAGTCGCGCATCTTGTCCATGCGCGCCTTGCCCGCGATGGCGGCATTGACCACCTCGCCCAAGGACCCGGCCCCGGCAGGCCCCATCAGGGGGCGCGCGGAAATCAGGTTGGTGAAATACAGAGACGGCGTGCCCTTTTGCTTGGCATGCTGCACCACGGGCGTGGTGCCGATAACCAAATCGGGGTCCAGACCATCGCATGCGGCCAGATCATCAGCCAGTGACGCGCGGAACTTCACGGCAACACCGCGCGCTTCCAGCCAGTCGCGGTCAGCTTGGCTCCACCGTGACGCGGCGCAAGCCGTGCCCACATAGGCCACATCCGCGCCGCTTTCGATCAGCAGACGTGCGACGATCAATTCAGACCCTTCATAGCCCGACAGCGTGATCCGCCCCTTGATCGGGTTCGCGGCCAGCGCGCCCTTGATCGCGGGGATGAAGGCGTTTTGCGCGGCGGCGACCTGCGCGGGGTTCACGCCCATCGCGTCACCAATCGCGGCCAGCCAGTCATGCGTGCCATCCACCCCTACGGGGGCAGACCCCACCACGGGGCGGCCCGCCGCTTCAAACTCGCGCACCGCCGCCGAATAGAACGGATGGATCGCGGCCACCGCGCCGCAATCAAGCGCGGCATATAACTCGCGCCACTCGCGGGTGGGCACAACCGGGCCAGCCGCCAAGCCCATCGGGGCCAGCATTGCCCCGATCATCATCGGGTCGGCGGGGAACATCTCTCCCAGCAGCGTCACGGTCGGACGGTCAGAACGGCCTGCTTTCGGCGCAGGCACAGGGCCCGCGGCCACTTCTTGCCGCGCATAGTTCAGCATGGCACCGGCCAACACGTCCTTGGCTTCGGCATGGGTGGGAATGCCAAATCCCGGCACGTCAATGCCGATAATCCTCACCCCGTTGATTTCCTTGGGCAACAGCCGCAGCGGCACGCCGCTGGCGGTGGGCACGCACAGGTTCGTCACCACGATTGCGTCATAGCGGTCGGGATCGGCCATTTCGTGCACGCTATCGCGGATATCCTCGAACAGCTTGCCCGTGACCAGCGTTTCCGAGTTGAAGGGCACATAGCCCACCGACCGCCGCGCGCCGTAGAAATGCGACACGAAGGTCAGCCCATAGACACAGCAGGCAGAGCCGCTTAGCACCGTCGCCACACGGCGCATCCGCAGCCCCACGCGCAACGACCCGAAGGCCGGGCACATGGATTCGGGGCGGTCATGCGGCCCTTGTGGGTAATCCTTGGCGAATTGGTCCAGCACCGCGCCATTGCCGGACGCACGGGCTTGCGCCGCCATCTGTTCGGCGGGGGCATGGCAGCCCATACCGTCGGGCGACACGCTTTCGGGCGCATCCGGCAGATCGCTTTCCAGCACTTCTACGGGCGTATCGGCGGCCGTGTCGTAGCTGACTTCGCCGCCCGCTTTGGGATCAACGTCATCACGCATCGTCATAGACCACTTCCAGACTGACCTTTTCGACCGCGTTCTTGCCGCGCATATCGGCGTCGGTTGCCGGTTCCAGCACCACGTCGCCGCCCGTGTCCTTGCTGTCGAACAGCGCCAAAAGCCCATCTTGGTTCAGCGGCGCAGGGCGCACGGGCGGGGCAATGGCCACGGCCTCTGCCAGCCCTGCGAACATCTCGCCCCACGGCCCGGCAGCGGTGCCGACAATCTGGTAATTGGCGGATTTCTTGCGCAAATCGTCATCGGCGGGGATGGCGGCCAGCACGGGAATATCCACCGCTTCGGCGAAGGCCTGCGCCTCGCCCGTGCCGTCATCCTTGTTGATGACCAGCCCGGCCACACCCACATTGCCGCCCATCTTGCGGAAATATTCCACCGCCGAGCAGACATTGTTGGCCACATAGAGCGATTGCAGGTCGTTGCTGGCGACCAGAATCACCTTTTGCGCCATGTCGCGGGCAATCGGCAGGCCAAAGCCGCCACAGACCACGTCGCCCAGGAAGTCGAGCAGGACATAGTCGAAATCCCAGTCGTGAAAGCCCAGCTTTTCCAGCAGTTCGAACCCGTGGATAATACCGCGACCGCCGCAGCCACGGCCCACTTCCGGACCGCCCAGTTCCATGGCGTAAACGCCATTGCGCTTGAAGCACACATCGCCAATCGCCACTTCCTCACCCGCCAGTTTCTTGGCCGAGGAGGTTTCGATGATCGTGGGGCAGGCCTTGCCACCGAACAAAAGGCTGGTGGTGTCGGATTTCGGGTCACAGCCGATCAGCAACACCCGCTTGCCCATTTCGGCCATCATGCAAGACAGGTTGGCCAACGTAAACGACTTGCCGATTCCGCCCTTGCCATAAATCGCGATGATCTGGGTGTGCTTGGTCGGTTCCGATTGCGGCACTTCCAGCGTGGGTTCGGCGGACGCTTCGTCGCGCAAACGCTGGTCGAAGTCCTTGAGGTTCGGAATGTCGAGGGTCATGCGGTTGCCTCCCAGTCGATGATCATCTTCAGGCAGTCAGGATTGCTGAAGGCCGTCTCATAGGCGGGGCCCGCGCTGTCGGGGCGGGCGTGGTGGGTAATCAGACCGGCCAGCGACAGCTTGCCCGCGTCGATCAGATCGCGCGTGGCGGTCAGGTCGTCGGCCTGCCATTCAGCGGCAATGCGCAGCCGCGCTTCACGCATGAAGGCGGGCACGAAATTGAACTGGATGGGCTTGGTGTAAAAGCCCGCCAGCACCACTTCGCCGCCCTTGGCGATGCGCCCGATCAGGCTGTCCAGCAGCCCTTCGGCACCGGATGCGTCCATAATCACGCGATAATCGCGGCGCGGGTCGGCATCGGGGTCCAGAACCTGATAGCCCGCGCCACCGGTGGCGCGCGCGGGGTTCGTTTCCCACACCGTTGGCGCAGGTGCGCCCATGGCGATGGCAATGCGCGCCATCAGACGGCCCAGCACACCATGGCCGATAATCAACTCGGGCATGGTCGCTTGCGGCGCGGCAATGGCATGGCGGGCGGTGGCGGCCAGCGCCAACAGCGCGCCTTCCGGTCCCATGGCGGCATCTACCCGCGTGACGCGGGCGGCATTGCTGACCAGATGGTTCGAGGCGGCACCGAACAGCCCATGAACCGGGCCCGATTCGCCCGGGGCAAAGCAATTCGCGCCGGGCACGAACACCCGCTCGCCAAGCTTGTAGCCGCTGTCGGCCCCAGCCTCGATCACCTCGCCGCAGGCCTCGTAGCCCGGAACCAGCGGGTAGCCCATGCCGGGGAATGGCGGCATCTCGCCGGTCCAGAACAGTTTTTCCGTGCCGGTGGACACGCCCGAATGATCGACCCGGATGACCAGATCCTGCGGGCCCGGCGCAGTCAATTCGACCATGCCCAGCGAAAGCTGGCGCGGGGCGGAAAGGATGATCGCCTGGGTCTGCACGTCGTGTCCTCTTCGTCGGTCAAGGGCGCGTCACAGTGACGTGACTCGGCCCCATGTGTAATCTTAATGATACAGAACATACTGTCAATCTTTATTGACAGTTATTTTGCACGGGTCTCTGGCAATGCCGGTTTGCGCGCTTCGATCACGCCTGTGACATAGGCGCGGGCGGCTTTGGGCTTGGAAATCTGGGTAAAACCGGCTTTGGCCAGCATCGCTGCAATTTCGGCGGCAGAGCGCGTGCGCCCGGTTTGCATGGCCAAAGTGTAAACTGCGAAATACACATCGGTGTGCGGGTCAGGCTTTGCGCCGCCCGACATCGGCTCTATCACCAGCAGGCGCCCGCCGGGCGGCAAAGCGGCGTAAACCTTGGCCAGAAGGGCGGCGACCGTGTCATCGGCGTGGTCATAAAGCACCCGCACAAGGCTGATCGCATCGGCCCCTTGTGGCAGCGGATCGGCCCGGAACGACCCGCCATGGCGCGCCACATCGGCAGGAAGGGCGGCTTGCGCGACCACATCGGGCAGGTCGAACAAGGCGAGCGACAAATCGGGGTAGCGCGCCCGCACCGCGCGCAAAAACGCGCCGGTGCCGCCGCCAATGTCCAGAAGCTGGGCAACCCCTTTCAGATCAAGCAGGCGCAACGCATCTTGCGCGACAATGCCCTGACTGTCGGTCATCAACCGCGAATAGCGCGCGGTCACATCCGGGTCCATCGGGCCGGTCGCGCCAAAGACATAGGGCCAGAAGCGGGCAAGGTCGGGGTCGGTTTCGCCACGGATAAAGGCGACCGGATCGGCCAGATCCCGATACAGAACCGAGTGATGCCGCACCATGTCGGCCAGCCCCGGAACCCCCAGAAAGGCCGCACCGCGCCGCGACAGTTTGAACGTCGCGCCGCGCCGCACCATCACGCCCATCGCGGCCCCGGCCTGCGCCAGAATCGCCATGCGCTCTGGCGGAACTTCGGCGCGCAGCGCCAAGGCATCGACCGTCGCAGGCCCATCGGCCAGAATATGCAACACCCGCAATTCGACCAGCGCGGCCAGCATCTGGCTTTGCACGAAGCCTTGCATCAGGTCGAACAGCGCCGCACCCTCGGCCCGCGCAATGCCCCGCAGCCCCGGAACCCGCGCGCAAAACGCCTGAAACCGGAGCGAGGCCGCCAGCCGGTTGACCAGCCCGACCGGGCGGAACGGGGCATCCGGCGCGGGCGTATCGCTCATGGGTTACACCCGCGCGGGCGCGACGGGGGAGGGTTCGAGTGCCAGCGGTTGACGGTCATGGCGTTACACCCGCGCGGGCGCGACGGGGGTCATGCGTTCGGCGTAAAGCCGGACAAGCTGCGCCAACTGCCCTTCGCCGGGGCAAGAGGGGATGGACGCAATCGCGCCCGACAGGATGTCCTGCAAATGCTTGATCGCACCCTGCACGCCCAATTCCTCGACCGCAGAGGGGCGGGCATTGGCCACGTCTTGGCCCACGGGCTTGCCCAAGGCTTGCTCGTCATAAAGCGCGTCGCGTAGGTCATCGGCCACCTGGAACGCCTCGCCAATGCGGGCGCCCAGTTCTTCCCATGGCTCGGGGTCTTGCCCGGCAGCCATGGCGCCCATCTGGGTGGCGGCAACAAAAAGCGCGGCGGTTTTCGACATGTGATAAGCGCGCAGATCGACCTTTGCCTCGCTTTCCCAGCCCTGCCCCGCGCAGATGCCATGCGGCATGCCGGTATGGCGCGCCAGCAAGCGCACCAGTTTCAGCGCGCGCAGCGCGTCTTGGTCCGTGGCGCGGCCCAACTCGTCAAAGGCTGCGATAATCAGGCTGTCGCCGGTCAGCACCGCCAAGGGTTCGCTGAAGGCCAGATGCACGGTCGGTTTGCCGCGCCGGAAATCGGCATTGTCGAACGCGGGCAAATCGTCATGCACAAGGCTGGCGCAGTGGATCAGCTCTAGCGCGATTGCCGCCGAATCGGCCAATGCCGGGCGATCATCGCCGCAGGCCTTGGCAACAGACAGGCAAATCGTGGGGCGAATGCGCGCGCCACCGGGCGTGACGGCATAGTTCAACGCGGCGGCCAAGCGTCCGGGGACGGCACCTTCGGGAACACTGGCCCCTTGCGCGCGGGCAATCGCGGCGCTCATCGCGCGGTCAATTCGGTGGCTCAGGTCCATGGCGACCTCCCTTCGCTGCGTATGTCAGAACAAATGGACAGGTATGTGTAAATTACACTGGACAGTTTTGCGCAAAGAGTCAAGAATTCCTAACATGACCCTTGCAGACGACAGCATCGCCATCATCGGCGCCGGGATGGGTGGTTTGGCCGCGGGCATCCAGCTGGCCGCGGCAGGCCGCGATGTGACCATCTATGAGGCGCATGGCTGGCCCGGCGGCAAGATGCGCACGGTCCCCTCTGCTGCCGGCCCGGTTGATGCCGGGCCAACCGTCCTGACGCTGCGCGATGTGCTGGATGATCTGTTCGCCAGCGCCGGCCGCGCGACAAAGGACCACGTCACCCTGACCGCCCTGCCAATTCTTGCCCGCCATTACTGGGCCGATGGCACAAGGCTGGATCTGACGCATGACCCTGCCGAGAATAGCGCAGCCATTGCCACCGCCTTCGGCACCCGCGCCGCACGCGAGTTCGACCGGTTCAGCACAGAAACCCGCGCGCTGTTTCACGCCTTTGACGCCCCGATCATGCGCAGCCCGCGCCCGCGCGTTCTGGCCTCTGCCCGCGCAGCCCTTGCCACACGCGCAACCCTGCCATGGCTGGTGCCGGGGCGGTCGCTGGACAGCATGTTGCAAGCGCGCCTGTCGGACCCGCGCTTGCGGCAATTGTTCGGGCGCTATGCCACCTATGTGGGCGGCAACCCCATGCTCGCCCCTGCCGTGCTGGGGCTGGTCTGGCAGGCCGAAGCGGCGGGCGTCTGGGCGGTGCAAGGCGGCATGGCCGGGCTGGCGCAAGCCCTTGCCGCGCTGTTTCAGCGCTTGGGCGGCACGCTGCGCCTGAATACCCCCGTGGCGCGCATTGCCACCGACAATGGCCGCGTGACGGGTCTGGAACTGGCCGATGGCACTGGCGCATCCGTGCGCCAGATCATCTTCAACGGCGACCCGGCAGCGCTACCTTACCTGCTGGACCAGCCCGCCAAAGCCCCCAAGCGCCGCCAAACCCAGCCGCGCAGCCTGTCAGCGCGCGTCTGGACCTTTGCCGCCGAAGTGAGCCCGCAAGGCTTGGGCCGCGACGCGCTTGCCTATCATACGCTGTTCTTTGCCGATGACGCGGGCGCGGAATTCGCGCCTTTGGCCAAGGACCGCACGCCGCAAGACCCGACCATCTATGTCTGCGCGCAAGACCGCGCGGCGGGCGCTGCGCCCAAGGGCCTTGAGCGGTTTCAATTCATCCTGAACGCGCCCGCAACCCGGCCGGGCAGCCCAGAGAAAGACGCATCATGTCAAACCCACCCCTTCGACCGCTTGGCGCAGTTCGGCCTGCATCTGACCCCGCGACCGGGGCCGGACAGCCTGACCACGCCGGCGGGGTTCGCGGCCCTCTTTCCGCACAGCCGGGGGGCACTTTACGGGCTATCACCGAACGGTGCCGCCGCGACCTTCCTGCGGCCCACGGCGCGCACCAAGCTGGCGGGGCTGTATCTGGCGGGGGGCGGGGTGCATCCGGGGGCGGGCGTGCCGATGGCGCTGCTCTCGGGGGGGCACGCGGCGCAGGCGGTGCTCAGCGACCGGATTTCACGCGTCAGGTCGGCCCCAATGGTTACGCATGGTGGTATGTCGACGGCATCAGCGATTGCGGCACGCGCGCCGTCTCGGTCATCGGGTTCATAGGGTCGGTTTTCTCGCCTTGGTATAAATGGTCGGGGCGGCGCGATCCGGCCAATCATTGCTGCATCAACGTGGCGACCTATGGGCCAAAGGGCCGCTTTACCATGACCGACCGGGGGCGCGAAGCCCTGCGCCAATCGCAAGATGTGTTCGAGGTCGGCCCCTCGTCCATGCGCTGGGACGGCGACCGTCTGGTGATCGAAGTGAACGAGATTTCGTCCCCCCCGCTCATCAGCCGCGTGCGCGGCACGGTCACGCTGCACCCGGACGCGCTGTTTGGTCAAGTGCATGACCTGACCCCCGATGGCGCGCATCATTGGCAACCCTTCGCCCCCATCGCGCGCATAGAGGTGGACCTGTCGCCGGGCCATAAATGGCAGGGCCATGGCTATTTCGACGCGAATTTCGGCACCGCCGCGCTGGAGGATGATTTCAACTATTGGACATGGGGCCGCTTCCCGCGCAGCCATGGCGCGACCTGTTTTTACGACGCTGTGCTGCGCGACGGGTCCGAACAAGCGACCGCGCTGCATTTCCACCCCGATGGGCGGATGGAGCATATCGCGCCGCCACCCCGCGCCCGCTTTAAGCGCAGCCTATGGGCCGTGCGGCGCGAAACGCGGGCCGATGCGGGTGTTGTGCCGCGGCAAGTGCTGCCCATGCTGGATGCGCCGTTTTACGCGCGCTCTGCCGTGCAGACCACCATCGACGGGGAACAGTCCGTCGGCGTGCATGAAGCACTTGACCTGCGCCGCTACGCGCAACCGCTTCTAAAACCGATGCTGGCCGTCCGCGTGCCCCGCCGCGCCGGGTGGCGGTTCGAGGATGCGGCGGGGTAACGGGCCGCGGATGGCCGGGGCCTGCCGCCCCAGACCGTGGCGATAGGCACTTTATGGCGGCCATGCACATGTGACCCGCGAACAACGCGCCTGTTAACCACGGGCGAGGGTCAGCCGCTGACCTTTGTCAGGTCCGCCACCTGCAAGCAAATCTCGCGAATGCGGTGCAGTAGGTTCAGACGGTTGCGACGCAGGATCTGGTTTTCGGCATTGATCTGCACGGCATCGAAAAACGCATCAATCGGCGCGCGCAGGCCCGCCATGGCCTGCATGGCGGCGGCGAAATCCTCGGCCTGCATGGCGGGGGTGATCGCGGCTTCGGCTTGGTCGAGTGCGGTGAACAATGCGTGTTCCGCGTCGGTGTCCGCCAGTTTCGGATCGGGACCAAAGCTGTATTCCACCCCGTCCTTTTCCTCTGCCTGCGTCAGAATGTTGTTGGCGCGCTTGAAGCCCTGCAACAGGTTCTCGCCATCATCGGTTTTCAGCAGGTCCGACAGCGCCTCGGCGCGTTTGACCAGAAGCGTCAGGTCGTCATTGCCCGGCATCGCCAAGCACGCGTCGATCACGTCATGCCGGATACCCTGATCGCGCAGGTAGACCTTGAGGCGGTCGTGGAAAAATGGGAGTGTCAACGCTGCATCTGTTTGGCCTAGATCAAGGTCTCCCACTTCAATCTTAACTTCTTCGATAAGGTCTGCATCTTTTGCGGAAAACTCTGACAGAAACTCTGAAGCATCTTCAGCCGCCTCAGACATCTCTTTGAGTTTCTCCCAAGCGTCGTCGAAAGGGATACCCATCTCTCTTGCGATTATGGCTACTCGTCTGACGCGGTCAGCGTACCCGGTGTCATACAGGCGAAGCCAAATTTGGAAATGAGACGAGGCAAGGATATTTAGGAGTGAGAACCTGACATCATTTACCAACACCAACCGAATAACCCCCAACGCCGCTCTCCGCAGCGCAAAAGGGTCTTTCGACCCGGTGGGCTTTTCGTCAATCGCCCAGAACCCGGTCAGCGTGTCCAGCTTGTCGGCCAGCGCCACGGCGACGGTGACGGGCGCGGTGGGCACATCGTCGGACGGGCCAAGGGGGGAATAATGGTCGCGGCAGGCATCGGCCACCTCTGGCGCATAGCCGCCTTTCAGTGCATAATAGCGCCCCATAACCCCTTGAAGTTCTGGGAATTCCCCGACCATGCCCGACCGCAGATCGGCCTTCGCCACGCGGGCGGCTTGCTCTGCCATATCGGCATCCGCACCCACCAGCGGCGCTATCTCGCGCGCCAGCGCCGCGATGCGGTCAATCCGGTCGGCCTGCGACCCCAGCTTGTTGTGGAAGGTCACATCGGACAGCCCTGCCCCCATGCCTTCAAGCCCTGCATCAGAAACAAGCCGCAAGTCATTGTCCCAAAAGAATTTTGCATCCGACAACCTAGCCGCCAGAACCTTTTGGTTCCCAGCCAGAATGGTCGCGCCCTGATCCGCCGTCTCGCGGTTCGCAACCGTCACGAACCCTACGATCTGCCCCGATTTCGGGTCGCGCACCGAGAAGAACTTCTGATGCTCTTTCATAGAAGTTTGCAGCACTTCCGGCGGCAGGTCGAGGAATTGATCCTCAATCCGCCCCATCAGCACCACGGGCCATTCGACCAGCCCGGCCACTTCGGCCAGCAGGCCCTTATCCTCGACCAGTTCCAGCCCTTGGGCAAAGGCCAGTTGCGACGCCTCGTTCCAGATATGGCCCGCGCGTTCGCTAGGGTCCAAGATGACCTTGGCGCGCTTCAACTTTGCTGCGTAATCCTCGAAATTCGCAACAGAAAACGCATCCGGCGCCATGAAACGGTGTCCGCGCGTGCTGTCGCCCGACACGATGCCATCCACGTTCAGCGGCACCACCTGCGCGCCATCTTCGCGCGACAGGATGCACAGGATGGAATGCAGCGGCCGCACCCAGCGCAAGCTGCCCGCGCCCCAGCGCATCGACTTGGGCCATGGGAAGTTGCGGATGGTGCGTTCCAGCACCTCTGCCACGATCACCGGCGCTGCGCGCCCTGCGGTCGTGACATGGGCAACGTAAACCTGCCCCTTCTTGTCGTCCTGAATGCTCAGGTCATCCATGGTCAGGCCGGTGGAGCGCAAGAACCCCTCGACCGCCTTTTCCGGCGCGCCCACTTTCGGGCCGCGCCGTTCCTCGCGCAGGGTTGGGCTGTGGTCGGACAGCCCCTGCACCGCCAGCGCCAGACGGCGCGGCGTGGCGAAGGCTTCCGCATGGGCATAGGTCAGCCCCGCGTCCACCAGCCCATCGGTGACAAGCTTTTTCAGCGCGTCGGCGGCACCCGCCTGCATACGCGCCGGAATTTCCTCGGAGAAGAGTTCGATCAGAAGGTCAGCCATGGGTCATTCTTCGCTTGAGGGCGGAGGGGGGCAGCCCGGCGGCACCGGGTCGCCATCGAAATGCGCGGTGCCGCAGGGGTTGATCTGGTGCCAAGCATAGGCGCGGCCATCGGGGAAAATGGCGGCCACACGGTCTATGCCATAGGTAATATTGGCATGGGCGGTCACGGCCTGCGCCGCGCCCGCATCCAGCGCGGTAGCAATCGCGCCCGCATCGAAACAGTCGAACCAACCGGGCGCGTTCAGGGGCGTGGCCCCGTCATAGGGCGCGAATTCAGCCATGTCAGCCAGCGTGAAACAGGCGCGGAACCGGATGGGAGAGGAGATGGCGTCAATCCCTTCGAACGCGGTCACGGCCACATCGCGCGGGGTGTCTTCGCCCGCATGGGTCAGCGCGATGCTGCCTTGTGCGGGAAGCGTGTCGTAATAGCCATACACCTGCAAATACCACATGCCTGCGCCGCCAAGCGCGGCACTGGCCAGCAGCAGAACAACAAGGAAACGGCCCATCAAGCCCCCCCGGCGGCGGTCTGCACGAAGGCATCCGCGCACATCTTGGCCAGCGCGCGGACGCGGCCGATATAGGCTTGGCGCTCGGTCACGGAAATGACGCCGCGCGCATCCAGCAGGTTGAACAGATGGCTGGCCTTGATGCATTGGTCATAGGCCGGGTGCGCCATGATGATGCTGCGGCCCGCGCTGTCGGTGGCCGGGGCCGCAAGGATGCGCTGGCATTCGGCCTCTGCATCTTTGAAATGCTGAAGCAGGGTGTCGGTATCGGCCTGATCGAAATTCCAGCGGGAATATTCCTGTTCGGTCTGGCGGAATACATCGCCATAGGACAGCGGAATTATGGCATCGGGCGCGTTGAAGGGCATGTCCATGACATGATCGACCCCCAGCACATACATGGCCAAGCGTTCCAGACCATAGGTCAATTCGCCAGAAACCGGCTTGCAATCATGCCCGCCGACCTGCTGGAAATAGGTGAATTGCGACACTTCCATCCCGTCGCACCACACTTCCCAACCCAAGCCCCAAGCGCCCAGCGTGGGGGATTCCCAGTCATCCTCGACAAAGCGGATATCGTGCAGCGCATCGTCAATCCCGATCGCGCGCAAAGACCCAAGATAAAGCTCTTGCAGATCGGGCGGCGAGGGTTTGATGATGACCTGATACTGGTAGTAATGCTGCAAACGGTTCGGGTTTTCGCCATAGCGCCCGTCGGTGGGGCGGCGCGAGGGCTGGACATAGGCCGCCGCCCACGCCCTTGAGCCCAGCGCACGCAGGGTGGTGGCCGGGTGAAACGTGCCTGCGCCCACTTCCATGTCATAGGGTTGTAACACGGCACAGCCCTTGGCGGCCCAGTAGTTCTGCAACCTCAGGATGATTTCCTGAAAGCATGCAGGCTTTTGTGAACGGTTTTCAGCGACTTCCGCCATTTCGGCCCCTTGCCATGTCAGCGCAATCTCGTAAAGCTGCGTCTGCATAGGCAAGCATCCGTCAAGGGTCAACGCCGAAACCGGGCGCGGACGGTCGGTCTATTGAATACGGGGAAGGAATTGAACATCATGACACGGTATTTCAACACGGCGGTTTTTCTGGCCGCCAGTGTCTCGGGGCTGGCGCTTGGCCCGGCGCTTGCGCAAGACAGCCGGTGGGTGCAACTGGAAGCGCATCGCGAGTTGGACGTGGCCCTGACCCGCGCGCAGCAATACCAAGACAGCATCGGCAATGTCAGCGGATTTCAGCTTCCCTCGGAGTGGTACGCGTTAACCCTTGGCCCGTTCGAGACCGATACCGACGCCTTCGAGGTGCGCCGCCAGCTGCGCGCCGAACGCGCCATCCCGCCGGATGCTTTTGTGTCGAGCGGTGAAAATTACCGCGCGCGCATCTTTCCCGTGGACGGGGCGGCAGTCGCCCCACAAGTCACACCGCAAACGCCACCGGTCGAAACGCCAGACCCACTTGCCACGGCGGAACCAGAACCAGAACCAGAACCCGAAGAAACCCTGCGCGAAGCGCAGATTTCCGAACGCCAATTGGACCGCGATCAGCGCGCGGACTTGCAGACCGCGCTGCAATGGTTCGGCTTTTACACCCAGCGCATCGACGCGGCGTTCGGCCCCGGCACGCGCCGCTCTATGGCGGCGTGGCAGGCCGACAACGGCTATGAAGAAACCGGCGTTCTGACCACCCGCCAGCGCGCGGAATTGCTGGATGATTACCAAAGCGAATTGGCAGCTTTGGGTATGCAGACCATTCGTGACGCCGATGCAGGCATAGAGATCGCCCTGCCCCTTGCCATGGTTGATTTCGACCGCCACGAAGCGCCTTTCTCGCGCTTTACCGCCAAGGATGACAGTGGCGTGCAGGTGCTGCTTTTGTCCCAGCCGGGCAATCAGGCCACGCTTTTTGGTTTGTATGAGATCATGCAGACGCTGGAAATTGTCCCATTGGAAGGCGCGCGCGAGCGCGAGGCGAACAGCTTTACCCTGACCGGTCAGAACGAAGAGCTGCGCTCGCATACATTCGCGCAGTTTCGGGGCGGGCAAATCAAGGGCTACACGCTGGTCTGGACGCCAGAGCGCGACGACCAGATGGCCCGCGTGCTGCCGATGATGCAAGAGAGCTTCACGACATTCGGCGGCACCCTGCCCGAAAGCACGGGGCAAGCCAGCCAGGTCGCGCGCTCTGCGCTTCTGGCCGGTCTGGCCGTGCGCCGCCCTGATTTCTCGCGCTCGGGCTTTTACATTGACGCGACCGGAACAACCTTGACCACCGCCCAAGCCGTCGCGCAATGCGACCGCGTGACCCTTGACGAGGCCTATACCGCCCGCGTGCGCGCCCGCGACGATGCGCTGAACATTGCCGTGCTGGAACCCGAAACCCCGCTTGTGCCGCTGGCGTTTGCACAATTCGCTGAAGGGGACATGCCCGTGGGGCAAGAGATCACGATCTCTGGCTATTCCTTCGAGGATATGCTGACACGCCCTGTGCTGACCTTCGGGCGGCTGGATGCCACGGGCGGGCTGAACGGGGAAGACGGCGTGTTGCGCCTGAACGTAACCGTGGCCCAAGGCGATCTGGGCGGGCCGGTCTTTGGGCCGAACGGTGCGGTTCTGGGGCTGCTGTCGGGCCAGCCGCCGATGGAAAATCGTCAATTGCCGCCAGAGGTGAATTTCGCGGTGTCCGCACAGGCGATCCGCGGGTTTCTGTCAGAAAACGGCGTCGCCAGCGGCACGTTGCGCGACGGTGTCAGCGTGCCGCCCGAGCAGTTGACGCGGGTCGCGGGCGATCTGACGGTGCTTGTGTCCTGCTGGAACTGAACGGCGCTTTGAACGCACGCCATGAACCGCAAAAAGCCGCATCATTCCGATGCGGCTTTTTCATGCGCAGGCGCATGGGTCAGGCGACATTCTCCAGCGCGAATTGCGGCTGCACACCCAGCGCATGGCACACGTCGCGCGTCAGATGCGGGCGGTTGAGCGTGTAGAAATGCAGGTCTTCCACCCCCTCGCGCATCAGCGTGTCGCACAGCTCCGTGCACAGCGCGGTGGCCAACAGGTCTTCGCGCCCGTCGCGTTTGGCTTTTTCGAACGCCTCATCCAGCCATGCGGGCACAGTGGCCCCCGTGGCCAGCGCGAATTTGCGAATGCCCGACCAGTTTTCGATGGGGACAATGCCGGGGATGATCGGTCGATCAATCCCTTCCGCCGCGCAAGCGTCGCGAAAGCGCAGGAAGGTCTCTGCCTCGAAGAAGAACTGCGTGATCGCGGAATGCGCGCCAGCTTCGAACTTGCGCTTCAGCCAGCGCACATCGGCCAAGCTGTCGGCGGCTTCGGGGTGGGGTTCCGGATAGGCCCCCACACGCAGGTTGAAATTGCCGGTCGCCGCCAGCGCCTCGATCAGTTCGATAGAATTGGCGAAACCCTCGGGATGGGCGGTAAAGCCCCCCTGCCCCTTGGGCGGATCGCCGCGCAGGGCCACAATCTCTGTCACGCCCGCTTGCGCGTAGCTGTCGGCAATGGCCAAGGTGTCGGCACGCGTGGCATCCACGCAGGTCAGATGGGCGGCGACATTCAGGTCGAATTGCGCGCCGATGGTGGTCACGGCCTCATGCGTCAACTGGCGGGTCGTACCGCCTGCCCCATAGGTGACGGATACGAATTGCGGGCCAAGCGGGGCCAACATGCGCACCGTGTCCCACAGCTTGAAACTGGCTTCCAGCGTCTTGGGCGGGAAGAATTCGAAAGAAATGCGCGGTGCGGACATGAGTCGTCTCCGGTTGGATTTCGCATCTTGTGCCACAGGCGCGGATGTGAAACCAATTCATTATCTTCAACATGATTATGAGCGCTCTATGCATATCGAATTCCGCCACCTGCGCACGATCAAGGCCATTCACGATGCAGGCGGGCTGGCCCGCGCCGCCGAATTGCTGAACATGACGCAATCGGCGCTGTCGCATCAGGTCAAGGGGTTGGAAGATCAGGCCGGGGTCGAACTGTTCGTGCGCCGCTCGAAACCGCTGAAATTGTCGGCGGCGGGGCTGAAAATGCTGCGCGCCGCCGAGGATATCCTGCCGCGTGTGACGGCGCTGGAAGATGAATTTGCGGGGCTGGTCAAGGGCAGTTCGGGGCGGCTGCACATTGCCATCGAATGCCATGCCTGTTTCGACTGGCTGTTCCCGGTGCTGGAGCAGTTCCGCAAGGCTTGGCCCGATGTCGATGTCGATATCCGCCCCGGTCTGGCCTTCGATGCCCTGCCCGCCCTGCGGCGCGAAGAGGTGGATCTGGTCATCTCGTCAGACCCCGAAGCGCTGGACGGCGTGCAATTCCTGCCGCTGTTTGACTATGAACCCGTGTTCGTCGCCGCCAAGGGGCACCCGCTGGCGGGGAAGGATTTCATAGAGGCAGAGGATTTCCGCGACCAGACGCTGATTACCTACCCGGTGGAGCGCGCGCGGCTGGACGTGTTCACCCAGCTTCTGACGCCCGCCAAGGTGGAGCCGCGCGCGGTGCGGCAGGTGGAACTGACGGCGGTGATCTTGCTGCTGGTCGCATCCGGGCGCGGCGTGTCGGTCCTGCCCGACTGGGTGCTGCGCGAGGTGCGGTATCATTCGGATTACGTCACCAAGCGGTTGACCGAGGGCGGGCTGACCCGGCGGCTATATGCGGCGGTGCGGGACGAGGACGCGGCGAAACCGTTTATGGCGCATGTGCTGCGGCTGGCCCGGACGGAGCCGGTGAAGTTGCAGAGGGGGTGAGGGGTCTGTGAAAATCCTAAACTGACCGACGGCTGTAATCAAAAAAACCAGTCTTCTAATTTGAAATATCAATGCTCTCATAAGGAATATTGAGACGCGAGAAAGGCCGTGTGTAGCGATCCACACAAGCTCTTTTTGCACCTTCTACATTCAGTTCAAAAGCATAGCGCCACAAGTAAGCAGCATATATCAAGGACGCGTCGTCAACCGTAAAAAACTCAAGCAGTGTATCCCAAAGTTCCCTACAGACTGATGTTGGCGTCGCATCACTCGGAAAGGACCCTCGTTCTAGTGATGCCAGATAACTTCTCAAAGTTTCATAGCTTCTCGATCCGATAGCGTTATCAAAGTGAATCGCCGCAGACGAAGAACCAACAACTGCAAACGGTAGAACAGTTGAAAGGTCAATGTCCTGAAAGCCGCTTTCTGTGTGATTAGCAAACAGCGATGTCTCAATTTCGAACGATACCGAAACATCCAACCCATTCAGGTAAACGCCATCTCGTCCGCGCGAACCGCGAATAGAGAATGCGATACTGGATGGCAGTTCTGTGCCAGAATCAACAAACCGCATTCCAACGTCATTTGACACGTCAGTATCATTTTGCGTATCGACGACCTTTGCCATTACGTTCAGAGCGTTTTGCATGTTTGGCAGCAGCTCGAAAGCCGGTTGAAGCGCGTTAAATGAAAGCAAAGAAACTTGATCACTAAATTCGTTAAACTGGGAGGTATCCAAAAACACATTACTATTTTTTTGCAAACGAAGTTGAACATTTAGGTTGTTATTACTCAAGTCTATTGGGAAGTTATCAACAAGAACACCTGATCTTGACAAATTTGCAGTCAAACTGGCATCGGTCGTAAAAAATAAGAACCTTCTCCGTTCATACGCGAAAGAAACAAGCGCCTTCTTTACAATCTCTTTAGATCCAGAAAACACGCCTATCGTAAGAACGTAGCTTCCAGACTCTCCTCCGAAAGCGCGAACGACGGCGTCTCGAAGGAAACTTTCCAAGCTATTTTCAACACTTGATTCATCTGGTAACCCATTTTCAACATCCACAGCGAAGTCAATATTATATTTTATTCTTCCATAGGCAGACCGAAAGTCATACGGTGCAGCATGGGTGCCTAGTTCCGAATAAGGTATAACAATTGCACCTTCGGTTTGCGCCAGAGCATTGGAACCGAACACGAGCAAAACTAAAGAATATAAAAAGGGGCTTTTAAGATGCATCTCTGCTCCCATCAATTCTATGATAGTGAAAAGTTGAGTGAGGCACGTAAAAAATATTTTTTACAGCATTTCATTATAAAGGTCAACGTCCAATTTAACGTCACTCCTGCACAATCCACTTTTTGAAAATTGTATCAGATTGCACCCACCCCCAAACCTGCTACCCTCGCGCCACGCAACCGAAGGACATACCCCATGACAGAACTCACCGGTTTCGGCGGCCTTATCCTCCTCGCCCTCGGGCTGTGGGCGATCATTTCGACCATCAATTCCAGCGCCTCGACCGGGCGCAAGGTGCTGTGGTGTCTGATCGTGTTCTTCCTGCCGCTTTTGGGCTTTATCCTGTGGCTGCTCTTTGGCCCGCGCGCGCGGGGCTGAGGCCCGATTTCGGGGGTTTTCAACCGCGACCCTCGGGCTTATAGTTACGCCCATGAGCATGCTGCATCATATCCGCGCGATTGCGCTTGAAAGCCTGGCTCTGCTTAGGGGCCTCTGAGCGTGCCGGACGGGCGCGCCGCTCAGAGGTGAGATGCGCCCGGACCAACCGCAGCAGACCCCAAGGAATACCCCGATGACCCACAGCAAACAGGACCGCGTCCTGATTTTTGACACCACCCTGCGCGATGGCGAACAAAGCCCCGGCGCGACCATGTCCCACAGCGAAAAGCTGGAAATCGCCGCCCTTCTGGACGAGATGGGCGTGGATATCATCGAAGCGGGCTTCCCCATAGCCAGCGAGGGCGATTTTCAGGCCGTGTCCGAGATTGCGAAAAACGCCCGCAATGCTGTGATCTGCGGTCTGGCGCGGGCCAATCTGGGCGATATCGACCGCGCGTGGGAGGCCGTGAAACACGCGCCGCGCGGGCGGATTCATACGTTTATCGGCACCTCTCCGCTGCACCGCGACATCACGGCGCTGGATATGGACGGGATGGTGGCGCGCATCCATGACACCGTTACCCATGCGCGCAACCTGTGCGATGATGTGCAATGGTCGCCCATGGATGCCACCCGCACCGAGCATGATTTCCTGTGCCGCGTGGTGGAAACCGCGATCAAGGCGGGGGCCACCACGATCAACATTCCCGACACGGTGGGCTATACCTACCCGCGCGAGAGTGCCGACCTGATCCGTATGCTCTTGGAGCGCGTGCCGGGCGCCGACACGATCACCTTCGCCACGCATTGCCATAACGACCTTGGCATGGCGACCGCCAATGCTTTGGCCGCCGTGGAAGCTGGCGCGCGTCAGGTCGAATGCACGATCAACGGCCTGGGCGAGCGCGCGGGCAACACGGCACTGGAAGAGGTGGTCATGGCGCTGCGCGTGCGCGGCGACATCCTGCCCTACCGCACGGGTATCGACACCACGAAGATCATGGGCCTGTCGCGCATGGTCGCGGCAGTGTCGGGCTTTCCGGTGCAGTATAACAAGGCCGTGGTCGGCAAGAACGCGTTTGCGCATGAATCCGGCATCCACCAGGACGGGATGCTGAAGAACAAGGAAACCTTCGAGATCATGCGCCCCGAGGATATTGGCTTGGCCGCCACCAACCTTGTGATGGGCAAGCATTCGGGCCGCGCGGCCTTGCGCGCGAAACTGTCGGAACTGGGCTATGAGTTGGGCGACAACCAGTTGAAAGACGTGTTCGTGCGGTTCAAGGCCTTGGCCGACCGCAAGAAAGAGGTCTATGACGACGACCTGATCGCGCTGATGGCCGAAGCCAGCCTGTCGGATGAGGACGCCTATCTGCAAATCAAGCGTTTGCGGGTGATCTGCGGCACCGATGGCCCGCAGGAAGCGGAACTGACCATGCTGGTGGGCGGCGAGGAGAAATTCGTCGATGCGACCGGCGACGGTCCGGTGGATGCCACGTTCAACGCGGTGAAAATGCTGTTCCCGCATGACGCGCGGCTGGAGCTGTATCAGGTCCATGCCGTGACCGAAGGCACCGATGCGCAGGCCACCGTCAGCGTACGGCTGGCGCGTGACGGGATCGTCTATTCCGGCCAGTCTTCGGACACCGACACAGTGGTCGCCAGCGCCAAAGCCTATGTCAACGCGCTGAACCGGCTGGTGATGCATCAACACCGGGGCAATCTGTCGGCGCTGATGTCAAGCGCCGGATAAGACCGCACTTCAAGAAGGGCCGCTGCTCCTTGGGGCGGCCCTTCGGAACGATTTCGCTTTACTGGAATGTGTAGGTCTTTCCGCGTCCCGGCCCGCTACGGTAGGTGAAGTAAAGATCTTCTCCCTTGCGACCGATCACGAACTGATATTTCTTGCGATTGGCCGTATCGTTCACACGCACCACGCCGCTTTGTGTGATCGTATAAGTGCCTTCTTCGCGATAGCCGTTTGAATGGGTGAAAACGAAGGTGCCGTCAGGCTTGAAATAACTGACGGAACCGCCGGAAAAGCGTCGCTCTGCCTGGGTCAGTATTTCGAACGCCTGATAGCCATCGAATTGTTGTGCTTTCGCAATGAAGGGTATTGTCAGGAAAAACAGTGCCAGAACATACGCGCGCATTGGGCAATCTCCGCATGATGGTTTGAACCGCGTCAGTGTTGGCCAGCTTTCGCAGTCGGTCAAGTTGATTCGTTTCTTGACCCTTCTTGGGTTGTCAGGCAAGGCAACGCCATGCTCAGGATCGACAACATCAGCTTCGCCATGCAGGGCAACCCTTTGTTCGAAGGGGCCTCTGCCACTATTCCCACTGGCCACAAAGTGGGCATTGTCGGACGCAACGGGGCGGGGAAAACCACGCTGTTCCGCATTTTGCGCGGCGAATACCCGCTGGAAGGCGGCAAGATCGAATTGCCCGCCCGCGCCAAGATCGGGGGCGTGGCGCAGGAAGTGCCGTCGTCGTCCACCTCGCTTCTGAACACCGTGCTGGAAGCGGATACCGAACGCGCAAGCCTGTTGGCCGAAGCCGAAACCGCGACCGACCCCGAACGCATCGCCGCCGTGCAGACCCGGCTGGCCGATATTGACGCGTGGTCGGCCGAAGGGCGCGCAAGTGCCATCCTGAAGGGGCTGGGCTTTGACGCAGAGGCGCAACAACGCCCCTGTTCCGATTTCTCTGGCGGCTGGCGGATGCGCGTGGCACTTGCGGGCGTGCTGTTCGCGCAGCCAGACCTGCTGCTGCTGGACGAGCCGACCAACTACCTGGACCTTGAAGGTGCTTTGTGGCTGGAAGGCTATCTGATGCGCTACCCGCACACGGTGCTGATTATCAGCCATGACCGCGGGCTTTTGAACCGCGCGGTGGGCCATATCCTGCATCTGGAGGATCGCAAGCTGACGCTTTACACCGGCGGCTATGACGGGTTCGCCAAGCTGCGCGCCGAACGCCGCGCGGCGCTGGCGGCAGAGGCCGACAAGGTTGCCGCCAAACGCGCGCATATGCAGAAATTCGTCGACCGTTTCCGCGCGCAGGCCACCAAGGCCAAGCAAGCGCAATCGCGATTGAAGATGCTGGAAAAGCTGTCGCCCATCACCCCGCCGGCAGAGGCCGCGCGCCATGTGTTCAGCTTTCCCGAGCCGGAAGAACTGTCACCCCCCATTCTGCGGCTGGAAGGGGCGAGCGTGGGCTATGACGGCCCGCCCGTGCTGCGGGGGTTGGACCTGCGCATAGATCAGGACGACCGCATCGCGCTGCTGGGGCGCAATGGCGAAGGCAAATCGACCCTGTCGAAACTGCTGGCCGGGAAGCTTGAGGGCAGCGGAAACCTGACGCGCGCGACCAAGCTGCGCGTGGGCTATTTCGCCCAGCATCAGGTCGATGAGCTGGAACTGGATGAGACCCCGTTGCAGCATTTGCAGCGCGAACGCCCCGCAGAGGCCCCGCCGAAACTGCGCGCGCGACTGGCGGGGTTCGGGCTGATGGCCGAACAGGCCGAAACCATCGTGCGCAAGCTGTCGGGCGGGCAAAAGGCGCGGCTGTCGCTGCTGCTGGCCACGCTGGACGCGCCGCATATGCTGATCTTGGACGAGCCGACCAACCACCTTGACATCGAATCCCGCGAAGCGCTGGTCGAGGCGCTGACCGCCTATACCGGCGCGGTGATCCTTGTCAGCCATGACATGCATTTGCTATCGCTGGTTGCCGACCGCCTGTGGCTGGTCAAGGATGGCAATGTGCGCCCCTACGAGGGCGATCTGGACGGCTATCGTGCGTCGCTTCTGGCGGGGGACGACAAACCCGCCCCGCCGCCCAAACCCAAGCCCAAACGCGCCAGCCGCGACGAAATCGCAACCCTGCGCCAAGAGGTCAGCCGCGCCGAAGCGCGCATTGCCAAGCTGGAAGAGATGCGCGACAAGCTGGCGAAAAAGCTGGCTGACCCGGCGATCTATGAAAATGACCGCGCGGGCGATCTGCGCGTCTGGCAGGCAAAATATGCCGAGGTGATGGACGCCATGGACCGCGCCGAAGCCTTGTGGATGGCCGCGCAGGACAGTTACGACAAGGCTCAGGGTTAACCGATCATCAGCCCGTCTTCGCCCAGCCGGTCATAATGCAGTTTCAGCCGTTGCAGGCCAATGCGAAGCACGATCTTGCCCGAGCGCGCGCACCAGCCCATCGCCTGTTCAGCACTTTCCACCCCTTCCAGATGGCAACAGACGCGCAACACCATGTCCGACAGGCCCGGGCCCAAGTCTTGCAGGGCCCCCAGCACCCGTTTGCGGGCAGCGCATGTGCCCGGTGGTGCAATATTGGGGCCGGGCACCGTGCGGTTCTGAAGCGCGCGGGTCAGGCGTTCCGCTGGCATCGGGGCCAATGTATCAAGCTGCGCCATCACGAAATCTTCGTGCAAACGGTCGGCAGCCTGCACCAGTTCGGGCATCAAGAATAGCTGGCCCGCTTTGTCACGTCGGCGCGCCAGAACCGCGACCGGGGTTTCCGCCGCACCATAGCGCGCCCGGCGGGCGACAGCGGGTTCATCCGCTGTCCCGCGCAAAGCTGCCAAGCCGTCGGCGCTAAGCACATAGCTGCGCACCCGACCTGCGCGGCAACAGGTGATCCAAGCTTTCAGGGCCAGCATTTCAGCCAAGCTTCGGTCGAATACGCGCAACCGTTCGCTATGCCCCTGCCCCAAGTCGCGCAGGATCATGGCCTTTGGCATATCCGGGGCCACGACAAGCTGGGCGCAGGGCCGATCCAGATCGCGCAACACGGAAAGCAGGTCGTCCGTAGACCAGGCAGGGGCGGCGCTGTCTTGCGCAAGGCACGTCGATTGGGCCATCTCGAAACGCTCCGTCTTGGTTTGGGGGGGCGGCGGGGTGCGCAGAACCCGGTCCAGCCGGGTCAGGGCATTATCCACCAAGGGATCATCGCGCCGGTTTTCGAACTGGCGCACTTGGCGCAACACGGTTGAAGCATGGCACCCCGTATTGCGCGCCAATGCGCGCAATGACAGGCCCGCTGCCGTATGCGACAGGTAGAGCCGTGCGCCCCTTGGCACCCAGTCGGGCAAGGCACCGACCGTCAAGGCACAACCGGGGTTCACGCGGTTTTGTGCTGACATGCCGCGCCGTGCTCCTCTTCGTGAAACAGCCTATAGTTGCATTCATTACCGGTCCGTTAACCGTGCTCTGATTGCGCCAAGGATGCCCCGAAATTCCCTAAACACGCTTGAAGGCAGCGCGCGCTGTCCCCCGGTTCAAACGCAACACCCGGAAACCTGTGCGATTATCGCCCTAGATTCATTTCAGGAGATGCAGATGGACCAATCCGCACATGGTTTGCAAACCACGATCCGGCCTCGCCTTTTGGTTGTTGCCGCGCGCCATGGGCTGGCGCAATATGACCGCAGCCGCAGCCTTGGGCGGCTGCTGGGCTTGCCCGTGGGCCACAGCCTGCCCGAGCCGGCCCAAGCACAAGCCGCCCTAACCCGCCGCGAGGCAGAGATGGACCGCGCCCGCCGCGCGCATGACGCAAGCTGGCACCCTGCTGAACATGTTCTGGTCATGACCGCGCTGCTGCACGAAGCCCGCAGCCGGTCCGAGGCGGTGGCGCAAACTGCGCTGTGAGCCTTACAGCGAGAAGCGTTCCGCCGCGATGGAATCCTGCCGCAACCGGGTCTCGAACGCGCGCGAGATATGTTCCTTGAGCGCGATATAGGCCGTGTCGCCGTCGCCGGACGCGATCGCTTCGACAATGGCGGAATGCTCTTCCAAGGTGCGTTCGCCCCGCCCGGCCACGGAAATCGACGTGCTGGCCAGCAGCGCCATGGACCGATGCACAAGGTCCAATTGCTGCACAAGGTAGCGGTTATGCGAGGCAAGATGGATTTGCTTGTGGAAACGCCGATTTGCGCGGCTAAGCGCCTGCGGATCGTTCAACAGCCGGGCATCTTCTTCGATCATGCTGCGCAACAGGCGCACTTCTTCGTCGGTGGCATGGCGCGCCGCAAGCCGCGCCGCAAGCCCTTCAAGTTCGGAGCGAACGACATAGAGTTCGGCCAGTTGGTTATGGTCCAGCGACGCCACGATAAGCGAGCGCCCGTCGCGCGTCAGCAAGGATTGCGTTTCCAGCCGCTGCAAGGCTTCGCGGATGGGTGTTCGCGACACCCCAAACCGGTCCGCCAGTTCCGATTCCACCAAGCGGTCGCCCGGTTTGTAAACGCCGACATCGATCGCTTCCAGTATCAGCGAATAGGCGTCTTTCAAGTGTTTGGGTTCGGTCATCACAGGCTCATTAATCATGGGGCTGAAGAAAACAGTGCTTTGCCGCGAAAGACAAGCCGCAATCCTTGCCATGGCGGCAGGTTTGGCTATTGTCCACGCCATGCCTGCCGCGTTTTTCAGCCATGTCCGCACCTGGGTGTTCGATCTGGACAACACCCTTTACCCGCCGCATATGGGCGTGTTCGACCAGATTGACCGGCGCATGACGGCCTATATCATGGATGCGCTGGGGCTGGCACAGGCAGAAGCCAATCGCCTGCGCCACGATTACTGGCAAACCTATGGCACCACGCTGGCCGGGCTGATGCGCGAGCATGACATGGACCCAGAACCCTATATGATCGCGGTGCATGACATAGACTTTTCCGTGTTGTCGCCCGATGCCGAGCTGCGCGCGCGGATTGCAGCACTTCCGGGGCGCAAGATTGTCTATACCAACGGGTCCGCCCCCTACGCGCAGCGCGTGCTGGAAGCGCGCGGGCTGGATGGGCTGTTCGCGGCACTTTACGGCGTGGAACATGCCGGGTATCGCCCCAAGCCCGAAGCCGATGCCTTTGCATCGGTCTTTGCGCTGGATGGGCTGGACCCGACAGCCGCCGCCATGTTCGAAGACGACCCGCGCAATCTGGCTGCGCCACATGCGATGGGCCTGCGCACCGTGCATGTCGCCCCCGAACCGCATGACGCCAGCCATATTCATCACCATGCGCCTGACTTGGCGGGGTTTCTGGCCGCGCTGACCCGCTAGCCAAAACCCATGCACGCTTTTGCCCCGCGACAATCTGCCATGCTGCGCCGCATGACGCGAAAACGTATTTCTGCTGCAAATGTTTTGGAGGAATACAGCAATGACCATGACCGCGGACGCCAACAAAAGCCCTGCCGCATCCAAAGGGATGAACACGACCGCCATGATCTGGGCCGCGATCGCTGTGTTCGTGACCGTTATGGGCGCATCCACCGCGATCTTTGGTCTGGCCGGGCTGGTCGCTGTCATGGTTCCCGCCGCGCTGGCCATGGTGCTTGTCCTGCTGCGGATTGTCACCGAAGGCATGTAATCGGGCAAGCTGCCGCATTGCTCTTTCGCGCGCGCGCCTTATGCTTTGCCCAAAGTTGGGAGAAAGCTGATGCGTGCGTCTTATGACATTGTGGTGTCGGGTGGTGGTATTGCCGGGTTGACCGCCGCGGCGGCCTTTGGATCGCAGGGGTATTCGGTTCTGTGTGTGGACCCGACCCCACCCGTGATGGCCGAAGCCGACCCGGCATCTGACCTGCGCACAACGGCCTTTCTGCACCCTTCGGTCAATGTTCTTGAACTTGCCGGGCTGTGGGAGCGCTACAAGGCGCATGCCATGCCTTTGCAGGTCATGCGCATTGTCGATGCCGGGGGCGATACGCCCGAACCTCGGGTCAGCCATGATTTCAACGCAGCCGATATTTCCGACCAACCCTTTGGCTGGAACCTGCCCAATTGGCTGTTGCGCCGCGAATGCGTGGCGCGGCTGGGTGAACTGCCCAATGTCACCTTCCGCCCCGGCATTGGCACTCGGCGCCTGACCACACGCGAAAGCGCCGCCATCGTGGGGTTAAGCGATGGATCATCGGTGGAAGCGCGGCTGCTGGTCGCCGCCGATGGGCGCAATTCCCCCATGCGGCAGGCATTGGGTATTGGCGTGCGCACCACGCGCTTTGGGCAAAAGGCGCTGGCCTTTGCCGTTACGCACCCGGTGCCGCATGACAATGTCTCGACCGAGATTCATCGCTCTGGCGGCCCGTTCACGCTGGTGCCGCTGCCGGACCGCGATGGCGGACCTTGCTCGGCGATTGTCTGGATGGAAACCGGGCCAGAGGCCGCGCGACTGGCTGCCCTGCCCGTCCCCGAATTCGAACGCGAGATGAACCGCCGCTCTTGCGGCTTGTTCGGGCGGCTGACGCTGGTTTCACGCCGCACCATCTGGCCGATCATCAGCCAGATTGCAGAGCGCTTCCACGGCCAGCGCACGGCCCTTATGGCGGAAGCCGCGCATGTTGTCCCGCCCATCGGCGCGCAGGGGCTGAACATGTCGCTGGCAGACCTGACCGCGCTGACGCGGCTGATGACACCGGATAATCTGGGCGAGGCGGCACCACTCGCCGCCTATTCCCGCCAGCGCTACCCCGATGTGGCGCTGCGCGTTGCCGGTGTGGGCATGCTGAACCGCGCGTCCATGATCGAAGCGCGCCCCTTGCGCGATGCGCGTGCCGCCGCGCTGAACGCGATGTATTCGGCGGCACCCGTGCGCCGCACGCTGATGCAACTGGGCATCGGGGTGCGCTGAGACCGCAAAAAGCCGCGCGATGGGTCCGCGCGGCTTTTGGGCTTTGGTGCCAGATCAGGCGTGGATCGCGCCATCCCCGCAAGCAAGGGCGGCTTCGCGCACGGCTTCGGAATAGGTTGGGTGCGCATGGCAGGTGCGCGCCAGATCCTCGGCAGCCGCGCCGAATTCCATCGCCACGCAAATCTCGTGGATCAGGTCGCCCGCATATGGCCCGATGATATGCGCGCCCAAGATGCGGTCGGTGTCCTTGTCGGCCAGAATTTTCACGAAACCGTCGGCGGCGAAATTCGCCTTCGCGCGGCCATTGCCCATAAAGCTGAACTTGCCCACCTTGTAGGCGCGGCCCTGTTCCTTGAGCGTTTCCTCGGTTTCACCAACAGAGGCAACTTCGGGCCAAGTGTAGATCACACCGGGGATGACACCGTAATTCACATGCCCCGCCTGCCCTGCCAGCACTTCGGCCACGGCCATGCCTTCGTCTTCGGCCTTGTGGGCCAGCATCGGACCTTCGATCGCATCGCCAATGGCATAGATGCCGTCCACGCTGGTCTTGTAATGGTTGTCGGTCGCGATCTGGCCGCGCTTGGTCATCTGCACGCCCAAGGCGTCCAGCCCCAGCCCGTCGGTATAGGGGCGGCGTCCCGTGGCCAGCAGCACCGCATCAGCTTCAAGCGTGTGTTCGCTGTCATCCTTGCGCAGCTTGTAGGTGACGGTTGCCTTGGTCTTGGTGGCCGTGGCCGATTGCACAGCAGCACCCAGCACGAATTTCATCCCTTGCTTGCCCAACAGCTTCTGGAAGGTCTTGGCCACCTCGGCATCATTGCCGGGGATGATGCGGTCCAGATATTCGACCACCGTTACATCTGCCCCCAGACGAGCATAGACCGAGCCCATCTCTAGCCCGATAACGCCCGCGCCGATCACGACCAGCTTTTTCGGGATCTTGCCCAGTTCCAGCGCGCCGGTGGAGGTGACGATGATCTTCTCATCCACTTCTACCCCCGGCAGCGGGCTGCTTTGCGACCCCGATGCGATCACGATCTTCTTCGTTTCATATTCGGTATCGCCCACCTGAACGCGGCCCGGCGCGGGAATGCTGGCCCAGCCTTTCAGCCAATCGACCTTGTTCTTCTTGAACAGGAATTCGATGCCCTTGGTGTTCTGACCGATCACATCGGATTTGTAGCTTTGCATCTTTTTCCAGTCGACCTTGGGCTTGGCCCCGGTCAGGCCCATCGCATCGAAATTATGCGCGGCCTCATGCAGTTGGTGGGTGGCGTGCAAAAGTGCCTTCGAGGGGATACACCCGACATTCAGGCAGGTGCCGCCCAATGTCTCGCGCCCCTCGACGCAGGCCACTTTCAGGCCAAGCTGGGCTGCGCGAATGGCGCAGACATAGCCGCCGGGGCCAGAGCCGATGACGATCAGATCGTAGGACATGGGTCGTTTCCTTTCTGTTGCCGGGGCAAGGGGGCGCTTCGCCCCCCTCGGGCCTGACGGCCCTCACCCCCCGAGGATACTTGAGCAAGGATGAAACATTAAAGAAGCGCAAGAACAAGGAGCAGGATAGAGCAAAGATATCCGATTCCGAAGAAGACCGAGCGCAATGGGGACCAGCCCAGCAGATAGGCCGGAACAAAGAGCGTGCGCGCCAGCAGATAGGCGACCGCCAGCGACGCGGTGACGGCGCTTTCCTTGTCGGCCAGCGTGAGCACGGCAATGGCAACGGCGAAAAGCAAAAGCGCTTCATGGTGGTTTTGGTAGGCCCGCTTAAGCCGCGCGGTGCCCGGCGACAGCGGCTGCGGCGGATCGGTGTCGCGCGGCGACAAGAAGTAGCGCGAACCGATTTCAAGATTGGCGCGCAGCGCAAGATGCGCAAGCTGCGCGGCCCAGAGCAAACCGGCAAGCGCGAGGCAGGTCAATTCAACGCTCATGCAATGTCCTCTATCTGGTCGGGGTCATAGCCGAAGGCGGCGAAATCGGCGCTGAATATCTCGGCAATCCGGGCGCGCGCCTGCACGGTCAAAAAAGGTGCCGGGTCGATCTTGGGCTGGCGGTTGCGCGGCGGCAGCGCACCCTCTGGCAGTGTGCGCCCCAGCCGGTCGCAGACCGCGCGGTAGAATGCGCCCATATCCTCGAGCCGGCCAATGATGTCAGGGCGCAAGATCTCGGGGCGGATATTGGTGCATTGCGGGCGGAAATGGGCATCGGCCATCCAACCGCCAAGCGCCTCTTCCGCGGCGACCCAGTCCAGAAAGCGCAAGAACCCGACCGGCGTGCCGGTCTCGCGCGACCAGTCAAAGCCCGCAAGCGCCGTCATGCGCAGGCGGTGGTGCACGAACGCTTCGGCCCCCGCCTGCTCTGCGCGGCAGATGTAGCGGTAGCCAGACAGGGCGCGCGTGGCCGGGTGGCGCACCGTGGTCAGACGCAGGCATTGGCCAAGACTGGCCTGCACATCTGTCACATCCGGGTGTTCGGGCAGGCGCGCGAACAGCCTTGCATCGGTCAGGCGGTGGGTGATCGTGTCGCCCTCGAATGGGTTAGCGACCGCCGCTGTCAGGGCTTGGCCAAATTCCAGCGCGAACAGGAAGGCAAGCGCCGAACTGGACCCGGCCTTGCTGTTGGGTTTGAACGCCCATGACAGGCTGCGCGGCACGAACATGGACAGGTAGAACTGATGCAGGCGGTTGCGATTTGCGAACGTCTCTGGCTGCGCCTGAAACGCTGCCTCTGTCGCCGCCCGCTGCGCTGCATGATCGCGCAGCGGGGCCGCGAACACGTTTTGCATGGTCCTAGAGGCGGTGGTCATGAGCAGCCTTTGCTGACCCGAGCGCGCGCCGAAAGCCGACGCGCGCCAGCTTTGTTTAAAGGTCCATCAACAGGCGGCGCGGGTCTTCCAGTGCTTCTTTCACCCGCACAAGGAACGTGACCGCGCCCTTCCCATCGACAATGCGGTGATCGTAGCTCAGCGCCAGATACATCATCGGGCGCGCCACGATCTGGCCTTTCACCACCATCGGGCGTTCCTGAATCTTGTGCATGCCCAGAATACCCGACTGCGGCGGGTTCAGGATGGGCGAGGACATGAGCGAGCCATAAACCCCACCGTTCGAGATGGTGAAACTTCCACCCTGCATATCTGCCATGGACAGCTTCCCGTCGCGCGCGCGACGGCCCATTTCCGCAATGGTCTTTTCGATCTCGGCAAAGCTCATCTTATGGGCGTCGCGCAGCACCGGCACCACAAGCCCCGAAGGCGTGCCGACCGCCACGCCCATATGGACGTAGTTCTTGTAGACCACGTCAGTGCCGTCAATCTCGGCATTCACCTCTGGCACTTCGAACAGCGCATGGCAGCAGGCTTTCACGAAGAAAGACATGAAGCCCATTTTCACGCCATGCTTCTTCTCGAAGGCATCCTTGTATTCGTTGCGCAACTCCATGATGCCGCCCATATCCGCCTCGTTATAGGTGGTCAGCATGGCGGCGGTGTTCTGCGCTTCTTTCAGGCGGCGCGCGATGGTCTGGCGCAGCTTGGTCATGCGCACACGCTCTTCGCGGGCGGCATCATCGGCGGGCACCGGGGCGCGCGGCGTTTGGGCAGGTTGGCTGGGCGCGGGTGCCGCCTGCGGCGCCGGGGCCGCCCCTGCCTTCTGCACGTCTTCCTTCATGATGCGGCCATCACGGCCAGAACCCGCAACCTGATCGCGCGACAGCCCCTTCTCGGCCATCAGCTTCTTGGCAGAGGGTGCATCTTCCACGTCGCGGCCAGTTGCAGCAGCGGGCGCGGAGGCGGTCTCTGCCGCAGGTGCCGCGGCACCGGCTTCGCCAGAGATAACGGCAAGCTTGCCACCCGCCTGCACGGTCGCGCCTTCGGCGGCAAGGATCTCTCCCAAGATGCCGGAGGCAGGGCTGGGCACTTCGACCGAAACCTTGTCGGTTTCCAGCTCGCACAGCATTTCGTCGACCGCGACCGTATCGCCCGGTTTCTTGAACCAGCTTGCGACCGTGGCTTCGGACACGCTTTCCCCAAGCGCGGGGACCATGACATCTACGGTGTCGGCCTTCGGCGCATCCGCCTTGGGTGTGTCGGCTTGCGCGTCTGCCTTGGGGGCCGGGGCTGCGCCTTCGCCTTCGCCGATCATGGCCAGCAGCGCGTCAACACCCACGGTTTCGCCCTCGGCGGCGACAATCTCTCCCATGGTGCCGGCGACGGGGCTGGGCACCTCGACGGTCACCTTATCGGTTTCCAGCTCGCACAGCATCTCATCGGCGGCAACCGCGTCGCCGGGTTTCTTGAACCATGTGGCGACGGTCGCCTCGGTTACGCTTTCGCCCAAAGTGGGCACTCGAACTTCGGTGGACATAGGTTTGTTATCCCTCGATTGTCAGCGCGTCATTCACGAGCGCTTGCTGTTGTGCTTTATGTTGGCTGGCCAGACCCGTCGCCGGGGAGGCAGACGCCGCGCGGCCCGCATAGATCGGGCGTGTGGTCTTGCCATTCAGGCGGCCCAGAACCCATTCAAGGTTCGGTTCGATAAAGGACCACGCGCCCTGGTTCTTGGGTTCTTCCTGGCACCAGACGACCTCTGCATTTGGAAAGCGTTCCAGCTCTTTCAGCAGCGACATGGCCGGGAACGGGTAGAACTGTTCCACCCGCAGCAGGTAGACATCGTCCTGCCCGCGCGCATCACGCTCTTCCAGCAGGTCGAAATAGACCTTGCCAGAGGAGATGACGACCCGGCGGATCTTGTCATCCGTTTTCAGCTTCAGGGCGCTGTTGCCATATTCCGCATCGTCCCACAGCACCCGGTGAAAGCTGGACCCATCGGTGAAGTCGTTTGCCGCTGACACGCACAGCTTGTGGCGCAGCAGGGATTTCGGCGTCATCAGCACCAGAGGCTTGCGGAAGCTGCGGTGCAACTGTCGGCGCAGAATGTGGAAGTAGTTTGCCGGTGTCGAGCAATTCGCGACAATCCAGTTATCCTGAGCGCACATCTGCAAGAAGCGTTCCAGACGCGCGGAGGAATGCTCCGGCCCCTGCCCTTCAAACCCGTGCGGCAGCAGCATGACCAGCCCCGACATGCGCAGCCACTTGCTTTCGCCAGAGCTGATGAACTGGTCGAACATGATCTGGGCACCATTGGCAAAATCGCCGAATTGCGCTTCCCACAGCACCAGCGCGTTCGGTTCGGCCAGCGAATAGCCGTATTCAAACCCAAGCACGGCATATTCCGACAGCATGGAATCGATCACTTCATACCGCGCCTGCCCTTCCTTGATGTGGTTCAAGGGGTAGTAGCGGTCCTCTGTTTCCTGATCGATAAAGGCCGAATGCCGTTGGCTGAACGTGCCGCGCGTGCTGTCCTGACCGGCCAGCCGCACCGGGTAGCCTTCGACCGCAAGGCTGCCGAAGGCCAGCGCCTCTGCCGTGGCCCAGTCAAAGCCCTTGCCGGTTGCGAACATCTCTTTCTTGGCGTCCAACTGGCGCGCGACGGTCTTGTGAATGTTGAACCCGTCGGGAACCGTGGTCAGCGCGGTGCCGATTTCGGCCATCGTTTCGGGCGAGATGGCGGTCTGGCCGCGCTGATATTCCTCGCCCTTGCGGTTCATATGCGACCAACGCCCATCCAGCCAGTCGGCCTTGTTGGGCTTGTAGGTCTTGCCGGTCTCGAACTCGTCATTCAGGAACGCCTGGAACGCGGCCTTCATATCCTCGATCTCGCCTTCGGGGATCAGGCCGTCCTGCACCAGCCGTTCGGTATACAGCTGAAGCGTGGATTTGTGCTTCTTGATGCGGGTATACATCGACGGGTTGGTGAACATCGGCTCATCGCCTTCGTTATGGCCAAAGCGGCGATAACAGATGATGTCAATCACCACATCCTTCAGAAATTTCTGACGATATTCCGTGGCGACCTTGGCAGCATGGACCACTGCTTCGGGGTCGTCGGCGTTCACATGGAAGATGGGCGCTTCGACCATCAGCGCGATATCGGTCGGATAGGGCGACGACCGGCTGAAGCTGGGCGCAGTGGTAAACCCGATCTGGTTGTTGACCACGATGTGAATGGTGCCACCCGTGCGGTGGCCGCGCAGGCCTGACAGCCCGAAACCTTCGGCCACAACACCCTGCCCCGCGAAGGCCGCGTCGCCATGCAGCAAGATGCCCAGAACCGAGCGGCGCTCGGTATCGTTGTTCTGGTCTTGCTTGGCGCGGACCTTGCCCAGAACCACCGGGTTCACCGCTTCCAGATGCGACGGGTTGGCGGTCAGCGACAGGTGCACCCTGTTGCCGTCGAATTCGCGGTCAGAGGACGCGCCAAGGTGGTATTTCACATCGCCAGAGCCATCGACATCTTCAGGCTTGAAGCTGCCGCCCTGAAATTCGTTGAAAATGGCGCGGTAAGGCTTGCCCATCACATTCGCCAGAATGTTCAACCGGCCCCGGTGCGGCATGCCGATGGCGATCTCCTTTACCCCCAGCGCGCCGCCGCGCTTGATGATCTGCTCCATCGCGGGGATGGTCGCCTCGCCCCCGTCCAGACCGAAACGCTTGGTGCCCATGTATTTGACATGCAGGAATTTCTCGAAGCCTTCGGCCTCGACCAGCTTGTTCAGGATCGCCCGGCGCCCCTGCTTGGTAAAGGCAATCTCTTTTCCCAGACCTTCGATGCGCTCTTTCAGCCAGCCGACCTGTTCAGGGTCGGAAATATGCATGAATTGCAGCGCGAAAGTGCCACAATAGGTGCGTTTCAGAATGTCGAGGATCTGGTTGAGGCTGGCCACTTCCATTCCCAAGACATTGTCGAGGAAGATGGGCCGGTCCATATCGGCTTCGGTAAAGCCATAGGAGCGCGGGTCAAGCTCGGGATGCGGTTCTTCCTTGCGCAGACCCAGCGGGTCCAGATCGGCCACCAGATGCCCGCGAATGCGGTAGGCGCGGATAATCATCAGCGCGCGCACGCTGTCCAGAACGGCGGCACGAACCTGCGCATCCGACAGGCTGACGCCTTTCTCGGCGGCTTTCTCGACAATCTTCTTGCCTGCGTCCTTCTTTTCAGGCGCGGCAGGCCATTCGCCGGTCAAGGCAGAGGTCAGTTCATCCACAGGCTGCGGCGGCCAATCGCCGCGCGCCCAGCTTGGCCCGCTTGCCGCCGCTTGCGCGTCTTGGGCCGTCTCGGCCAAAGACTGGAAATAGGCTTGCCACACATCATCGACCGAGGATGGGTCGGCCGCGTGGCGGGCCTGCAACGCTTCGACATATTCGGCATTGTGACCGGCCAGAAAGCTCTCGCTGGTCATGCCGTTATTGGGGCTGTGATCGTTCATCATATCACCTGTTCAAGTCGAAAAAGGCGCGTATCAGCGGACGCGCGGTTCGGGGCCGTATGTGTTTGCACCGCGCTGGCTGGGCCGCGACATCCACCAGATAATCACCAGACCGGCCAGAAGTTGCGCCACGCCAAGCGCCACCACCGTCGTGGCCGATGCGCCGACGCCCATCATGGCCCCCGGCCCCATGGGTTCGCCGTTCATCATGTTGCCCATACCGCCTGCCATCATGGCGCGGGTCAGGCTGCCACTGACAAGCGTGCTGACCACAACGATGCCCGATGGCACCAACAGCCACCAACCGGGGCGCCCGGTATCTTGTAGCCGCCGCCAGCCAACGGCAAGGAAGGGCAGGAAGATTACAAGCTGGAACAGCGCGACAAGCGTGCCGCTGCCCCGGCCAAGAAGAAGCATTTCCAGCAGGCCAATCACGAAAGCGCCTGCGAAAACGAATAGGAAAAACCACCAGTATTCCGGCCTGCGCGCGCGGCCCTTGAAGGTAAAGGCGTTGCGAAACCCGCGGGTTACTGCATCTGCGAAGGTCATTCCCGTTACTCCTTGGCCGGGCGCGGGGTTACTTGCCGATCGCCGCCAGAACGGCCTCGCCCAGACCGGCGGGGCTTTCGGCCACGACAATGCCTGCGCTTTTCATGGCTTCGATCTTATCCTCTGCGCCGCCTTTGCCGCCAGCCACAATCGCGCCAGCATGACCCATGCGGCGGCCCGGAGGTGCGGTGCGACCCGCGATGAAACCCGCAACCGGCTTCTTGCGCCCGCGCTTGGCTTCGTCTTTCAGGAATTGTGCGGCTTCTTCTTCTGCGCTGCCCCCGATTTCCCCGATCATGATAATCGATTCGGTCTCATCATCGGCCAAAAACCATTCCAAAACGTCAATATGCTCGGTCCCTTTGATGGGATCGCCGCCGATACCGACGCAGGTCGATTGGCCAAGGCCCACATCGGTGGTCTGCTTCACGGCCTCATAGGTCAAGGTGCCGGACCGGCTGACCACGCCCACCGACCCACGGCGGTGGATATGACCGGGCATGATGCCGATCTTGCAGGCGTCGGGCGTAATCACACCGGGGCAGTTCGGCCCGATCAGGATGGATTTGCTATCCATCAGCGCGCGCTTGACGCGCATCATGTCCAGCACCGGAATACCTTCGGTGATGCAGACGATCAGTTCCATCTGCGCGTCAATCGCTTCAAGGATCGAGTCTGCCGCGAAGGGCGGCGGCACATAGATGACCGACGCGTTGGCTTCGGTCTTTGCTTTCGCTTCGTGCACGCTGTCGAACACAGGCAGGTTCAGATGGGTCTGGCCACCCTTGCCCGGCGTCACACCGCCGACCATTTGCGTGCCATAAGCGATGGCCTGTTCGGAATGGAACGTGCCCTGAGAGCCGGTGAAGCCCTGACAGATAACCTTGGTGTTTTTATCGACGAGAACTGCCATTGGTCTTATCCCTTCACCGCTTTGACGATCTTCTGCGCGCCGTCTTTCAGGTCGTCCGCCGCGATCACGTTCAGGCCGGAATTCGCAATGATCTCCTTGCCTTTTTCCACATTCGTGCCTTCAAGGCGCACCACCAGCGGCACTTGCAGGCCGACCTCTTTCACCGCGGCGATCACGCCTTCGGCGATGATGTCGCAGCGCATGATGCCGCCGAAAATGTTGACCAAAATGCCTTTGACATTCGGGTCAGAGGTGATGATCTTGAAAGCTTCCGTCACCTTCTCACGCGTTGCGCCACCACCCACGTCAAGGAAGTTGGCAGGTTCGGCACCATACAGCTTGATGATGTCCATCGTCGCCATGGCCAGACCGGCGCCGTTGACCATGCAGCCAATTTCGCCATCCAGCGCGATATAGTTCAGGTCATATTTGCTGGCTTGCAGTTCCTTGGGGTCTTCTTCCGTTTCATCGCGCAGCGCCAGAATGTCCGACTGACGATACAGCGCGTTGGAATCGAAGCCCATCTTCGCGTCCAGACATTTCAGATCGCCCGCATCGCTGACGATCAGCGGGTTGATTTCGATCATCTCTGCATCACGCTCGACGAACAGCTTATACAGCTTGTTCACAAGGTCCACGCATTGCTTGACCTGCTTGCCTTGCAGCCCCAGCGCAAAGGCCACGCGGCGGCCATGGAAGCCCTGAATGCCCGTGGCCGGATCGACAGAGAAGGACAGGATTTTCTCGGGCGTGTTGGCCGCGACTTCCTCGATGTCCATACCGCCTTCGGTGGACACGACAAAGCTGATGCGGCTGGTCACACGGTCGACCAGAAGTGCCAGATACAACTCGCGTTCAATGTCGGACCCGTCTTCGATGTAAATGCGGCCCACCTGCTTGCCGGCGGGGCCGGTCTGGTGCGTGACCAACGTGCGGCCCAGCATCTGCTTGGCCATCTCTTCGGCTTCGCCTACCGACTTGGCCAGACGCACGCCGCCCTTTTCACCGGCGGATGCTTCTTTGAAATGTCCTTTGCCGCGACCGCCGGCATGGATCTGCGCCTTGACCACCCAAAGCGGGCCATCCAATTCGCCTGCGGCGGTTTTCGCTTCCTCGGCGCGCAGCACAACGCGACCATCCGAGACCGGCACCCCGTAAGAGCGCAGCAGCCCTTTGGCCTGGTATTCGTGAATATTCATGACACTGTCCCATTTCGGCTTTCAGTTGCACCGTGCATGGCAGAAACATGACAAAAAACAATGGCAAACTGCGTCAAAATCTCGCAACGCGACCGAAATCGAAATTTTGTGATCACTTGATTGAAAACTGTGATCACAATTCCAACGCGGTATCGCTATCAACGGGTTAGCGACCGAGACATGAAAAAAGGGCCGCGACTCGGGCGGCCCTTTGCAAGCTGTTCTGGCTATGGTGGTTTACGCCAGCGTCGGGTCAATGGCCTTGCAGGCCTCGACCAAGCCTTTCACTGCATCGACCGATTTGTCGAACATCGCTTGCTCGTCCTTGGCCAACTTGATGTCGACGACCTTCTCGATGCCGTTCGCGCCGATAATGGTCGGCACGCCTACATACATGCCCTTCAGCCCGAATTCGCCGTCGCAATAGGCCGCGCAGGGCAGCAGGCGGCGCTGGTCTTTCAGATAGGCTTCGGCCATCTCGATTGCGCTGGTGGCAGGCGCGTAGAACGCCGAGCCGGTTTTCAGCAGGCCGACGATCTCTGCGCCACCATCGCGGGTGCGCTGCACGATCGCATCCAGCTTGTCTTGGGTGGTCCAGCCCATGCTGACCAGGTCGGGCAGCGGAATACCGGCCACGGTGGAATACCGGGTCAGCGGCACCATGGTATCGCCATGGCCGCCCAGCACGAAGGCGGTGACATCGCGCATGGACACGTTGAATTCCACGCTGAGGAAATGGCGGAAGCGTGCCGAGTCCAGCACACCCGCCATGCCGACGACCTTGTTATGCGGCAGGCCAGAGAATTCGCGCAGCGCCCAGACCATCGCATCGAGCGGGTTGGTGATGCAGATCACGAAGGCTTCGGGCGCGTTATCGCGGATACCTTCGCCCACGGCCTTCATGACCTTCAGGTTGATGCCCAAGAGGTCGTCACGGCTCATCCCCGGCTTGCGCGGCACGCCCGCGGTCACGATGCAGACATCAGCCCCCGCGATATCGGCATAATCGGTGGTGCCTTTCAACGCCGCATCGAACCCTTCGGACGGGCCGGATTCGGCGATGTCCAGCGCCTTGCCTTGCGGGGTGCCGTCAGCAATGTCGAACAGGACGACATCGCCCAATTCCTTGAGCGCAACGAGATGCGCAAGCGTCCCGCCAATCTGTCCGGCACCGATAAGTGCGATTTTGGGTCTGGCCATGATGGGTCTCCGGCTCTGTCAAAAAAGATGGCACTTGCGTAGTGCGCTTTGCAAGGTTGCGCAAGAGCGCGTCCCCGTGGTCGCGCAAACAGGCTATTGCAGCGCAAGACTGCCCTGTTCCAAAGCGGCGCGCAGATGGTCCAGCGCAACCGCGAGGTTTTCATCCACGATATGCAGGTATTCGGTCCAGCTATGCAGCCCGTCCAGCGGCGCGGCCCCGTCGGAAATACCGCGCAGCGCGATCAGCGGCAGGCCATACCGTTGGCAGGCGCGCAGCACGGCAAAGCTTTCCATATCGACCATATCCTGCGCGATGGCGTTGTAACCCGTGCCCGACACCACATTCGCCCCGGTGGACAAGCTGGCCTGCGCCAGCCCCGGCACAGATGGTGCAAGCGGCAGCACGGGCGGCAGGTCCAAAAGCGGGGTTGCACCTTTTTCAAACCCCAGGGCAGAGGCATCCATATCGCGATAAGCGACATGGCTGGCCTGATACACTGCGCAATGCTCCAGCCGTGCCGATCCGGCAGAGCCAAGGCTGACCACCAGATCGGGCAAGCCATCGTCACGCGCCATCCCCTCTAGCGTGGCGGCCATGACCACCGCGGCCTCTACCGGGCCAATGCCAGTCATCACCGGCTGGATGCGCGCTTGCAAAAAGGGGCCATATTCGGGCGCTGCCGCCATCTGGAACAAGATGCGCTTGTCGCCCCACTGCGCGACCCTCATGCGCGGCGACCCATTTGCATTGCGCCATTCGGGCGGGCGACGCGCGCGGGCGGATGGAAATACATAAAGGCACCTCTTGCTCTGCGCTGTCTTGTAACCCGGCCCTGCACCCAAGGCGAAAGTGAATACCATGCTGCGGGCCATGTGGCACGGTTCTTGCTTGGCAACAGACAGTCCGCCCCAGCCTAAAACAATGGGGAAAACGACCGTTATCAATCCGACATTGTGGCAGTAAATCCTAGAAGGTTCCTATGACCAGCGCAATCCAAGACCTGACGACATTGACCAAAATCGCAGACACGGATCATGCAGCGATCTCCAAGGCGTTGCTACAGATGGTGGATGAAACCCAAGCCACGATCCAGTTCCGGCCAGATGGAACGATCCTCTATGCCAATGCCAATTTTCTGGCCGCCGTCGAATACACGTTGGACGAGATCACCGGGCGTCATCATCGGATTTTTGTGGATCGCGACTACGGTCAAAGCCCCGAGTATCGAAAATTCTGGAACGACATTCGCGCCGGGCAGGTCTTTACCGGGCAATTTCCGCGCGTGACCAAATCGGGCCAAACGATCTGGATTCAGGCAACCTATGCCCCCGTCAAGAACGCTGATGGCGTGATTGAACGCGTGGTCAAAGTTGCGACCGATGTCACGGAACAGGTTCACGCCATCGAAGACATCGCCCAAGGGCTGTATCGGTTGCGCGAAGGGGATCTGACGACCTTGGTGCCCGTCAGCAGCTTGGCCGGAATGGCCCGCATTGCCGATGCGCTGAACCAAGCCATGACAAAAACCGCCGAATTGATCGGCAAAACAAGCTATGTGGCCGCGCTTGTTGAGGAAACAGGGTCCAAGCTGAACACCCAGTCCCAAGAATTGCAGGACCACACCAATAGCGCCGCGTCCAGCCTTGAAGAAACCGCCGCCGCTTTAGAAGAACTGTCGGCGGGATCACGGTCCACCGTGAACAGCGCCAAGCAGATCGAAACCATGACGAACGCCACGCGCGAACGCAGCGAGGCGAGCACGGAAATCGTGTCAGAGACGAATGCCGCGATGGACCGGATCAAGAAGGCCTCGCGCAAGGTGTCGCAGATCGTGGATGTGATCGAAGGGATCGCGCTGCAAACCAATCTACTGTCGCTCAACGCCTCTATCGAGGCGGCGCGCGCAGGGGCCGCAGGACGTGGCTTCGGTGTTGTTGCGTCGGAAGTGCGCGAGTTGGCGCAACGATCCTCTGCCGCAGCCAAGGAGATCACCGTCCTGATCGAAGCAAGCGCCCGCGAAGTCAATGACGGTGCGCAGCTTGTTGGCAAAACCGAAGAGGCATTGAATGATATTCTCAGCAGTATCAACGCGGTCTCGCAAAGCGCATCCGAAATCGTGGCCACCACGACCGAACAATCCTTGGCGTTGAACAATATCAGTTCCGCAGTCGCACAGTTGGACAGAACCACGCGCGACAATGCCGTTCTTGCCGATCAGGCCGCCCATGCAAGCGAAAGCCTGACCCGCACGTCCAGCGAGCTGAGCAACGAGTTGAGCTTTTTCAAACTTGGGAATTCTGCGGGCGGGTCATCGCCGTTTGCGGCACAAGCATCTGCGCATAGAAAACCGGCGTCGGCGCGCCTTCAATAACCGCACTGGGCAGGCTGCGCCCCGAAACACGGCAACACGTCCCACCAAGCCATGCCAGCATGGCTTGGTGTTTGGCGCAACACCCGCAGGCGGACACGGCGATCATCTACACCGCATGGTCATCACGCAGGGCAATCTGACACATCTGTGGCCCCGAAACCGCATTGCCAGAAAGCCTGCAACGCCCCATATCTTGGGCATGTTGAAACTCTCGCCCTTTCTGTTGGCCATCGGCTACGCGCTTGTCATGTATATGCTGTCTGCCTGGCGCACCAAGCGCGAGTTGGATGCGAAATCGACCGAACTGGCCGACCCAAGGCTGAAAAGGCTGACCGACCATTTCGCAGGCGCGGTCGGCGTGCCCGCGATCAAAGTGCATATCTATGAGATAGAGCCGGTCAACGGGCTGGCTGCCCCCGATGGGCGCATCTTCATCACACGGGGGTTTTACAACCGCTACCGCACAGGCGAGGTGACGGCCGAGGAAATGGCCAGCGTGATCGCGCATGAACTGGGCCATGTGGCGCTTGGCCATACCCGCAAACGGATGATCGACTTTTCCGGCACCAACGCCATTCGCATCGCATTGGCGGCGGTGTTCAGCCGGTTCCTGCCGGGCTTGGGCGTGGTCTTGGCCAATGCGTTGACCGCACTTTTGGCCTCCAAGCTCAGCCGCAATGACGAGTATGAGGCAGACGCCTATGCCTCTGCCCTGATGCTCAAGGCCGGGCTGGGAACGGAACCGCAAAAATCGCTGTTTCGCAAGCTGAACGCGCTGACGGGGGTGGGCGGTGGACTGCCCGCTTGGATGATGAGCCACCCGTCAACCGAAGACCGCATTCGCGCGATCGAGGAAAACGAGGCACGCTGGAAGCTGGCCCCCGAAGATTAGGGGGCGCTACCCATGGCTTTTGGTTTGGGGGCGCTGCCCCCGCCGCACCTTCGGTGCGACTCCCCCGGGATATTTTTGCAAGGATGAATGGGTCAGACGACGACCCCTGCCCCTTCGGTGGAATCCCCCACATTGGCGCGGAACACTTTGAACAATTCGCGCCCGATGCCGTAATCATTGGCCGAAAGGTCGATGGTGACAAGCGCGCGGCTGTCGAAATCGGGCTCCAAAACGTCCAGCCTGCCCTTTGTCGCGTCAAGCCGCACGCGGTCGCCATCGCGCAGCTTTGCCAGCGGGCCGCCCTTGGCCGCTTCGGGTGCCACATGAATCGCGGCGGGCACCTTGCCGCTGGCCCCCGACATGCGCCCATCAGTGACAAGCGCCACTTTCAACCCACGATCTTGCAGCACCGACAGGATCGGCGTCAGAGAGTGCAGTTCGGGCATGCCATTGGCGGCAGGGCCTTGGAAGCGGACAACGACGATGGTGTCTTCGGTGATCTGCCCCGCTTGGAATGCGGTTTTGACATCAACCTGATCGTGGAAAATGCGCACGGGCGCTTCGATCACATGGCGCGACGGGTCCACCGCCGAGACCTTGATAACCCCCTGCCCAAGATTGCCCGACAGTTGTGCCAGCCCGCCAGATTTCTGGAACGGGTCAGACAGGGGCCGCAGGATCTTGTCATTCAGCGTTTCGCCTGCGCCATCTTCCCAGACCAGCGCGCCGTCGCGCAATTTGGGTTCCTGCGCATAGCGTTTCAGCCCGTCGCCCGCGACGGTGCAAACATCATCATGCAGCAACCCCGCATCCAACAATTCGCCAATCATGAAACCAAGCCCGCCCGCGGCGTGGAAATGGTTCACATCGGCCAGACCGTTTGGATAGACCTTGGCCATCAAGGGCACGTTGGCAGAGATATCGGCGAAATCTTCGAGTGTTAGATGAATACCCGCCGCGCGCGCCATGGCAGGCAGGTGCAGCACAAGGTTGGTTGACCCGCCCGTGGCCATCAGCCCGACCATGCCATTGACGAAGGCGCGCTCATCCAGCACCTGCCCCGCCGGGCGATAATCATTGCCAAGCGCCGTGATTTCCAGCGCGCGTTGGGCAGAGGCGGTGGTCAGCGCCTCTCGCAACGGCGTGCCGGGATTGACGAAGCTTGCGCCCGGCAGGTGCAGCCCCATGAATTCCATCAGCATCTGGTTGGTGTTCGCCGTGCCATAAAAAGTGCAGGTGCCGGGGCCGTGATAGCTGGCCATCTCAGCCTTCATCAACTCTTCACGCCCGATCTCGCCCTTGGCGAATTGCTGGCGGACCTTCGCCTTTTCGTCATTGGGCAGACCACTGACCATAGGGCCTGCGGGCACGAACACGGTGGGCACATGGCCGAATGTAGCGGCGGCAATGATCAGGCCCGGCACGATCTTGTCGCAGACGCCAAGGTAAACGGCAGCGTCAAAACAATTATGGCTCATGGCGACGCCAGCCGCCAAGGCGATCGTGTCGCGCGAGAACAGGGACAATTCCATCCCCGGCTGGCCTTGGGTCACGCCGTCGCACATGGCGGGCACGCCGCCTGCAACTTGCGCGGTCGCCCCCACGGCGCGGGCTGCGGCGCGAATTTTCTCGGGGTAATGCTCGAACGGTTGATGCGCCGAAAGCATGTCATTATACGCCGTCACAATCCCCAGATTGGGCGCGCGACCACCGGCAAGCGTGTCCTTGTCGCCCCCCATGGCGGCATAGGCATGGGCTTGGTTGCCGCAAGACAGATGCGCCCGCACCGGCCCGGCTTCGGCGGCGCGCGCCATGCGGTCCAGATAGGCATCGCGACTGGCTTTGGAGCGCGCGCGGATGCGGTCGGTCACGGCTTCGATGGTGGGGTTAAGCGGCATGGCGTGTCCTCCGGTCAAAGGCTGTGCGGCTACTGGCACGGATGTAATCAGTTAGCGCTAACAAATCAATGGGCACCGCTCAGCCCTGCGCAAAATGCAAAGCGGCATTGCGAAACTGGTGGATGCACTGCTGCACCGCAGCATTTACATGACGGCTGCAAACGGCATATGCGCAAGGAGCAGAACATGCACAAGAACGACAATTTCGCGACCGACATGGCCGACCTGACCCGGCTGGAACATGAAGCCCGCCGCTTGCGCGCAGCCTTCATGGCAGAGATGTTTGCCGCCGCTTGGCACGGATTTGTGAGCCTGTTCGCGACACGCCGCACCGCAAGCTGACCCACAAACAGGTGACAGCCCCGGCGCAATGCGTTAGAGCGGGCGCAACTTCTGGCCAGCCGCGAGTTGCCCCCATGCTCAGCCACCCGTTCGATGATGACAAGCTACGCGAAGAATGCGGCGTTTTCGGCTGTATCGGGGTGGATGACGCCGCCAGTTTCGTCGCCCTTGGCCTGCACGCGCTGCAACATCGCGGGCAAGAAGCGGGTGGAATCATCACCCATCACCCCGAATCGGGCTTTCAGTCTGCGCACAGGTTCGGGCTTGTTCGTGACAATTTTACGAAAGCGGGCGTGATCGAAACACTGCCGGGGCGCATTGGCATCGGCCATGTGCGCTATTCCACGGCAGGGTCCAAGGGGGCCACGCAGATCCGCGATGTGCAACCCTTCTTTGGCGAATTCGCCATGGGCGGCGCGGCGATTGCGCATAACGGCAACATCACCAACGCCGATGCAATTCGGCGCGAGTTGATCGAGCGCGGCTCTATTTTTCAATCCAGCTCTGACAGCGAATGCCTGATCCACCTGATGGCACGGTCGTTCCAGCAGACCATCCCAGAACGGATGAAAGACGCGCTGCGCCGGGCAGAGGGAGCGTTTTCCGTTGTTGCCATGACCCGCACCAAGCTGATTGGGGTGCGCGACCCGCTGGGCGTGCGCCCGCTGGTGCTAGGCACGTTGCATGGCGGTTGGGCGCTGGCATCGGAAACCTGCGCATTGGACATTATCGGCGCCGATTTCGTGCGCGAGATCGAACCGGGCGAAATGGTCGTCATCAGCGACAAGGGCGTGGAAAGCATGCGCCCCTTCGCGCCACAGAAATCGCGGTTTTGCGTGTTCGAACATGTGTATTTCTCGCGTCCCGACAGCTTTTTCGGTGGCCGCTCGGTCTATGAAACGCGGCTGCAAATTGGCGTGGAACTGGCACGCGAAGCCCCGGTTGATGCCGATCTGGTCTGCCCGGTGCCCGATAGCGGCACGCCCGCTGCCATTGGCTACAGCCAAGCATCGGGCATTCCTTTCGCCCTGGGGATTACCCGCAACCAATATATGGGCCGAACCTTCATTGAACCGTCGCAGCAGATCCGGTCCATGGGGGTGCGGCTGAAGCTGAACGTGAACCGCGCGCTTATTCGCGGCAAGCGGATTATCCTTGTGGACGACTCGGTGGTGCGCGGCACGACCAGCCAGAAGATCAAGGAAATGATCCTCGAAGCGGGTGCGAAAGAGGTGCATTTCCGCATCGCCTCTCCGCCGACCGCATGGCCATGCTTCTACGGGGTTGATACGCCCGACCGTGAAAACCTGCTGGCCGCGCAGATGACCGAAGACCAGATGCGCGACCATATCGGGGTGGATAGCCTGAAATTCGTCTCGCTGGACGGGTTGTATCGCGCCGCGGGCGAAGCAGAGGGGCGCAACAATTCTTGCCCGCAATATTGCGACGCATGTTTTTCCGGCGAATACCCGGTCGCCCCGCATGACATGCTGGAACGCGGCTTCCAGCCCAAACACGCGGCGGAATGATCCTGTTACATCCTGGCTGTCGCACATAAAAAAGGCGGGCCAAAAGCCCGCCTTTTCAGAACTTTGGCGTAATCACTTCACGCGATCTTTCAGCGCCTTGAACGCGCCCGACACGATCAGCGCGGCAACAGCCACCTTCACCACTTCGCCCAGCAGGAACGGTGCGGCACCGGCCATGAACGCGCCTTGCAGGGTCAGCGGCGTGACAGCGGTCAGCCATAGGGTGCCCGGCACAAACAAAAGCGCGGTTGCGATCAGCGCGGCGGCGAACAGGCCAAAACCACGGTTCAAGCCGCGCTCCACCAGCCAGCCCATGACAAAGGCCATCGCGACAAAGCCCATCAGAAAGCCGAAGGTCGGGCCGAACATATAGGCGGCACCCGCCGCGCCACCTGCGAAGACAGGGAAACCCAGCGCGCCTTGCGCCAGATACGCCACCAGCGTGGCCCCGGCCAAGCGCGCACCGTAGGTCAGGCCGATCAGCATGATGGCCAGCGTCTGCAGCGTCATCGGCACGGGGAACATCGGCACGCTGATCTGCGCGGACATGCCCACCAGTACCGACCCGAACGCCACCATCGCCAATTTGCGCGCCAGCGAGCTGTCGGCCCCAAGCGATGTCATCAGAGGAGTATGAGCCATAAAAGCCCCCTTTTTGCGAAACAATCTTGCGTCACTTATGCGACAGTCATGGCGCGCTGACAAGAGCGCGCGCATTTGTTTGCGCTTGAAGCGCCGCGCGCTTGCGCCCCGCGCCATTTGCCGCTAAGGGACCACATCTTTCCGCGAAGCTTTCACCGGTGCAGCTCTCGTAGGCAGGGGCGGAAAGGTTATTGCCCTGCTTTTTGAAATGCGCCCAGCACATGAATGGAGATCGCATGCCGCTATACGAGCATGTCATGATCGCGCGTCAGGACCTGTCAAACACGCAGGCCGAAGCGCTTATCGAACATTTTGGCACGGTTCTGGCCGATAATGGCGGGAAACTGGTTGATCACGAATATTGGGGCGTGAAAACCATGTCCTACAAGATCAACAAGAACCGCAAGGGTCACTACGCTTTCTTGCGCTCTGATGCGCCCGCCGCCGCGGTGCAGGAAATGGAACGCCTGATGCGCCTGCATGACGACGTGATGCGCGTTCTGACCGTGAAGGTCGACGCCCATGAAGAGGGCCCCTCGGTCCAGATGCAGAAACGTGACGAGCGCGAACCGCGCCGCCGCGCATCGTGAAGGAGAGCTGAACCATGGCAACCAAACCGTTTTTCCGTCGCCGCAAGGTTTGTCCCTTCTCGGGCGAGAATGCCCCAGCGATCGACTACAAGGACACGCGCCTGCTGCAACGCTACATTTCCGAGCGTGGCAAGATCGTGCCCTCGCGCATCACCGCCGTGTCGGCAAAGAAGCAGCGTGAACTGGCCCGCGCCATCAAGCGCGCCCGCTTCCTTGCGCTGCTGCCCTACGCTGTGAAGTAAGGAGAACAGATCATGCAAGTTATCCTACTGGAACGCGTGGCCAAGCTTGGCCAAATGGGCGATGTCGTGAACGTAAAGCCCGGTTACGCCCGCAACTTCCTGCTGCCGCAGGGCAAGGCGCTGCGTGCGTCGGACGACAACATCAAGTCGTTCGAAGCCCGCAAGGCCGAATTGGAAGTGCAGAACTTGGAAACCAAGAAAGAAGCGCAGGACGTGGCCCAGCGTCTGGATGGCACGACCTATGTCGTGATCCGTCAGGCATCGGATGCTGGCGCGCTGTATGGCTCTGTCAGCACCCGCGACGTGGCGGATCTGCTGGCCGAAGCCGGCGTGACCATTGAGCGCCGCCAGATCGTGATCGGCCAGCCGATCAAGGTTCTGGGCATTCACACGATCCTGCTGAACCTGCACCCCGAAGTGGATGCGGAAATCCGCCTGAACGTGGCCCGTTCCGCGGAAGAAGCTGAATTGCAGGCTTCTGGCAAATCCATTCAGGAATTGGCCGCCGAAGAAGAAGCGGCTGCGGAATTCGAAATTTCGGAACTGTTCGATGAAATCGGCAGCGCCGGGATGGATGAAGACGGATATGACCCGCGCGGTCGCGGCGACAGCGAAGACCCGCGCGACGCCTGATCGTTTGCACCCCACCCAATTCGGGGTCACACTGCACGAAACGCACCCGCCAGTTCGCTGGCGGGTGTTGTCGTTGTGTCCCGCGACATGCCGCTTTTTCACGCATTTTTCCTGCAAGCCCGGGTATATGCGGAATGGAATGACTTTATCTTGGGCGGCTGGCTTGTTTTACAGCGCTCGACGTTCTACATATTCAAACGACTGCAACTGATGGCGCAGCACATGGCCGAAGGGTAAGCGGCTGATTGAGGGGAAAGAGATATGTCTCTGGACACGCAGAATTTGGTTTTGGAGCAAGAGGCTTCGGCACAGTCCGGCACTTGCGGCAGTGTTGCACCAACCGACATGCTGGATCAGGCACAGGCGGCCTCTGCCTTTTTAAAGGCGCTGGCGCATGAAGGGCGGCTGATGATCCTGTGTCACCTGTCCACGGGCGAGAAATCTGTGGGCGAGTTGGAAGAGCTTCTGCAATCGCGGCAGGCTGCCGTCAGCCAGCAACTGGCCCGCTTGCGGCTGGAAGGGATCGTGACCTGTCGGCGCGAGGGCAAGACGATCTACTACGCGCTGCACGACCAAAAGGCCGAACGCCTGATCGGCGTGGTCTATGACATGTTCTGCGCGCAGGCGCAGTCCTGATTTTCCCGTGACGCTGCGTTGGGCATTCTGTATACTCTGACATACGGCAGGCCCACGCCCCTGTGGGCCAACCTGTTGGAGGAGCTGAATGTGGGATTTACCCGCGCCGGTGCTAGCCGGTAGCGCCGGTCTGCTGATCGGCATCATTCTGGGCGTCGCCGCGCGTATGGGCGATTTTTGCACATTGGGCGCTATTGAAAGTGCCGCCTATGGCGGTGACCAAAGGCGCGCGCGCCTGTGGGGCGTTGTGCTGGGCGTGGCCATCCTGACGCTGTTTGGCGCAGAAGCCTTGGGGTTCGCGCTTATTTCGCAAAGCCCGTATCACCAGATCGCGTTCAACCCCTTTGCCGCCATCTTTGGCGGACTGCTGTTTGGCTACGGTATGGCACTGGCCGGAAATTGCGGCTTCGGCGCGCTGGTTCGGCTGGGCGGTGGCGATTTGCGGTCATTCCTGATTGTCATGATTATGGCCATCGCCGGGTTCATTACCTTGGCCGGGCCGCTGTCGCCGCTGCGTGTGGCGCTGTTTCCAGAGGTTGAAACAACGGTTCCACAAGGGTTTGCCCATGCCTTCGCAAGGATGACCGACCTGCCGCCCTTGCTTTTTGCCGCGCCCATCGGGCTGGGGTTGATCTGGGTCGCGGTGCGGCACCCGGATTTGCGGCACAACCGCGCGACGATCGGCTGGTCGGTGGTGGTGGGGCTGACCATTGCCGGGGCGTTCATTGCAACATCATGGCTGTATCGTGCGACGCTGGATGCCGTGCCAGTTGAAGGCTTTACTTTCACCGTGCCGCTGGGCCGCGCCATTCTGTATCTGATGACCGCCAGCGCGGGCGGGTTGAACTTTGCCGTTGGCTCTGTGGTCGGTGTGGTGCTGGGCGCGGCGCTGGCCGCAGCATGGCGCCGCCGCTTCCGTTGGGAAGCCTGCGAAGACCCGCGCGAATTGGGCCGTCAGGTTGCGGGCGCGTCCATGATGGGCGTGGGCGGCGTGATCGCCATGGGCTGTTCGGTCGGACAAGGCGCATCGGCCATGGCAACATTGTCATATTCAGCGCCGGTGGTGTTCCTAAGCATCGTGGTTGGCGCGCTGATCGGGTTGCGCCAGTTGTTGCGCGGGTTTCAGTCGGTCTGATCTGAACCAGCGCGAAACGTGACAAGGTTGCGGAACCCGGCCGCGCGCATTTCCGCCGCCGCCCCCTGCGGCAAGGTGCCGGGTGCAAAGATCAGCCCGCGCGCGCTGCCGGTATGCGCGGCCACCCACCCCAATGCCCCGACCCGCGCGGCAAGCTGCGCGGTTGGGTCATCGGCGCGCCCCCGCAGGTTCAGGCACCGCTTGGCGCTGAGGGTGGCCAGCGCCGCGAATTCGGCCAGATCGCGCGCTTGCGCCCAATCCGCCACAAGATCGCTGATATCAGGAAAGCGGGTGTCACGGGGGTCTGTGCGTTGCCCATGCCCCCAAAGGCCCCCGATAATCTGATAGCCCGGCAGCGGCGGAAGCGGTTGCAAACTGCGTCCTTCCCGAGAGGCCCAAAGCACCCGTTCCGGCTGGTCAAGCCAGATCGGATCGCTGGCCCCTTCGCTGCGCAGGCAGGCCCGCACCAGCGCCGGGTCGGGGCCGCAAACCCCGGCAAGCCGTGCCAAGGCCACAAGGCTTGCCGTCGACACCCCCATCCCCTGCCCCGGCGGCACCAATGCGCGCAGTCGCACATGGCCAACCAGCGTGCAGCCCAAAGCCCGCAAAAAGCGCCGCGCCCGCCCGGTGCTGAGCCCTGCGCCCTGCACCCGCAGTGGCCCTTGTCCGGGCAGATATGACACTTGCAGCACGGGGTGCGGACAGGGCAAGCTGACCAATGCGACCGGTCCCTCTGGCCCAAGCCGCCCTTGCAACCATTCCCCGAAATGGCCCGCTTGGTGCAACACGCGGGCCTTAGGCAAGCCCATCCTCGTCCAGCAGGTGGCGCCCGCGCGCATCTTCTAGTTCGATCACCCAAAGGTCGCTGTCAAAGCCGCGTTGGCGCGAAACCGCCGCGTCAACCTCTGCTTCTGGCCCTTCGATCAAAACCTCCCAAATGCGGGTGTCGCTTGCGAAATCGTAGCGGCGGATATAGGCGCGCGCGCCGCCATCCATCAGCGCCAGCTTGACCAGCACGGCCCCTGCCGTTGTGTCCCCTTTAGCGATGACATAGGCCGGGATGCCCGCCAGTTGCAGCCGCTTCAGATAGGCCGCAACCCAGATACCTGTTGCCAGCCGCGCCCCGCTCATGCGTTGCCGTCGCGGAACTCCAGCCCCATCTCGGAATAGCGCTCGGATTCCTCCATCCAGTTTTCGCGCACCTTCACTTGCAGGAACAGATGCACCGGGCGGCCCAGAAACTCGCTGATTTCGGCGCGCGCCGCAGTGGAAATGGCCTTGATCGTCTCGCCCTTATGGCCCAGCACGATGCCCTTATGGCCATCGCGCATGACATAGATCGTCTGGTCAATCCGGGCAGAGCCATCCGTGCGCTCTTCCCAATTCTCGCTCTCGACCGTCAATTGGTAGGGCAATTCTTCGTGCAGGCGCAGGGTCAGCTTCTCGCGCGTCATTTCGGCGGCAATCATGCGCATGGGCAGATCGGCAATCTGGTCTTCGGGATAAAGCCACGGTCCTTCGGGCAATTGCCCGGCCAGCCAGTGTTTCAGATCGTCCACACCATGCCCGCGCTCGGCAGAGATTAGGAAGGTCTGCGCGAAAGGATAGGCGTCGTTCATCTTGGCGGTCAGCGCCAGCAGTGCTTCAGATTTCACACGGTCAATCTTGTTGATGGCCAGCGCCACTGTCTGCTTGGGCGTAACACGGTCGCGCAGCGTGTCCAGAATGCTTTGCACCCCGTCGGTCAGGCCGCGATGCGCTTCGATCAACAGCACGATCACATCGGCATCCGCCGCCCCGCCCCAAGCGGCCGCGACCATGGCGCGGTCCAGACGCCTGCGCGGACGAAACAGGCCCGGCGTATCCACAAAAACCAGTTGCGACGGCCCATCCAGCGCCACACCCCGAATCCGGGTGCGCGTGGTCTGCACCTTGTGGGTGACAATGCTGACCTTGGCCCCCACCATCCGGTTGGTCAGGGTGGATTTGCCCGCATTGGGTTCACCGATCAGGGCTATGAAGCCCGCGCGTGTGGTCATGGAAAACGTCCTGATTGCCTTTGACTGCCGTGTTTACCCGGTTTCGCGCGGTCCCGCCAGTGCGGATACACCCCGCCACCCCGCAACTGGCCCGGCGCATTCCGACCCCATCTTTGCCGAAATTGTGACCCGATTGCTTGCTACGCCGCCACCGTTAGGTTTGTGGAGTGTGTGGACGTGTTTAGACCATCAAAGTCAGATTTCGAGACAAAAGCCCAGCACCGGGCCAAATTGGTGGCCAGTGGTCTGACCGAATATCCAAATTTCGATTGGCTCAGGATCTTCCTCGCCTCGGCGGTGTTCTGGGTTCATGCCGGGTCGGTCAGCCATCTGAATTTCGCAGGCGATCTGTTCGTGCAGATTTTCTTTGCCCTTAGCGGTTTCCTGATTGGCGGGATCATCCTGCGCATGACTCGTGCCGACCTGCCCCGGTTTTTCTACAATCGGACCATTCGCATCTGGCTGCCCTTCTTTGCCGCCATCGCCGCACTCTATGGCGCAGCCTATCTGAAAGAGGGCTTTGCGCCCTATTTCTGGCAGGCGCTGATCTACGATCTGACCTTCACACATAATTTCTTCATAGAAAAAACGCCCGAGGTCATCACCGCCCTGCCAATGAACGGCACCGGATCGCACTTTTGGTCAATCGCCGTGGAAGAACAATTCTACCTGATGGCGCCCATCCTGATCCTGTTCGTGTCGGTGGCGAAATACTGGATGACATGGGTGGTCATTGCGCTGGCCGCGGCGCTGTTGGAAACATGGTATGGCAGCGTTTCTGCCGGTGTTCTGGCTGCAATGCTGCAACGCCGTTTCGGGAACTGGCATATCCGGCCCTGGGCCGTTGCGGCGCTGATCGGCAGTTGCGCGGTCACGATCGCATTCTGGGCGACGGACGCGGTCCCCTATCGGCAATATGTCCCGCTTCTGGCCATTTCTGTCGTGCTGCTTTGCGCCCAACCGGGGCAACGGACGCGCTTTGGCAGTTGGGCCGGGGGTATTTCCTTTCCAATGTATCTGAACCATTGGATAGGCCTGTTCATTGCAGGTGTCATCGCCAGCCGCTTGCCGGGGCTTGGTATTGTGACGGCCGATATCATCGGCTTTGCAATGGCGATCGGGATTGCCGCCTTTGCTTACAAGATGATTGACCTCAACCTGTATAAATACCGCGCATCGTGGTATTCACCCGCTTTGGGCTATGCCAGCATGACCGGCGTGTATACGCTGATGGTCTTGGGGTTGGTTCTGGGGTTTTATCTGGTCGGGCCGCTAGAGACGGCGCCAAGCACCATGTGACCAGCGGCCTGACCCGTTATTCTGCGTCATCCAACTGCGCCAGAAGCGCGCTTGCAGCCTGATGTTCGGCCTGCCGCTTGCTTCCGGCAGAAGCGCGCGCAACAGCCCCATTTTCCAACCGCACCTCTATGGTGAACTGCGGCGCGTGGTCGGGGCCAGAGCGCCCCGCCTCGGCATAGGCGGGCAACGCCATGCCGCGCGCCTGTGCCCATTCCTGCAACAGCGTCTTGGCATCGCGCGAATCCGCCTCCACCAAGGACACGCGGTCGCCCCAAAGGCTAAGGATCACATTGCGCGCCACAGTGAACCCAGCGTCAAGGTAGACTGCGGCGATCACCGCTTCCATGGCATCGCCAAGAATCGCCATCTTGCGCCGCCCGCCAGAGAGCATCTCTGACCGGCCCAGCCGCAACACTGCCCCAAGGTCGATTTCCCGCGCGATTTCGGCGCAGGTTTCCTTGCGCACCAGCGCGTTATAGCGCGGGGCAAGCTGGCCTTCGCGTGCGGCCTTGTCGGCGGCCAAAAGCGCCTCGGACATCACAAGACCCAGCACCCGGTCGCCAAGGAACTCCAACCTTTGGTTGTCGGGCCGCGACGGCGTGGAAATTGACGGGTGCGTCAGCGCGCGCAGAAGCAATTCGGGGCGGTCAAACTCATGCCCCAACCGCGTCATAAAGGCCGTTATCTCGCGCGACAGTTTCACCGAAGCGCCTCGAAGAAGCGATCCCCCCGCCATGTCCAGAACATGTACAACGAGCGGCCCTCGGCAGAGAAGACCACGTGGCGCGCACGCCCGATCAGGTGGTCGAACGGCACGAAGCCCACACCACCAACACTGCGCGGCATCCGGCTGTCGAGCGAATTGTCGCGGTTGTCGCCCATGAAGAAGAATTCGCCGTCCGGCACGGTAAAGACCGGCGTGTTGTCCGCCGCACTATTGTCCGAGATATTCAACACCGGGTAGCTGACCCCGTTCGGCAGCGTTTCGATCATACGCGATTTCAGGCAATCGCCGCCCTCGCCCACCGGCGCATTCTCGCAGCGCGGAAACTGCTGCGACGAACCTTGGCGCGCATACTCCTCGCTGAAATCACCATCGGGGGTTTGCGGCACGGGCTCGCCATTCAGAATGATCTGGCCATCACGGATTTGCACCGTATCCCCCGGCAACCCGATTAGCCGCTTGATGTAATCGGCCCCCGTGCCGGGATGTCGAAACACCACGATATCGCCGCGCTCTGGGTCGGACGCGAAAATACGGCCCGAAAACGGGCATATCGCGAAGGGACAGGAATAACGTGAATAGCCATAGGCCATTTTGTTCACGAATAGGAAATCCCCGATCAACAAGGTTTCCTTCATAGACCCAGAGGGAATCCAGAAAGGCTGAAAGAACAGGGTGCGGAACAAGCCCGCGATCAAAAGCGCATAGAAGATCGTTTTCACGTTCTCCCACAGCCCGTCTTTCTTGCCATCACTTTTTGCCATGCGCCCGGTATCCGCTGCTAAATTGCGTTGCGCGTGTCATGGGCGGGGACGTGTCCGAAGTCAAGCGCAGCAAACCCTGCCAAGAAAACCCCTGGCCGCGCGCCTTAAGCGATCCCGCCGCGCACATGCTCCGGCAAGCCGTCCGAACAACCAATGCGCCGCGCATCGCGGAGCAGTCGGGGCAGAAACCGCCCCCATAGCGCGGCACTATTCGCGGTTGGCACACCTTGCCGTGGCATAACGCAAAGCAATGCTGGGAAACGAGCACGCAAGACGGCGATAACTGATATATCCGTCGCAGGATAGCGTCAAACCCGGTCCGAGCAAGGACCACACATGACCACAAAACCCAAACATTTCAGCTTGTTAAGTGGTGCCCGGGGGCGGAATCGAACCACCGACACGAGGATTTTCAATCCACTGCTCTACCCCTGAGCTACCCGGGCACGGGTTTCGCAGCGCGGCTGTTTTTGGCCTGCCCTGCTGGGTAGCGGTGTATTATGTCACGCTGGTTTCACTGTCCAGAGGCAAATCGAAAAAACTAATGCGATTCAGGCAGGTTTGGCGGGTCCGTCACCACGTCATCCTCTGCATCGGTCAAGGGCACGGGGATGGCGTAATCCGCCCGCAACCAGCGCGCGAGGTCGATATCGGCGCAGCGACGCGAGCAAAAGGGGCGATACTCTGCCAGCGCGGCTTTGCGGCAAATCGGGCAGCTCATGGCAACAGCACCGACAGCGCCACGCGGTCGCGTTTGCGGGTCAGCTCAAAATTGCCTAAGGGCGTGAAGCCGGCCAGCACCGTGTCGCGCCCGTCGCGTTTGAACGCGGCGCTCAGAACCTGTTCCAGCACTTGTTTTTCGCGTTTCGGATAGGGCGCAAGGTCGATGACCACCTGACCGCCAAGCCCGCGCAAGCGCAACTCGCGCGGCAGGGCGCGGATCGCGGCGATATTGGCTTTCAACCCGGCGGCGGGGCTGGTGTCGGGGCCTGTGTTGATATCCACAGCGACCAACGCGCGGGTGGGTTCGATCACCATGGACGCGCCATGGGCCAGACCCACGTCGGCGCGGGTCAGCTTGTCAAGCGCATCGTCCACCCCGTGCCGCACGAAACTGCCAGCGGCGTCATCCAGCGTGTCGGCATCCGCCCAGTCGCGCCAAGCCAGTTCATGGGCACCCGGTGCAGCCAGCAGCAATTCGGGCGCGCCGGTCAAATCGCCCAGCACCTGTTCGGCAAGGCTGCGCATTTGCAATATGTCATCGGCGATATCTGCCTCTTGCGCATCCATGCAGGCAGAGCGCAGGATCAGGCCAAGCTTGTCCCCTGCCCCTTCCATACAGTCGCGCGCCAGCGCATCCAGATCGGCGCGCAGCGCGTCATCGTCAATCTGGCGCGAGATGTTCAGGCCCGGCGCATCGGGCGTGACAATGGCGAAGCGGCTTTTGAACAGCAGGCGCGTGGTGACAGGCACGGCCTTGCCCTGCTCTGCCAGCCCTGTCACCTGCACAAGGATCGGATCGCCGGGCCGCAGCCCTTTTGTCTGGCGCAGGAACCCGCTTTGTCCATTTGGCAGGTCGACAAAAGCGCCCCCCATGCCCTTCACGGGCCGTCCCAGCTTTCCGCGAAAGAGCGACTCGGGCGGGGTGACCCAATCTGGCGGGTCGATCAGGAAATCATCTAGAATACCATCGACCATAAGCGCTGCGGCCTGCCGTTCGCCGATATGGTCCAGCGCAATCGTGCTGCCTTTCATGCGTTCCACCTGTAGCCAGCCGCGCGCAAAAGCTGCGCGGTTTCCATTGCGGGCAGGCCCATCACGCCGGTGTAAGACCCTTGCATCCACGGGATAAAGGCTGCGCCCAAACCCTGAATGGCATAGCCGCCCGCCTTGCCCTGCCATTCGCCAGAGGCAAGATAAAGGTTCACCTCCTCGTTGGACAGGCGCTTCATCTTGACCGCGCTGACTTGGGTGCGCGTCCAGATCTGCGCGCCATGGCGCAGCGCGATCGCGGTAATCACCTCGTGCCGCCGCCCTGATAGTTTATGCAGGAATGCCGCCGCTTCGCCCGCATCGGCAGGCTTGCCCATAATCCGCCGCCCCAATGCAACCGTTGTATCGGCACAAAGCAGCAGATCATCCGGGTCGGTGGCAATTGCATCCAGCTTGGCCCGCGTCACCCGTTCGCAATAGGGGCGCGGCAATTCGGCTTTCAGCGGCGTCTCGTCTATATCCGCCGCGACAACCTTGTCGGGCGTGATGCCAAGCTGCGCCAGAACCTCTAGCCGCCTTGGACTGCCAGAGCCGAGAATCAGGCGCATCGGCTTACTTGAAGCGGTAATTGATCCGCCCCTTGGTCAGGTCATAGGGTGTCATTTCCACCTGAACTTTGTCGCCAACCAGAACACGGATGCGGTTTTTCCGCATCTTGCCTGCCATATGCGCATTGATCTCATGGCCGTTTTCCAGCTCGACCCGAAATGTCGCATTAGGCAGGAGTTCTCTGACGACACCGGGAAATTCGAGCAGTTCTTCCTTGGCCATGGTCACTCCGTCCGTTGTGGGCGCGCGTCTTGCGCGCGTGCGCTGCTAGATGCGCGCATCGCGGGCTTTTTTCAAGGCAAATATGCAAAACCGGCCGTGTTAGCCCGGCCCAAGCCGCATTTTCTGCTCGGGCCAGTGGGCATGGTTCAACACGGCCCCATCCCGGCGCACGGCATGAATGGTGGCCCGATCAATCTCCGCCACCGCCCAACCCGGCGCATTGAGCGCGGTTTCGGCCAGAATGCCGGTATCGGGAAAGCCACGGTCGGGCGGGCCATAGATGGCGGCAGCCCCGGTATTCATATCCACCGCCGGGCACCAATCCGCCGCGCCGACCGTGGGCGCGTGGACCACCACGCATTGGTTTTCCAGCGCGCGGGCCATGGCACCAACCTTGACGCGGGTATATCCCGCCAGCCCTTCGGTGCAGGACGGCACAAGAAGAATCTCTGCCCCGGCTTCGGCCAGCGCACGGCCCAGAAGCGGGAATTCGGCGTCGTAGCAGATCAGAATGCCAATGCGCCCCAGCGGCGTGTCGAACACGCGCAGCCCGTCTTGGCCGGGGGCGATGTTCCATTCTTCACGCTCGAACCGGGTCATGATCTGCTTGTCCTGATGGCCGATCACCCCCTTCGGTCCATAAAGCGTTGCACAGTTCACCGGGTGCCCTGCCGGGCCGCGCGCGGGTGCGCTCGCGCCAAGGATATAGACGCTGTGTTGCGCCGCGAGGACGCCGTGCAAGGCAGCCACGCGCGGGGCATGGCGCATCACCTCTTGCAGCGCGGCGTCCAGATCGGCGGCAACCTTGGCCCCGCCCAAACTGGCCAGCTCCATCGCCCCATATTCGGGAAACACCAACAGTTCCGCCCCGGTGGCCGCACCCGTTGCAACCCAAGCGCCCAGCTTTGCGGTATACGCATTCCAATCGGTCAGAAAATCCAGCGGGTAAGCGGCAGCGGCAAGTTTCATAGCGCGCGCATCCAGACTTGCAGGGGTTTCGCGGTGTCCGTCGCATCGCCAAGATCGCGCCATGTGAATTGGGCCACCACGCCCGGCAGCGGCGCATAACCGCGTTTGCGCCAGAACCCATCCAGCGGGCGGTAGCCATGGGGCCGTGCGGGGTGGTCCTCTGGCCGTTTCACACTGCAAAACGCGGCAAAACGCAGGCCCAAAGCGCGCGCGTGCTGCTCGCGCAGGTCGAAAAAGCGGTGGCCCGCCCCCTGCCCCCGGTAGTCGGGCAGCAGCACCGACTCGGCACAGTAGAAGATCTGCTCGGGGTTATGATCGGTGCCCTCAAAGGCCGCGCGAAATTCCGGGTCGGCATCGACCATCGGCAGGCCCGTCGCGGCCCCCACCAGCCGGTCACCATCAAACGCCGCGGCCACGATAGCGCGCGGGTTGTCGCGGTAAACCGCCAAATATCCGCGCTCATAACCCAGATCGCCCGCATATAAATAGGGCCAGTCATGGAACACGCGGATGCGCAACGCCGCAAGCCCGTCAATGACCGCATCTATCGCGGCCCCCGTCAAAGCCTGATACCGCAAGCTCATGCCGCGACCTGTGCGATCCAGTCTTGCAGGTTATAATAGGTGGTCACGCGGGTAATCTGGCCCTCCTTCAGCGCAAAGAACGACCCGGCGGGCAGAACATAGGCCTGCCCCCGCGCCTCTGGCAGGCCGGGATCGGTTTGCAGATATTCGCCATGCACCATGAATTCCGCCGCCGCGCGGGAGCCATCTTCGGACAGGAAAACCACCATATCGCGCAATTCTTCGCGGTAGCTGACGCCCATATGGCTGCAAAACTCGGCAAAGGCCGCCCGCCCGCGCCGGACCTCTCCTTGATTGACATGGTGCTCCACGTCATCAGACACCAGCGACAGCATGGTGTCTGTGTCACCTGCGTTGAACGCGGTGAAATACTGCTCAATAATTGCGCGGCTCATGGTATTACCCTTCGGATGGTGGCCCGAACCGGGCCAACAGGCGTTGCTTGATCTGGTCACGGGCCTGCCGGTAGGCCGCAAGTTTCGCCTCGCGCGACTCTCCCAGCCCGGACGGGTCCATGATTGGCCAGTATTCTACGTCGATATGCGCAAAGCGGGTCAGTTCTAGCGCCTGTCTTTGGCTTGCGGGCGACAAGGCGATAATCAGATCGAAGCCGCCAAGATCATCGCCCCAATCCATCATTTCTTCAAAGGACCGCGACCGGTGGCGCGACAGTTCCACCCCATCCTCGGCGCTGACGGTTATCGAAAACCCGTCAATCTCTCTGTCGGAATGCACGCCTGCGGATTGGACGTAGGCGCGCTGCCCATACAGCTTTTTCATGAACCCCTCGGCCATGGGCGAGCGCACGGAATTATGGTCGCAACAAAACAGCACGGAAGAGGGGAAGTCCGTGCCCATTCAACCCCCGAAATGCAACACGCAAACAAGTGTGAACAGGCGGCGGGCAGTGTCCTTGTCCAGCACGGCCTTGCCTTCTAGGCGTTCCTGCAAGATGCGCGCGCCCTCGTTATGAATGCCGCGCCGCGCCATGTCGATCGCTTCGATCTGGCTGGGCGGCATGTTTTTCACCGCCTCGAAATAGCTGCCGCAGATCTGGTAGTAATCCTTGACCACCTGCCGAAACGGGCCCAGCGACAGATGCATTTCACTGACCGAAGCGCCCGCTTCATCGCGCAGATCGATGACCAGACGGCGCTCGCGTATGGCCAATGTCATCTGGAAAGGGCCCGGCGGGGCATCTTGTCCATCGCGTGCCAAAAGGGCAAAGCTGTTATCTTCTAGCAGGTCGAACACGGCGACCTTGCGCTCTTGTTCTACCTCTGGCGTGGGCGTGGGCAGCCCGGTGTCGTCAATCTCGATCTTGCTGATGCGGCTCATGGTCACTCTGGTAAATCATCCTTACGCCAGAGTGTTGCCCCACGCGCCCAAGCAGCGCAAGGGGCTTTGCACCGCGTCAGGCGTCCAGATTTTCCACGTTCAGCGCGTTGCGCTGGATGAACTCGCGGCGGGGTTCCACCACATCGCCCATCAGCTTTGTGAAAAGATCGTCCGCTTCGGCCAGATCATCGACCTTCACCTGCAACAGCGTGCGTGCTTCGGGGTCCAGCGTGGTTTCCCATAGCTGGTCGGGGTTCATTTCGCCCAAGCCCTTGTAGCGTTGCAGCGTCAAGCCCTTCTCGCCCTCTGCCAGGATCGCGTTCAACAGGTCCACCGGGCCATAGATCGTCTGCTTGCGGTCACGGCGCACCAATTCGGCGGGTTGGCCGTAAACCTCTTGCAGGCTTTGGGTGTGGGTGGCCAGTCGCCGCGCCTCGCCCGAGCGCAGAACCTGCCCGTCCAGTCGGCGCACCTCTTCCACGCCGCGCAGCACGCGGGCCAGCCGCAAGCCGCCATCCTGTGTGGGGCGGCCTTCCCAACCGCGCTCATATTCGGCGGCGATAAGGTCCAGCCGGGCGGCCACGCTATCGGCCAGCGCTTGCGGTTGCGCGGCCAGCGCTTCGGCCAAAAGCGCGCCGGCAATCGTGGCCTGTTCCAGAATATGTTGCGGATAATGCGTTGGGAACGCTTCCAACGACCGGCCCACCGCGCGGGCTTCGGTCACGATGCGCGCCAAATCCTGACCGATGATTTCCTCGCCATTGGCCAGCCGCAGCACCGCCCCATCGACCCCCATGTCGATCAGGTAATTTTCCAAGGACGGTTTGTCCTTCAGATACACCTCTGACTTGCCGCGCGCGACCTTGTAGAGCGGCGGTTCGGCAATATAGAGATGCCCCGCCTCGATCAGTTGGGGCATTTGGCGGAAGAAGAAGGTCAACAACAGCGTGCGGATATGGGCGCCGTCCACGTCGGCATCTGTCATGATGACAATCTTGTGGTAGCGCAGTTTCGCAAGATCAAACTCATCCCGCCCAATGCCGGTGCCAAGAGCGGTAATCAGCGTGCCGATTTCCTGAGAGCCAAGCATCCGGTCAAACCGCGCGCGTTCCACGTTCAGGATTTTGCCGCGCAGCGGCAACACTGCCTGATTCTGCCGTGACCGGCCCTGCTTGGCGGACCCGCCCGCAGAATCCCCCTCGACAAGGAACAATTCCGATTTCGCCGGGTCACGCTCTTGGCAATCGGCCAGCTTGCCGGGCAGGCTGGCCACATCCATCGCGGTTTTGCGCCGGGTCAATTCGCGGGCCTTGCGGGCCGCTTCGCGCGCAAGGGCTGCTTCGACAATCTTGCTGACAATGCCCTTGGCGTAATTCGGATTCTCCTCGAACCACTCCGCCAGCTTTTCATTCACAAGGCTTTCCACCGCCGGGCGCACTTCGGAACTGACCAGCTTGTCCTTGGTCTGGCTGGAAAATTTCGGGTCAGGCACTTTTACAGACAGCACGCAGGTCAGCCCCTCGCGCGCGTCATCGCCGGTAAAGCTGACCTTCTCTTTCTTGGCGATCCCGCTCGATTGCGCATAGGCGTTGATCGTGCGGGTCAGCGCGCCACGAAAGCCCGCCATATGCGTGCCGCCATCGCGCTGCGGGATGTTGTTGGTAAAGGGCAGCACATTTTCATGGTAACTGTCATTCCACCACATCGCCACTTCCACGCCAATGCCGTCGCGCTCGCCGTTGATATAGATGGGCTCGGGCATGACGGCAGACTTGGACCGGTCCAGGTGCCGGACAAATTCGCGCACGCCGCCCTCGTAGAACAACTCTGTTTTCAGCGGCTCCGCGGGGCGGTGGTCTTCCAGAATAATCCGCACGCCGGAATTGAGGAACGCCAGTTCTCGCAACCGGTTTTCCAGCGTCTTGAAGCTATAATCCAAGTTCGAGAACGTGTCGGTCGAGGCCAGAAACCGCACCTCTGTCCCGGTTTTGCCGCCGCTCTCGCCCACCACTTCCAAGTGGCGCACCGTATCGCCACGCTCGAACCGGGCGACATGTTCCTTGCCCGCCCGCCAGATGCGCAGCTCCAGCCAGTCGGACAGGGCATTCACAACCGACACGCCCACACCGTGCAGACCGCCCGACACCTTGTAGCTGTTCTGGTCGAATTTCCCGCCCGCGTGCAACTGGGTCATGATGACCTCGGCGGCAGACACCCCCTCTTCGGCATGAATATCGGTCGGCACGCCGCGCCCGTTATCCATGACCGACACGGAACTGTCGGCATGAATGATAACACTCACGAAATCGGCATGACCGGCCAAAGCCTCGTCAATGCCGTTATCGACGACCTCGTACACCATGTGGTGCAGGCCGGACCCGTCATCTGTATCGCCGATATACATGCCGGGGCGTTTGCGAACCGCATCCAACCCCTTCAAAACCTTGATGGAATCGGCACCGTATTCGTCGATCTTCTGGGCTTCGGCAGACATGCACATTCATCCTTGGTTGACTGCCCCACTTATAGGCAGATCGCGCAGGATTGTCACGCGCATGACACAAGATTTAGCGGTTTATCCCCGCCTTTTGCCCATTCATCCTTGCCCAAATATCCTCGGGGGTGAATTGGCCGCAGGCCAAGAGGGGGCGCGAGCGCCCCCTACCCGCCTTGGGCAATCCCGATCAGCGCGTAGGTCAGTTGCGCGGCGGTAAAATCCCAGACATCCGCGCCCTCGATCGGGGCCAGTTCGACCACATCGATCCCCACGCAGCGCCGCCCCTTCAGGGCCGACCGCACCAGCGCCAGCGACTGGTAATAGCCCAAGCCACCGGGCACCGGCGTGCCGGTCGCGGGCATCAGCGGCGCGTCCAGCCCATCCACATCGAAGCTGATATAGATATCCTCGGGGAAATCATCAGGCAGCGTGACCTGCATGATCCCGCCGGTCACAAGCTCTTCAGCGTCAATATAGGTGATGCCCAATTCGTCACGCAGCGCGGCTTCGTCAGAGGACAGAGCGCGCACGCCATATTGCGCCAGCGCCATGCCCTCTTCCTCGACCAGTAGTTGCATGACCGATGCGTGGCTGTGCCGGAAACCCTGATAGGCGCGGCGCAGGTCGGCATGGGCGTCGATCTGCACAATGCCTACCCGGCGGCCCAGCGCGCGCGACACGCCCATCACAGCCCCCCATGTCAGGCTGTGTTCGCCGCCCAAAGTGACCGGAATTTGCCCGGCCCGCGCAATCCCTTCGGTGCGCGCGGCCAACGCTGCCAGCGCTTCTTCCAGCGGTTGGTCGCAGTCGATGGGTGGCGTGGTATAAATGCCCGCCGTGCAAGGTTCCATCCCGCGCCACAGCCGTTCCAACTGGTCCGACGCGTCAATCAGCGCGGCAGGGCCATGCGCTGTGCCAGACCCGTAAGACACGGTCTTTTCCAGCGGCATGGGCACGATCTGAAACCGCGCCTCTGGCTGGCGCTCAGACATGGTCAGTTCAGAGTTCAGGAAGATCATGACAGGCGGCCCTTGAAATCGCTGTAGTCAAACTGGCGGATCACGCGCAGCGCGCCCGAGTCGCTGTTCCATACGGCCAAGGCAGGCAGGCGCACACCGTTGAAGGTGGTGGTTTTCACCATCGAATAATGCGCTTGATCCAGAAACGCGACGCGGCTGCCAATATCCGGCACGCCGCCGAAATCATAGCGCCCGATCACGTCGCCCGCCAAGCAGCTAGGCCCACCCAAGCGCACCGGCACCGCGCCCCCTTCGCCCAGCAGCGCGGGGCGATAGGGTGCCTCGATCACATCGGGCATGTGACAGGTGGCGGATATGTCTAGGATCGCATTCGCGCCGTCATTTTCGACAACGTCCAGCACCTCGCCCACCAGAATGCCTGCATCCAGCGCCACGGCTTCGCCCGGTTCAAGATAGCAATGCAGGCCGGTTTCTTCGCGCACGCGGATCAGGAAATCGACCAGCCCGTCGCGGTCGTAATCCGCGCGGGTAATGTGATGGCCGCCGCCGAAATTGATCCATTTGAGATGCGGGGCCAGTTCAAGGATGCGCGGCGCGATATGCTCCCAGATCGCCAGCAGCGGCGACAGGTCTTGCTCGCACAAAGTGTGCATGTGCAGGCCATCTACGCCGCCCAGCGCGGCCGCGTCGATCTGCTCCAACGGCGTGCCAAGGCGAGAGCCGGGGGCGGCGGGGTCATATTTCGCGTCATCCCCCAAGGGCAGGCCGGGGTTGAAGCGCAGGCCGACATGGATCGCGCGCCCCGACGCTTGCAGCACCGGCAGAAAGCGGTCCTTGGCGGCGGGTGTGTTGAAGATGATATGGTCCGAGAGCGCAGCAATCTCTGCCATCTCATCAGGTTTGTAGCCCGCCGAGAACGTCTCGACAATGCCGCCGTAATGCTCGCGCCCGAGCCGTGCTTCCCACAGGCCAGACGCGCAGACGCCCGACAGGTAGCGGCTGACCAAGGGGGCAAGTTCCCACATGGAAAAGGCTTTTAGCGCACAGAGCACGGTCGCGCCGGAACGCGTTTGCACATCGGCCAACACGCGCAAATTCGCTTCCACCCGTACCTCATCAACCACGAAGCAGGGCGACGGCACGCGGTGCAGGTCGAACCGGGCAAAGGCGCCCGGATCGCCCGCGAAGGTCTGCATTGCCATCAGAAATCAGCCGGGGCCGACAGTTCCGTCAGCGTCCATGGCAGGCCGTGTTCGTTCAGCATGTCCATGAACGCGTCCGGGTCAAGCTGTTCGGTGTTAAACACGCCCGCGCCCGACCAAGTGCCGTTCAGCATAAGCGCCGCGCCGATAAAGGCAGGCACGCCGGTCGTGTAGCTGACGGCTTGCGACCCGACCTCGCGGTAGCATTCCTCATGGTCGCAGATATTCTTGATGTAGAACGTCTTTTCGCCCGAGCCGTCTTGCGCGGGGCCAGTGATGATATCGCCGATATTGGTCTTGCCCTTGGTGCGTTCGCCCAGATCGCCGGGGTTTGGCAGCACAGCCTTCAGGAATTGCAGCGGAATGATCTTGTGGCCCTCATAATCCACAGGTTCGATCCCCGTCATGCCCACATTCTGCAACACGGTGACATGGTTGATGTAAGCATCGCCAAAGGTCATCCAGAAGCGCGCGCGTTCGATCTCGGGGAAATGTGTCACAAGGCTTTCAAGCTCTTCGTGATACATCAGATACATGTTCTTCGGGCCAACCGCCTCGAAGTCGAATTCAACCTTGGTGGACATGGCGGGGCTTGTGACCCAGCCGCCATTTTCCCAATGCTTCACTTCGGCGGTCACTTCGCGGATGTTGATCTCCGGGTTGAAATTGGTGGCAAAGGGGTGGCCATGGTCGCCGCCATTGCAATCCAGAATGTCGATCAGGCGAATGCCCGACAGGTGGTGCTTGCGCACATAGGCCGCGAAAATGCTGGTTACACCGGGGTCGAACCCCACGCCCAAAGTGGCCATTAGCCCCGCCGCTACGAACTGATCATGCAGTTTCCACTGGTGGGAATATTCGAACTTCGCCTCTTCGGGCGGTTCATAATTTGCCGTGTCCAGATAGTGCACGCCGGTGCGCAGGCAGGCCGCCATCAGGTCCAGATCCTGATAGGGCAGCGCCAGATTGACCAGAAGCGCGGGCTTGACGGCTTCGATCAGCGCGACGGTCTGATCGACATCATTTGCGTCTACCTCGTAGGTTTCAATCTCAACCCCGGTGCGCGATTTCACCTCTGCCGCAATCGCCTCGCATTTGGCCAGCGTGCGACTGGCCACGCAGATGCGGCCCGGAAACAGGTCCGGGTTCATCGCCATCTTGTGCAGCGTGACCGAAGCCACGCCGCCCGCGCCAATGACCAGAACGTCCTTGTTGTCAGCCATGGGTATGTTCCTCATGTTCGTAATAGGTGTAGCCATTCATCGCGTGGCGATAGGTTTCCATCAGCATCCGCCGTTGCGCCGGGTTCAGCGTGCCATCCTGCACGCCGCGTTCCACGATGCGCTTGAACGCGTCCAAGCATTGGCGGGGTTCATATTCGACATAGGCCATCACTTCGGACACGGTATCGCCTTCGACCTCATGCTGCAATTCCAGCACGCCGTCTTCGTTGAAATCCACCGTCACGATATTGGTATCGCCGAACAGATTGTGCAGATCGCCCAAGGTTTCCTGATAGGCCCCGACAAGGAAGATGCCGATGAAATAGCGCTCGCCCTCGGTCAGTTCATGGATGGGCAGCGCATTGCCAATGCCGTTGCCCAACACGAATTGGTCGATCTTGCCGTCGCTGTCGCAGGTGATGTCGGACAACACCGCCCGGCGCAGCGGCTTTTCGTTCAGGCGCTGCAAGGGCGCGATGGGCACCAACTGGTCAATCGCCCAGACATCTGGCAGCGACTGGAACAGGCTGAAATTCGCGCGGTAGATGTCACGATGGGCGGACAGAGCCTCTAGCACCTCTTGCGGCACGTCAGCGGGGTGCTGTTGCACCACATCCTTGATACGCCCCACGATATACAGGAAAATCTGTTCGGCGCGCGCGACTTCTTCAATGCCGATCACGCCGCGGCGGAACAGGGCGCGCAATTCCTCGCGGTAGTATTCGGCGTCGTTCAGACATTCCTGCACCCGGCGCGGGGTCAGATAGCCGGAAATTGCCGCCATGTCCGACAGCATGTGATGGTCATCATCTTCGGGCGTCAGCGGGGCTGCGCGGTCGAAATAGCTGGCTTCCAGAATGTCCGACAGCAGCATCGACGAATAGGCAACAATCGCGCGGCCCGATTCGGTAACCAGCGTGGGATGGGGCACTTCGGCCTCGTCCATCTGATATTTCACGGTTTCGACCACGTTGGTGCAATATTCTTCCATGGTGTAGTTCATGGAGTTGTCATTGGCCCGCGCCTCGCCGGTGTAGTCAATACCAAGCCCACCGCCCAGGTCCAGGTATTCCAGCGGCACGCCAAGGCGGCGCAATTCGGTGTAAAAGCGGCAAGCCTCATCCACGGCTTGGCGAATATCCATGATCTGTGGCACTTGGCTGCCCAGATGCGCGTGTTGCAAAACAAGGCAATCCAGCATGTCAGCGGCGCGCAGCTTGTCGACCAGATCGACCACTTCCTTGGTCGTCAGCCCAAAGGTCGAGCGGTCGCCGGAACTGTCGGCCCAATTGCCGGTCACACGCCGCGTCAGCTTTATCCGCACGCCCAGCGCAGGCTTTTCGCCCAAACGCTTGGCTTCGGCGATGACGGTATCAGCCTCACCCGGTGATTCGATGACCAGAACGCAGTTTATGCCGGCCTTGCGCGCCAGAATGCCAAGGCGGATGAATTCGGCATCCTTGATCCCATTGCAGATCAGCAAAGCACCTTTCGGCAGATCGCGCGACAGCGCCAGAATCAGTTCCGGCTTTGACCCCGCTTCCAGCCCGAATTGAAACGGGCGGCCATAATCCACGATCCGGTCAATCACCTCTGCCTGCTGGTTCACCTTGATCGGGAACACCCCACGATAGCTGCCCTGATAGCCGCTGGTCGCAATGGCGCTGGCAAATGCTTGGTTCAGGTGTTCCAACTGGCGGCGCAGAAAGGCACCCACGCGCACCAAAACCGGGGTATGCACACCGCGTTCATGCAGCTTGTGCAGCAGGTCAGGCAGGCTGGCAGGCGTGTCATTGGGGCGTTCGGGATTCACCAACCCCAGATCGCCGTTTTCCATCCGGGCGAACATACCCGCACCCCAGCGATGAATACCGTATTCCTGAAAGACGCGATCTGGCATGAACCCTCCCCTTCTTGCGTGGTGGGATAACGTGAAGCGCCCGCATAAGAAATCCATGTGACAAAGGCAAGAAATTCCGCGAGTTTCGTGACGTTCATACGCGGGGAAACATGCTGATTTCGGCCAATCTGGGTTTTTTGTTCACCGATCTGCCCTTGCCGGACCGGGCCCGCGCGGCGCGTGATGCGGGCTTTGACGTGGTCGAATTTCACGACCTGCCAGAGGGGACCGATCTGGCGGCCCTGCGCGCAAGCTTGGGGTATATGCCGGTCATGGGGCTGAACACCTTCATGGGGCCGGGGATGGGCCGCGCGGCAGTGTCCCGGGGCGGGTTCGCACGCGATTTCGCGGTCGCCGCACAGGCTGCCGCGGCGCTGGGCGCGCGGGCCATTCATGTCGTCGCTGGTATGGGCGGGGATAGCGCCACCTATCTGCACAATCTGGACCATGCTTTGGCCCGCACCCCCTGCCCTATCGTGATAGAGCCGATCAGCGCGCCGGGGTATTTTCTGTCGGGCGTTGCGCAAGCCAAGGCGGTGCTGGACCATTTCAACAGCCCGAATCTGCGGATCATGGCCGATTGGTTTCACCTGCGCGCTTGGCATTCCGAGGACGAAGCCCAGCAGATTCTGACCCGGCTTTGGCCACATATCGGCCATGTCCAGCTTGCCCGCGCGGGCGACCGTGGCGCGCCCTGCCCTATGCTAGATGCCGAAATCGCGCGGCTGATGGGGCATTTGCGCGGCCTGCGCTGCGCGGCAATCGGGCTGGAATACCGCCCCGATCTGCCGCCGACGCGCGGATATGGCGACATAATCGCCGCCCTTCGCGCCTGAGCGCGTTGCAAGCCTTGGCGCAAGCCGCTAACAGGCGCGAGACCATCCCAGAACGGAGCGCCCGACATGACCCATCCCTTGCGCCTTGGAATTGCCGGGCTTGGCACGGTCGGCACAGGACTTGTGAAGCTGGTGCAAACCAACGCCGCGCTGATCGAAGCGCGCGTGGGGCGGCCCATTGAAATAAGCGCTGTCAGCGCGCGGTCGCGGTCGCGCAATCGCGGTGTCGATATTTCGGGCTACGCGTGGGAAGATGACCCGGTGGCCTTGGCCCGGCGCGACGATGTCGATGTTGTGGTCGAATTGATGGGCGGCGAAAACGGCCCCGCCAAGGCGCTGACCGAAGCGGCCATCGCCGCTGGCAAGGATGTTGTCAGCGCCAACAAGGCGCTGTTGGCACTACATGGCCAAGCGCTGGCCGAAGCCGCCGAAGCACGCGGCGTCGCGCTGCGCTTCGAGGCGGCGGTGGCAGGCGGCATCCCGGTCATCAAATCGCTGATGGAAGGGCTGGCGGGCAACCGGATCACCCGCATCAAGGGCGTGATGAACGGCACCTGCAACTATATCCTGACCCGGATGGAAGATGCGGGCCTGCCCTATGACACCGTGTTCGAAGAAGCCAACCAGCTTGGCTATCTGGAAGCAGATCCGACGTTGGATGTGGGCGGCATTGATGCCGCGCATAAGCTGGCGCTGCTTGCGGCCATCGGCTTTGGTGTGCAGCCCAATTTCGATGCCATCGAACTGGGCGGGATCGAGAAAATTTCGATCGAGGATATTCGCGCCGCCGCCGATATGGGCCTGCGCATCAAGCTGCTGGGCGTGGCGCAGATGACCGGGCGCGGGCTAGAGCAGTCGATGACGCCTTGCCTTGTGCCCGCCGACAGCCCGCTGGGGCAGTTGAAGGGCGGCACCAATATGGTCGTGATCGAAGGTGACGCGGTCGAACAGGTGGTGCTGCGCGGCCCCGGCGCGGGCGAAGGGCCGACCGCCAGCGCGGTCATGGGCGATGTGATTGACATTGCGCGCGGGCTGCGCCTGCCGGTCTTTGGCCAACCCGCAACGACGCTGGCGCAACCCATCGCCGCGCGCGCCACGGCGTCGAAACCCTTCTACCTGCGCATGACGCTGATGGACAAACCCGGCGCGCTGGCCAAGGTGGCCGAAGCGCTTGGGCTGGCCGGCGTATCCATCAACCGGATGCGCCAGCAAGGCCATGCCGATACCCGCGCACCGGTGCTGGTGATTACCCACAAGACCACGCGCGACGCGATTGAGCACGCGGTGGCCCTGTCGCTGAAAACCGGCGTGGTGGTGGGCGACCCGGTGGCCTTGGCCATTGAAGAGGACTGAGCCCCATATGTCGCAGCGCCCATTCTGTTAGCGCCCCCATATACACAAGCCCTTGTGGCAGCCCCAGCAAGGTCGCTACACAATCGGCAACCAATTCTTGCCAAGGACCTACCATTATGACAACGCCGACCGAATTCCACGACCGAATGCTGTCACTGGGCCTTGCCCGTGTGTCTGAAGCCGCCGCTCTTGCTTCTGCCAAGCTGGTGGGGCGCGGCGATGAAAAGGCCGCCGACCAAGCAGCGGTCGATGCCATGCGCAGGCAGCTGAACATGCTGGAGATCAGGGGCCGTGTGGTCATCGGCGAAGGCGAGCGTGACGAAGCGCCCATGCTTTATATCGGCGAAGAGGTCGGAACCGGCACCGGGCCAGAGGTGGACATCGCGCTGGACCCGCTGGAAGGTACCACGCTGACCGCCAAGGATTTCCCCAACGCGCTGACCGTGATCGCCATGGCCCCGCGCGGGTCGATGCTGCACGCCCCGGATGTGTATATGGACAAGCTGGCGATTGGCCCCGGCTTTGCCCCCGATACGGTCACGATGGACATGTCGCCATCCGAGCGCGTGCGCGCGCTGGCCAAGGCCAAGGGCTGTGATCCGTCCGACATAACCGTTTGCGTGCTGGAACGCCCCCGGCACGAGGATATGATCGCCGATATCCGTTCGACCGGGGCGGCGATCCGGCTTATCATGGATGGCGACGTGGCCGGGGTTATCCATTGCGCGGAAAGCGCGATGACGGGAATTGACATGTATATGGGCTCTGGCGGCGCGCCCGAAGGCGTGCTGGCGGCCTCTGCGCTGAAATGCATGGGCGGGCAGATTTACGGCAAGCTGTTGTTCCGCAACGAAGATGAAATCGCCCGCGCCCGCCGCGCCGGGATCGAAGACCTAGACAAGATCTATACCCGTGACGAGATGGTGACCGGCGACGTGATTTTTGCCGCAACCGGTGTCACCGACGGGTCCATCGTGCAGGGCATTCGCACCGAACCGGGCTGGGTGACGACCGAAACGCTGCTGATGCGGTCGAAAACCGGATCGCTGCGCCGGATGACCTACCGCTCGCCGCTGTAACGCGTGGCTGGGGGCGCGGCCCCCACCAGCCCGGAAGATTTGAGGCAAGATGAAGACCGATGCCGCGCTTTTATTGATCGACTTTCAGACCGGGTTCAAAAGCCCGGTCTGGGGCGCGCGCAACAATCCCGATGCCGAAGCGCAGGCCCTGCGGTTGCTATCGGCATGGCGCGCGGCGATGGCCCCTCTCGTGCATATCCGCCATCTAAGCACGGCAGATGGCAGCCCGCTGACCGGCGCAGGCGCGGAATGGATGCCGGAACTGGCCCCGCGCGGCGCAGAAGCGCGCTTCGAGAAATCGGTCAATTCCGCGTTTATCGGCACCGGACTGGAGCAGTGGCTGCGCGACCGTGGCATAGCGCGGCTGGTCATCGCCGGATTGACCACACCGCATTGCGTTTCGACCAGCTGCCGGATGGGGGCCAATCTGGGCTTTCAGGTGACGCTTGCCCACGATGCCTGCGCCGCATTCACGGCCAATGCCGATAGCAGTTGGACCGCAACGCCCGGCGCGTCCTTGCCCCCCGAAGCCATCCATCACGCAGCGGTCAGCCATCTGCATGGCGAATTCGTCACGGCGCGCGCGGTCGACGATATCCTGACCGCATGACAGGGGCGCGCGCGTATCTGGGTGTCACGTGTTCTGCCCTTGGGCGGCGCTGGGTTGGCCCAGATGCAACGCACGACCGCTTGGCAGAGGCGATCTGGCAAGCCACAAGCCTGCCGCCCGCCGTTTGCGCGGTTCTGGCCCGCGCAGAGGTCGCGCCTGAACAGGCTGCGGATTACCTTGCCCCGTCGCTACGCGCGCTTTTGCCAGACCCACGCAGCCTGAAAGATATGGAGCGCGCCGCCGCCCGGATCTTGCAGGCCGCAACCACACGCGAACGGATTGCGATCTTCGCCGATTACGACGTGGACGGCGCTTGTTCCGCCGCGCTGCTGCTGGATTGGCTGGGCGCCATGGGTGTGCGCGCCACGCTCTATGTGCCCGACCGCCTGACCGAAGGCTATGGGCCAAACGCCCCCGCCATGACCAAGCTGGCCGCCGGGCATGATCTGATTGTCTGCGTCGATTGCGGCACCATGGCGCATGACGCGCTGGCCGCCGCCAAAGGCACCGATGTGGTGGTGCTGGATCATCACTTGGGCGCGGAAACCCTGCCGCCCGCTTTGGCCGTGGTCAACCCCAACCGGCAGGATGAGGATGGCGATCTGGGCCATCTATGCGCGGCAGGCGTGGTGTTCCTGCTGCTGGTCGAGGCCAACCGCCAAGGCCGCGCGCAAGGGCTGCAAGGCCCCGACCTGATGGCGCTGCTGGATCTTGTGGCGCTGGCAACCGTGGCCGATGTCGCACCGCTTCTGGGCGTGAACCGCGCCTTCGTGCGGCAAGGGCTGAAGATCATGGCAGGGCGCAATCGGCCCGGCCTGCGCACCCTGTCCGATATCGCGCGGCTGGACAGCGCGCCGCGCGCCTACCATCTGGGCTATGTGATCGGGCCGCGCATCAATGCCGGGGGGCGGATCGGGGCCGCAGATATGGGCGCGCGCCTGCTGGCCACGCGCGACACCGCCGAGGCAGAGGCCCTTGCCGCCCGGCTGGACCTGCTGAACACCGAGCGCCGCGAGATTGAAGCCGCCGTACGCGCCAGTGCCCTTGCACAAGCCGAGGCGCGCGGCACCGACAGCCCGCTTGCTTGGGCCGCAGATGATGGCTGGCATCCGGGCGTGATCGGCATTGCCGCCGCGCGCCTGAAAGAAGCCACCAACCGCCCTTCGGTCGTGATCGCGCTGGACGGCGAGATCGGCAAGGGATCGGGCCGCTCTGTGCCGGGTATAGACCTTGGCGCGGCCATTCACCGTTTGGTGCGCGAAGGGCTGCTGATCGGCGGCGGTGGGCACAAGATGGCAGCCGGTCTGACCGTAGCCCGCGACGGGCTGGAAGCCGCGATGCAGCGCCTAGGCGATCTGCTGGCCCAACAGGGCGCTGGCGCCCAAGGGCCACGCAGTCTGCGGTTGGATGGCACGCTTATGCCCGGCGCGATTACCCCCGAACTGATTGCACAGCTTGACGCGGCCGGCCCTTTCGGGGCCAGCGCCCCTGCCCCACGCTTTGCCCTTGCTGATATGCGGATAGAGGATATCCGCCGCATGGGCGACACGCATCTGCGCTTTCGCTGCAACGGCGGCGATGGCAACCGCTTGGACGTGATCTGCTTCGGGGCCTTCGACAGCGATCTGGGACCGATGATTGCGGCCCATCAAGGGCGCAGATTGCATCTTGCCGGGCAGATCGAAATCAATTTCTGGGGCGGCCGCCAGACCCCGCAACTGCGATTGGACGACGCGGCGATACCGCATGACACGGCGTGAAAAAATTCCTGTCACAAACCATCATTTTTCACGCAATACCCTCTTGCGCAGCCCAAACGCTTTGACTAAACACCGCCTCACCACAGAGTGGCCCGTTCGTCTATCGGTTAGGACGCCAGGTTTTCAACCTGGAAAGAGGGGTTCGATTCCCCTACGGGCTGCCACCTTTTCCTGAAAATATTGCAATATCAAACCCTTAGGGGTCAGGATTGTCCCACCTTTCGGGGCGGCTGGAAAAAGTGGGACAGTTTGCGCAGCCAGTGTTGATAGCACATCCTGTTCACCCATTGCCCTGATCGTCATCCAAAGGTGACGTTGACCCGCCTCCTGACTTTTGGGTTCTCTGGCTTTTCCCCGCCTGATCGGCCTGCATTTTCTGCAACGCGGCTTGCGCACTGACCTTTTGACGGGCGGCCCGCGTGTAGGTCATCACCTCTTTGCTGTTCTTGTGACCGGTGATCGACATGATCTCGAACTCGCTGCAGCCAAGCTCAGCCAGACGTGCGGCGGCGGCTTTGCGCACCCCATGGATCGAACAGTGGAACAAACCGGCCGCATCGCACCAATCGCGGACCTTGCCGCCAAACCCGGCAATGGTGAATGGCTTTCCATATTCGGTGATCAGGAATGTCTTGTCGCCGATGGTCGAGGCTTCGATGACCTCGGTCAAAGCTGGAACAAGCGGGATCTCCAGCCGCACGGGGTTGCGATTGCGATTCTTGTATTGCGTGAAGATCAGCCAGTCGTTTTTCAGATGGGGCGGCCCAAGCTGGACGAGGTCACTGCGACGCTGGCCCGTGAACAAGGCAAGCGCCAGTGCCAGCCGCGCAGTGGTGCCGATCGGATGGCAGGCCTCATATTGCTCCACTTCCTCCATGGTCCAGCTGTGGAAACCCTCTCCGTTGCTTGGGAACATTTCAACCACGGCTGCGGGGTTCGAGGTGACAAGATCGTTGCGCAGGGCATGTTTGAACACGACCCGCAAGGCTTTGAGCATTGTATTCGCCGCCGACGGCGTCTCGACCATGGCATCGCGGCGGGCCCGAATGTGACGCGGCAAGATCAAGGCATAGGGTTTGTCACCGTCGTTCTGGTTCAGGCAGAACCGTTCGAGCACGTTGCGGCGGGTCTTTTGTGTCGACTCGTCCAGCCGCTGAAAATCCGCCGATGCGTAGTAATCCGAAATCAGCCACCGCATGCTCGCCCGATCCAGCCCCGTGGTGGCTTTGGGTTTTGCCTTTGGTTTCGGGTTCTTCACGGCAGCTTGGTAATCCTGCCAGAACTCAGGCGAACCCATTGGCCCACGCAGGCGCACTTTCGGCTGGCCCGCCTTGCGGTAATATAGCCGCAGGTTGCCATGCCGGTCGCGATCCTCGACCACATATTTGACCGTGATCTTCATTGCGGACTAGGGTCATCCCAAGGATTGACTGCGGCAGGCTCCTCATCTTCGGGCAAGGCATCAATCGCACGATCCAGCGCCCGCACATCCCACAACACCCTGCCCCGCAGCCGATGCGGCGCTGGCATGAAGCGTTCGCTCACCAGCAAATCAAAGGTCGATACGGACACGCCAATATAAGCCGCCGCCTCTGCACGGGACAAAAGCCGCACGGTCGGCGGATCAAGCGGCCGCCGCTTGCGGGGCGGCAATGCATCGGGATCGGGCAAGTGTGACATCACCTGTACCCCCTGTTTTTCGGGGCGAGCAGGCGTTCGGCAAAGTGCCACCATTCGCGCATACGCGTTCCTTTCGAATTCGCCCGATCACAGGCTTTGGGATTTAACTGCTATCCAGCTTTTTGAGGCGGCTGGGTTACGGGGTTCATATAGATGAATTAGGGTGTCGTTTCATTCGAAAACGACCGATGGCAATTCGGAATATGTGGATAACCCATTGTTTTTGTGATAAAAAATATGTCATCCCACGGCAATTACCACTTGTAAGATTCTGATTTTCTTGTCTTTTCCTGATTGCCTCTGAATTCGAGGTTTTCCAGTTGGGCCTTGCCATTTCTACTTTCCAACCCCCTTGGGTATCCCTTTTTCCTTTTTGGACCGACTTGGTTTTGTATCGTTGCCCCTTATTATTGACCCCGAGCGTATTTCGCTTCGGGGGGTGTGTTTGGTTTTTTTGGTTCTTTTGGCGCTTTGCGTGATGAGTGCCTTCGGCCCTTTGATTTTGGGATGAGCCAAGGGTTTTCGGGATTTCCCTGTTTCCGGGTTTTCCCATTTTTGCCCCGCTGCCCTTGTGCCTGACGGCGGGCAGCGGGGGCGCCTTGCGGCGCATGTTCGAGATCGTTCGTTTGATTTTTTGGTTTTTTTTGGGTTTGGTTTTGTGGGTTTGGTCCTTTTGGGCCGAGGGCATCGGATCGCCTTCGGCCCCATTTCATGAAGGGTTTACCTTCTCTTTTCAGGATTGTCCGGAGTGGTGCTCAGGGTCACCCGGCGGGCGACAGCGGGTGGTCTGTCTTGTCCGGGCTTTCCGGGATTTTAACCGCCGCAAGCAGTTCGGACAGGCGGTTGCGGTCAAGTTCTCGCTCACTCATCAAGGCTTCGGCGATCCGCTCCAAATCCCGCACATGCGGTGCCAGTGCCGCCCGCACTGCGGAGGCGGACGCTTGCAGCCGTTTCTCGACAGCAATCCGGATTTCATGCGAGTGCAGGTTCGGCGGAATTGTCGGATCGTGCCATGTCAGACGATCTGCAAAGCCGAAATTCAGCTCCATCTGCAGTGCCATTGCCGTGGCCAGTGCCAAATCGCTCGCCCGGCCGGTGCCGCCGGCACCGGACGAAATTTCCTCGAAAAACATGGATTCTGTCACGCGACCCGCGAGGTAGATCTTGAGCATCCCGTTCGCAAGCGTGGGGGTCAGAACATCGGGCATTTCCCGCAGAATTTCGCCGCTTCGGCCCCGGATTGCGACCCGTTTCGGCGTGGAAAATCCGGACAAATGCCCCATGAGAAGATGCCCCGCTTCGTGCAAGGCCACCCTGCGCAGCAAGTCAGGATCGGGCACCGGCGCCACGGCTTCTGCTGCGTCGAAGATGTGCCGGGCAGTCATGGGGATGCGGTCGCGGCGGGCCTTTGTCCGGGCATCCCGCAGCATCGCGGCGACCGTCGCACCGGTTTGCCCGATCAGTTGATCCGCCAGCATTTGCGCCTCATCGCCACTGAGGATGTCCGGGATCTGTGCGGCGATCATCGTCATCACGCCGCTTCGATCCAGCGGATCGACAGGGATATGGCAGTCAAACCGACCCGGCCGGATGATCGCGGGATCGATCATCGACAGGTGATTGGTGGCGCCGATGACGATCACCCCCGGCGTGCTGTTCAAGCGGTCCAAAAGGGTCAGCAGACCGTTGACGACGCCGGTCATGTAACCAGAGAAACGCGTGTCCCCAGTCCGACTGTAGAAACTGTCGATCTCGTCAATGAACAGGATCGCGGGGGCATTCGTGATCGCTTTTTCGACGGTCTCGGTCAGGACACGCAGCATGTCACCTTGGTGGCCAAAGCGCTGACAATCTGAGTAACTTGTCCGGATGAAGCTCACCCCGGCAGAACCGGCAAAGGCCTCGGACAGCATCGTTTTTCCGGTTCCGGGCGGGCCGTGAAAGATGAAGGATGAGGTCACTTCTGACCAATCCAGACTGCCCTTGCGCCAGTCATTCAGATCATCCAGAAGCTGCTGGAATGCCGCTTTCGCAACGGGCTGCCCGTGAACTTTGTCGAGCGTGATCCCGGGTTTTGTTTTGTCCGGAACACCGAATTCCGTGATCGCCTCGATGGCCGCAGACATGCTGTCGGCTGCGAAAACGCGGGCAAGGCGCAATTCGGACATTGCGCCGATGTCGACGCCTGCGGGCAGCTTTGTCCGGCGTTTTCCCTTGTGGATTTCACGCAAGATCGCAGAAAGCATTTCCGGCGTGGCATATGGCAGCGTCAGCTGTGCCGTTGCGACAGAGGCCATGGACGCAGACACTCCGGACATGCGATCGACAATGTAAATCACCGCCCGTCCACGCATGATACCGTCCTCGACGCCCTCAGCCACGCGGCGCAATTCAAGCGGTGATGCGCCAAGCTTAGGATGGGTGTGAATTTCCAGATCATTCAGCCGATGCCGAATATCCGCAGACGCGGTCAGCAACTCGACGTTCAGCTCCTTGATCAAGGCAGCAAGGCGCTTGCGGTCTTCCGACCGCTCCGCCGCGATCAGGGTCAGCGCCCCTTTGGGCGGCAGCATCGCCGGCTGGCCGATGCTGGCGTGGGCGTGCATCAGACGCAGAATCAAAAGCGCATTGAGCGCCTGATCGGGCGAGGGTTTGCCGCGATTTCCCGTGTCCGGATCCTCGGGATCGCAACCGTTCAGAACATCGGCAAAGATGTCATCGATGTCGCGTTCGGTCGGCTGCAAGCAGCGTTTTGCGAGGGTCATTCCAGGAAGTTCAGGGGTGGTCTGTTTGGGCATGGGGTGGCCTTTCATTGGGCAAAAAGGGGCTGTCCTGTCCCCGGGGGGGCAGGTTTTTCCGGTGTTTTAAGGGTGGGCTGGATCAGATCGCCGCTGGCGTGGCGCAGGTTCCGGACACGCCAAGATCCGACAGGGCAAGCCGCAAACTGGCGCCGGGAGAGGCCCGCAAGTGGGCTATCTCGGACAGCGCAACGCGGTGGGTGTTGCGCCAATCTGCGGTGAACTTGATCGCGTTTTCGGGCAGGATCACAAGGGCCAGCAGGTCAAAATCGGCGGGGTCATAAGGCTTGGTGCCGGTCGGCCCGCGCTGATAGCCCTTCTTGATATTGAACACATATTGACCGTCACTGATGGCGTGACGCGTCTTGATCTGAACCCGCACCAAAGCGTCAGGCAGCCAAAGGATGCGATCAAACGGCTCGTGTTCGCTGCACGGGATCGTGCGTTCGCCCAGCCGCATCATGGTGCTGTCGAACAGCAATTCGCCAGCAGTTCCAAGCTGTTTTGCAAAGCGGGCCATCACGTTGCCGCCGATTTTGGGATAGTCCCGCAAGGCTTCACGGGCTTCAAAGGCTTCAGGGGCGGGCTCGGGCGGACAAAGTCCGGGAAAATAGAGTTGATGGGCCATAGGCGGCCTTTCTATGTGCAATGAGGGATAAACGGGGCGCATGACGGGCCCCGTCAATTGGACTGCGCCGGATCAGGCCGGGATCGGCATCGCCGAATCCAACATGGGCGGCTCATGCCCCGGCCCACCGAATTCCCTCAGCTCTGCCATGTCTGAAAAGACCGAGAAAAACTCCGTCTGCATCCGGAAAATGCGGTGCTGCGAGGGGGCGGTGAGAAAGATGTCCTGATGATCCCGCACGCGGGCAAACACATGCCGTTTGTCATCATCATCTGTGGTGTCAAAAAGGGTTTTCAGGAGGAAAGCCAGGCGCATCAGGCCTTTGTCTGCAGGGATTTCCGGAATGTGTTCGAGGATATCAAAGCAGCCTTCAATCAGCCGCTCCCGCAGGTTTTCCGCACGGCGCAAGTCGCTGGCGAAATGGTGCGACATCGGGTCGACATCGCTGTGATCGATCAGCATCTCGGCATCAATCGCAGCCCGGAACAGCCGGAGAAACGCGGGGAACGCATGCACGATTGTGCTCGCGGGGGAGTCTTTCGGGTCACGCGAGGGCGTGTTATCACTGGTATCAGCCATGGGGGCCTCCTCAATAGGTCCGTGTGGTTAGAGTGGGGCAAGAGGGTAGGATCTCTTGCCTTCACTCGCTCAATGTGGGATCATCGAATTATGATGTCAACATTGTAATGCGGAAAAATCAATGGCTCCCCCAAAAAAAGACACAGAAGCACTGACGGTAAGACTTCCACGCGAGATTATCGCCCAGATCGACGATGTGCGCCGGCTTGAGGATGACATCCCGACACGGCCGGAGATGATCCGGCGAATTTTGCAGGATTGGCTTGAAAATAAGGGGAAATCCGAAATTTAAGCAGGGAGATTGACAAGTCCGTCCGGGAAAACCTTTACCCCCAGGGCAACGGCCCTTCTTCCACGACTTGCCCGAACACCCGTTCCCGATGCCATCGCAGATTTTCAGGGTGCGGATGGTGCCGATGATCCGCGGGTTTCAGCCATTTGCCACTCGGATGCAGCGACCAAGCAGTTTCTGCCCCATGGTCCAGCCTCGGGCGAGAGGCGCGAAAATTGACAACCACGGCAGTCTCGGCTGATATTTATATTGACGATTTATCATCACAGCCCCGTTGGATGCATCACGATGGACGAAAAGCGCAGGAAAGACCTCAAGGAATACCAGCGTCGACGCACCGAGCGCAGACGTGCCCGGGGGCTGACGGTCAAGACGATCTGGATCCGTGAAGAAGACACCGAAGCATTCGGCAAGGCGACACAGCCGTTCGTCGATCATGCAAGGCTGATCGAAGGCGTGACAGGCAGTATCACGCTGGAACCCTCTGAATTAAAAGATATTCTTGAAAGAAATCAGTTCCCCTACACACTGGATGACCTGATGTTTCTGATAAATCTAAGGCAGACGATCATTCTGAAGCCGCACGAAGAGAAAGAAAGCTGGTCCCGAGCATCTGAAATACTGCAGAAATACGGGTTCAAGATCGAACTGGATGAGCTGGTCTGGTGAGCCTTGGCCCAACGCGAAAGTTTTTTCAGACGATGGCATTTTCCCTATTGCAATGATGATATATCGACAGTATATATACCTCAAGACAGAGAGAAGGTTCGCATCGCCGCATCTGCGGCTGAACGTTCAAAAGCGGCGCCAGTGCTCTCTGTTTATCGGTGCGACTGCCCTTGTGGCTTTCAAGCCTTGACTATCGCCGCATGTGCGGCTGAAAGACAAAGAGAGGCGAAATTGCCCGCTGTTTATAGGTACGAATGCCCTCGCGGCCTTCAAGCCTAAATCATCGCCGCATGTGCGGCTGGACGATGGTGAACGCGACAAGCGTTTATTCGAGAGAGGGTCAGAACACTGTTCTGGCCCTTTTTCGTTTCATAATACCGCCCAACGGCCTGCGATTGATCTCTGGTCCAGGTGGGGGCCTCGATTACACCAAAATCGGTCTTGCCTGTTTACCGCCTGCCCCCCTTGGCGTTCTGGCATAATGCTGACATTCTCGCGCCAGTTGCGGAGCGAGGACAGGCACCATGGGTTTGCACGATCAGAAAATCGAAGGCGTTCCGCAGTTTGTCAGCTATTTCGTGCCGGTGATCGAAATCATGCGGGAGTTGGGTGGGCAGGCTCGTCCGCGACAGATCTTTGACGAACTGATCAAGCGGCATGACATCCCGGAGGATTTTCTGGCGCTGACCAACAAGAACGGCGGGTCAAAGTTCGAGAACAAAGTGCATTTCGCACGGACCTATATGGTGAAAGCAGGCATCATGACCTCGCCCAGCCGGGGCGTCTGGGGGTTGTCAGATCTGGGGTGGAGCGCAGAGCTGACGCCGGATTGGGCTGCCGAGATTTTCAGAACTGCCCGGGTTAACTTTTCCGGGGATGAGGATGAACAGGAAGCCCCCAAGGATGACCCTGCGCCCGAAGGGGTGAATCACTGGTTTGTCGGCGCATCATGGGGAGGTGACGATCAGACTGACCGTTTCTTGAACGAAGGCATCTGGCAAAACGGCTATGAAGATAAATTCTCCAAGCTGGTCAGGCAGATGAAGCCGGGTGACCGGATCGCGATCAAAGCGTCTTTCACCCGCAAGAATGATGTTCCGTTTGAAAACCATGGTCGGGCCGCAAGCGTCATGCGGATCAAAGCCATTGGCACAATCACCGCGAACCGAGGCGATGGCCTGACTGTCGAGGTGGACTGGCAAGAGCTTGACCCGCCCAAAGATTGGTATTTCTACACTTACCGCACGACTGTCGCCCGTGCCCGCGTCGAGGATGATGACATGGCAAGGCGGCTTGTCGCCTTTACCTTTGACGGGGCAAATCAGGATTACGGCTATTTTCTGGGGCATTCCTATTGGGCTGAACGCTTCGACCCTGAAATCGACCCCCTGAGCGCAAGCGAGGCCGAAGACGCGGCGGAAGATGACAACGCCCCTTTGCCGGAAATCCAGCCCTACTACGTGAATGACATTATCAATGAAGGTGGCTTTCTGGGCCGAGATACCCTGTCGGGTCTGGTGGATCGCCTGTCATCCAAGAAAAACCTGATCCTGCAGGGGCCACCCGGAACTGGCAAAACCTGGCTCGCGAAACGACTGGCCAAGGCCCTGATCGGGCGCAGATCGCCCCTGCCTGATCAGCTGCGATCGGTCCAGTTTCACCCGTCATTGTCCTACGAGGATTTCGTGCGGGGCTATCGCCCCTCCAGCACTGGCCTGACCCTGACAGACGGGATTTTCCTGCAAGTGGTCGAGGCCGCCCGCGCCCAACCAGACCTGCCCCATGTCCTGATCATCGAAGAGATCAACCGCGGCAACCCGGCCCAAGTGTTCGGCGAGATGCTGACCCTTCTGGAGAACACCAAGCGCAGCCGGGCCGATGCGATGGAACTGGCTTACCGCAAAATCCCCGGTGAAAAAGTCCATGTCCCCGACAACATGCACATCATCGGCACGATGAATATCGCGGATCGCTCGCTTGCCCTGGTCGATCTGGCATTGCGGCGCAGGTTTGCCTTTGTGACGCTGGAGCCGATGCTGAACCCTGCATGGGAAGACTGGTGTCGCGACAGGGATTTCCCGGATGACGTGATCACCCTGATCCGTGACCGCATGAACGCCCTCAATGACACCATCGCACAGGACAGGGCCTTGGGGCCGCAGTTCCGGGTGGGCCATTCCTATGTCACCCCCGGAGATGACGACATTCCAGACCCAAGGGCATGGTTTGCCGAGGTCATCGATACCGAGATCGAACCGTTGTTGCAGGAATACTGGTTTGACGCCCCCGACCGGGCCCGCGAAGCGGCGCAGGCCTTGCGTTCCGGGCTGTAATGGCCACCCCGATCCCCCTGCGCAACATCTGGCTGCTGTTTTTGTACGCGGCCGATCTGGTGCAATTCAAAGGCCGGTTTGATCATCAGGTTGAAACGGCACGGGATCTGCCGGATCTGGTGGCACGGCTTTTGACCCATGTGGTCGAGGAACGCCTGCGCCGGAACCTATCGCGTGGATACCGGCCCAAGGCGGCCACCCTCTCGCGGGTACGGGGGCGCATCGACATGCTGGAAACCACGACGCGGCAATTGATGGATCGTGGCCGCATCGCCTGCCGTTTCGAAGAACACACGATGGACACGCCCCGCAATCGGCTGGTCAGGGCGGCGTTGGAGCGGCTTGCGGCCCGCGTTGCGGATGATCTGGTGGCGCATCGGTGCAGGCAATTGGCGGGGGATTTCACACGCATGGGCGTTGTCGGCCCCCGCCCGTCCTGGGCAGAACTGGCCAGCGATCAGATCGGGCGGAACGAAAGTGCTGACCGCTTCATGGTGGCCCTGGCCCGGATGGTCTTTGATACGATCATCCCGACAGAAGATGCTGGCGGCACTTCCGGCACCCTGCCAGACAGCACCGACCACCTGATCCGCCGCCTTTTTGAACGTGCCGTGGGCAATGCCCTGCGCCTTGAACTGCAGCCCCAGGGCTGGAGCGTGACCCAAGGCAAACGCCTGTCATGGCCGATCACAGCCGCGTCCCCCGGGATCGCGGCGATCCTGCCCGGGATGCAGACGGATATCGAGTTGAACCATGCCGCCACCGGCCGTCGCATCGTGATCGACACGAAATTCACCGCGATCTTCACGGCATCCAGCTACCGCGACCAGATCCTGAAAAGCGGCTACCTCTATCAGCTTTACGCCTATTTGCGCAGTCAGGAGCGGCCAGATGATCCGGCCAGCCTGACCTCTGAGGGCATGCTGCTGCATCCGCAAGCAGGCGGGGCGGTGGATGAGGAGATGATGATCCACGGCCACCGGATGCGGTTCAAGACGGTTGATTTATTGGGTGATCCGGGGTTGTTTGAGGAACACCTTCGACGGCTGGTTGAGGAACGTGAAATAGTTGGGGGACTCTGAGTGCTGCAAACACATTCCGGACCACCGCGGGCACGGGATCGAACGAAGAGCTTTTGACGCGATGGGCGGGAAGCTGCCGTTCGCTATGGCACTAACTAATGACCGCTATGGGAACGTTGGTTCACGCTGCGCTGTTGGCATAGGTGGGTTGCGCAGAACTATGCCGACCGGAAAACTGGGCGACAGCTTGCTTTACCCAATCACGCCAGAGCTGCAACGTTACGGACCCGTAAAGGCTGATTGGGCAAAGAAATTTTCAATGCTCCACAATCAGTTTTGTGACTGTATTCCCGATTTCCTCACGGATGGGGGCGGCTTCGATTATCTCTTTCTCATGCCTGGCAACATTCAGTTGCTAGGCGGAAAATGGATCAACGAAAGGACAAGAAAATGGCAAGCCCACGCCCTACGAACGGCCCGTCAACAACCGGAAATAAATCTGGTTCTGGCCGGGGAAACAACCCGCCTAAGGGGAAATAAGCAGCCTGTAGCCAGCCGTGCGCAGTATCCCCAAAGGCTGCTGCAAAAGGCTCGGTCACGATAACAATTGAAAGAAATGATTGGGATGGTGGTTGCACCGCCATCCCGTTATCGAGGTGCAAAGTGTATTATTCAAAAGATAAAGAGTTGAATCAGGTGATTGCAGAGGAAGTGAAGTCAGGGGCGCGGTTTGTCTCGGGAAAGAAGCATGCCAAGCTTTTCTTGGCCGGTGGTGGATTGTTGGTATTCTCCCGAACGCCGAGTGATCGACGGGCGTTTCGGAACGTGAAGGCTGAACTATCCAGGATACATCGCCAACAGGCCAAGGTGTGACCGTGTCCGACACTCAGCGGATTGCTCAACTTCCGACTTCACACTCAGCACTCCTCTACGCTGTATCATTGTTTTGCGCGCCCGAATGGCAACACTCAGAACGCCGCCGCTACGCACTCTCGGAGATGCGTTTGGAGAGAGGGGCTGACCGAACGATTGAGTTAATTGACCTGCTTAGGCAGTCGTTGAGACAGGACCAAGCGTCAACTCTTTGGGGAGATGTAGTCGAACAGCTCCTAAGGCTTGGGAATTCCCTGGATGCGCTCGAACTCCACACGCGGACATACTCGGCAACTCCGCAGCAGACGCTTTGCGTGCTTCTAGCGTTCGACGTTATGCCTGCGCTTGGTAGAACCTGGGGGTTTTGGTGCCAGGATGAGGCGCTTTTGCCTCAGATGCCCGAAGACGACCTTTGGTTTTTGCCGCATCAAGATCCTGCGAACCCAGATCGTTTGATTTTGCCAGTCGAGAAAGTGCTCTCATGGTGGTTAGAGAAATTTGACGGCCCATTAGATCGGCTTTGGGGGGAATACGACGACGAAAGACGACGTACGCTCGACAACTGGAAGTCTGGCCGAACAACGCCAGCGCTTTCCAAGATCATGGAGTGGTTCAGTGACGATTATCAGTTTTCACACAAGAGTTCAGACGAAGCTCATCTTTCTACAACGCAGCTTCGCTCGTTGTTGCTTTGGGCACGCGCGATTGAGCAAGCCTACAAGGATCTCGTTGGTTACTTGACGCCAGGTTGCTCACCGAACGACACTGATCCGATACGCAACAAGGCTTTGCAATTGATCGAGCTCTTTAGGTGGAGCCACGAGGCCACTTTGGCCAGCCACGACACTTCGGTAGAACGAGAGAGAACGAAATTCTCTGCCGCCTTCCCTAGGTGGGCAAAGTCCAGCGTTTTCTCGGCCATTGCAGCCAACGAAAACGGTGACTTGCCTGCACCCGAAACCATTGGTCAGTTTTTATCACTAATGTTGATGTCTATGCCGGATGACAACGTTTTGCCTGACCTATTTGAAAACTTGCAGGCCAGGTCACCCAAAATGTGGATGCCCAACCAGGAACGACTTGGAGAGCGAGAAGCAGTTCAAGCAACCATTGAAAACGTGCTCGTGACGTGGGGTGGCGATGATCCCGCGCGTCAGTTCTATGTCGCCTCTGGTCTGGAAAAGCTTCGAAAATTGCCCCGCATTGACGAGTTCGAAGCAGATCTCACCTACTTATGCGCCCTCGACGCACTGTCGTCGGGCAACTTTTACGAAGCGTGTCAGCATGCCGAAAAGGCTCTCGAACTCTGTTTGACGCGGTCCATCGGGCCACTGAAGCTGGATATCGCAAAGCTCAACTTCTCACTGGCTGTTGCTCAGGACGCATTCAAGCGTGCCAGTGCAGAACGAAGTTTTCGAATTCTTTGCAAATCAGTCCAGCCTCGAGATGCAGCTCGCTGGAAACTCGGCGAAGGCCCGATCGATTATTCGATGCGGTTGGCTGCCGCTGATCACGCGGCTTGGTTCTGGGACAACATTGTTCGCCCGTATGAAGGGGTGGAAATCGAAGCGCCGCTGCAAGAAAATTCCGAGATCATTCGCGCGTACGCAGGTTTGCTTTGGTCGGTCGCTTCAGAGGATGAGGTACGCGGGTTCATCAAGCAGTTTCGCCGCAAGTTGAAGCACAAGTTGCGAGATGTGCGTGGCGACACGTTCTTTACTATATCATCAAAGATGGTGGCGGACATCGCGCCGCGGATGAGGCAAATGCCGACATATCCCGGGATTCCCAAAGAACCCTACGAACTTGCCAATTTGATGGCCGCAACGCATTTAAAGCTGGCCAGCTTGTTGCCCAGGGACGTTCTGGAGGCGCGTGACTACCTAAAACAGACTGTGCTGATGTTGGCCGCCGATCGAAACGATGTCGACATGGTAAAGGCACTCGTTGATCGCCTCGTGCATGATCGCATGCGTGACGGAATCAATGCTCAGGATGCGCTTGGCCGTACTGCATTGCATTCAGCAGCCAAAGTTGGAGCCGATCGATGTTTTGAAATTCTTCTTGCCGCGGGCGCGAATCCGACGCTTCAGACTTACACCGGAAAGACACCTGCCCTTTTTGCCGCAGAATTTGGGCGGACCACGATCTTCGAGATGAGACTGAAATGCACGGCGTATGAAATTGGCAGAGATGAGTTAAAAAGAGCATACGAACTGGCGCAGGAATCTGCAGAGAACTTCAAAGCAAAGCGCAAGGATTATGCCATTCAGGGGTATAAGATTGCCGGACGGATAGGTTTTCAAAGGATTGCAGCGTTGGCGTTGGATGCGCTGGGAGAATAGCCGTAAGCATCTCGTTTGCTGACAGGACCTTATAGGGGCAGTTTAAGAAACATTTCCCGCGAACTGCAGCGGGCTGTACTTCGAGCTTAAAACCGACTTCAGCCGCGACAATCGCTGATGTCCGCAAAGGGCCGTCTCTGGCCATTGCATGATCTTGTCAATGTCAGACGGGCCAAAGCGCTTGGGCATCTTTAGTTGGCTTCTTGAAGTCGTTCAGGTTTCGTTTGGCGCTATCGCCAACACACGCCTCGTAGACGCTTTCTCTTTTGTTGGCACCCCAGCTCGCAGCGCGCGCTGCGAAGTGACTCGACTCACTATGCCTTTCCCAAGTGACGACCTTAACCTTCTTGCCGTCAGATAGCGTTTTGAGCTGTCGCTCGAAGGTCAAAAGCGTGTCTGACCGGCGCCCGTGTGCGTCAAGGTAGTGATAGTGATATCCCCAGTGTCCGTGGTTTTCCCTCTTAAGAAGTTCCTTGAGGCTAGGGATGGTCAGGAAGAGGGCGACAACGTTTTCGGGTAGATCGGGAGCCACGACGACACGTAGAATTGGCTCAAGGTTTCCCCGCAGGAAGGGTATGAGCGGCCCGCGAATTTCTTCTGCTCCCAATGACCAGCGATCATCATAAACAATTGCGAAGTTCTTTTGCCATGTCCGCAAATCAAGATCTTCTTGCCTCATGGCGCTTTGCAAGTTGCCGACAAGGTCGTCGATTTCGCGAAGCAGTCCACTAAACTCTACTTCGAGGTTTTCTCGGGTAGAAACCTCGCGTCCAGCGTAACTGAGTTCTCGCAGTCTTTCGCGCTTCGAGACGATACCGCTAATGCAGCCCTTGACTTTGTCTCGTCCGACAAAGCCCACCAGTAGATGTTCCTGCTCAGGATTGAAGTTAATCTGGCTCAAATATCATAGCCCAAGTCTGGTTAGGGGATGTGTCTACCACAACTGTATAACCTCTATTCGCTTCATGCCCGATGCGGCCAGCATATTTTTTGACGGAAAAGCGCAGGCAAGCCACGGAGGCTCTATCGGCGGCTTGGCGAGCGCTAACAACTTCAACCGCCTGAAAATGCTGCGCCATGAACGAATGGCCGGTCTGGTGAGGCTGCGCCGCAGCAAAGGCATCTGGGATGAACGTCAGGATAGGGCCGTCCACGTCTCGGCCTCAACCGCTTGAAGCAGCGACTTCTCGACCCACTATCAGGAGCTCGCCATCGCCGCGATGGGTGGCTGTTGAGGCATCCGTCGCCTAGACCAAAAGGCTGCGGACCGGATGCCCTCGGTAGAGTGATTGGAAAAGTCCCCGAACCTGCTCTCGCCCCCACACATAGCCCCGCTGAAACTCCGACAGGGCCATGTGCCCATTGTCGATGTAGTCGAAGATGGACGAAATCTGCATGAGGATACCGATAAGGAAGGCTTGGGCATAGAGTATGTCAACCAATTTGGGGGCATGACAAGGCCATTTGACTGCCCATGAGGTAATCTCCCCATTTTTAACGGTGTGCATCCGTAGAACTTACGCGGCCATTTTCAGTTTCATAGCGGGTGTGATGCCGCCTATGCCCATGTTGGGGCGGTCGTTGTTGTAAGTCCATAGCCATTGCGTGGCTTGATCCTGAGCCTCCTCGATGCTTTCGATGATGTATTGATCCAGCCATTCATGCCGGACTGTCCGGTTGTAGCGTTCGACATAAGCGTTTTGCTGCGGCTGTCCGGGTTGGATGTGCTGGATAGTGATACCCTGCTTCTCGGCCCATATTCTGAGCTTCTCGCTGATGTATTCAGGGCCGTTGTCGACCCTGATCGTGCCAGGTTTTCCGCGCCATTCGATGATGCGGTCCAAGCAGCGGATGACCCGTTCGGCGGGCAACGAGAAGTCCACCTCGATCCCCAGCCCTTCTCGGTTGAAGTCGTCCAGCACATTCAGCAGCCGAAAAGCACGGCCGTCGCCAAGACGATCTGCCATGAAGTCCATCGACCAGGTCACATTGGGCGCGTCTGGCACCGCCAGAACATCAGGCTTCTCCCGTTTCAGCCGCTTTCGAGGCTTGATCCGCAGGTTCAGTTCCAGCTCGCAGTAGATCCGATAGACGCGTTTGTGGTTCCAGGGATGCCCCTTCACGTTGCGCAGATGCATGTAGCGCGACAATCTGGATGAGAAGAGCGCGTCAATCAGGATGAGAATCCTTGGTCGCGACGAGAGTTACGATGGCGGTCTTTTCAGCCGCGATCAAGTGGTTTGTGTTTTTGATTGTCGCGGCGCGTCAATCAGCTTTGACGTTGGCCGGTGTAGCTCTTTGAGCAGGCCGTCCCGGCCCCTTTGCCTTTTCGGCAGCTCTGCGCCGGTAGCTTTCGACATTCATCTCGAAGATGCTGGCATGGTGAACGAGCCTGTCGACGGCGGCCAGTGTCATGGCCGGGTCAGGAAAGATCGTATTCCATTCCCCGAAAGGCTGGTTGGCGGTGATCAGCATGGAGCGCCGTTCGTATCTCGCGCTGATGAGTTCGAAGAGCACGCTGGTCTCGGCCTGATCCTTGGTGACGTAGGCGATATCATCGAGGATCAGCAGGTGGAACTTGTCGAGCTTTGCGATGGCGCTTTCGAGAGCGAGGTCACGGCGGGCTTGCTGCAGTTTCTGGACCAGATCGGTGGTGCGGCTGAAGAGGACGCGATAGCCTTTCTCGACAAGAGCGAGCCCGATGGCGGACCCGAGATGCGACTTGCCCACGCCTGGTGGGCCAAACAACAGGATGTTGCTGCCCTTTCCGATCCAGCTGTCGCCGGCGGTGATGGCATTGACATGGGCCTTGGACAGCATGGGGACGGCGGTGAAGTCGAAGGTCTCCAGCGTTTTGCCGGGCAACAGGCGTGCCTGTGCGAGATGGCGCTCGATCCGGCGGCGATCGCGTTCGGCCAGTTCATGCTCTACCAGAGTGGCAAGCAGGCGGGCGGCAGGCCAGCCCTCCTTGTCGGCCTGTTCAGTTAAGCGTGGCCAGAGCGCCTTGATGGCAGGCAGGCGCAATTCATTCAGAGCGAGGGTAAGACGGGCGGTATCGGTCTGGGACGATGTCATGCTGCCACCTCCTCAGCGGGCGCAGCGCTGCTGACAAGTTGATCATAGGATGAAAGGTCGGCCATCTTCACCTCGACCTGAGGGAGTGCCTCGTCTGACGGGGCAAAGAGCGCGCGCAGGACCGCCATGTCAGGCGGGCGGTTCTGACGAAGATCCTCCTCGATCTGCGCGGACAATTCGGCCTCGCACCCCCGGTCGTGAGCCAGCGCCAGAAGGTCGACGGTCATGCGGCAAGCTGCCTTCTCACCGGTCTGCTCCAGAAGGACTTCGAACATGTCGCGAAAGGCCCGGCGTGGAAACAGTTGATCCCGGTAGACCAGCCCCATGAGCGCCATGGGCTTTTTGCGCAGGGAATGGATGACATGGTGGTAATTGACCACGTGCCCATGGCTTCCGCTGCTCGATGCCCGACCGCGCGGCAGCGTCATCAGGGTGCTGCCCCCGAGAAACAGCTCCAGCCGGTCATCGTAGAGCCGAACCCGCAGCTGATGTCCGATCAGCCGGGATGGCACGGTGTAGAACACCTTGCGCAAGGTGAAACCACCAGAGGAGGTGACGCGCAGTGTGACCTCCTCGTAATCCGTCGTGCGCCGGGCGGGTAAAGGCTTGAGGCTGGCGCGCTCCACGTCAATACGCTTGGCATTGCGGGCGTTGATCCGGCCCACGATCTCGTCGATGAAGCGCCGGTAGGCCGTCAGGTCTTCGAAGTCGCGCGAGCCGCGCATGACCAGCGCGTCCTCGATGGCGCGCTTCAGATGACCATTGGGGCTTTCGATGGAGCCGTTCTCGTGCGCAACGCCCTTGTTGTTGCGCGTCGGCGTCATGCCGTAATGACGGCACAGGGTATCGACGCGGTCGGTGAGGTCCGCCTGGGTGGATTTTTCCAGATTCTTGAAAGCCGCCGACAAGCTGTCGGTTCTGTGTTCCCGCGGCACGCCACCGAGCGTCCAGAGGGCATTCTGAAGCCCTTCGGCCAGCGCTACATAGCTTTCGCCGCCCAGTACGACATGGGCGTGCTCGAAGCCGGAATAGGCCAACCGGAAGTGATACAGCCGATGATCCAAAGGCTCACCGGCTACGGTCACACCCAGTTTGCCCATGGCGGTGAAATCTGACAGGCCCATCTTGCCCGGCGTGTGGGTCTGCCGGAAGATCACCTCCTGTTCAGGGCCATGCTCGGCCTTCCAGGCGCGCATCCGCCGCTCCAGCGTGCGCCGGATGCCAGTGCCCAGATCGGGGTGCCGTCGCATAAGCTCCTCGTAAACGGCCACGGGCCGGATCCCCGGTGAGAAGCGCAGCAGCGGCACGACCTCCGTGTCGAAAATATCCGCAAGCGGATCCGGTCGACGTCGGCTGCGCGAGACCTTCTTTTGCGATGGCAACGTCGGGTCGGCCTGCAGTCGATAACCGGTCGCTTGGCTGATACCGGCCTTCGCCGCGGCTACGGGAGTGGAATGGGTCTGTCTAAGCGTCATGAAGAGCCTCATCTGTTGATCAGTGACATGACGGCCCGGCATGAACGATCTCCTTACGCAGAAAATCATTCCCTATCCGAGCCGGCCACGACGTCAGACCCGCCCATTTGGGGCGCAACGCGGGGGTGGGGTCTCTCCAGTCGGGCTACGCCCTCCCTGCGAGACCCCACCCCCGCGTTCTCATCCTGATTGACGCTGGATTCTCACCTTGTTTGTCGCGCGGCAGATGCAGGAAACACAGGCCAAATCCCCATGTCTTGCGCGCATCCGTCAGCCCCGTCAGCAGATCGGCGATCACCTCGTTCTCGGCCTTCAGCTTTGCGCTGTACCGATAACAGGTCTCACTGACCCCGAAGGCCCGGCACGCCAGCGCAATGCTGACACCCCGTCGTTCCACCGCCGTTTCGGCCATCTCGCGGCGCTGAGATGGCCGATCTACTTTTTTCCAAGGGCTTCCTTCAGCAAATCGTTCTGCATGCTCAGATCGGCATACATGCGCTTCAGCCGACGGTTCTCTTCTTCCATCGCCTTCATCTGGCTCACCATCGACGCATCCATGCCGCCATACTTGGCCCGCCATTTGTAAAACGACGCATCGCTCATCCCATGCTCGCGGCACAGCTCGGAAACCGGCACTCCGCCTTCGGCCTGACGCAGGATCGCGATGATCTGCGCCTCAGTGTATCTGCTTGTCTTCATTCGAAATCTCCCCGTTCATCTTGCCGAGAAAATTCCACTTTTGCAGCCCCTTAATTTCGGGGGGGATTACCATGATCAACAAGCAAAGAACTCAGCCCAGGGAAGGGCCCGAGCCTTTTGCGAACCCTCGAACGCCACGAGGCAGGGGCCAGCCCCCCAGTTGTCCACATTTTTCGAACTGGCAGGCATAAAACAAGGCCAATATCGGCTTTGGGTTTTCACGCATTGAATTTATCTAAATACCAACCGCCATGCGCGGGCTGGTCCAGAAAGGAAAATAGAAATGCGAGACTCAAAATCGAACTGCCCTAGTGAAAAAGGATGTCCCTGAAATGCCAGTGCTTCTTTATAAAAGTAGGGATGACCATAAAAGCATTCCAGAAGGCTTTTCCCTGCGCCCCAACGGATTATTCAGTGTCGAATATGACGAGAACGGGCTGCCGCGATATGAGCGCATCTGCGATTGGATCTGCGTGACGGCGACCACACGCAATGACATGGGGCAAGGCTTTGGGCGGCTGGTCGAGTTCACATCCGTCACGGGCGACGCCCGCAAACTGGTAATCGACGCAAGCCGTTTCGCGTCTGGATCATCCAGCATCATCGCAGAATTGCTCTCGCTTGGCCTGCGCATTGAAAGGGGCAGCAAGCGAAAGGCGCAATTGCTGACAGCACTGGAGCAATGGATCCCCGAGAATATATGCACAACGACGCCGCGGCGGGGCTGGCTGTGTGATGACTGCTTTATCCTGCCCGATTCAAATGTGGTCGGAGGCCGGGCTGTTCATTACACCGGTCGCAACGATTTGCGCAGCGCGGCGGCACAGGGCAATCTTGAAAGCTGGAATTTCTATATCGCAGATGACGCTCACGAAAATCCGCTGATGATGACGGCAATTTCGCTGGCGTTCCTTGGCCCGCTGATCGAGCCTCTCGGACTGGAGCCCTGCGGACTGCACCTGCGCGGCCACTCTTCGAGCGGGAAATCGACGATTGCAGCGGTGGCGACGTCGGTTTGGTTCGCCCCGGACGGAATGCGGCGGTGGCGCACAACTGACAACGGACTGGAAGCCATTGCTGAGAGTCGAAACAGTATGGTGCTCGTCCTGGACGAATTGGCTGAAATTGACGGTAAAGCCGCCGATGCTGCGGCTTACATGCTGGGGAATGGCGAGGGGAAAGCCCGCAGCACCGCACGGGGCGGCTTTATCCCGCAGGCACGATGGGCGCTCACGATCTTGAGCACAGGCGAGATCAGTTTCCGAGCCAAGCTTGCAGAAGCCGGGCGGAATATACAAGCTGGGCAACTTGTACGTTTTCTTGATGTCCCTGCAGATACGGGGCGGTTTGCAGCATTTGAAAACCTGCACGGTTTGAAAACTGGGCGTGCGTTCAGCGACATGCTGAAGCAGCAATGCTCGCTTTGGCACGGCACGGCAGGCCCGGAATTTGTGCGGCGGTTCCTGGAAAAGAGAGACAAGATAATATGCAAGGCTCAGGACGTCATGGCGCAGTTCCATGACCGCGCTGAACAGATGTATCCCAATAGTGGTTCCGGCGTAGTTGGGCGTGCTCGCGCAAAATTTGCCGCGATTGCCGCCGCTGGCGAATGCGCAGTAGAGCTTGGTGTTGTGAATTGGTATTGCGGCGAACCAAGCCATTCGAGCTTGATGATGTTTCAGATGTGGCGTGAGGGTTATCTGAAAAGTGAAGCCGACGGCGTCAGGGATCGCAGTGTCGAGCTATTGCGGGACTTCTTGACGCAAAATGAACATCGCATTCAAGATGCCGACATTGGCGCGGCAACGATTGAGGCCCCTATCGCCTGGCGCAAGGGCGGGTATTTCTACCTGCCGAAGCAGACGTGGGAAGCCCTGTTCACGAAAGAGCAAACCCGCGAAACCCTGCGCATCCTGCATGACAAAGGCCTGTTCGAATATGGCGATGGCCGCAATCTTGGGAGCAAACTGTCGGGTGTCGAAAACGGGCCGAGCCGTGCCTTGAAAATCAGCGAGAAAATCCGTGACGTGCGCGTGTCGGAAATGTCGGATGTGTCGGAAGAGCCATGTTTTTAGAGGACTTGGCGCTTCCGACAAGCGGCCGGGTGTCGGATGTGGTAGGCATGTGTACCGACATGATCCTGTAAGGGCTTATGGCGTTCAACGCCAAAGATCCTTCACCGGCGTCGTCCGTGTCGGTTTTTGGTCGGCGCAAAGCCCAAATTGGCAGCTACCATGCGGCATCCTGATCGACGTACCCGGCCCTTTGCAGACGGTCGGGGCGACCACTGCGCCGCGGTAAAGCTTCCCCGAACCGGTCACTCAGGCACGCTGCAGCATTCTTGAGTATTGATTGTCTGCGATGCCGGACGAAGCCGTCGGCCGCTGTCCTCCATCGAATGACGGCATTGCTTTGGATACGTCCTTTGCGAAGCAGGAAACATGAGAGTTCTTGCCTGCCGTTGCGGATAAGCCTAGTGGTGAAGGACGGCTGACCGTGACCATCCTCCATACCCCGATGATCCGTGGACCCCTGTTCCGAATTGGGCACCACGACCTTCGTGCCCTCTAACATGTCGCTGAAATAGTCATGTCTCGACCTCAGGCCTCAAGATGCCGGGCGACATTTCGAACTGTGATCCAGCTTATTCTCTTATTCGACTCCACTGTCACACCGGCAATATGTGGTGTCGCAATCAGATTGGGCGCACCGGCCAGCACATTTCCCAATGCGAGGGGCTCATTCGCAAAAACATCCATCGCAGCGCCACCGATACTGCCCGTCTGCAAGGCTTGCGCCAGTGCAGCTTCATCGACGATCTGACCACGGGCTGTGTTAATTAGCACTGCGCCCTGTTTCATCGCCGAAAGACGCTCTGAATTGAAAAGGCCCCGTGTGGAGTCCGTCAATGGCACATGCAGGCTGACAGCATCCGCGGTCGACAGAAGGGTTTCAAGCGTTTCACGGCGCTCTGCGCTCTGCCATGCCGGATGATCTGCGGGCAGGAACGGATCATAGGCGATTATCGTCATCCCGAGGGCGCGCGCGCGTTCCGCGACTGCCTGTGCGATGGCCCCATATCCGACAAGCCCAAGACAAGCACCTCCACATTCATAGCCAATCATCGCCTGCCGTGGCCAATGTCCGGCCAGCACTTCAGCGCTGCCCATCCAAGCCGCGCGGCGTAAAACAAGAATAGCTGTGACGACATATTCAGCGACCGATACCACATTGCCGCCAGTTGCAGGACAGACTTCGACCCCGCGTTCAGCCGCAAAGTCGGTGTCGATATTGTCAAGACCGACCCCCAGTCGCCCGATCACACGCAAGCCAGAGGCTGCCTCGATCAGAGCGCGGTCAACCTTCGTGCGGTTGCGCACAATCAGACCATCCGCTTTGGCACAGACCTGCCGCAGACGCTCGGAATCTTCGACCAGTTCAGCGTCATATGTCACATCGTGGCGCGCGCGCAGCCAGTCAATCGCTGGCGCGTCCATGAATTCGGATATCACCACATGGCCCATGGGGTTTCCTCTCTTTTAGTCACAATTCCTGAAATGCCCGGTCGTTGCACCGCGACGCCGAAAACCTCATGTTTCACGATGCAAGGTCACAAAGCTCTCAAGTTCTTCCGGCAGGCTCCTGAAACCATGCCCAAGCCCCGGACGCGCAGACAAAGTCCAATGGCCATCCGCGATATGTGCCTGCGAACTTGCAACAAGGTCGCGCAATGGATTGGCATTTACATCGACTTCAAGCGCGCCCGCGCCCCCGGCAGCCGCGAGAACATGGGCGGAAGCAAACAGCCCAATCCCGCCACCCAGAAAATGCGGGCAGTATATCTTGCCGTTTTGAAGCGCCTGTTGTGCAACCGCCAGATTGCCGCTTACACCGCCCCATTTGCAGACATCGGGCTGCACATAGCGCAAATGCCCGGCCCCGATCTGAGTATCGAAATCCGCAAATCCAGCCAAATTCTCGCCCCCGGCCAAGGGCACGCCGATCTTTGCAAGTTCAGCCCAGTCAGCAAGCGACGCATCCGCAGCAATCGGCTCTTCCATCCACCGCAACCCCAAGGGCGCAATCTTTGACAAAAACGCACTGGCGTCGGGCACAGACCATGCCTGATTTGCGTCAGCACACAGGGTCTCAGTCGATTGCAGCAGGTTCATGCAATCGCCCAGCGCCTGTGGCTCCCCGGTACTGTCGAACCCGACTTTGACCTTGAAGCCGCGAAACCCGATGGCGCGCGCGCTTTCAATCGCCTTGGCAGCATTGGCAATGTGGATCCCGCTCGCATAGACCGCAACGCGCGCGGCAGGACGGTCCGACAGCACAGCCGATAGCGGAACCCTGCTGCGCGTCGAAACCAGATCCCAAGCCGCGATATCAAGCCCCGCAATGACCTGCCGGAACGGACCCGGCTCACCACATTGCAACGCCCGGATGCGGGTCGTTGCCTCAAGGGTGAGCAGCATCTCGGCCGGGCTCTCCCATGTCCGCCCCAGCACGATATGGGCCAGATCATCCATCAACAAATGGACCCGGTGTTCCGCCCCGGCGACAGGCCAGTTTGCAAAGACCTCGCCCCAGCCGACTGCGCCAGACGCCTCTTCGATGCGCACGAACACTGCCGGCCGATCGCGCATGACACCGAAAGAAGTTACGACCGGCGCCGTCAGCGGTGCGCGCAGCGACCAGGCGCTAATCCTGTCGATACGAAAGGACAGACCATTCTCATGCATAGGCGCAAGCGAAGGCACCTTCGCGGTCAATCGTCTGAAGATCATAGCTCGGTGACCATGGTTTCGCATTCGTGCGTGTCAAATCGCGCAGGCGCTGCATGCGGGCGCTTCCGTCCTGCGCCAAAGCGTCAAGAACGGCCGCGCGGTCAGGAAAATGCGACTGGATCGCATCCAGCCAGATCGTGCGACCGGCAAGGAACCCCTGAGCGCCAGCAGCATAGGAATAGCTGAGCACCCGCTCGAAATCCTCAGGCGCGGCACCTCCTGACAGGAGAACCCATGGAATGCCTGCATCCTTGCAGATCTGGCCGATCGCCTCGAATTGCGCCGCCGCTTCTTTGGCTTCTGCGCTGCCATTACGCTCCGGCAACGACGCCGCAGGCAATGGGGATTCCAGCTTGTAGAGATCAACGCCATATTCGGGCTTTGCAAATTCCCGCACGCTTTCAATCACCAGATCGGCCCGCTTATCGGCGCTTTCCACATAATCCGTAGTGTGTTGCTTGCTGTCGGCAAACGGATAGACCAGAAGTTCCAGCACGAAGGGAATGTCATGACGGCGACATTCCGCACCAACCGTGCGCACATAATCCTGCTGGTGACGAATGACTTCTGGCGCGGCATCAGGGCGATACCATGCCAACACTTTGACGGCATCCCCACCCAGCCTGCGGATCTTCTCGACACTCCAATTGTCGATGGAACGCGAAATGCGCCCCCCGGCAGTATCGTCAAAGCGATGCTCTTCAAGCGTAACGATCAAACCGGTGCGCGCGGGCAGAATATCGATGGCCGCAGGCACTGCGAAATTCGGGTCAAGCAACATCGAAGAGGCGTGGTGCGACAGCCCCTCGACCAATAGGCGTTTCGCGGCAAGCATGTCATGGAACGAAACCTCGCGCGTTGCCTGTCCGCGCGCTTTGGCAATGGCATTCACAAGCGGCGGGCGCTGATCGAGGGCCACCATTGTAAAAAAACCATCCGCATCCGCCAAGCGCGCTATCCCGCGCGTTTTACCGATCTGAGTCATTCTAGCGTTCTCCACAGCTTGAGTGTTTGTTGAAAATTGGGAATTCCGGCGCGGCCATTGCGCCGCGTGCATTTCAATGCCGCCGCTGCCGCCGCGAAACCAGCGGCGGACTGGCTGTCAGCCCCTGCCCCGATGGCCATGGCCCATGCCCCATGAAAGACGTCGCCCGCACCATTCGTGTCGACGACATCGACATCGAACGCGGGGTGATGGCGGTTCCGACCGGCCTCGATCCAGTCAACGCCCTGCGCGCCGCGCGTAACCGCCGCGACCTGACAGCCATATTTCACCACCTTCTCAAGCGCCTCAGGGCCTGCAAATTGCGCTAATGCCTGCTCAGAGAAAATAGCGTGATCGGTCAGCGGCAACAGGGTTTCAAAGACCGACGCTTCGGCCACGTCCGCATCCAGTACTGTCGGCACCCCGGCATCCCGCGCGGCGCGCAACACTGCAACCGCGCCCTCTGGCCAGCGCGAGTCCACAAGGACCGCATTAGCCTCACGGACCTTCTCTAGGTTAAGCCAGTCAGGCGATTGCGGCAAATCCGCACCGCGAAAATTGACGATCAGGCGCTCGCCTTCCGGATCGACCAGCACGCAGGACACCGACGACCGGGCATTCTCGAACAAGCGGAACTGATCGACATTGACGCCATCAAGCGCAAGCTCGCGTTTCATGGCCTGACCTGCACTGTCCTGCCCGGCACGGCCCCAGAATTGCGCTTGCCCGCCAAGCTGGGCAACCGCGACCGCGGCTGTAGCCGCCATCCCGCCACCACCCGACGCATAGCCACCTGCCACGGATTTACCTGCATCCCGCGGCAGCAGACCGACAGTCCAGATGTGATCCATGGCCGTAAGCCCGAGGCAGATCACCGCCGGATCGGTCTTTGTCCATCCTTGAGGTGCGGCAATCATAGACCAGCTATGCAGAGATATTTCATCTCGACATACTCCTCGATCCCATGGCGCGACCCTTCGCGACCAAGGCCGGATTGCTTGACCCCGCCAAACGGCGCGGCCTCATTCGCGATCATGCCGGTATTGATCCCGACCATGCCGGATTCCAATGCTTCCGCGACCCGGAACACCCGCGCCAGATCGCGGCTGTAGAAATACGCCGCAAGGCCGAACTCGCTTCGATTTGCCAGCTCGATCGCTTCCTCCTCAGTTGCGAAAGGGATCACCGGGGCAAGTGGGGCGAAAGTCTCCTCCCGGGCCACAAGCGCATCGGGGCTGACATCTGCAAGAACAGTCGGTTCGAACCACGACCCGCCCAAAGCGTGCCTTTTGCCACCCGACAGCACGCGCGCGCCGCGCATCACCGCATCCTGCAAATGGGCCTCGACCTTTTCCACAGCCGCAAGATCAATGAGCGGCCCTTGCTCCACCCCGTCCTGCGCGCCGTCACCCACATTCAGTTTCTGCGCGGCTTGCGCCAAGCGCTGCGCGAAGTCTTGGGCGATAGACTGGTGCACATAGATCCGGTTTGCACAGACACAGGTCTGACCGGAATTGCGAAACTTCGCGATCATCGCGCCCGCAACGGCGGCATCAAGATCTGCATCCTCGAAAACAATGAAGGGCGCATTCCCCCCCAGTTCAAGCGAGAGCCGCTTGATGTCATCTGCACTTTCACGGATCAACCAGCGTCCGACCTCGGTCGAACCGGTGAAACTGATCTTTGCGACATCCGGGCTTTTGCAGAAGATCGACCCGATCATCTGCGCCTTGCCGGTCACCACCTGAAACACGCCAGCGGGGATGCCCGCCCGTTCTGCCAAAACCGCAAGCGCTATGGCTGAAAGCGGTGTCTGGGACGCAGGTTTCACGATGATCGGACACCCTGCGGCGAGCGCGGGACCGGCCTTGCGCGTGATCATGCCATTGGGGAAATTCCACGGCGTGATCGCAGCACAGACCCCGATGGGTTGTTTCAGAACGATGATGCGCCGGTCCTGTGCTGGTGCGGGGATCACTTCGCCGTAAACGCGCTTGGCCTCTTCGCCGAACCATTCCAGATAGGCGGCATTCGATAGGATTTCGCCTTTGGCTTCCGCCAGCGGCTTGCCTTGTTCGCAAGTCAGGATCTGCGCCAGATCATCCGCATTCGCGACGATCAGATCATACCATTTGCGCAACAGCGCACTGCGCTCTTTGGCAGGGCGCCCGGCCCAATCGGCGCGCACAGATCGTGCGGCAGCAATCGCGCGCTCGATCTGCTCTGCACTCAGGCTCGGGACAGACGCAATCACGGCCCCATCCGCAGGATTTGTCACAGCAATCGCGGCCTCTGGCGCTGCGGCAATCCACGCACCCGCAATGAAGGCATCTGCGCGCAGCAAGCTCTGATCAGTCAGTTTCAATGTCATAGGGTCACTTTCCGTTTCTTCCGATGAGGCGCATTTCTGTGGCACTGTCGAAAAGATGTGCCTTGCCGGCAATGGGGCGCAAAAATACCGAACCACCGGCCACGGGCCTCAGGTCAGGCGAGACGCGGGCGATGAGTTCCTGCTCCGCAGCGCGGACATGGATCAGCGTGTCGGAGCCCAGAGGCTCGACAAGCATGATTTCGGCAGGGATGCCCTGCCCCTCTGGCACCACTTCAAAATGTTCGGGGCGCACACCAAGGATCAGGTCAGGCCCGCTGACCCCTGTGCTTAAGCCACTGTCAAGCGGCAAGCTGCCCCCCCCTGCCAGCCGAAGCTGTTCGCCCTCCAGAGTAACCGGCATAAAATTCATCGAGGGCGAGCCGATAAAGCTGGCAACAAAAAGGTTGACCGGTGCCTCATACACCTCTTCCGGTGTCCCGAGCTGCTGGATGACACCCGATTTCATGACAACGATCCGGTCGGCCATGGTCATCGCTTCGATCTGGTCATGCGTGACGAAAACCATCGTCGTGCGCAATTTCCGGGACAGTGTTTTGATTTCAGCCCGGACCTGCCCGCGCAGCTTCGCGTCTAGATTGGACAATGGCTCATCGAACAGGAACACTTGCGGGTCACGCACGATCGCACGGCCCATCGCCACCCGCTGCCTCTGCCCGCCTGACAGCGCCTTTGGGCGGCGATCTAGATAGGGGTGAATGTCCAGCAATTTCGCGGCAGCATCAATCTTGGCGTTGATCTCGCTCGCGGGCAGGTCACGCATTTCCAGCGCAAAGGCCATATTCTGCCGGACCGTCATATGCGGGTAGAGCGCATAATCCTGAAACACCATGGCAATATCGCGCTTCGCGGCAGGCACATCATTCACGCGCCTGTCCCCGATCATCAGATCGCCGCCGTCGATTGCTTCCAACCCGGCCAGAACCCGCAGCAATGTCGACTTGCCGCAGCCTGACGGGCCGACCAGAACGATGAATTCCTCATCCTCGATTTCCAGATTCAAATCCGGGATGACGGTCACCGCCCCATATTTCTTGACGAGGTTTCTCAACGAGATCGAGGCCATTACTGATCTCCTGCAAATGACAGAATTGGTTTGATGGATTTCCCGCTCGCAAATTCCGCGAATTTGCATGGCAGATCTGCCAGCGCAAAGCGATCATCGACAAGTCTGGCGTAGCGCGCGCGATCCGCGCGCAGAAGCGCCACATTTTCCGCAAACTCGCTTTTCGGGAAATAGAAGGTTCGCGTCATCGTGAAATCCTTGCGGCGAAAAACCTTGTCTTCGTTGATCACCCAAGGTTTTGCATTCTCGCCCACCAGAACGATCACGCCAGCAGGCAGCACGAGATGGATCGCCAGATCCCGCGCAGCGTGATTGCCGGAACATTCCACGATCAGATCATAGCGTTTCTCAATGCTGCCGGTCGGGACGATATTTGCGCCGAATTCGCGCGCAAGTTCCGCCCGCTCGGTGTTTGGCTCACTGACATCAATGCTGCCATAGCCCAAAGCATGTGCCGCCAGCAGCACACCCAGCCCGACAGGCCCTGCCCCCATGACAAGCACCGTCGGAAATGAATTGCGCAGATGCCGCGCCGCTTCGCGCAGCGCATGCGCCGAGGTTCCTATCGTGTCCAGCAGCAGCGGCGCAAGGGTTTCGTCAATATCTTCCGGCACTTCCAGAAGACAGTTTTCCGGCACGGTCAGGAATTCGGCATAGCCACCATGCCGGTTCCACCCGATCAGCGAGGATACCGTCAGGCAGCTTTGCGTCATGCCCTGAAGGCAGGTCGCGCAAGTGCCGCAATGCTCGGGGATGTAGACGGCGCAAAGCTTACCGTGCAGCCTGTGGCCGCGCTGTTCGACCCAACCGGCAATTTCATGGCCTGCGATAAATTCTGTACCGCCACGCCACAGTTTGAAATCCGAACCACATAGCGCGGTCGAGGCGACACGCAAAAGCACTTCATTGGCGGCAGGTTCGGGGCGCGGTGCCGCGACGATATGGATTTCCTCATTTCCACGGAAATCAGCCGCCTGCATCATCGGTTCATTGCTGCGCATGTTCATCCTTTCACGGCACCAAGGGTGAGCCCGGAAATCAGCCATCTCTGAACGACAATCGCCAGAATCAGCGGTGGCAGGGCGATAATTGTGGCAGCGGCCATCAGCCCACCCCAGTTGGTCGAGCCTTCGCCAATGAAGTTGAAAGACGCCGCGATGAGGGTCTTGGTCTGCGCATTGCTCAGGACCAGCGCGAACAGAAAGAAGTTCCACGAGAACACAAAGGCCAGAATCGAGGACACAGCCAGACCTGACGACACGAGTGGCAAACCGATCCGCCGGAAAATCCGGAAGGGCGAGCAACCATCAACCTGCGCCGCTTCAAAGATCGAGCGCGGGATCGCATCGAAATAGGGCAGCAAGACCCAGATCACGATTGGCAGGGTGATCACAGCATGCGTCAGGATCAACGCCCAGTAGCTGCCGATCATGTCCACTTGCCGAAACATCACATACCACGGCAGCAGGAACAGCGTGCCCGGCGCCATCCGTGCCATAAGCGCAACGACAGCAGGCCAGGTGATCCGCGTCCATGATGCCACGAAAGCGGCGGGCGCGCCAAAGATCAGGCCCAGAATGGTCGATCCCGCAGTCACGATCAGCGAATTGACGGCATAGCTCATAAAGGGCGTCTGGCGCGTCAGCGTCGCGTAATTCTCTCCGGTGGGCGAGAATACCAGCGTCGGCGGATATGCCGTGACCTCGTGAGAGGGCTTGAATGAGGACAAGATCATCCATGCCGTGGGCGTCATCACGATGATCCCTGCAAGGACCAGTAGCGCCACATTGATCCAATCCAGCCAAGGTGCATCCGAGGGTTTTCTTGACATTTTACCACTCCACTCCTGCACGCAGCCGATTAAGTGCAATAACCGCACCCAAAACCATCACTGACAAAGTGACCATCAGCGCGCTGGCATAGCCCAACTGGAAGAACTCGAAGCCCTGCCGGAACCCGTAGATGTTCAGGGTCATCGAATGGTTTGACGGGCCACCCTGCGTCGTGATGTAGATCAGGTCAAAAAAACGCAGCAGATCGACAGAGCGCAGCACCATCGCGGTGACCAATGTGGGCAGCAACAATGGTAGCGTGATCCGGAAGAATACCGCCCGCCGCGACGCGCCATCGATTTCGGCGGCTTCATAGACGGATGGCGGCAGCGATTGCAGCCCCCCCAGCACAATAAGCGCGACATAGGGGGTCCATTGCCATGTGTCGATTATGGCAAGCGTCGGCACCACCATCATCGGAGAGGCCAGCCAATCGGACGGCGGCAGGCCAAGTGAGGTCAGAATCCAGTTTGCAGCCCCAAGCGAGGGATCAAGGATCACAAGCCACATCATCCCGGCCACGACAGGCGGCAGCAGAAAGGGCGAGATGAAAAGCGATCTCAGGATACCCGGCAGGCGTTTGGCACGAAACAGCAACAACGCAAGGCCGGTTCCAAGCACCAACTGCATCGCCAGCGAAAGAGCATAAAGATAGAAGGTGATCCAGATGCCGTTCCAGAACTGCACATCATCGATCATGCGCCGGTAATTCGTCCCACCCCAGCCCGTGATCTGACCGGTCGAGGAATAGGTCTGAAAGCTCATCCAGATTGTGTAGATGAACGGAAACGCTATCATGCTGACGGTAAAGACAAGCGCCGGCAATGACATCATCGCCATCTGGCGACGCTGGTTGTTTTCGACTCTCATTATCTGTCTCCCTATCCGGCCAGAAATCCGCCATCGACAGAAAACACCGATCCCGTGATATAGCCCGCACCGGGCATGCACAGAAACGCGACTGTGGCGGAGATTTCTTCGGGTTGTCCCCACCGCCCCAAGGCCGTGCGGGCGGCGATGCGGTCATAATGCGCTTTGTCCTTGCGCCCTTCGGCATTCAGCGGCGTTTCGATATATCCCGGTGCCACCGCATTCACGCGGATACCCTGATCCGCCCAGGCATGCGCAAGCGCGCGCGTCAGCATCACGACTCCCCCCTTCGAGGCACAATAGGCAGGGAGCCTTGGCAAAGCTGCAAAGGCATTCATCGACGCGATATTGACGATGCTGCCCTCAGAGGCCGCGAGCGCGGCCTGAAACGCAAGGCATGTGCGCATCGTGCCTGTCAGGTTCACGTCAATCACGGCCTGAAAAACCGACAGATCATATTCCGCGTCGCGCCGCAGGATCCCTGCGGCATTGACCAGACAATCGACATGCGTGCGTGCTGCCGCAAATTCTGTCACCGCGCCATCATCGGTAATATCCAGAATTTCGACACTCAGACCCTCTCGCCCCTGATGAGCCGCGGCGCTAACCTCTGCGGCAGTGGCACCGGTCGCGGTCACGGATGCGCCATGGTGCAAGAACTCGTCAACAATTGCCGCGCCGATCCCTCCTGTGCCGCCAATGACGACAGCAAAAAACTTCGGCGGCAACTGGAAAGATGAAGACGTCAAGACAATGCTCCCCTGCGATAGCGGTTTGAATTGCCAGACCAGCGCAGTCTATGCGCTGGTCTGGTGTGCAAGGCTCAGTCTCTTGCGATCAGCGCATTCAGTGCGGTGTCGGCACGCGCGCAGGCCTCTTCGACAGTGCCATTGCCCAAAAGCAGATCCGCGACCGCCTGCCCGATATATTCGCGCGATTCCGGGTTGGCGACGATCGGATAGCCAATCTCGGAAGACCCGGTATTGGCAAGCACGGTCAAAGCGTCGTGCCATTGCTGGCGCACATCACTTTCGCTCAGCCATGCCCGGTAATCCTCGGATTCCGCGATGGCCTCACGCGGAGGCGCGATCCCTTCCAATGCAAGGCGTGCCTGCATTTCCGGGCCAGTTGCCCATTGCAGGAAATACCATGCCGCATCAGGATTGCTGGAATGCGAAGAAATCGCCAGCGACCAGCCGATCACCGTCGGGTGCGACCCGCCCGGCCCTTCGGGCAGTGGAATGATCGCGGTATCCTCAAGCCGGACACCACCCTCCATGATCGGTCCGAACTCGTTTGACGACTGGAACGACATGGCCGAACGCCCGGCGCGATAAAGCGCAGTCAATTGCTGGAAGCTGTAATTCACCACCCCCGGAGGGCCATAGTCCCGAAGCAGATCAGAATAGAGCGTAAGGGCTTGCTGCGTTTCAGGCGCGCAAAGTACCGACTGGCCGTCATGCATGTATTCGCCGCCCATATTGCGCAAGAAACCCGCAAATGTGTAGGGCACAGCCGGTGCCAGCCCGCGCGATGCAAACGGGGTCAGATCCGTGCAGTCACTCAGACTTGCGGCCACTTCAACCAGCGCGTCAAGCGTTGCCGGAGCCTCAAGGCCACATTCCTCGAAAACATCAGTGCGGTAGTAGAGCAACGGACCTTCGATATTCAGCGGAACGCCGGTCAATGCGCCATCAAAAGTCGCTGCCTCCATCAAGGCTGGTCCAAACCCCTGCGCATCATAGTCAGGCGACACATTGTTCGCGATGAAATCCGAAATATCCGCATACCAGCCCGCGGATGCAAATTGCATGCCCTCGCGCGAAGGAAGCGTCATGAAGATGTCGATCTCATTGCTGCGCGCGTTCATCACTGTCATCAAGCGCTGGCGCATCTGCTGCTCTTGATAGCTGTCCACCACCAGATTGATGCCGGTCAGCTCGCGGAACTCGTCTGCATTTGCAACGATCAACTGCCCGAGCGGATTGGAATTTGCCAGAAAGGTAATTGTTTCGCCTTCATGTGCGCGCCAGTCGAACTCCTGAGCGACACCCACAGCAGGCCAGCATATGGCAAGCGCTGTCGACAGGTACGCGGCACTTCTGAATGTTATGTGCATGTGCTTCCTCCCTTGAATGGTAGTATCGTCCATACTGCCCCTAACAGCATGTAACCGGTTACATATCAGCTGAGTTTCCCTCACGTCAAGGATTCTCGTCGCATCACATCAAGAAACAGTTTTCAATTCTGAAATTCTACGGCTAAACTTGCTTAGGAGGATCGCATGAACACCAGAAATTCTGACATTTACTTAGGAAATCGAAAGGCTATCGGGATCCGGGATATCGCGAAACGCGCCGAAGTTTCGACAGCAACCGTGTCGCGTTTCCTGAACAATCCGGCCTCTGTAAGTGTCGCATTGCGGCATAAGATTGACAAAGTAATTGAAGAAACCGGTTATATTCCGCACGCATCCGCACGCGCCTTGTCCTCCCGCCGCAACCAGACAATCGGTGCGATTGTGCCGACTGTGGACAACGCCATGTTCGCCCAGGGGATACAGGCGCTACAAAGCTTTCTGGCGTCAAAAAACTATCTGCTGCTTCTCGCCACGAACGAATATGATCTGGAAACGGAACTGCGACAGGCCCGCAATCTGGTCGCACGCGGCATCGATGCCCTGATCCTGCGCGGCGACAGACACCACCCTACGCTCCATCGCTTACTGGCGGCGAATTCGATCCCCTTCATCAATGTGGGCGTCTATGAACCGGCCAAACCTTACCCCTCTGTCGGGGTCGACAACCGAGAGGCTGGCAGAGAACTGACAAGATACATAACCGGATTGGGTCATAAACGCATCGCAGTCGTTGCCGCTCATCAGCGCAACAATGATCGCGCGCAAGCCCGGCTTGACGGAATCCTCTCGGTTCTCGCAGAAAACGGATGCAGCCCTCCGGACGAATGGATCTTGCACGTGGACTACAACCTGTCCGATGCAGGCGATGCCGCGCGCATGCTTTTGCATGGCGAAGACAGACCGACCGCCATTATCTGCGGCAATGACGTCATCGCCTATGGCGTGTTGATGGCGGCCATCCGGCTGGGTACCTCAGTCCCGCAAGACTTGTCAGTGGTTGGTTTTGATGATCTCGAATGGAGCCGGCATCTGCAACCAAGCCTGACAACCATCCACATGCCAACAAATGAAATCTGGACCCGTGCAGGCCGGTACCTGGTCGAAGTGCTGGCCGATCACGCTCCGGTTCTGCATCAACAGGTCCAGTTTCATCTGGTCGTGCGCGAATCGACCGCGCCGCCGCGCAAAAATATCGCTGAAAAAGCCCCTGCCTCGACCACGGCCTGAGAACATGCGCCCCCCATTCGCAGAATAACGGCGGGTGTGAAGATGTGCGGAAACCTTTCCGGGTACATGTGCCCCACGCGCAGAAAAGCACGGGGATCCCGCGACCTCGCCCAGATGATAGAACAGCTTTCTGACTGGCGAACTATTTCAGCAACCTATTGGACATCTTGGGCCGATCAGCCTGCCAAAAGCGCGAGCTGCGCTGATTGTGGAACGACTGATTTCTTGGTCGTGACGCAACTGCATTTTTCCAACCTCACAGTCGGCTATCCGCCCATCACGTCGATGTCTACAGCAGGAAAACTGGCCAACTGCCACGCCACCACCCACGTTCCCAGCCGCGAAACAGGCCCAACCTCGATCACACAGATCCGCCATCCGCTGCCTATTTCACATCATCCCCCCACCATTGCCTTGAACATGGTCTCGCCGATGATCCGGATCGGATGGCCTGCGGCCTGCATTTCCTCAGCTTTACGGTGCTTGCTGCTTCTGGAGTGCCCGCCTAACACGGTCAGGTCCTGATCCCCCACCACCAGATAGGTGGTCAGCCGGGTGACACCGGCTTTCACGGTCATCCCGGATTGTGCAGCAAGATCGGCCGCGGCCTCGCGTGACAGGCCCAATGCGCCTGTGAACACCACAACTGCCCCGGAATACGGGCCAGCGGCATTGCCTTCGCGGGTGACAGATGACGGATACACCTTGCGTTTCGGGGCGACCAATTCATCGAAGGGAACACCCATATGCGTTTCGGCATGCAAGACGACTTGGGCGGCGGCGCGGGCGTCTTCGCCTGCGTCGTGGTGGCGGAAATTCAGCTTCAGGACTTTCTTGAGGTTCCCCAAACCATGCCCGCCATTGCCTTTCAACTCGGGCCATGCTCGGCGGGCGATGGTCACGCTGTCGATCCAGCGGAAATCAGGTGCATCCCGCCCGTAGGTGCGGCTGGCGGCATTCACGGCCTGTTTGTCGAAATTGCTATGCTGAACCAGATGATGGCGGGACAAGACTGGAAAAAGAAGGTTAATCACTTCATCAAATCCAGGGGCATTCCTGACATGTTGCGGGCCAATCCCCCCAACTTCGACACTACCGAGCGTGATTTGAGCGGCTTTTGCTGGCTGACGGTTG